>JACCDO011002950.1_pt1 | contig 14115 bp, 6 predicted proteins | sample 7446101 | NCBI WGS metagenome assembly JACCDO01 (sample SAMN15323440, study PRJNA562643) | freshwater metagenome | isolation source: river surface water | place: USA:Blue River Watershed | collected 2017-08-16
AATAATTCTTGATGTGAATTATGTAAAAATAAATAGTTTTGTTCCATTATTAAAATAAGACATTATTTTTTTTTTATTAATACGACAAAATTATTGAATTTTTTATTATTATAAATATAAACAATAACTATATATATACATATATGAATTCAATAGTATTTCAAACTATAGATTGGAAAGAGTTTAATGAGGAGATAGTTACGAATCCGGATTCAGACGATAATAATTCAGATTCGGAAGAATCATTAGATTCTTCTGATTCTGTATATATTATTAGAGTATTTGGACGTACATTGGATGATAAATCAGTATATGCAAAAATAATAAATTATACCCCACATTTTTACGTAGAAATACCACAAAGATTTACCGATCAACATATAGAGCGTTTAGTAGAAGAAGTAAAAAATAAAAATTCATTTTACAAGCATCATTTATTATCATATGATACAGTATCAAGATGTAAGTTTAGGGGTTTTACGGATGATAAGAAATTTAAATTTGTACGTTTAATTTTTAATAATAGCAAAGCAATGCAAGCATTTGCAAGAACATTAAATGGTAAAATATCAATTCCAGGAATGTCAAAAATGGTAAAACTAGATGTTTATGAAAGTAATATAGATTCATTTTTAAGATGTATTCATATTAGAGATGTAAATACATGTGGATGGTTAGAAATAAAAAAATATAAAAAAAATTCTGAAGCATCATCATGTGATATCAATATAATTTGTGATTGGAAAGATATACATAAACATGAGAATCAAAATTTAGGGGGTGCGCCATTTAAGATATGTTCATTTGATATTGAATGTACATCAGGTGATGGTTCATTTCCACAAGCATCAAGAATAGAAGATAAAATAATTCAAATAGGATCAGTATTTGGGAGATATGGTGGAGATGTATATAAAAAACATATTATAACATTAGGTTCATGTGATCCAATAGATGGTGTAGAAGTAATATCAGTAGAGACAGAAAAAGAATTATTATTAGAATGGACCAAATTAATTCAAGAAGAATCTCCAGACATATTAACAGGATATAATATATGGTATTTTGATGAGAAATATATGATAGACAGAGCAAAACATCCAGATATAAATTGTGCATTATTGTTTAGTAAATTAAGTAAAATAAGTAGTATGAATTGTCAATTTGTAGAAAAGAAATTATCAAGTTCAGCATTAGGAGATAACATTTTAAGATATTTAGAAACCCATGGTATAGTACAAATAGATTTATTAAAAGTAGTACAACGAGATTATAAATTATCAAAATATTCACTAGATGCTGTATCAGAAAACTTTATTCAAGATATAATTAATAAATATACCATAATTGACAATAATACTTTAGAAATTGAAAGTAAAAATTTACATTTTTTAAAAGTTGGTAATTATGTTAAACTAATTAGTCAAGTAGAATTGGAATATGGATTAAAAGAAGAAGTTGAAGGAGAAGAAGACGAAGATGAAGGATATTGTAATGAAAAATATAAAATATTATCAATTAATGAAAATAAAATGATAATACAAGGCAAAGATATTAATTTTACAGATGAAGGAATTAAAGATTTAGGAAAAGGTCTTAAATGGGGTCTAGTAAAAGATGATGTAAAACCGAATGATATTTTTAGATTACAAAAAGGAACATCATCGGATAGAAAAATAATAGCGGAATATTGTATACAGGATTGTGTACTAGTAATAAAATTATTAGCAAAACTAGAAATATTAACAAATTCGATAAGTATGGCAAATGTATGTCATGTACCATTATATTATTTATTAATTAGAGGTCAAGGTATAAAAAGTTTAAGTTTAGTATCAAAAAAATGTAGAGGTAAACAATATTTAATTCCAGTATTAGATAAAAATCAAATATCAGATGCATCATATGAAGGTGCAATAGTATTTGATCCAAAAATAGGATATTATCAAACATATATACCAGTATTAGATTATAACTCGCTATATCCAAGTTCTATAATTGATAGAAATATATCACATGAAACGATAGTAATTGATTCACAATTTGATAATTTACCAGATTACGAATATAATAATGTTACTTATAAAAATGGAGATGGTACAACAACAACATGTAGATATGCCCGAAATAAAAATAAGCTTGGCATAATTCCAGAAATTTTACAAGAACTACTAACAGAACGTAAAATAACAAAAAAACTTATGGAAAAAGAACCAGATGCATTTAAAAGAAGTATTTTAGATGGTAAACAATTAGCATTAAAAGTTACAGCAAACTCATTATATGGTCAATTAGGAGCAAGTACAAGTCCAATTTGTATGAAAGAATTAGCAGCAAGTACTACAGCAGTTGGTAGAGAAATGTTAGAAACTGCAAGAAGTTTTGTAGAAAACAATTTAATTCCAATATTATTGATGTATAATGATGCATACATTGCAAATGATAATGATAAAATAGAAGAACTAAATAATAAATATCTAAAAGATAAATCTCCTGATACTCAAAAATTTATTAAAGAAGCTGTATTAGATTTTTTTAGTAAATATACAGCAAAACCAGAAGTAATATATGGTGATACAGACAGTATTTTTAATAATATGAATATAAAAGATAAAAACACAGGAGAATTACTGACAACAAAAGAAGGTTTAATTCAAGGAATTAGATTAGGTCAATTATCATCTATATTTATAAAAATAAATTTAAGACATCCACATAATCTTGAATATGAAAAAACATTTTATCCATTTTGGATAGGAAGGAAGAAAGGTTATGTAGGAAATAAATATGAAGATAATCCAAATAAATTTAAACAATCAAGTATGGGTATATCAATAAAACGTCGAGATAATGCAAATATTGTTAAAAAGGTAATTGGTGGTTTAATAAACATTATGATGAATGAAAATGATATTGATAAAGCAATTAATTATATTAAATCGTCAACTCAAAATTTATTAAATGGAAATTATCCAATAACTGATTTTATTACAACTAAAACTTTAAGAGCAACATATAAAGGTCTAAAAATTAAATCTGATAATAATGGGAAATCAGGAGATTCAGGTACATGGTTTTGGGATGATGTTGAATGTGGTCAAGCACATGTAAAATTATGTCAACGTATGAAATCGCGTGATCCAGGAAATGCACCAGTAATAAACGATAGAATTCCATTTGTGACAGTATATGTTGAAAAGAAAAAGGGAGTAAAATTATTACAGGGAGATATAATAGAACATCCAGATTATATTAAAGAAAATAATATTAAGATAGATTATCTATTTTATCTAACGAATCAAATTATGAATCCAGCAGTACAATTTTTAGAATTATTAACAAAAAATCCATCAGGACTATTAAATGAATATATAAAAAAGGAGGAATTAAAAAGAGCAGGAGGAATATCATTAACAAAATGGATTAATGTAAAAACAAATAAAGAACCAATATCTAATGAAAACGATTCAGATACAAATAATGAATTATATGATAATTTTAATTTAGATAATATTAAAGCGACAAAGAAAGTAACAACAAATATTAATGATGGTGAAAAATCAAAAAAGACACCTCAAAAAAGAAAAAAATTAGTTAATCAATTAGCAAAAGAACTGTACTTTTAAATTTGTAATTTTTAGTAAATAATAAAAATAATTAAATAGTTAATTATTTTACTTATTTTTTTATTTAAATAAATCTACGTCCAGTAATATTATTTTTATTAACACGTCTGTATGTCATTAATTGAGGAGAAGATATGCTTTCTGACATTTGAAAACTATCAGAATTTTCTAGAGATAATGAAGCAGAACCAGAAGGTGATTCAGATATATTATCACTTAACTCTAAAGATTCAGAATCTTGTGAGTTATATAATTTAGCAACTCTAGAATTGGTTGCACGTTTGCTGTGTGTTTCAAAACCAGCTTTATTTGATTCACTCATAGTATGTTCCATTTCTTTAATTATTTTATCATCAGAATCTTCATCATTTTCATCTTCGTCATCTTCATCATCGGAATCTTCAAAGATATCATCATCTTCATCATCATCAAATAATTCAAGTTCGTCATCATCGTCATCATCGTGTTTATTTTTTTTTTCTTCAGAACCACCTTCTAAATCAACATTTAATAAATGTTTTTTTAGAGCATTAAAGTTAAAAGTTTTTTTTTGTTTTTGTGTAGCACCACCTTCTTGAACATCAATTTGATTGATAGTTTCAGAACTTAAAAATATATCAGAATCACTAGCATTAGATTGTGTATTGACAGAAAATCCACCAGATTGACTACCCATTTTATTCATAATTTTAGAAGCAATTCTATTAAAATATTCGGATGTATCATCAGCACCACCAGCTTGTATAGGGGCTAATTTAGAGTCAGTAAAAGATAAATGGATAATGCTATCAGTATAATTTCCGCCAGCTTGAGCACTTTCACTAAAGTTGATCTTAATTACATTATTAATATCAGTAAATAAGGGTTTAACTTCAGACTTCATAAAAATGTCATTAGAACTCATAATAATTATAATAGTTATGTAGAAAATATTTTTAAATAAATAAAAGTTTATAGTTTTTTATTCAAAAAAAATAAATCATTTATATAGAGAAATAGAATGGAAAGTTATTTAGTAATTATTTTACTTTCTATAATTATCTTATATAAATATTTTAATCAATCAGAAGTAACATATCAAGAATTTAATAATAATGGAATAAAAAAAATTTATCTGGTCAGAGAAATGCCAGATAAAGATGATGCTGTTAAAATATTAGGTAAATTAGATATTACTTTAAAAGATTTGGTAAAAACTTTAGTAAAAGATAATTCAATAGATATTGAAATGTTGGGTTATATTAAAGCAATTGTTAATAAAATAGATTCCGTTGTAATACAAGAAAGTTCTGCAGATAGTAAATATACATCATATAGTGTTAATAAAGGGGAAATTTTAGTGTTTTGTTTAAGATCAAAAAGATCATATAAAATTCATGATTTTAATGATTTATTATATGTAGCGATACATGAAATAGCTCATATAGGATGTCCTGAGTTAGGTCATACACCATTATTTTTTAAGATAAATAAATTTTTAATTAATAAAGCGATAGAAAAGGGAATATACAAATACATAGACTATAGTAAAAATATTAAAGAATATTGTGGTATAGATTTAACTGTAACTGTAGCAGATAATATTTATTAATATGTAAAATATATTAAATATATTTTTAATAATATATTTAATATGCTTATTTTTTTTATAAAATAATCTATTGGTATATTAATTAAGAGAAATATGGATGACCCCATAAAAGTAATATGGAAATTTAAAAATAAAAATAAAAGAATTCAATATCATGTGTGTATATTTTTAGGTAATGTAGTTGCTGTTAATGTTGAAAAAATTTTAAAAAAAATAAAAGATTTAAATCTTTTTGATACATTAATTTCAGTAACTGAATCAGAATATACTACTATGAAAAAATATTATGGTGATTACTGGTATCGTTGTTTTTTTAATTCTAAACATATTTCATTTTCAATTAATAATATTCGTAATACAAAATCAAAAAAAGAAGATTTAGTTGAAAAATATGGTAATGAATGGTATAAATTACATATTAGTGATTTTGAATATATTGGTAGAACTTATTATAATTATTCATATCTTTTTAAACAAGAAAAAGATAAAAAACATAAAATACATAAACTTGCTAAAGAAGATATTGATGATGAAATTAACGATTATACTACAGTTCAAATTAATAAAAATATTGATATATCACAATATACATCTGATTTAGAAATGGAAGGTGGATTTTTAGGTGAAACTATAGATTATTCTAACTATAATGAATTAATAAAAACTGACAACAAACGATTTTCAAATGTTGACCAAATTAATTATGAAATTAAATTAAATCAAACTATTTCTAAAAATTATGATTTAATTGGTGGTTATGATGATGAAGATTATAATGAAACAGATGATGGTGAAACAGAATCTAATGATGATGAAACAGAAGAAGATGAAACAGAAGATATTGAAGAATATAATATGGAAAATTTATCATTAGAAGACAAAATGGAAAGTGAAAATGACAGTGAAAGTGAAAGTGAAGAAAATATGAAAACAATAAGTGAAATGGATGAAGAATATGATGTTTCATATGATGATGAAGAAATATCAAATTTACAATTATTAAATATGGATGAAGATCCAAGTAAAATAACAGGAATGATAGAAGATGTTATGTCAAAAGAAAATATAAATAAAAAGTATATGCAAATATCAGAATTTGATGATGGAAAGAGCAATAATTTGTATGACATAAATTTAAAAGATATATATTCTAAAATTTATATATTTAACCAATATATTTTTAAAGACGACACAATACAAACAATTAAAAATAAAATTACATGTGGTATTAAACAAGATTTATTATTTGGAAAATCAGCACCATATATATTACCTTCAAGAATGTATTTATGGTCAGAATATGAATATGAAGAATCAGATGGTTTAAATAAAGTAATAAAAACCGATAAAATTATGTTAGGTCAAAAGTGGGTTAAACGAAATGAAATATTAAATGTAGATATAGAGCCAAATGAAAATTTAAGAATATATGAACAATTAAGAGGGAATTTAAAAAATTTAAAAGATAATATATTAAAATATGGATCTAGAATAAAAAAGGAATTTGATGAAACAAATATATTAGATGAATATATTAATTATATTACAAATAATGAAATATATATGTTAGATATTTATCATGATCTTGGTAAAGGTTATGAAGCAAATGAAGAAGTAATGAAAAATTTATTTAATGTTTATGTTAAAATTTATTATAATATATCACAAGATGAATTTAAACAAATTATAGATTATTTAAATAATGGTTCAAAAACAGAAGTAAATAAAATATTACAAATCTATCAAAATTTAAATAATGATTTAATATTAGAAAATGAAGTTTGTAAAAGTGTAGAAGAATTAAAATTAACACCAAATATATACAATAATATTTTTAAAGAAAATTATGTTACTCAATCTGTAATACATGTATCATTACAACATATAAATATAATGAAAAGTCAAAAAATAGATTTATTTAGAATATTTGATAATTTTATAGTAGATGATACATATCCATTTTTACAATTTCAAACAATTGATGGAAAATTAATTTATAAGTTTTATACTCAAGGAACAGAAACTGATAAAAATGCAGTATTAGCAAAATGGTTCGAAAATGCACCATATGGTATTAGTTTTAAAATAAAAGTTCAACAAAAAGGTGATTCTACAAATAAATATATTTCTGTTAATTTAAATGAAAATGGTTCTATGGAATATAAAACACAATGGAAAGAAGACGATTTAGCAACAATTGAAGATGTAAAAAATACTTATCCATATATAAGAAATTTATTAAGTAAAATAAATTTAGAAAATGACAAATTACAATTTATGATACCGGGAGATGATAAATTTAAATATGCATTTATTAATACTATTCAACAAATTGAATTACCCGATAAATATACTATTAATCATAATGATTTATCTGATTTTGCAAGATATTTTTTCCCCTATATTGCTGTTGTCGTCGAACCAAGAAAACGTCAATCTAAAATTAAAAAGAAAGATGATAAATCTAAATATGGTACATATCTAAGATATAAAAGAATGTCAAAATATGAGAATGATGCAAGAATAGAACATAGAATAATTTATTTTTTAAGAAACTATGAGTATGTTGAAAAATTATTAACAGCAGAAATAGCAAAACAATTTAATATTACAGAAAAAATAGCATTAGAAAAAATTTTAGATGTTAAATCTAAATTTCCAAATTTAAAAAAATCACGTAAAATATTAAAGAAACTAGATAATATTCCAAAATATAAGCCACCTGGTATTAATATAGATATACAAGGTAAACAACGTACAAATTATAAAATGAGAGTTTCAGGTGCCCGTAATAAATATCAATTAGATAAAATCATTAATTTCATGAATATATTAATTCATTTATATATTGAAACATATCTTAAAAAAAATCCACAAATGACAAAATTAAAAGAAAAACTAAAATCTCTTAATAATATTGCAAAAAGAAGAAATAAAGTAGAAGAAATTATTAATATTGAAGAAAATGTAAAATCTATTAAACAAATTACTAAATTAGATAAAGAACGTTTGGCCTATAAACCAGGTAAAGGCGAAAACCATTGGGCAAGAAATTGTCAAAATTCTGGTGACGATAAAAAACGTAGACCTATACCATATACAGATAAAAATTTAGATGAATTAATTAAACAAGGATATGTATATAATCCTACTTCTGGTGATTATGAAAAAACTTATACTGTTACTAAACGAGGTAAAAAGAAAGATATACTTTTAAGAGCTGCTAAATTAACAACAAATGATGGTCTTAATATTTATTGGACATGTGATCCTGAAGAAAATAAAGATCATATGTTTGTTGGATTTTTATCAAGATCTGCTAATCCTAATGGATTATGTATGCCTTGTTGTTTTAAAAAGGATCATTATACATCAAGAAATAAAGAGAAAAAAGATTTTTATTTAAAATGTGTAGGTAAATTTCAAGATACTGGAAAAGCAAATAAGAAATTAATGGGAGAAAAATTATATATTTTACAAGACACCAACAAAATTCAAGAAGGTAGATTTGGTTATTTACCAAAATACCTTGAAATTTATTTTAACATTATGTTAAATAAAAATAAAATTATAAAAAATCATTATTTATTAAGTAGCAAAACTGGTTATTACTTTAAATTTGGTAGTAGACAAGATGAATATCCATATTTAAATGCAATATCAAGTGTAACAGATATGTCAATAGACAGTATAAAATCAAAAGTAAAACAGGCATTAACAACACCAGATATGGATAGAAATATGAGAATATTTACTTATTTAAATAATGGTGATATTAGAACACAATTTGAAAGTATTGGTAATTATTTGCATTTTATTAATGTAAATAGTGAAATTGATTTTAATACAATTGAAGATATTTTATGTTTACCAGGTATTATATATGATGATGGTATGAATGTATTTATTTTTGAAAAACGTTTATTACCATTTAGTGATGAGTTTAATGATAACCAATTAAAAGAGGATTATATATTGTTATGTAAAAATATAGAAAACATAGATTTAATATTTGAAAACAAAAGAAAAAATATATTTATGTTAAAAGAAGAAGGTAATTATTATCCAATTTATATGACATTAAAAGAAGAAAACTCAAAAACTATTGAATTATTAAAAGCCTTTGATTTTGAAGATAAAAAAGATAATATTGTTAAACATATTAGTAATTATTTTAAATTAAATTGTTCTACATCTTCTATTAATTTTTTAAAAACTGACAATGCTAAAACAACTAACCAAAAACTATTGTCAATTGATAAAAACTATCAAGTAAAAGGTCAAATTATTGATCAAAGAAATAAATGTAAATATCTTTTATTAAATAATGATCATTTAATACCAATTAAACCTTCTGGATCTTTATGGAATATACCAATTATTAATAATGTAAATAATCATATTAACGATTTAGAATCTTCAATTAAAACTTTAATGGAAATATATAATTTGTCTGAAAATAATATTTATTGTAAAGTACAAGGATTTATTTATAATAATCCAAATATACAAGAAGGAATACCTACTAATGAAACATTATATCATATTATAGCAATAATTACTGATCAAAGTATTAATTTACCTGTTAATCCTATTGATATTAAATATACTGAATTACAAAAAATTACTAATAAATATGGTATTAAACATTTTATTACTGAAAGTAGATCATTATATGATGATATTGATAATGAAATTATAAAAGGTAAAGATAATATGTTAATAGATAAACGTATAATAGATGTAAATAGAAGTATATATGAACAAGAAAGTTATGAAAGATTTAGATTAGAATTGAGTATATTTTTAAATAATCACTATGAAACAAAAGAAAAATTAGAAACAATATTAGAAAATGAAAAAATAAATAAACTACAAAAGAAGGAATTAGTAAAAAAACTAATATATAAAATAACAAATAAAGAATTATATAAATCATTTAATGATATTAGTGGTGGAGCTAAAAAAAATAAATCATCATCTAAATCTAAAGAAAATGAAGATCATGAGGAAGAAAATTATACTAATGATGATACACTAAATTATATAAAATCAGTAATATCTACAGATGATAAAAATGTATCGCATTTTGTAAATCTACTTCCAAATGTAATAGATGATTCAAAAATTATTAATTATACATTAAACAATAACAGAGATTTATGTAAAATACATAATGATAAAAATAAATGTTCTTTAGATATAAATTGTTCATGGCAAGCAAATTCATGTAAACTTGCATTACCTTCAGAATTATTAGTTCAATTTATAAATAAAGTAGTTGAAGAATTTGTTTCAAATGAACTTAAATCAAATGAATTAATACAAAAAGATAATTATTTTGTTTCTGATATAGTTAATCCTGAACGTTTTAAAGAAAGAAAAAATCAAAAAATAATTAAATCTATCAACTTTAATATTCAAAAAATATTGGGTGAAATATTTGGGAAAAATAATATACCACAAATCGGTAAAAATAGACCTAATCGTTTTAGTAAATCTGTTAATCAAGATGTTCTTAATAATCCATTAGAAAAAACAGGTAATGCTTATGTACAAGTTGTAAATTCTTCTAACGGTATTTTTAGAGCATATGCTAATTGCTTTTATTGGCTTAAAAATATATATTCAGATATATCTTATAGAAATTTAGGATTTTACAGTCCATTACAAACTGATTTAGCAAATTTATTTAAAAGTTTTATAATTGATTATTTATTAAATAAGAAAAGAACAAAAAAAATGATATCAGATATCGGATCAATATTAAAAATTGGAGAAAATAATGTTGACGATTATTTAGATTATTTTATTAAATCATTGGTACCAAAATATATTAGTATAGTCGATTTGTATATATTAAATCAACTTCATCATATTCCTATAATTATTTATGATGTATATGATCAACCATTTTTAATATTAGATAATGGTATTAAATATTTGAATATAACTGGTAAATCAGTTACTTTACCAGAAAAATCATTGGAAAATTATATAGAAAATAATTATCAATATATCAATATTAAATTTGGAACTATTAATCCATCTTTAACATCATCAATATCTAATGTATATTCATTATATTTTTTAAATAAATAAAATTATTTTAAATAATTAAACTAAAATTAAAATCTTTATTAATTTTAGTTTAAATGAGTGATATTAATAATATTATACCATGCATTAATAATATAAATACAATTACAAAAAATCAAATGCTTATTCAGATGTTACAATTACAACGTAAAAATTTACCATTTAAATTACGTCTAGATTTAGAAGATATAAAGCGTATATTAGAAAATATAAATACCAGTATATTTAATAAAGATGAATGTTGTATATGGGATGGATATATTACAATAAATAATGATAAATGTAAATATGTTAATTTTTATTTTAAACACCGTAAAATTGCATTACATCGTCTATTATATATTAATTATGTTGATAATTTAGAAAATAAAAATTATCTCAAATTTACATGTAAAAACAAAGGTATTTGTTGTAATATTAACCATATTGAAAAATGTAATGTTATTGAAAAAGATGATGAGGTAAAACCTGAAATAACAAATAAATCTCCAGTTCAAGTAATTAAAATTAATTACAATAATTCTTCAGAAAAAAAACAAAAATTTATTGTTGTTTTATCTGACTAATTTTTTTACATATTTTGTATTATTAATTTTTAACTAATACTACTAAATTATACATACTTTTTTATGGTCTTTTTTTCAACATATTTTGTATTTCTAATGAAGCAAATCTATATGATATATTTTCTTGTTTTATTGCTGTTATTACTACTTTAAGATCATTTTTTAGTTCTGTTGATGCAAATTGTAAAGCCATACCATTTTGTTTTACTGCTTCTAATACTATATCGCGATTATTTTTTAATTCTGGTGAAGCAAATCGTAATGCATTTCCATTTTGTTTTACTGCTTCTAATACTATTCTATAATTATTTATATGTTGATAAGAATATTCTAAAGCCAAACCATTTTTTTTAACTGCTTCCAATACAACTTCAATATCATTTCTTAACTCATATGTAGCATGATATAATGCCATTCCATTTTGTCTTACTGCTTCAATTACTATATTACGATTATTTTTTAACTCTGGTGAAGCAAATTGTAATAAGGAACCTTGATTTCTTATTAATTGTAACATAAAATTAAAATTATTTTTTAATTCTAGTGAAGCAAATTCTAAAGAATTATTGTATTTTCTTACTGCATATAATACTATTTCCTGATTATTTTTTAATTCTGGTGAAGCAAATTCTAAAGCTAAACCATTATTTCTTATTGCTTCTAATACTATTTCTCGATTATTTTTTAACTCTGGTGAAGCAAATTCTAAAGCTAAACCATTATTTCTTACTGCTTCTAATACTATTTCTTGATCATTTATAAATTCATTTGCATTGTTTAAATACATTCCATTCTGCCTTACTTCTGATAAAACATATATTCGTTCTTGATTATTTGTATATGGATGTAATGCATTATATGTTTCATTAATCCTTGCTTTATCTTCTTGACTAACAGGAATTCTTTTTGGATCTTTATTATGATTTTGCGTAATTATCCATTGATATATATCATTAATATCATAACAACTACCATTTATTGTTATTCTTTGATTTGGCTGTAAATCTAATAAATTACTTAACTGAATAGGATCTTGATAATCTTCATTAGGTAATTGTGGATTATTTAAACTATCTACACATTCTCCACCTATAATATTTAAATTAATTTTGTTTTTTAGTTCTGTATATTTAATTTTATATTTTAAGTATTTTTGTTTATAATTGTTTTGTATGTTCATCAATATATAATTTAACATATATTAAATTTAGTAAATAATATTATATTACATTACATCATTATGTTTCTCTTTTCGTATTATTAATTCTTTAATTAATATTACTAAATTATCTATTCTTTTCTCTTCAACTTCATCATCTTTTAATTCATTTTCTTTTGATATGTCAAAATTATTACTGTTTATACTTGTGTCTTTAATACTATTTTTTTCTAATTTTAATTTTTGGTTATCTAATCGTTTAAATCCAAATGTCATAAAATTAATTATTAATGATACTCTTGATGGAACTGAAAATGAACATAAATAGTCTAATTTTTCTATTTGTGAATCAATTTCTATTTGTGCCATTATTTTACCCATTACATTAGAATATATTTGATCAACACAAATTGTTGTTATTATTTTACCGTTTAATAAATATTTATTTTGTTTTTGTAGTTTTTGTTTTATATAATTTATTATTTTATTGCATTTATTATCTGTTGATGAATTAATTATTACTATAAAACCAATTATTTTATTCATTTTTAAATCTTTTAAATAATATATGTCCGAATCTGTTTCAACTATAAATTTATCTTTTTTTTTAAATTTATATATATCATTTACTATATTTTCTATTTGATCATCTACTTCATCACCAAGTGTTTCTAATGATAAATTACCAGCTATTTGGTTGTTATCATCATTTTGATTATCTTCATTATCATTATTATCGCCATTTTGATTATCTACATTATCATCATTATTGTTATCATCATTTTGATTATCTACATTATCATTATTATCGCCATTTTGACTATCTTCATTATTTTGATTATTTTTACTTCTATTTTTATAAAGCAAAGAATAATTAATAATTTTTTCACATCCATTATAAATAAATGGTATTTCAGTATCTTGAATACCTATATATAAATTTTGATTGAATGAATTTTCAAGTTCAAGAAGTTCATTAGATATATTTGATACCATATCACTACTAATTTTATAAACAACAGTACTGATATTATAAACATTAATTTTACTCATTAATATATGATTAATAAAAAA
>JACCDO010755120.1_pt1 | contig 14111 bp, 19 predicted proteins | sample 7446101 | NCBI WGS metagenome assembly JACCDO01 (sample SAMN15323440, study PRJNA562643) | freshwater metagenome | isolation source: river surface water | place: USA:Blue River Watershed | collected 2017-08-16
CGATCTTTTTTGAGTCAAATAAGTAAATTCATTAATATTGTCTTATGTCTAGTCCATCCCAATTTTTTGGCCCACTTTCCTTCGTTGGTCTGTTGGTGCTTTCTAATGTCTTTATGACATTTGCTTGGTATGCGCACTTGAAAAACTTGTCCTCTAAGCCGTGGTGGATAGCTGTATTGGTGAGTTGGTCGATTGCTTTGCTTGAATATATGTTTCAGGTGCCAGCCAACCGTATTGGATTTCAATATTTTTCTCTAGGTCAGCTAAAGATTGCGCAAGAAGTAATCACGCTGAGCGTCTTTATTCCATTCGCCATTTTTTATATGGGGGAACCATTCAAGATAGATTATGTTTGGGCGGGCCTATGCCTGCTAGGCGCGGTGTACTTTATGTTTAGGGCTTAAATAGGGGGTTCATGACATTTTGTCAGCATGAACCACAAATAGAAACGCCCCGTTTAATTCGGGGCGCTTCTATTTTCTTGTCTTCATTGGAAGACAAGATGTGTTTTACTTGACAAGCAACACTGGTTGCTTGGCCGAACTGCTAATGCGTTGAGCTACTGAACCAATCAGCATATCTACAAAACTGGTTCTGCCTTTTGCGCCCATAACAATCATGTCAACCTTCTCTTTATTAGCTAGCTTGATGATTTCTTCCGCAATATGACCGCGTTTAATCGCCATAGAATGCTTCACGCGTGCTGCATCTAATATTTTTTGTGCTGGCTTAAGCTCTTTTTCGCTTACCTCTCGTAAATAATCGTCCACTACATCATTAGCGACAAATTGCTTAACATGGCCAAGACCTACATCATCATGGACGCTAATGAGAGTTACGCTAACAGGGCTGCGAGAATTTTTTGCCATTTTGGCTACATACTTTGCAGCATTGAGAGACGATTTTGAGCCGTCGGTAGGTAGTAGTATTTTCATAAGATCCCCTTTTATATATCAATATTATTAAGCTTATTCTATCAGTGTAACCGCCTGGAGTAAGAGATGCAAAATTGTCCAATATTCATGAAATCCTGACGAAAGAACACCATGCTACTAGTCACATCTATTATTGCTGTCGTATTAACCGGCATGTTTATCAAGTTGTCTCTTGCCGTTATTTCTCTGAGAAGAAAAAATAAAGTTGGTCTTGGCACTGGCGGATACGAGGATTTGGAAAGAGCCATACGCGCACAAGGAAATTTTGCTGAGTATGTTCCATTTGGACTCATTTTGATTGCCTGCCTTGAGCTCAATGGCGCGCCTTGGTGGTTAGTGGCGGGCCCCGGGGTTGCTCTTATTATTGGTCGGGCGATTCATGCAAAGGGTATTCATACTCCACCCCCTGATTTCAGTAAGCGCGTTTTGGGTATGAAATTTACTTTTTATACTTTAATGACTCTTATGGTTTTGAACCTTGGGTGGACAATTTACAAGATGATTGGTTAAGTTAATGATCGATCAAAATACAAAGACGGTAATTGAGGCTTGTGCCCAAAAGTCTCACGATGGGTTAATAACGTTCCCAGAAGTATTGGGTCAATTGGTGGGCGTTGGTGTGCAGTCGTATTTTGTAGATTATCGATTGGCATTTACAACCTACTACCTCAATAGCAATGAGGCATATCAAATTCCAACTGAAATGCCCACCCTTCCAGTCCGGAGCCCCTTTAAAAAGGAAGAAATGATTTCTGCCATTCGCAGAGCCCAAGGTGACCAAGTGAGATATCCAGAATTTTTAAGATTAACAATGCTAGCTGGCTGTGTTGGTTATATGGTGTGGATCACAGGAAAGCACGTTACGTATTTTGGTGCTCAAGGTGAAACTCACATTGAGCATTTCCCAGGCCAATAAATATTGAAGACGATGTTTAAATAAAGCCGCCCTTAGGCGGCTATTTTTATTCCTCTAATAGACTTCGAAGCATCCACGCCGTTTTTTCATGAATATCAATCCTTTGTGTAAGTAAGTCCGCAGTGGGTTGATCGTTTGCTTTTTCGACTAGGGGAAATAATTTGCGCGCAGTCTTGGCGGTTGCTTCTTGGGCCTTGACAAGATGTTTGACCATTTCCATAGCCTTGGGGGTTCCATCCACCTCTTTGATAGAGCTGAGTTTTGAAAACTCTTTGTAGGTTCCAGGCGCTGGCTCGCCAAGAGCGCGAATGCGCTCCGCAATGAGATCGAGAGCGCCCCATTGCTCCGTATATTGGGTCATGAACATTGTGTGCAAGGTATTAAACATTGGTCCGCGTACATTCCAATGAAAGTTGTGCGTCATCAAATAAAGAGAGTAGCTATCAGCCAAGAGCGCAGAAAGACCTTTTGCAATAGCCTTTCGATCCTTTTCACTAATACCAATGTCAATTTGTGGTTTAGCTGGAGCTTTTGCCATGATGTGATCCTTTCAAAATCTTGGTCTAGATGTAATCATTGTTATGAAAGATGGGATAAATGTCTAACGAATAATGTTGATGAGCATTATTAAAGAAACTAATTAATAAAACTACTGTTAATAAGGTCTTTATTGGAAATGCTGTCGATTTGTCTTGCTGTCAAAGAGCATTTACTCTGTCAAAAGATGGGCAAAAAGGGGCAAATTATGAAAAAAAGCATTTACTTAGCAAGTGGAGTGGTAGCTGTTGTGTCTCTTGCGGCATGTCAATCGATGGAGCAGGGGACAGGGCAAAAAGCATCTTCAAACCTAGAATCACGCTCAAGCTCTAGTGCAAAGGGATCAGTCAATTTTGTATGGCAAGGCAACGAGGTGTTGGTCACAGGTAGCTTTTCGGGGCTAAAGCCAAACTCAGAGCATGGTTTTCATGTTCATGAAAAAGGCGATTGTTCCGCGCCTGATGCCACTAGCGCTGGTGGACATTTCAATCCCGATACAAAAGCGCACGGTATGCCAGGGAGTGGCTCTAATCATGCTGGAGATATGCCCAATATTAAGACCGATGCAGGTGGTAACGCCACTTATTCTGCTAAGTTAAGTGGATTTGCGGTGAACACAGGCGCCAGTGGAATTGTTGGAAGATCCGTAGTTGTTCATAGTGACCCAGATGATTACAAATCACAACCAGCGGGAAATTCGGGACCAAGAATTGCCTGTGGACTAATTAAATAATTCTTAAACCACCTACGGGTGGTTTTTTATTTATCTTGGGTTAAAGTCTTTGCAAAAGATATTAATGATTCATGAAGATAAATAAGAATTTGAAATATGTATAAGCTCATTGCTTTTGATGCCTATGGAACATTGTTCGATGTTTATTCCATGGGGGAATTGGCCGAGCAAATATTTCCAGGCCATGGACAGGCTCTGTCCTTAATGTGGCGAGATCGTCAAATTGAATATACGCGCCTTGTTACGATGAGCGATCCAAATCCTGGGGGCAGCAAATACTATTTGCCATTTTGGGATATTACGATTCGCTCCCTTCATTATGTTTGCAAGCGTATGGCATTAGAGCTCTCAGTTGAAAATGAGAAACTGCTCCTAGATCAATATGCAAAACTGACCAGTTTTGAAGATAGCAAATTCGTGTTGCAGGAAATTAAAAGACGCCAAGTTTCTACCGCAATATTATCGAATGGCAGTAGAGAAATGTTATCTACTGTTGTGCAAAGTAACGGCTTGAGTCCATATCTTGATAAAGTAGTCACGGTTGAGGATGTGCGCCTATTTAAGACTGCCCCACAAGCTTACGAGCTACTCCTCAAGGCTTTCCCGGTGGCAAAGAAAGAGATATTGTTTGTTTCCAGCAATGCCTGGGATGCATTGGCTGCTAAGTGGTATGGTTTCGATGTCTTTTGGGTAAATCGCCTGGGACACCCTTTTGAAGAAATCGGTGAGAAGCCAAATTACGAAGGGATATCTTTGAGTCAAGTTCTCGAGGTGATTTAATTAATGTATGAATTTATCTGACCTTATTGTTCAGGGCCTAGTTCTCGGGTCCTTGGGCTTGGGGGCTGGAGTCCTAGGCGGCGTAATTGGTTTCGGAACAACCATCATTCTCATGCCCGCGCTTGTCTATTTCTATGGGCCCATACAGGCTATCCCTGTTATTGCTTTGGTTGCGACTGTTGCGAATCTATCGCGTATTTTTTTATGGTGGAGCGCTATTAATTGGAGGGTGTGTTTTGTTTACAGCCTTACCGCCATTCCCGCAGTTATTCTGGGAGTGAATACTTTAGTAGTGTTGAATGAAAAACTAGTTGAAGTTACGCTGGGATTCTTTTTAATCGCGCTCATTCCCATTCGCCGTTGGATGAGAAAAAAGAACTTTTATTTAAAGTTATGGCAAATGAGTTTGGTTGGCGCTGTGATTGGTTATCTCACTGGAATTGTGGCCACAACAGGCGCTATCAATACCCCGTTCTTTCTAGCTTATGGTCTTACTAAGGGCGCCTATTTGGGGACGGAGGCTGCAAGTACTTTGTCTATTCTATTTACCAAAGGAATTACCTTCCATCAGCTAGGGTTCTTAAATACCACCGCAATAGTTCAGGGATTGCTTATAGGATTATTTGTGCTGATTGGAGCCATTTTTTCAAAGCGGATTGTTTTGGCATTGCCCGAACATAAATTTTTGCTGTTGATGGAAATGGTGATGTTCATCTCAGGAGCATCTATCTTATTAATGACGTTATGAGATGTCGTGCATTGGTATAAGTCACTAGTTAAATAACAAAAGTAACAAGTTATAATTCCATTGAAGCAGGAGAGTGAGGATTTATCCTCCACCGAAGGCGCAAACTCCCATGAACGCTCAGGTATCCCACAGGAAGGTACTGCTTATCCTAAATAGCCGTCTGGAGAGCCACCATTTTGATGGTGCACCGAAGGAGCAAGTGCTAAGCAAAGCTTGGCATGAATCTCTCAGGTATCAGGGACAGGGGGAGCGGCATCCATCCATAGCGACAACGCATTGATGGGCTGCTTTTGGGAGTCTTCCATGCAAAATTCATCTTAATCACTTCATTACTTTTGTCTAAGTTCTACGCGTGTAGTTTTACAACCCGCTCCCTTTATTTGAGCATTTACTTAATGAGGTAATGATGACCAATAAATTTGTTGAAGAAGCGCCATACCATCCTGGCTATGAAGACGTTAGTTTTAAAACCGAGGTTTCTAGTCTTTCCCTGGAAATTGATCAGTTCCGCAAGATTAATTCTCGCTATTTGAGTTTTGCAGATGTCATTGTTGATTTCTGCATTTCAGATCACAACCGATTGCATCCTGCAAAGTAATGATTTGATCAAAAGCCACCTCAGGGTGGCTTTTTTATACCCTCTTTTTAAAGATCTAGATTGTCTAATGCTAAATTGTTGAGATGGTTTGTGTCTGCCCATTGCTCAACTTTCCATGAAGACCCATTGTGGCTAATCCAATTGAGTGAGGCGTTCGGAACGCTCACTGCTTTTTCAGCTTCTAATGGTTGCTTAGAGGCCAGGCGGTACATCATATCTAGGGCTCCGCCATGGCTTACTAGCAGGATAGTTTGCCCTTCGTGCAAGTAGCGTATTTTCTCTAATGCACCATGAATACGGTTTGCAAATTGCTTGATACTCTCGCCACCCAAGAGCTCGTGTTCAAGATCGCGTTGCATGTGAATTTGCCAAAGATCGGGCTTAAGCCGCTGTGCATCCTCAATGGTAAGTCCCTGCAAAGACCCAAGATGACGTTCGCGTAATGCGGCATCGGCGATTGCGTTAACACCAAAAAGATGTTCAATTGCATGAGCTGTTTTTGCTGCACGTATGAGGTCGCTGGTATAGAGCACATCAAATTTCAGACCAATGGCTTTCAGTGCTTGGGCCATTTGTTGCGCTTGTATTTTGCCTCGATCATTTAAATCAATATCGGTATGACCCTGCAGTCTTCGTGTAGCATTCCAATGAGTTTCGCCGTGGCGGACGAGGCAGAATCGAGTAGTTTTCATGGAGCAATTCTAAAGGGTGGGCATCAATGGCGCTGATGTAATAAGGCTTGCCAAGTCAATTGATGGATACAATAAATTATCAGACTCATTGAGGGTGCTAGTGAATAAAGAAACAAAAGGAATGTTAATTGGCTTTATTGGCATTCTCATTTTTAGTCTCACCTTGCCTGTTAGTAAGATTGCGATATTGAGTTTTGACCCTTACTTTATTGCATTTGGAAGGGCATGTTTGGCGGGTTTGGCTGCATTGATATACCTTATCTATAAAAAAGCGCCTTTCCCAAGTAAAACAGAACTCATCAAATTTGTGGTGATAGCACTAGGTGTTGTTTTTGGCTTTCCTATTTTTACTACTGTAGCAATGAAAGAGGGATCTTCATCGCATGGCGCAGTAATTTTAGGAATGATGCCATTGGCTACAACAGTGATAGGCGTAATACGTTTTAAAGAAAGACCCTCTTTAGGATTTTGGATCGTTTCTCTTTTGGGGGCGGCGCTAGTGGTGATTTACGCTCTTCTTAAGAGCTCAGGCAGTTTTACATACATCGATGTGCTCTTGGTGCTTGGAGGTATTTGTGCGTGCGTGGGTTATGTCGAGGGAGGGGCCCTATCTCGCAAAATGGATCCCCGTGCTGTTATATCTTGGGCTTTAGTCATTTCGCTTCCCATCAATGTAATGATGGCACTCGTGAGCGTTAAAAGTGATTATTGGAGCGCTGACATATTAGCCTGGACAAGTTTTTTGTATCTGGGACTATTTTCTATGTTTCTGGGATTCTTCTTTTGGTACGAAGGCCTTGCAGTTGGAGGAATTGCAAGAGTGAGTCAGGTGCAGTTAATTCAACCTTTTTGCACATTAGTAGCTGCTAGCATCCTATTGGGAGATCACATCACCTTTATGAATATGGTGTTTGCGTGTCTAGTAGTGTCTACGGTGATATTGAGCAAGAAGATGTTAATTAAAAGACGTTAATTCTTGGTTTTAGCCAGCGAGATCAGATTGGTAGATAAGGCCAGCATGCTCTCTGAGGGCGTGGAACTGGATTGATTCCCAGCGTTGTTGCGCCACATCTAGTTCAGATTTATGAGAGGCTAAAAATACTGAAGCACCAACAACGTCCTCTGCCATGCGATGAATATTTTCTTGGGTCAACTTTTTTAAGGCAACTGGATCATCAGAGCTCACCCAACGGGCAAGGCTATAGCGTGCTGGCAAAAGACGTACCTCTGCACCATATTCTGTTTGTAGTCGATGGCTGACAACTTCAAATTGCAGCTGACCAAAAGCTCCTAGCAACATGGTGCCACCAGCCATTGGCCTAAATACTTGAATTGCCCCCTCTTCTCCAAGTTGCATTAAGCCAGTTCTTAATTGTTTTGAGCGCAAGGGATCAGCTGATTCGACCATGCGAAAAATTTCTGGCGCAAAAAATGGCAGACCAGTAAATTGCAATTGTTCGCCTTCAGTCAATGTGTCACCTAGACGTAATAAGCCGTGATTTGGCAAGCCAATAATGTCCCCAGGAAAAGCTTCATCCAAAATGTCGCGTCGTTGCGATAAAAAAGAGAGGGCATTATTGGTACGCACTTCTTTGCCATTACGACAAATCTTGAGTTTCATACCGCGCTCAAAATGTCCGGAGCAGATGCGCAAGAAAGCAACACGATCACGGTGAGCGGGATCCATATTTGCTTGGATTTTGAAAACTACAGCGGAGAATTTATTTTCAGCGGGACTAACTTCGCGTTGCAATGCTTTGCGCGAGCCGGGAGAGGGCGCTAATTCCACAAGTGTGTTGAGAATTTCTCTTACGCCAAAATTATTAATAGCAGAACCAAAAAAAACGGGCGACTGACGGCCTGCTAAAAATGCCTCTCGATCAAATGCAGGCATTGCTTCTTTGATCAGCTCAACTTCTGCTAGTGCATTTTCTAAATCTGTGCCAAGTCGTGCTTTGAGCTCGGGATCATTGACGTCCACAACATTGTGGGAGTCTTCAGTGACGCGATCTTCACCGGCTTTAAACATGCGCATTTGCATATTAGCGATGTCAATTACGCCTGCAAAAGATTTACCCATGCCGACTGGCCAGGTAAATGGAACAACTTCAATGCCAAGCGCAGTTTCAATCTCGTCCATGAGCTCCATGGGAGGTTTAACTTCACGATCTAACTTGTTGATGAAGGTGACGATGGGCGTGTTGCGCGCACGACAAACCTCCAATAGCCTAAGTGTTTGTGACTCTACACCGTTGGCTGCATCAATGACCATTAATGCAGAGTCAACCGCAGTTAATACACGATAGGTATCTTCAGAAAAATCTTGGTGGCCTGGGGTATCTAAAAGATTAATGATGCAGTCACGGTATTCCATTTGCATCACCGAGCTCGCTACGGAGATGCCACGCTGTTTTTCAATCTCCATCCAGTCTGAGGTCGCATGCCTACTAGCTTTTCGTGCTTTGACGCTTCCTGCAATTTGAATTGCTCCCGCGTATAGCAATAGTTTTTCTGTCAGGGTAGTTTTGCCGGCATCAGGGTGAGAGATGATGGCAAAGCTTCGACGTCTGAGTACTTCTGCGGCTGGAGTGTTAGCGGTGGATGTGTCGATGGTGATTCTGCGCTGGTTGTTTTGGTACAAAACCAGCATTATAAGCGGGCGGACTTATTAAAACTGCTCTTCAGGCCTTAAAAATCGCCATTGACCGGGAGGCAGTGGGCCCAAAGAGACGCGGCCCATTCTCACGCGTTTTAATCCGAGCACTTTTAATCCAACCATTTCACACATGCGACGAATTTGACGTTTGCGACCTTCGCGCAACACAAACCGCAGCTGGTCTTCATTTTGCCAACTCACTTGCGCTGGCTTCAGTTTGACTCCATCAAGTGATAGGCCGTGTCTTAAACGATCCAAATCTTCGAATGACAGTTTGCCCTCTACTCGTACTAAATATTCTTTTTCAATGGGGCTATTTTCGCCAATCAGTAGTTTGGCAATACGCCCGTCTTGAGTAAGCACAAGTAAACCCGTTGAATCAATATCAAGTCGACCGGCAGGCGCTAAGCCCTTGGTGTTAAAGCGCGGATTTCTTCCCTTATCAAGAGGGTGGCTGAAATAATTTTCGGGGGTGATTAAAGAAGCAGCCGGTTGATACTCTTGTTCATCATCGTAATGCGATATAAAGCCCACAGGCTTGTTTAGAAGAACAGTAATACGAGATGCTTGTTGTGCTTTGGCGCCCGATTGAAGTTCTATCTTTTGGTGTCGATATGCTCTAACCCCAAGTTCATTGACAACTTCGCCATCAACGGTGACCAAGCCTTGCTCAATATAAGAGTCTGCCTCACGTCTTGAGCACAAGCCTAGCTCCGAGAGTAATTTAGAAACTCGAACTTTTTCTTCCATGGTTTTTTCTAAAGTAGTGATACCAGTCGATGACTTTATGTGTCATCAAATGTAGTAATAATTGTTATTAGGTGCGCACGATATGAACGCTACAAGGGGCCTCTTCAACAATTTTTGTCATCGAGGTTCTCCAAGGGGTAACCTTATTTGGTAGTTTATGTGATGCTCCAATCATGATAAGTGAGGCATCATTATCTTTTGCAAACTCAACAATTCGTGAAGCTGGATCCATGGCTTCAAGGACGTGATAAGAAATACGTTCAGGTGGAAGCTTTAATGGCTTGGCCCAATCCATGAGTTGCACTAAGTGACCACGCACAATACCGCTGGCGGTTTCTTTTTCTTGGTTGCCCTCAAAAGTCGGTGTGCTACTAATTGTGCTGATACAAACAAGACGACTTTCTGGATAAGCCAACAATAATTTTTTTGCTGTTAATTGCATCCGTTCGCGAAGATCTTCATCAGATTGACGCGTATCAATCGCTGCAATCATGAGAGGAGCTTCATAATCGCCCATGCTCGGCCTAGGGCTTGGGGATGGCTCATAGCCGGCCGCCTTAAACATGCCCTTCAGGTTTTGCCAAAAGCTTGGGGGCTCTACTCGATCAGCGCGTGCCGTCAGTGTTACGCCTTCAGGATCGCGCAAAACTTGACGTAACCGAGCAGCGCTTTGATAGCGATCGGCAGCTCGAGGTTCCAAGCATCTGAGAACTACTTCTTGAAGCCAGCGCGGAATTTCGCGTCGGATAGCGCGTGGCGGAAATGGCTCTGCCCACATACGTCTTCGCAGGCCACTCATAGTCTGAGGGTTGCCAAAGGGTAATTCGCCGGTGAGCAATTCATACATGATTGCGCCGATAGAATAAATATCACTTCGAGAATCAGAGCGAATGCCAGCAACTTGTTCTGGTGAGATGTATGGTGCAGAACCGACGCCTTTACGCATTTCTTCGGCCAGCAAGTCTGGATAGCGAGCGTGATGCGACAAACCAAAATCAATGATGGTTAACTTGCCTTTGTCATCAATGAGAATATTTTCTGGCTTGATGTCGAGGTGAATAGCATCTTGAGAGTGTAGGGACTGCACTGCTTGCGCGAGATCTGCGCCGATCTTGACAACCTCATCAATCGAAAATACTTTGCCCTCTTTAATGAAGTCTTCTAAGGGGCGCCCTTCAACCCTTTCCATTGCGATATATGGACGTGTTGCCATGTTGCCAGCACCTAAAAATTTAGGCACATAAGGGCTTTTTAGTGAGCGCAAAATAGTGAGCTCAGTTTCAAAACCAATCAAACTTTCGACAGGCTGATCCTTACCAACGCGCGGAATTTTAAGCAGAATCGGAACATCGATGCCTTCTTTAGTTGCGGTGAATAGACTGGCCATTCCGCCACGATGAACTTCTTTGCCGATGACAAAGCCATCAATGACTTTGCCTTCCTGAAAGATGTCATCAACTGCTTGAATATCAGTATTAATTACCATTCAATTATTTGCCTGTAATTAAGCGATTGGCTAATTCTTCTGGCAATCCGGCACGGCGAACTTTTTCTGCTGCAGAAAAATGATCGTAAGGGACGCGGTGAAAAGTCAGCACTTCAGTCCCTGGTTCAAAAACTGCAAAACATGCTTCAGGATTTCCATCTCGAGGTTGACCAAGCGATCCAACCACCCCTACCCATTGTCGATGACGCAACACAGGAATCTCATCACCAGGGCGCGGTGAAAAACGAATTAATTTCCCAACGGCACTTTGATAAAAGAGGGCTTGTTCGTGCGCATGTCCAACAAAGGTATAGCTCTTTCCGGAGTTTTGTGCGCACCTCCATGCACTCATACTGTCTGTGACATAGTTCCAGTTTGCTGGATTATGTGCTGAAGCATGCACGAAGCATATATTTTCTTCGTGAAGAATTAAGGGAAGATTTTTTAGAAATTGAACATGGCTATCATTGAGCTGAGCTTTGGTCCATTCGATAGCGGCATTAGCATGGGCATTCATTTGGTTACGACTATCTTTAAAAATAGCTTCATCATGATTGCCTAGTAATGCGATCGCATTTTTAGATTCGACTAAATCAGCAATGCGCTCAATGAGAGCTACAGGATCAGCGTTATAGCCAACTAGATCCCCTAGGAACACCATGCGGTTTACTCCTAGTTCTTCTGCTTTACTCATGCAGGCCTCAAAAGCCTCGAGATTGCTATGAAGATCGGCAAATAGCCCAATACGTTCTGTCATCTTCTAATGATAGGGCAAAATCCCCTTACTTAGAAGGGTTGTAGGGGTTAGCCTCTTGATTTGGTCGGTTTTTAAAGCGCTTATGCACCCAATAATATTCAGCTGGGCGAAGCCGAATTTCTTTTTCAAAATATTGGTTTAAGAGCGCCGTATCTGTTTTTGGATCATTGCTGGGAAAATTTTCCAGCGGCTTGCTGATTTCGCATAGATATCCGGATTCATCAGGCTTCAGTGTGGTGAGCATCATGCAAACATCTGCGCCCGTAATTTTAGCTAACCGAGAAATGGTTGTGATGGTGTTTGTTTCAATACCAAAGAAAGGCACAAACTCAGAATCCTTAAGACCTAAATCGACATCTGGTGCGATGATGATGAAATCGCCATTTCGAATTTCTCGGATGATGGCTTTAGCATTGCCCTGACGATCAATAGAGTTGCCCCCAAAGCGGTTACGCCATTCAATCATTTTTTGATTAAAGAATGGATTTTTCATTCTCTGAAAAAATCCAGAGGTGCGTGGCCACCCCATTTTTTTAGCAAGCGCACTCAAAATAATGCTTCCTTCAATTCCAGTGAAATGCATATTCACCAAAATGCGTGGTTTACGGTTTGTAAGATCCACGGCGGATTTCACTTCAATCATATTGCTTAATTGATTTTCGCTGCCGCGCCAAATAATGCTTTTTTCTACCAAGCTACGACCAAGCAAGCGCCAATGTTTTTTGCTGAGAACATCAATTTCTGTTTCATCTAGCTTGGGAAAGCACATCCGAAGGTTGATTTTTACAACGCGATTTCTATCTCCCGGAATCCTAGCAGCCATGTAGCCTAAGCCATGGCCTATGGATACTAAAAGCTTGTATGGCATCAGTGCCAGGAGTGTTACAAAAACAACCCCTGCATGATTAGATAGGTATTTAAGCAAGCAGGAGCTACTCGATTTCGTAGCGCTTGATGGATTTGGCGTAGCGTTCAAGCATTTCTTCTGTGGAGCTGCTTGACATGCCCAAATCATTTACCAAACCTGTCTCTAGTCGATATGCCCAACCATGAACGGTTAAATTTTGTCCGCGTGCCCAAGCATCTTGAACAATGGTCGTTTCACAAACGTTCACTACTTGTTCGATGACATTGAGCTCGCATAGTCTATCTTGGCGTTTTGGGGTTGGGACAACATCCCCTAAATAACGTTCATATTTTTGATGTACATCTTTAACATGGCGTAACCAATTATCAGCAAGGCCTACACGTCTTTCAGTTAGTGCAGCGTGTACACCGGAGCACCCATAGTGCCCAACTACTAATATGTGTTTCACCTTCAGCAAGTCGATTGCGAACTGAATCACTGATAAACAATTTAAATCAGTGTGCACAACGACGTTCGCAACGTTTCGATGGACAAACAACTCGCCTGGCAATAAATTGACGATGTCATTCGCTGGGACCCTGCTGTCAGAGCACCCTATCCATAGGTATTCAGGGGCCTGCTGAGAGACTAAGCGCTTGAAGAAATTGGCATCTTTTGCCACCATACTCTCTGCCCAGGCGCGATTATTTTCAAAGAGTTGCTCTAGGGCTTGAGAATTTTTGTGTGGCATGGGATTAAGTTTAAAGTACTTTGATGACACCCATTTGGATAAAAAAGACCCCCAAGGGGCTCACCCTTGATTTGCATTGTCAACCGGGCGCAAAACAAACAAAAGTTTTAGGCCAGCATGGCGAATGCTTAAAAATTTCATTGCAAGCGCCGGCAGTGGAAAACAAGGCAAATGAGTTCCTTTTGGCTTGGTTATCTAAACAGCTCAAAATTCCTCAGAAACAGATTCAGTTGATTTCGGGTCAAAATGGTCGAAAAAAACGGCTTCTCATATTGGGCGACGCTACAACTGAGCAATTAGAAAATGCGCTTTGTCCATAAAATTGCTGCAATATAAATCGTGCCGCCACCTGCGAAGCTCCCGGGGCCTCATAAACTGTTTATGATGGAGTTAGAGGCCCAGCTAGGGTTTATGTGGATATAGTCCGGAGAATATCGTATGAATAGCTTTATAAAGTGGCTGCTAAGCCTTGTTTTAATTGGCTTAGTAGCTATTTCAGCCTATACGTGGCTAATGCTTACGTGGAGCTATGGCAGCGGGGAAAGGGCTGGATATGTGCAGAAATTTTCCAAAAGAGGATATATTTGCAAAACTTGGGAGGGTGAGTTAGCAATGGTTTCGATGCCTGGAACCATGTCAGAAAAATTCCTCTTTACGGTGCGTGATGATGCTGTGGCGCAAAAAATAAATGCTAACTTAGGAAAAAAAGTCGCTCTAAAATATGATCAGCACATTGGATTGCCGACAACATGTTTTGGAGACACTGAATATTTTGTTTCTGGTATTGAAGTGCTAGAAGAGTAATTTGTAGTAGTTTTAAAAATTGTTGTTACTTAGCTTTATTTTTGTATTTTTTTATGGTTAAAATCATGTAAGCGCAATGTGCGCCGACATCAATATTTATAAGGAGCTTCACTTGAACAAA
>JACCDO011092559.1_pt1 | contig 14111 bp, 11 predicted proteins | sample 7446101 | NCBI WGS metagenome assembly JACCDO01 (sample SAMN15323440, study PRJNA562643) | freshwater metagenome | isolation source: river surface water | place: USA:Blue River Watershed | collected 2017-08-16
AACATTTTTAATTGAAAGGAATGGATTTTTTATTGATTTTAAGCTAGTTGAAGTGGCAACACTATTGCAATTAAAGATTCTTTAGTATATTCTTTCATAACAATTTAGGATTTCTTTTTGTTTGTTCAATTCGTTCTTCTGCATATTTAACATATTCTGGTGAAATTTCAATGCCGACATAATCTCTTTTTAAATTTATTGCTGCAATTGCAGTAGTTCCACTTCCCATAAAAGGATCTAAGATTATTTTTGAATTTGTGCTTTCTATCATTCTTTCTACTAAAGCAACAGGAAATGGTGCTGGATGACTATTTTTCATTTCTTGAGTAAATTCCCATACATCACCATATCTACTTGAACCAACTGATAACTCAAATTTAGGTTTACAAATTAAATAAATCACTTCATAGGTTGGTAAAAAATAACCTTTATTAAAATTAATACCACCTTTTCTTTTCCAAATAATAATTTGTCTTACTGGAAAATCAGAAACAATATCTTGACGATCTTGAAGGATTCCTCCTTGTACACGCCATTTATGGTTATAAAAAATAGCACCATCTTCTTTAATCAATCTAAACATTTCTTTTAGGCAATTCTTTTGCCATGTTACATATTCTTCATGAGGCATACAATCATCATAATTACTATAACCGTTCATTAGCTTTGCATTTGACCATTTACCTTTACTTCCATTCTTCATACCATTGCCTGTTGAATTTTTAAGATTATAAGGTGGTGATGTCACGACTAAATCAATACTTGCAGATGGCATTGTTTTCATTATTTCAATTGAATCACCAATGAGTAATTTATTTCTAAATGAATGTAGTGCATCGACTTGTATAGCTACTTCTTTGTTGATTTCATGGATTGTCATCATTATTCCTTTTATGCATTTTGAAGATATTTATTATCACATTTGAATCGTTTTTATTTTTGAAAAAAACAAGAAACCAAAGAAATCCAATATTGAACCCCAATTAAGAGCACTTGATCATTGAAATCGAATTCTGGGTGATGGAGCATGGTATGATTTTCGCCCACGCCCAAAAAGAGATAAGCGCCTTTTTTCGCCCGTAGCATCCATGAAAAATCTTCAGCCCCCATCAATGGTTTTGTGTTTTGATCGACTTGAGCTGGGTTTTGGGTTACCAGATGTGCAGCTTCAAATGCAAGTGTAATGGCTTGAGCATCATTCACAGTCACTGCATATTTTTGTTCATATTTCCATTGGCTCTTCATTTGAAATGCAATACAAATCCCATCTAAAATCTGTTTCATGCCGAGTTCAATATGCTTTCTAACAGATTCATTTAAAGTCCTAACTGTGCCACGAATATGCACAGCAGAAGGAATGGCATTATCGCTTTCCCCAGCATTGAATCGGGTAACACTTAACACAGCTGAATCTAAGGGATCTATGGAACGGCTGACCAGATGTTGCCATGCATTTACCAACTGACAAGCAGCAGTAATAGGATCTTGGCAACGATGTGGCCAAGCAGCATGTCCGCCTATGCCTTCTAGCACCACATCAAAAAAATCAGCACTGGCCATTTGAGCCCCTACCCTACCCGCGAAATGTCCAAAGGGAATCCCTGGCATATTATGTAATCCATAGACTGAATCCATTTGATATTTTTCAAATAAGCCTTCTTCAACCATCAATTTCCCACCGGCGAGATTTTCTTCTGCAGGTTGGAAAATGAAATAAACAATGCCCTTTTCAAAAGGGGGATATTGGCTTAGGTAATGTGCCGCAGCCAAAAGCATAATCACATGACCATCATGTCCACAAGCGTGCATTTTTCCAGGGTTTTGGGATCTGTAAGCGATTTGATTCTTTTCTTGAATGGGTAAAGCATCGAGATCTGCTCTCAGACCAATACAAAGGGCTGGGTTTTCATTGATCTCGCAATTGATTCTTAAAATACCGATTACACCCGTTTTTGCGAGTCCTTGATGGCATTCTAAACCAAATTCTCTTAATTTCTGTGCCACAAAATCAGCAGTTTGCTCTTCTTCAAATGCGATTTCTGGGTGTTGATGTAGTTGTTGGCGCCATGCTTGGTAGATGGATTGGTGGGATGACAAAAATGCAGTGCATTCAGGATTTAAGTTCATGATCAGTCCTATTTATTGATTCAATGCCTTCATGATATTTTCACCTCTTTCTCTAGACCATTCAGGAATACGCATAGGTGAACCACGTTCATTGATATTGACAAAAATCACTTTGACTGTGGAAAAACATTCTTCTTCATTCTCTGATGAAGTTCTCCACCCTTCTAAATCAATGGCAACAGAAGTATTGCCGATATGGTTTAATTTGGCATAAATGGTAAAAATATCGCCAGGATACAAGGGTTTGGTGAAGTTAATCTCTAGTTTCCTTGTGGTGATTTGAGCGAGTCCTAGCATTTTGCGCACAGCTGTTGCACCAGCCAAATCATATTCACTGAGAATTGCACCACCAAATACAGTACCATTGCCATTGATATCTGCTGGCAAAATCATTCTCATTGCCACACACATCCCTCTATTTTTTTCATCACTCATTATGTTTTTCACCTGATTTTATGATTAAGGTTTGTGATTATAACTGATCTTTTGAATTTGGAGAGAAAAAATCCAAATAAGCGATTATAACATATTGAAATATAAGAATAAAAAATTATTTTTTCAAATCAGTAAAAAAAATTTGAAAAGATTTGATTTTTATTCAATAACATCGATTTAGAAGATCGTTGGCGACCGAGGCCCGCAGCACAAAATAGTGTGGTACAGAAGCAAGCGTTCTTTTGTTGGTTGGTGGGGCAATCACGCCCAAGCTAATTGATGAAAGGACCTAATTATTATGTCTAAATCAAATTCCTTTTTTGGACCTCAACTCCTCAAGACTGTTAATCGAAGAAGATTAGCATCTAAGTTTCTCTTTCGCAGAGCATTAAAGAAATATTTCTCAATTATCCAAAAGATCATTTGTTGAGCCGACTGCTTATCTTATTTCCCAAATAAGCTCAACCCAGTTCCCATGAATACAAATGGGGTTATCCATACAACTACATCCTTTATTCAAACACAATATCGTTTGATCGCAATGTAGTTCAATCACAAGGTACAACACGCCAGAATGGTTTAGATTCTAGCGTTGTTATCTCAACAAATCAGAAAGCAGTCATGATCATGAATTACAATCCAGCCATTGAAAACGAAAATACATCCATACTCTTTGAAGATGAAAATCTTAATCCCTTTCAACTCAAGAGCTATCAAAATACTCAAAATGCATTAGATCTCATCGGTGGTCCAGACCCAATCTATTGTCTTTATCCCAAAGCACTCAGAAAGAACGCTCAAAACTTCCTTCAAAACCTCAATGCAAAGATTTTTTATGCAGTTAAGTGTAATCCTCACCCAGCTGTTTTACATTTCCTAGCACAAGGTGGTATCACACATTTTGATGTTGCATCCATACGGGAAGTAGAAGCTGTATACGCATTAAACCCCAAAGCAACCATGGCATTTATGCACCCAATCAAAGCAGCTGAAGCGATTAAGAAGGCTTATCAATTTGGTGTCAGAATTTTTGCTTTTGATTCCCAATGTGAATTAAAGAAAATCTTGATCAGCACCAATTATGCCGATGATTTGACTTTGGTGACTAGATTAAAGCTTTCTGATGGTGTACAAGGGGCTGCTTATGCCTTGAGTGGTAAATTCGGGGCAAAGATCGAAGATATGCCAGAGTTATTGAGAGAAGCCCAAAAATATGCACATAAGATCGGTGTAAGTTTCCATGTAGGTTCTCAATGTATGAATCCTTTGGCTTATGTACATGCGATGAATTTCGCCAAAAAAGCATTGGATCAAGCCAATATCAAAGTGGATATCTTCGATATTGGTGGTGGTTTCCCTGTTCGTTATCCCAATATGACCCCTCCAGCTTTACAAAGCTATTTTGATCAAATCCATTTGGCGATTGAAGATTTGGATTTAGGGGATACTGAGATTTGGGCTGAACCCGGTAGGGCTTTGGTGGCAGATGGCGGTTCTACTTTGGCAAGAGTGGAATTAAGAAGAGATCATGATCTATATCTCAATGATGGTACTTATGGTTCTCTTTTTGATGCTGGGACACCCAAATGGCAATTTCCTACATCTAAGATCGAAAGCGATTATCATCACAGTTCAGATGTAGGGCATACTTACCAAACGCTAGACAGTCATCAAGTCGATGAAAGCAAAGGCCATTTCAGGTTCTTTGGACCCACTTGTGATTCTTTAGATATGATGGAAGGCCCTTTTGAGTTAAACAATGATATCGATGTTGGGGATTGGATTGAGATTGGACAACTCGGTAGTTATGGGGCAACCATGGGTACACAGTTTAATGGTTTTTATAGCGATCATTATGTGCTTATCGAAGACTTACCATTGATTGATCGTTAATTTTGCTTGAAAATAATATTAAAAACTACATAATTCTCTTTATCTTAACTCTCATTAAATTCAGATGATCATCATTAATGCTGCCCACAAAAACAAAACATCGTTTTCAGTATATCGTCAGTAAGCTGATACCCACACAGCTCATCAGTAAATCCCTCTTAATGCTCAAAAAGAGAAAAAGCTTAACCAGCGATCAACATAATCCTTGGCTTTTATCATCTGCTTTTGCCCATAGGGGTTTATTTGACGCAAAACAACAATCTCTTTTGCCTGAGAATAGTTTAAGTGCATTTCAAAGGGCGATTGATTTTAACTATGGCATAGAATTAGATGTGCATTGGAGCAGTGATGGGATTCCTATGGTATTCCATGATGAAACTTTGGAGAGAATGACAGCTTTACAGGGATCAATTCGTGAAAGAAGCAGTGAAGTATTAAAAAAGACCCAACTCTTGGATAGCGATCAATATATCCCAAGTTTGGCAGAAGTTTTTGAACTGGTCAAAGGGCAAGTGCCGATCTTGGTGGAGATCAAAAACAACGGACATGCTGTTGGGCCACTAGAAGAAGCTGTTGCGTTGCTTTGTTTATCTTATCAAAGCAAATATCCCCAAGCCAAATTAGCCATACAAAGTTTTAATCCTTTGACGCTGATCTATTTTGCTAAATATTATCCCATGTTGACAAGGGGATTACTCACCTATGATTTCCCAGATAAAGGGAAATTAAATATCATTCAGCTTTTGCTTTTAAAAAAAATGTTGTTTTATCCCCTATGTAAGCCCAATTATATCGCTTATGAAGTCAATGCGTTGATGAAGCCTTGGCCTTTGCTGTTAAAACGATCAAAGAAATATAAATTACCTCTCTTGACATGGACAGTCAGAACAGAAAGCGAATTTCAAATCGCCAAGAAATGTAGTGATCAAGTGATTTTTGAGAATTGGACTGATCCATCAGATGTGAAAAAAGAATTAGAAGCATTGATTGCTTCAAGGAGAAAAATGTGATTTTTATTCCAAGTAGGCATTTCCCATTTTTGCAGTATGGGGTGTATTTTTTGGGTGGCCCATTATTAGATCCAGAACATAGACCCGGTTTAGGTGTAATTGCTCAAAAACAATTATTGCGTGGTACTCAAAAGAGAAGTAGAGAAGATTTTCTCAAAGCCACAGAGCGACTTGGGACAGAACTCAGTCCTTTAAGTTATCGATATGCTTTTGGGATGAGTGGTGGTGTCTTGAGTAGATCGATCAAAGAAGTTGCAGCTTTGGTTGAAGAAGCATTGATTTATCCAGCTTTGGATGAACAAGAAATCGAACAGAGTAAGCGTTCCTATTGTGCTGATCTTGAAAGCAATCTCGATAATGATAGCGCCCTTGCTTGGCTTTGGTTACATCGTTCTGTATTAAGCGATCATGAACAATGGAAATGTGTGTCATCACATAGCGATCAAATCATGGAGATCAGTAAAAGCGATATAGAAGCGCATTGGCATAGAATCCATCAAAAATCTGCTTTTTTCCCTTGTGCCAGTGGATGTGCAGATGAAGATGAATTATTGGGGATTTTTGATCATTTAAGACAACAATTGCCTGATGATCATCAGGTCACACTAGCTAAGAAGAATATACAAATCCCAAATCAAAGGCTTTTGACCATTATCGATAAACCCAATCGTAAACAAGCTCAATTGTTGATCGCACAACCTTTGCCGCCCCCAGGTCATGAGGATGAATTAGCGATTGCTGTGGCGATTGTTGCTTTTGGTGGTACTTTTTCATCGCCATTGATGCAAGAGATTAGGGTCAAACGTGGGTTATCGTATGGTGCTCAAGCATCTACCAAGGAAGATTGGGGGACAAGGCTATTGGTGATGAATGCTGTGCCAGATATTAAAGATGCACATCAAACGCTTTCACTGATGCTTAAACTTTGGGAAGAAGCCAAAGATGGTGATTTATTGAGCGATCAAACAATACAATTTGCCAAGGATTTCTTGATCAATGCACATCCGTTTAGTTTGGAAACAGCTGCCATTCGCGCTGTTCGGGAACTGAGAAGTACGATGCAGGGGTTGGATCCTAAAAGGATATTTGAGATTCCTAAGTTGATTCGTGCTTTATCTCCTGAGGTGATTAGGGAGAAAGCGAAGATGTATTTTAATCCTAGAAGTTGCCATATTTTGGCGTTGGGGGATGGGAAAAAGCTATCTAAGGCATTAAAGGTGGGGTTGGAGATTGATGCTTGGCGTATGATTGATTTTAATGCTAAGCCTGTTTTGGCGAAGAGTACTGGATTTATTGGGGGTTAAAGACCCAAGACCATCTGAATCAATCGATCATGATCATGTCCAAACAATAATACCCCATCGAGATGTCCCCCCATCCTAAAAATTTGATATGCTTGAATCTCTTGATTCTCCCATAATCGAGCGACTTCCTGAGCCATAGCGATTGTCCCATAGCCGATATGCGCATCTGTGCAAACCAGTTCGCTTTGATACCAGAGTTTAGGAACATGCCCATGTAAGATATATTTGATCTGGGGTGAAAGTCTATACAACATGGCATGGGTCATGGCTTCAGATGATGGCAATAAAAACCCTATGGAATACACTTGATTTTGTTCAATATCATTTTGATAGACAAGGGTATATTGATCATCACACAATGAAGGCAAATCGCTGGTTTGACTAGGCGTAATCAAAAATCCTTCATCTACCCTCATGCTTAAATTCCCAAAGCCAGTATTCTGATAACGATGAATATCTTGACCAATCCAATCTTGTGCTCTCATGGCTTGACGAATTTCTTGTAATTTTTTGACTTCTTTGTGATATTTTTCAAAAAAACTGATATGTTCTTGATTCTCCCAATTGCGGTGTATTGCTTGGAACTGTATCACACCATCTTTTTCACCTTCACTCATCACAACTCCTTACACAGATAGATATGTTATCTCGATCCCTATATCTTCCTTTTCACATAAAAATCAAGCAATCCCTATTCAAGTTGGGATATCTCTATTTTCTTTTGGTGTTTTGTGGATCTGGATTACATGCAGAGTTCAAGAGATTTGATTATCCTTTTGTCCATCCTTTGACAGATGCATTGGATAACGCAAAACGTTTTAGATTGGATCAAGATTTATATTTTAAAAAATTATCAAATGGTGAAAAAAGCATAGATCAAATGCTTGAATTATTTTTTCAAGCCAAGCATCCGAAATTAAATGATGATTTATTTTTATTTCATCAAAATGATTTATTTTCTTTCAATCTAGACCCAGATCCCCTTGCTCGTTTATCTCAAGAATATGATCAACATCCTATTTGTTTATACCCAGCCAGCTATTTGTGGTTAAAATCAAAATTACCCTATGATTTTGAAAATATGATTGTGCCTTATTGTGAATCTTTGGATCATTTCCATGAAAAATATCAACCCAAATCTTTGGCAATATTATTGATTCAGCATGAATTTAGCAATGATCCTTATTTAAGGATCAAAGGGAAACATCAAAACTTTATTGTTCGCTATCAACCGAAGTCCCAAGATCATCGTTATTATGATTATGACATCATAGAAGAATCATTATTTTTGGCACAATATCAAACAAGCAAATATCCCATTAAAATATTGGAATATCCATTAGTCATGAATTCTCAAGAAAATAAATTATTATTATTGTACCTATGGGAATCAAAATCACAACATTTCAAAGAGAATATATTCAGTCATAAAACATCTAGATCGATTTTTAGATTAATTGATATTGTCAAAAATAGTTCTTTAAATCTATTTAGGTCATATACCATTTTAGATGATTTGGATATGATTAGGATATTGGATCGTCAACAATTATTGGGGAATGAAAATGAATTAGATCTTCAATTATTGATTTCAAAATCAGAAGGCCCAGCATTATTAAGTCCAAAACAAAATCATCTCAATCAAGGGCATTATTCCAAACAATTAGAATTGAATATGATTTATCAATCTGGGCAAAAAACATTAGATCAAGGATTATCATTTGCATTAAATGCGCATCAATGGGCTGATCCCCAACAAGGATATTCTCCTTATTTGTTGCGGAGTTTCTTTAAATTTGATTTAAGATGGCAAGAACAAAAAAAATTAAAATTAGATCGATTTACATTGGTTGATTATTTCCATCTCAAAGAAATTACTGATATTTCTACATTGAAGTGGCGCGCACTTTCTTGGCGCATCGGTGGGCATGTAGGAGATAGTGTCTTATGCCGTTCTTGTCAAAGTGCCCAAGGGATGGTGTCTTTGGGGGGATTTACTTCTTTATTTCAACAACGATTTTCGATTTGGTTGGCACCAGATTTTCAAATTGAAAAGAATCTGGCGAATGACCGAAATGATTATTTATTATCTGCTTCTTTTTATTTGAAATGGATTGCTTCAAATAAATTATTATTTACATTACAAAATCGGGTTTTTTATGATATTTCTGATGGGAGATATATTTATCAGGTTGTTTCACAAAATCGGTATTCTTTGAGATCTTGGTTGTCTGTGCAATTGAGCTTTGCTTTATCTTCTTATGATCAAAAGGCTTGGATTGGGGTGGGGAGTTATTTTTAAAAACCTTATATATAGTTTATATACACTTTATACAAAAAACTATTTTTTAAATCATTTATTTTTTAATAGAAATTTCAAAAAAAATCCCTAAAATCATGCTTATAAGTAGCTTGATCACTTCTTTACTTTAATATAGGAAATGAGAGATGGATGATTTATCAATTTACCTAGAATCTGCAATTTTAAATCAAAATGACATCGAAGAAATCCTTCAAAAATCAATTTCTCAAGTTCAAATTTCTGAAAAAGACTTATCTGAATTAAAACCTTGGTTATCTAAGGTAAAAAACCCACCGATCTATAAATATACCATGGATCAAGAAGATGGTTCAAATCCTACAAAGAAGGCAGTAAAACAGGAAGTCATCCCGCCACAAAAAAGCAAAGATGATACGTTATTCGGCTTAAAACCGACTGCTGTTCGTTTAAATGATTTAACTGAAGCGCAAACCTTAGGATTAGATGATCATCTCGACCAAAAACATGATTTTGAGTTGGTGAATATTTTGGGTAAAGGTGGGATGGGGATTGTTTATGAAGGCAAACAAAAGAGTTTAAATCGTTATGTGGCAGTCAAAAAAAGCAAATCTGAACAGAAATATTTGGCTCAAATCTACCACGAAGCCCAAATCACAGCATTTTTGGATCACCCGAATATCTTACCCGTGTATGATTTTGCTGTGGATCAAGATGGGCATGCCATTCAAATTATGAAGAAAATCGATGGGATCAGTTGGTCTAAACTTTTATATCAAAACGATCATCCCTTCTGGAAAGAACTAGACATTAAACCCGATCATCATTCTCGATTATTATTCCATCTTGAAACCCTTAAAAAAGTATCTCAAGCCATTGCCTATGCACATGATAAAAATGTCATCCATCGTGATTTAAAACCAGCAAATGTGATGATTGGGAAGTTTGGTGAAGTTTTTGTTTTGGATTGGGGCATTGCGATTTATATTGGGCAAGAAGCAAAGGCGCAATTTGTGGCACAAGTCTATGCAAATCTTGAAAAATCATTGGTAGGGACACCCGGTTATATGGCGCCAGAACTCGCTAATCCCCAAGGTTCTTGTAAACAATCAGAAGCAACAGATGTGTATTTATTGGCAGCGATTTTATATGAAATTACCCATCAAAAAATCCTACATCGTGGCAGAGATGTGAAAGAGATATTAGATAAAATCAAAAACAACTATATCCCAACACTTGCCCCTGATTTAAGTTATGAACTCAAAAATCTACTGCTCAGTTCCTTGAGTTCAAACCCAGAACACCGCCCCCATAATGCCATGATGTTTAGGAATGCGCTACAACAAGTGATTTCTTCTTTTAAATCAGTGGAACTTGAGTTTAAGGGCATTAGTTCTTTAAACGCATTAAAAGACCTTATCCAAAATGAAGAACAAGCCATACAAAAAAGCAAAGTCGATCATATTTGGCTCAATGAAGCAGATCAAAAAACAGAAGATTTAATCAGCTTCCATTTTGATGAAGCCAGACACTATTTTAGATCTAGTTTAGAGTATTACCAACATAATGAAGAAGCCCAAAAAGCTTTCCAAGAATTGATTTCTCTTTGGATCGAAAGATGTATTGAAAAACATGATTTTAAATCAGCCCAACGCTACTTAAAAGAATCAATATATGCCAAAGAACTTGAAGTGAAAATTTTAAACGCCAAACAAGCATTTGAACAAGAACAAGTGGAGTTTGAGAAATTAAAGAAATGGAAAGAAGATCAATCATTTCAAAACTCCCAAAAACCTAGGATCTACTTGGCTTTATTTAGTTTGGTATTTTTAGGTGGGGTTTCACTGATTCTCTATTATCTATCAAGCAAAGGGATTTATCAAGACTCTGCGAAAGGTAGGTTTTGGGCTGTATTTATCTTTGGTTTTATCGTGATTTTACTCTCAGAAATTTGGTTTAAGTATAATGCCCAAAAAGAACAACTCAATGATGCTTTTAAAAAAGTCAAAACTTCGATCTATTGTGTTTTATTATCGATTATGTTGGCGAGATATTTGGGTTGGCAATACCATAACGACTATAAAATCGTCTTATTACATGAAATGCCAATGATCATATTAGGCTCATTGATTGTCAGCACAAATACAGAGAGAAAAGATTTCTTTTGGGGGGCAATGGTATTTTTGGCGATTTCTCTCTTTAGCTTGATCTATTCGGAACAAGTTGCCCTTTTATATGCACTTGCGCAATTTAATCTATGGCTTACAGTATCGATTTTTTGGTTTAAAGATCAAAGAGCCCAAGAGTAATCAATATTCCAATGCACCATTATCAAGCCAAGTTAAAATCAAATTAAATACTTCTTCATCTTGTAATCCATTAGGTGGAGGCATAGATCCCACTTGAATCACGCTTTCCCTAATCTCATCCAAATGAACAATCACATCATCATATCTCGTCAAAGGATAAGGGGCACCACCTGCTGTGGGATCGTTATGGCAACCATTGCAATATCTACTAAAAACACCTTGAATATGGCTTTGCCAAGTCACTTTGATCTGTCCATGATCTAGATCATCCACTTCTTGATCTTTCACAAGCATATCGATTGTACCCATATCATGATTGTTCTTTTCGGGTGCACCTTGATTGATCCAATGTTGTAAGAGATCTTTTTTGCTTTGAGTGCTCAGTCCCCCTGGGGGCATATCATTGCTGACCAATGCGCGAATGGCAATTCTATCTAATTTACCTTTAACTTGGGCATAGGTTTTGAGTGGAATAGGCGAAGCCAATGGGGGATCATCATGGCATAAACCACATTCTTCTTCAAAAAACACAGACATTTGTGGTTCCCAATATACATCAGTCATTGTGTTTGCTTTGGGGTCTTCTTGACAGGAAAACAAGAGCAGTAAGCTGAGATAAAAGAATTGACGGTACATGATAGACTTATTAGTTGGCTGTGAGTTTTAATACCCAAGAAATCCCTACATAAAAACCTAAAGCAGCACCTAGGTTGGAAGCAAGTGCAACCAGTAAAACACGAGTAATGGGATTATGATAGAGTCCCTTAATCGAAGCTGCATCTAAAGTGACATTTTCGCAATCTTCCACAGTGGGTTTGCGATACCATGCTTCAGCTAAACCCACAACCATACCAGCAGAAATCGCTGGATGTATGGTGGTAATTGGGGCACAAAGCGCTGCGACTAAAACAGATAAAGGTTTGGGTCCAGCAAGTAGTGTAAATAATGCACATAATGTGCTAGTAGGCAAAATCCAAGCGATTAACATATCTTGAACAGATTTCATACCATGGGATTGATAACCCCAAAAGAGAGAAGCTACTAGGATAATGGGAATAAGCCAACCGATGATTTTGCCTACTGGAGAAGGTGGGGGTAATTCGCTGAGTCGATTTAAATCTATGGATTCTACTTTTTCATATTGTTGTAGCATCCCATGCACGTGTCCAGCACCAACCACACCCACAATAACTTTGCCGGGGGCTCTTGCAATACTGGCCATTAAATAAGCATCTCTCTCATCGATTAAAGGTTCTTTGATTTGAGGCATTTCTTCAGCAAAGCTTTTCATCAACTCAGTAATCGTATCTTGATCCTTCATCTGTTCGAGTTTTTCTTCTGTTAATTCTTCTTCTTGATCGCCTCCAGAGAATAATGAAGCGAGAAGTTTAGATTTAGACCAAAATGAAAGATTAGCCCAAGTTCTCTTGAGTGTTGCTTCTACTGAGCGATCAGCGAGGACAAGCTTTGAACCAGTAGATTCAGCGCTTCTGATGGCTTGTCTTTGTTCTTCACCGGGTTTAACACCAAATTTTTCACCCAAAACTCTTTGATAGGCAGATAGGGCTAGATTTGCGAGTAGATATAAGAATTTACCTTGTTTCACCACTTGAAAAATATCTAATTTTTTCCAACGATTTTCATCCATCATGCCATCATATCTGGTTTGACAGAGTTCCACACAGACTGAATCTGGTTTAAGCGCTTCTATGGTTTGTTTTACTTCTTCTACGCTTTTAGCGGAGATATGGGCTGTACCAATGAGATAAATCTTGCGATCACCATCTTCAATCAAACGGGTAGAAGGGAAAATCTTAAATTCAGATTGTTCAGAGATTTCTTGTTGATGTGCTAAATGAGACATATTTCCTTACTTTACATACTAAAATTACGATCAACTTGTAGCATAAACCGTGTAAGTTTTTGAATGTTTTTTGATAAAAAAAACTGCAATTTCTCAAAAATTCATTTAAAATCCAAGTTCTCAAATCCTATTCCATGATACCTTCCACCCAAGAAGCTGGTACAGATGAAGCATTATCTTATTTGTTTGATCGTGATATTGATCTCCCTTTCGGCGTTTGCCCAAGATGAAAATAAAAAAAGTCCCAACCCTTTTCCAGCAGAAGCAGAGAATCAACCTTCGCTGATCAAAGATGATAAGACTTATACAGGGAAAACCAAAGGTGGTTTTAATGTAAATATTAGAGGCTATGTTCAAAGTCGCTATCAAACGATTGAAAATGCTGGTTCAGAAGCACAATTTGTAGGGCGAAATGATGGTTTTCAACTCAGTAATGCCAGAATTATGTTTGATGCGAGAAAGAACGATATTGGCGTTTATTTCGCACTTGAAGGGGCAAGAGATATTCGATTACAACCCAATAGAATTGATTCTGATCTTAGGAATTTAATGGTTGATGCGTATGCCAGATATAATCCTAGCCGTTTTTTTGAAATCAGAATTGGTCGATTCAAGCCAGCTTTTGATGCTGCAGAATATGAAAACAATCAAGATATGCTATTGATCGACCGCCCCATCGCCAGTAGAGGTGTTTTCGGTGTGGAAGGCTATAATGTATCGGGTTTAAGCTTACCCAGACAAATGGGTTTGCAAATCAATGGTGATGCCAGTGTGGTCAAGAAATATCTCAAACTCACTTGGTATGCCAGTGTGGTCAACGGCACAGATGGGGAATTGAGATTTAATGATAATGATTCTTTGGCGTATGTAGGTAGATTGAAAATCGATAGC
>JACCDO012193581.1_pt1 | contig 14110 bp, 22 predicted proteins | sample 7446101 | NCBI WGS metagenome assembly JACCDO01 (sample SAMN15323440, study PRJNA562643) | freshwater metagenome | isolation source: river surface water | place: USA:Blue River Watershed | collected 2017-08-16
TGGAAGAGTTTTTGGGAACAGCACACTGTCTCAAGACCTATCCTTCGTGCAGAAGGCATGATGTCCTTAGAGTCAACAAAGACTGAGAAATCAAAAGAGCCCAAATTCCGTTGTCCAGAGTGTCTCTTGGATGGAAGCATTGACCATAGAAACTGTATTGTCCTGAAATACAAAGGGGATGTCCAGGCATGGGAAAATGCTGCTTTTCAACAAGAAAATAGTTCTTCCATTGCTGCACGTCAAGCCCTTCCCAAAAAAGTCAAGTCTTGGATTTGTCCTGCATGCAACCTTGGTCCAGGAAATGACCATCGGATGTGTATTTGCAGAGCTTTTAACTATAGTGTTGACGCATGGGAAGAAGCCTGTGGGATTCGTCAATAAATTTGAAGCGTCTGTGTGTAGAATGTACTGCACAGCTAGAATGGACGCTCTAAATACCAAACTCTCCAAATTGCAGAAGAAGCAGGCTGACATTCAACGGGAAAAGAATCAGTTGGAGTATGAAGAGACAATCATTGAAAGGGAAATCGAGAAAATCGAAGAGGAGCGACTTGCTCTCTCTCAAACAATGACCCCCTACCAAGAAGACTGTTTGAAGAAAGAATTGACTGCACTGGGCGAGCTTCTTGAACTGCCAGCAGTCATCCTAGCCACGTTGGAGGTCATGAATGTTCCTCCTACAGAAGATGCAAGAGACCTTTATAAAATTCGCATTGATACAGGAGTCACCTTTGATTCAGGAGTCACAGGGCTCTCTGTCCGCGCAATCATTAAAACCGTTTGCCCCAAAATAGAGGCAATCGTAAAGTCTCTCTTTGAGCAAGAAGGCTATGTAAGAGAAAGAGCTACTAATTCCCTCTTTTGGGAGAAGAACTGGGACTATAGCACGCACATTCGCTTAACAAGTCATGAGGCACTTTCTTAGTAAGTTGAACCAAGAACAAAAGAACAAAAAAAAAATTTTTTTTTTTTGTTTTTTTTTTGTTTTTTTTTTTTTTCCCCTGGGTTTAATACAGAGACCCGTAATTTGCCATCCCAGGCACTCCCCAACGGTCTGCTACTCTTTTCTGCAGCCAGGCCTCTACCCGAGCCCGAACAGGGTCATACCGCTCGTCGTCCAGCTGGGCACGGAGAGCCGCATAGGGAGTCTGGATAACCACACCCTCCTTCTGGAGCACCTTGAAGAGGCTTGGAGACCAACCAGCCAGCATCACAACACCCTCCGTGTCGGACTGTGCATGGAAGTCCGTGCTCGTCGCAGCGATGTTCCAGATGACGATGCGAGGCATCTTGAGACCCTGGCCCTCTCCCCACATGTCCTCACCTGCCCGCTTGAAGGCCTCTCGGATCATCTCCACATGGGTCTGCCAGGTGTCCGTCTTGACGACATGACGGTAACGGTTGCCCGTGAAGTAGCTGCTCTGGTTAGACCCACAGGCTGCATCCCAGTTCATGTCGGTGAGGACAATGAGGTTCTCTGGCTCCTCACCAGGGCGGACTCGCATGGCCTTGCACCGCTGGAGGACCAGGTCCATGGCCTTCTGGAAGTCCGTGCTGGTGCCCTGGGCCAGGCCTCCATGAATGGAAGCAACACGGGTGAAGATGTCGCCCTTCGGTAGCGTGTGGAAGGTCGGATTGGAGTCAAAGGTCAGGAACGTGTCTGCGAACTCCTTGGTGGTCACCTCTGAGATGAGCAGACCGAGAGCCATACTCACCCAGTAGGGCGTGTCGCCGTTGGTGCCAGAGCTCTGCATGGAGCCGCTGAAGTCGCACATGGCGATGCTGCGACCCAGACCACCGCCCTCCTTTGCATCCTTGACCATCTGGTTCCAGACACCCACGACGGCATCCTTTTCCTCCTGAGCCATGCTAGACGAGCACTCCGAGTCACTCTCATCGTCATAGCTGTAGCTGTAACGACTGCGACGCATGCTTGCCACGACCTTCTTGATGAGCTCGTGGGGAAAGACCGTCTTGGAGCCGTTCACCTTAGCCTCGCCGCGAGCGGCCTTCGCGAAGTGCTCCGTGAAGTGCTCTGCACATGCGATGCGGTCCAGGTCCGCAGAAGGACGAGGGTGCTCAGGATGGCGGAACGTAGACGGCTGGTTCAGGAACGCCTTGGTATACTTCTGGAGAGCACGACCAGGGACCGCTGCAGGGTCAATGTCCGCAAAGTGCTTGTCGCACATCTGGATCTCCACCGTCTTGGCGACCTTGTTCATCGCCGAGAGGGCCTGACGCAGCATCTTAAGACGACGGGAGAACTTAGGCTCCGAGTCAAAGAGGCGATTGGCCAACGCCTTGTATTGCTCAGGATACTTGTCCTCGCGGGGTGCATGCTTGGCCATCAGACTGACCTTGCCCCCAGCCATCGTGGCCTGGTCCTTACGGAACTGCTGTTCCGTAATGTCCAGGACGCGTGCCTTCGCATGGCTCTCAGCAAGCTGGAAGAGGTCACGCCAGCAACCATACTCGGGCACGAGGTCCAGGATGTCGGATGCCAGAGAGTTCACCTCGGCGTTCTCAAGGAGAGCCTTGAGCATCTCGTAGGCCACGGTGCGTTCGCCCTTACCGCCACGGACGTCACGAGTCTGGAAGGTCATCACAAAGATGTCCTTGATAGCCTGTTCCTTGTCCTCCATAGCGAGAACGGCCTCCACACCCGAGTGGATGGTAGCCGCGTCCGCTCCGCGAGTGAGCAAGACGCTAAGTGCGACACGAGGGTCACCCACACCCGTTGCGGTGTAGACATCAGAGCCCTTGGTGCCGATTTGAGTCATAGAAGAAGTGTTGAAAGCCATTGTGTCCTTAGAAGAAAGCAGGAATATGCCTTTAACCCTTCATTTTTTTCCATTCAATTTTAGCGGAACATGAATTGTTTTTCTGCCCACTTCTGTTAGCTCTTTACCTTGCAGAAACTGTTGAAGGTTCCATCCGCCTCTCTCTTGAATTGCAATCCCTGTTGTTATTCCAACTTTCTGTTTATACAAAATAAAGATGTAACGATGCTGTCCAGTCCCCGCAGGTGGAGTAGGGCCAGCATAGGGAACCACAGCATCTCCTTCTTTCACATTCCCTGACGCTGGGATATTCACAACCAACCAGTGAAGATAATACAGTCCTTTTGTGTTCCCAGGACTTGCATTCGTATTGGTCTTTTTGCCCGCATCAGGGTCTATCATGAGTAACGTATATTGTCCATCGGGATTCGTAATACGAATAGTAGGTTCAGACGATGTTTCTGCTTCTGTGAAATTTGTTTTCTCATTCGTTGAGCTGGGATAACTCACCTGCATTCTATTCAGGCTTCTGATTTGGATCCACAAAGGCCATGCCTTCTTCTAACCGCTGGAGATATTGACCCTCCAGATTCTCAATTTGTTTTGGGGTTTTAAAACTCTTCCAACTCACAAATGTAGCTAGAAAAAGAACAACAAAGTAGGAACTTGATAAAAAACAAATGAACGAATTCGTATTGTCTCCATAACAAGCTTTCCAGGCACTCCAGCCTGTTAAACAGACTTTTGTAAACCAAACATACCGTAAGAGCAAGCTCATCGCTTAAAGTTTTTTATTTATATTTCTTAAAGTAGAATGAAAGTCGATTTTCTCCGTCATGCAGAAAGTATTTTTAATCGTGACCTCACGTCTGAAAAAGATTGTAGTCTTACAGAAAAAGGCTTTCAACAAGCCTCGGAAGTGGAAGGAGACTATGACATTGTTTTCTGTTCTATCATGAAACGGGCTTGTCAGACTCTTGAAACTAGTAAAATCACCTATGGGCGTCTTCTATTTACCGATTTGTGTCGTGAAAAAAAGACAACGATTTGTGATTATTTGCCTCACGAAGATGAATCGATTATTGATACAGATGAACAATTGGAACAACAAATCAAGCGATTTATTTATTTTTTGAAGAGTCAAGTCTCTCCCTTTCAACGAATTCTTGTCGTCAGTCACGGAGATTTTATTTATGCAGTGGGAAAGAAACAACAACCCTATCCAAACAATGCAGAGATTCAACGTCATGACATTTAAACCTCCTCAATCTCAATGGGATTATCACGGTAATCCACCAGAGCATATTCCCAGACATCATCACTTCCCTCTCCCCCATAATAGACTTCTCCCTCGGGTCCACGCGTGAAGAGAATCCACCCAGACTCTCCACAGGCTTCATATTCGCCATCCTCCAGTGAGTTCATCTCCAAATCACGGCGAAGGCCCTCCAATGTCGCGTCGGTCTCCACAACCATGTGGAGAGCAAAGGCATTCGTGTCCCACTCTGCAGACTTCACATCCCCATCGCATAGGACACATTCCACCATACCCATGGCAGAATTTGTCTTAATGTAGTCCTCGATGGGATGCTCATCATAATAGGCATCGGTCCGCTCGAAAGCCTCCCTCCTGATTTTCTTTTGGTCCTTTTTCATCGCGTAGTCATACTCCTCCCAGTGGTGGATATTGACGCTGAAATGTAAAGTAACTTTGAACTGAGGCATTTTGTGTGCTGGATTCCAGCAGCAAAAATGGTTCAATTTTATTCCACTATCTTTTCCTGCACCAGAGGGTCAGCATGCTTTTGTATGATATACGTTCTGTTGGGATGCCGATTCACTGCTTTGGAGTCAATGTAGCAATGAAGACGAATATTTTCAGTCTCATATTCTGCTCCTGCATGCACTAAATCCCCACGAAAAAGAATAGCATCTCCAGCCTCTAACCAGACAATGTGAGGCTCAATCGGTTTTATGGTTCTACCACGGCCTCCTATCAGTTTATGAGACCCTGGCCAAACAACTAATTTTGTGTTGTCTTCCAATGCCAAGACACATAACAAAGGTCTATTTTCTGCAGTAGACATAAGTAACTCTTCATCAGGAATATAATCTGTGTGAGCCAATTGTCTTTCACAGCCAGGAAGGGACCGCAACAAGACAAAATAGTCCACACAATGGAATTTAGTAAGATACGGAAGACTCAGAAGCTCCTCACGAAACTCCATGACGTCTGAGGCAGGCACACTCACTTGTCTCCGTTTGTGATCATTTTCTTCTCCATTAAAAATAGTTTGTGTTTTTTTTCTATAAGATTCAAGAGTTTTTTGTAGAGAGTTTGGGTTTAAGAACTGAGGAAGAACAATATATCCGTCGGTGTCCATTACATCTTATATACAAGAAAAGTTTAGGTTATGACCAATCAATCACAATACCTTTCTTTAGAGTCCGTGTATTGGGTCGTGTTTCCACCCACTCCTCTTCATAAGAGACTTTACAGCCTGGAAACCGTGTCATAAATCCTGCAATAAGATCAGCATCGGTTAGCACGGGTGGAGAAGGGTGACAACGGACTATTTTTTCTGTTTCAGGCTTCACATACATATACGAAGTTTTACCCTCAGCAGCAGCATTTACAAGTTGACTCACAAAGTAACTCACAATACAGTCAATTTGCTGCTGCTTCCGTTGTTCTGGAATACTTTGAAGATATTCACGACTGTAGACTTGGGAATTCATAATGATTTTATAGCAATAAAAAGGTTTTTTTTGTTTTCAATTTTGTTTGAATCTTTTTTGTTTTTATATTAAACAGGACGAACATCGGCTGCATCGCGTCTCATGGTCGGTTCAATGTATTCCAAGCCCAAGAAGTCAAAGATGTCTTCCTCTGTTTCAAATGCAGGCACCTCTGGCACTCCTTCCTTCGTCGCCTGCAGACGGTGCTCATTCAACGTGTAGCCCTTCTCCAAGGCATAGGCACGAAATGCGACATTGAATTCCTTGGATCCTGTGAAATACAAGATAGCACATGCATACTCGGACTTGGGAATCATGAGCAAATCCAGACGACGCACAGGCTTGCCTTCCAACTGACAGTAGCCCAAGAACTTGGTAGGACCTGACGAGAGCGTATCCACAATGTAGTCAATTTCCTTGAACAGCTCAATCATGTGAAGGAACAAAGCTCCCTGGTCTTTTGCTGACATCGTATCAGGCAGCGTCAAAAGCACATCAATATCTCCTGAAGAGGCGGCACCACGACGATAGGAACCCACGATGGTGCCTTCAAACTGAGGGTCAAGTCCTGGAATGATAAGGTATTCGTGCTCAGTCATTTCTGCACGGGGAATGCGAAGAAGTGAGTCCTCGTAGTGCTTTACACCGAGCTTTTGAGCCGCTGTTAAGAGCTTGGAATCGGCCTCCGAAGCCGCTCGGAGTTCTTCCATGGTCGTGATGCCCTTTTCAATGAGCTGAGAAGCCTTCGCAGGACCAATTCCATGCACACCCTTGAGCGTCTTGTAAGCCTCCAATGGCAAAGAAGCACGAGCCTCTTCTGCAGCTTTCAGTTTGCCTGTCTCAATAATTTCTCGGACCTTCTGGCGAATTTTGTCTCCTACACCTTTGATTCCTTCTACATCCTCGGGCTTCGTAATGGGACCGAGAGACCGAATGGCTTCAATGGCAGCCGTGTAGGCTTTCATCTGAAACGGTTTGCGGCGATATTCATCCGCTAGTTCAAGAGTTTCTAACTCTTTCAAAATAGTGTCTTTGAAGTTCGCCATGGTGTATACTTCTGTATCCTACAAAAAAAGTTTTCAATTTTATTTTTTTAGTTTGTTTTTTGTTCTTTTTTTTGTTTTTTTTTGTTTAATCACACTCCACCTCTAGACGGTCCTCGTTGGCGTAGATCTTCTCCAACTCGTCCTCACACTCTGCAATCTCCTCATCAATGCGATCTACCGCCAAGATATCTCCTGCAGACCACCCACGCTTCTTGTTGAAATACTCACGCTCCTTCTCGAGCTGCTCAATGCGGCGAAGCCAGAAACTGGGACGCTGGAGGTCAGCAAGAAGATTCTCCATGTAGTTCTTTCGCATGTCTTCCATCTGCTGCTTCCTGACTCGGTCCATCATGGCGTGATAGTCTGCCTCTTCCATACCGAGAGTCTCCCATGGAGTGGGAGGGGGGGTCAGGGGCTTCGGAGACAGAGGCTCCAAGAACTCAGGACGAGGAGATGATGAAGGGCTCTTGGCCTGGGTGTTCACAGGCGTAGTCTTGCGACTTGACTGTGGCTTAATCACCAAGCCAGAAGCCCAGTCGTCATCCTCCTCCGTCTTCACGACGACAGGCTTACCCTGCGAGGATGCAGTGGACTTGCGACTGTTGTTGCGGCTGTTGTTGCGGCTCTTATTTTTGTTCGGCATTTTCTGATTAGTTAGCGGAAAAGTGCTGGGTTTGGAGGCACATTGCTGTTCAATTTTACCCGTTAAAAGGAATGCTTTAGCAAATACAGGGTGACGTAAAGAGTATCAACGTCATAGGGCAACCGTTCTGTAAAATAGGAGCGGTGTATCGTGCCCAGACGAGATGAGCTTACCCTCATACCAATAGACTGCATGCAAATATCTGGATATTTGTCACAGATGCCCTGAATAAGTTCGTCAACTGTGCCTACGTCTTGGACGATGAAGCCTTTGAAGCTGTTGGCGGAGTTTTCGATGTAGACGATGCGGTCCCTTTTTCGCGGAGGGCCTCCTGTAGTCGCACATGCTTGCTGCTGTAGACTCCCTTGTTCTTGTGTTTCTTGCCTCCCTTCATTTCCTGACGGGTCTTGGGTGTCGTGTCCATTTGACTCTGAGTTCATACAAATGTGTGCATATAGCGACTGGACTTTAACCTTCAAATTTATTCAAACCGCTTTCGTAGGGGTTCCAGATGCTGAAGAGATAGACCTTGTTGTTGGAATTCATGAATTACTTCCAAGAGAGAACCATTTACTAAAACAAATTTTTCTTTCATTTCTTTCTTTAAAAAGGGGAGTATGCATGTCAGAAGAAACTGCATAAACCAATGCCCCTGCACAATGTAAATACGTTGGAGAGAAACCAAATGATGTTCCTGGACGAACTGACCCATTTTCAATGCTACAGATAAGGGCATCATATGCTGGAGCCCATAATTCTTTGCATGGAAGACTAAACTCCATGGACCTTCCGATGGAAAATGACTCACAAAATTCAACATGTCATCGTATGTTCTTACACTTTCTTTATTGTGTGCAGGAAAACAATAAAAATAGTGATTTCCTGATACATCCGCTAGAAAGTCAAAACTATGAAACCCAGTGTTCTCTTTACACCTCTGACACTGCTGCATCTACACGGGTTTCATAAACAACATTTTCGATTTTACACCGACAAACCGGACACGTGGTATGATCCTCTTGCCAACGAGTCAAGCTGGTTTTATCAAAGATATGGAAACAAGACGAAACACATAAACTTTCACACTCAGCAAACGGGACAGCAGCAATTGGACAACATTCTTTTCCACTACGAGCATTTGCAAGAAGGATATCACCAATATCCTTTGGAAGTGGTAAAGCTTTCATTTGTGTCACGACACGTTCGACTGGAACCTCCACGACACGAATCGTCTCTACAACCCTAGGCGGAGGAGTCATAGGCCGTGCTCTCCTTACACCTGCTCCAACGTAGTCATTGGAATACTGATTCATTCTTGGAGAATCATAATAGCGGTTGTAGGTATTTGAATGTTCATCTTCACGAATCTGAATCTCATGCATACGGTCCCGCTGCGTTTCTTCCATACGATGCATGAAGTCATTCAGATTTGTATTTAGGGGAACAGGTATATAGTCTCCAGGAATCCAGGCTCGCATCTGAAAGTCCATCACAGGGATGCGTCGTCCATGAATACGAAGATAATAAGGGAGATACCATCCCTTAATCATGACGCTCGTTTCCCCATCAGGTTGAAGAATAGGAAACGCATGAATGGAGGGGTCCATCATACTGGAATGCTGGAGGCGAGCATCCATTATTTCACCCACATCATGAAGGTTCTCAACGCGGTTCGTCAAGTTATCCTGTGGGTGTGTATATTGCATAAAGGGGTCACGCTGCATGCGAGAGCCATAATTGTTCACGACATCGGCTCTTAGAATTTGTAGACTAGGATTGCGATAACCCTGTCTTACAATAGCAAAGATTTCAGGAAGATGAGTAGACATGGGGAGCTACTTCCTTCTAGAAAAGTTTGGGCTTCAAATTTATGCATTGGGGACGCGAATCCCCCATGCAGGAATTATATCTCTTGCTGGAGGAAGTCCTGCTCCCCACACCTCAGGATAGCATGCTTTATAGGACGTTGGATTTGGGCACCGCTGTCTTGCAAAATAGGCCCCCCACCAACTAAAGGTGCTATTGCCCACAATGGCTCCTCCCCAACATTGACTCATTAAATAGAGACTTTCTAATTCATCCGATTCCTCTACAACTGTCGCTTGATGTCCAACTGCTTTAACAATCTCTTCCAACATTGTTTTGTATTGGACAGCCTCATCTGAAAAAACAAGAAATTGTGTGTTAGGTGGAAAATGTTTACTGGCTCGTTGAATATACGTTCCAATATCAAGTTGATGATGAGGAAGTATCTTATGATCACCCAAACGAATATGCAAGAAGCAAGTTTGTTCGCGAGTTGTGTCTATCTTATATTTTCGAAGAAGTTCTTGTCTCCTTGGAAAGGAAATAGCATCTTCTAGTGCTGCATGAACTCCAACCGCAGGAAAGTATTTGTCTGTCTGACGCCATCCGTCTATCACTATGTTCTGTCCAAGAGGTTCACTTTGAAAGGATGTGTAAGTAAAGACATATCCATTTGGTTCAGGTATCATAAGAAAATCAACAACATCCGTAATGACAGGCGTTTTAGGAAAAAGACGGAAAATATTGTCAAAGGGGCCATGGTTTGTTGGCTCCGCATGCGGTAACGAAAAAACAACAGGTCTGCTCCATTCCTCTGCAAGTCCCATAGCAGAAGCGTGCTGAAAAAGTCTATTTCCAAGACCCCCACTCAGATGTCCTGCTACCCAGTATGGCATAGTTACTCTTTCTTTGCACAGAGAGTTTAAACCCGTTTTGAAAGTCAAAATTGAACCGTTGGCACCCCTTATCCCAGGCACTAACCCTTTGCTAACTTACCGTTCCAATGCGTCACAGCAACTTTCCATCAGCGTTTGACTCTTATATTCCTGCAGACCAAAAGGTCTATGGATGCATCTGCATCAGTCCTAACAACAAGATTCTTCTTGTAAAGGGCAGAGCAGGACATATTTGGTCGTTCCCTAAGGGACATCGCGAGAAGGGAGATTCTACAACTCTTTCGTGTGCTCTCCGTGAGCTCAAGGAAGAGACGGGTATTGCACTCCACAAGGATTACATCAGTTACAAGAAATACAAGGCTGGTGAATACTACATCTATGAGGTTCCTGAGGAATACCGCACGTTCCCTCAAGATACAAAAGAGATTGAAGAGGCAAACTGGTTTACCTACGAAGAAATTTGCCAGCTCAAAAAAAATATAGACGTGAGTCTATTCTGCCAACATATTGAAAAGAAGATTCTTCCTGCAATTGAGTCAAAAAATGATGTCCCACTCAATCCTGTCTGTGCTTGAAAATCCAAAATCGGCTATCTCTTGAATATCCAAGCACCAGGGAAATAAACGTTTGGGGTGCCAGGTTCTCATGACTAACTCCTCCTTATAAAGATTTGTCTTATTTTTAATAGATTGTTTAATCTGTGAACGAAAGGCATTTACCACAATTGGATCTCGTAACGGAAGAGGAAGATACTCGTGTTGTTTCCCCATGTAGAAAACAAACAACATTGCGGGTTGTTGTAGGAATCCCAAAAGAAAACTCTTGACATCCTCTAAAGGAAACCGATGCATCATATGGTCCACTAAAATTCGGAAATGATGTTCTTTTTGTAATAAGTGTAACGAAACAGCCATATCTATAAAGACTCGTGGTCCTGTCTGTAAATACATATCATACGTGAGACGAGAAACATTTTTGCCAAATGTGTAGACATAGTTATCAAGAAGACGTTTCTCTTGTTGTTTCAAACACCATGCAACACAGGACCAACAGTTCCATGAAAGTGTTTCTGTAAGAAAGATTTGTGGGTCTTTCATACAGCTTCTATACAAAGAGCATCGTGGACCTGGTAGATGAGCTATGATACGTTTGGTCATGAGTATGGGAAAGACAGATTTTTGTTTCAGATTTTCTATCAAATGCTGAAATTGGATTTTATTATGGTGAAAAAGAGTTACTAAGAGTTGTAAAAATCCTTGTTCCCGTGCAGGATGAAGCAACTCCTCCAAAAATACACTATCATTCAGAAGGAGTTCATTCTCAGGATGCAGCTTGCCCTCTCCATAGTCTCGTGTAAATCTATCAAGTATATCTGTCACAGCATGGAAATGACAACGTCTACACCGTTGAAAAGGAGACGTCTTATCTGCAGGTAGCCAGCAATCCCTTGTTTTATTTACTTCTTGTATCTTGCCTTTGCACAGCATCTTCTTTTATCTATGTGAAAAAGGTTTAGGTAAATTTGAAACAATAGTCAACCAAAAGACACAATACTCCTTTCTCTGCCATCCAACAGTAAAGAATGAATGCAACTGCCTCTGTCAAAGAGCTTGCCCAGCAGACTCTTCAAACTCCTCCCAAGCCCAAGTCAGTTACCATGGTTGAAGAACCTGTAACTCTTGTAGACGGCAGCACATTTCAACCGATGCCCGTGAAGACGGCCAATGATGCTCTCCGTGCCTCCCTCCTGATTCTCTTCAAACACGTTGCAGACGTGCATGTCACGGTTGTGGAGATTATTGCAGAGAAGTTTAACCTCAACGCAGATGAGATTCACAAGACGATCGTGGAGGACCCACGGTGGAACGATATGCTAGTGAATCCTCTTATTGTTGACCTCACTGCATCCGTTCAAGAGAATTCCATTCCACCCAAGCCTGCACCCAAGAAAAAGAAAGCCATCGTCGTCTCCACACAGGCAGACCTTGTCTTTGAATAAATAAAAAAAAACAAAAAGAAGAAAATAAAAAAAAACAAAAAAAAACCTTTTTTTTTTAGAGAGTATTTATTGCATACAGAGTATCACGATGTTTCTTATAATAATATCCCATAATCCAGTTCAGAGGAACAATGGCATAGACTTCATGCTTATGGATATAATAGTTACAGATAAGTTGTAGAATAATAAAACTATAGACAGTTTTGGTGTTCCAGGCTTGCCAATAGGCTTTCCTATTTTTAACCCTCCAGAGACTCTTAAATAAAAGGAAATATACCAGTTGAAAAATATACTGATACATTTCAAAGAAATCATACATATTTTGTTTCCAAAAGAAACTATAATGGAGAACTCCAACATAATTCACTGTGAAACAAAGAAGAACTGGAAATCGTATTAAAAAAATAAGAAGAGAGGTTTCATCGGGAAGATGTTCTAGAATCTCTCCAATCGCTAATCTATAGGGGTGAAGACAAAGAAGACAAATATCTGCATTACGAGCTGGATTCAGACGACGCCAACGAGTGAGACATTGTTCATGCACAAACTGCATAGAGCCACGACAGTCACAGGGTTCAATAAATGGATTTTTTCTTGTTTCCGTTGTTTCAAGACAAAATTTACAAATAGGATTCTCTTGCGTCATATGCTACTCTGAAAAAAAGTTTTTTTCTTTTCTTTTTTTGTTGTTTGAGTGTTCTTTTTTTTTTGTTTGGGTGTGTTTGTTGTGTTTAAGGACCAGAAGTCCGAGGTGCGGAAGCCTGCTTACGCCGAGCCCATCTTGATGGTCACCGTCTTGGTGGAGCCCGTCTTGCTAGAGCCCGTCTTCACGGAAGCCCCATCAGACTTGGCCTTGCGGCACGCGGAGCACCGCTTGGGTGCAGTCCAGCCCTGGGTCTTGAAGTGCTTTTGAGCACCGACCGAGAAGCTGAAGTCCGCGTGGCAGCCCTCGCAGTTGATGAGGATGGGCTTCATGCTCTTGTGGGCCTTGGAGCAGTCGGAGCAACGCTTGGGTTGCTCCCAACCATTCTCTTCAAAGACGCTCGCCTTGGCGTCCGAGAAGAAGAACGTGCTGCTGCAGTCCGCACAGGTGAGGTCCGTGCCCGTGGGCTTCGCCGACTTCTTGGCGTCGCGGCAGTCCGCACAACGGACGGGCTGGGTCCAGCCGTTCTTGGAGAAGAACGCCTGATCACGACCCGTGAAGGTGAAGGGGCTGGAGCAGTCGCAGCACGAGAGCTCCACGTCCTTGGGCAGAGGAGGACGGTCGCCCCTGGGCTTCTGGTTGCGGTTGCCACCAGGACCCCCTGCAGCCTTGGGCTTCTTGGCCTCCTCTGCAGCAGCCTTTGCCTTGGCGTCGGCCTCTTCCTTGGCCATCTCCTTCTGGAGCTTGGCGATGCGCTTGTTAGCACCTGCCAAGAGTTCACGCACCTTCTGCGTGTCCTCGCCCACAGAGAGACGGTGGAGAGCGTCGTCGCGGTCGGACTCGGCCCACATGAGTTGCTGGCGATTGATGAGAGACATGTTGAAAGGTTGATTGGAAACTGGTGGGAAATGTGCTGGACATGACGCGTATCCTGCAATTCAATTTTACGTTTATAAAAAAACTATGCATAATAAGAAGACAGAAATAAGACTTAATTAGACTCTGTATTTTTGAATAAGCTCAAGCAAGACATCCCCGTGACAGGCCTCTGGTTTACACCAACACCCTAAGCGTTTGCCCTCTAATGCTAAGAGCTTTTGCTTTAGTTCAGGGTCTTTCGCAATTTTCTCTTCCATTAAAGACCTGAATTTTGCAATAACCTCTTCGCGGGTCCCATCTTTGCCCACTTTGAAGGGATTGCAGAATGGGGAGTCTTTTGGAGGAAACGAAGGGCCTTCTTTCGTTAGAAAGACAACCCTGCCTCGTCCAACGTAGACATTATTTTCGTCCTCCATCCAGACTTTCAAGTTATTGTATCCTTCTTCACGAATGAATTTCACTTTTACGTTAACAACTGACATATTAGAAAAGACAAATAAAGATGGTTATTTGAATACTGTTGAGATATTCAAATTTCCAAAAAAAAAAGTTTTTTTTTTGTTTTTTTTTTTTTTTTTTTTTTTTTTTTTTTTTTTTTTTTCTTTTTTTTTTTTTTTTTTTTTTTTGTTTCGAAATTATGCATCTACAACAAAAGAGAGAGAGAGTTTCAAATGAAAAA
>JACCDO010050733.1_pt1 | contig 14107 bp, 19 predicted proteins | sample 7446101 | NCBI WGS metagenome assembly JACCDO01 (sample SAMN15323440, study PRJNA562643) | freshwater metagenome | isolation source: river surface water | place: USA:Blue River Watershed | collected 2017-08-16
ATCAATGAGTATCGGCCTTTACAGCATGAACTATCTCATGCGCCACAAAGACCGCCTCACGGCGATTAAGAATATGGACAGCTCACCACAGGCATTGCAAGCATGGAAGCAATGGGGAGTGCCTAATGAGGACTACATGCTCTGGAAGCTGCAGGACTCGCCAACTGGCCTTTACCACCCCGATAAGCATGGCGCTGATGAATGGAACTATCAAGGGCATGCTGATGTGTATGGAACTGGCATGCCTCGCCGCATAGAATACTTCCCACAGTTGGACCTGTTTAAGGCCAAGTCAAATTGGCAGGGAGTTCAGCCAACGCTTTGCATTGATATTTAATGGCGCTCAAGATTGCAATCGTCGGTGGTGGCTGGACGGGGTGCCATTTAGCTTCACGCTTAATGGGCGAAGCTGACGTGACTTTGTTTGAGCGCAATGAAATGCTCATCTCCGAAGCATCATTAATCAATCAGAACCGATTGCACTATGGCTATCACTATGCCAGGAATCATGCCACGCGCATGTTGTGCAGGAATACGTTTGAGCAGTTCATGATGGACTATGGCCATCTAACGGAAAACGTGCAAAATAATTTCTATGCAGTGTCAGAAGACGAAAGCTTGTTAGACGCGGAAACGATTCGCCTTATTTTCAAAGATTGGCCACACGCGGAAGCTGATGCAAGTTTTCTCACTCATTCTTCACTACTTCTGCATACTATCGAGAAATATATTTCTCCGACTGCCGCTGGCAAGTACTTTGATAAACTATTGGCTCCCATCGCGAGACGGGAGGAGGTTAACGATAATTCACTTGCCTTATTGAAGCGAGATTATGATTTCGTCATTGATTGCACAAACAATTCTCTACTGCCAATTCTTGATGGGGACTATTTTGAGGCAGTGGCAATGTTTGTTTATCGTCCCACTAAGACGCCCCCATTCGGGGCGCTCACCTTTATTGATGGCGAACTGTTTTCCATTTATCCATACGGATCTTCGATGTTCTCGCTAAGTCACGTAAAGCTTGGCGTTATTGAGCAAAAAGAAACAAATTGTTTCAGCAAAAATTATGGTCAACTGAAGGAAAAGCGTCAGCTAATCGAGAATCATGTGGTGCGCTACTGGTCCGAGTTTCATGATTATTTTAAATACGCATTCCTTGTGGTATCAATTAAAGCAAAATGCAAAAACGCCAGCGCCCAACGCACTCCCATTTTTAGGCAACAGGATAACCTGCTGTCTTTTTACACTGGCAAAATTCAAGGCATTTATGCCATTGAAAAGATGGCAAAAGAAGCTGTGTTTCAAGCGTAAATACTGCGAAATAGCGGATAGTCACGCATATTCTTTTTAGCCTGAAACAACTCGCGCACAATCGCGCCCTCGTAATTAATACCGTCAAGCATTCCTTTAATTTGCCTGTGCTCGTATTTATTTAGCAGCGGTCCATTGTCTGTGTCGCTTATATGTACATGAGCAATGTATGGCCAATAATGGTTTAATAACTTTTTAGGGCTATCGCCTTGAAGCCAGGCGTTATTGGTGTCAAGCATTGTCTTTACATTTTTAAGATTACAAAAATCAATGTGATTGACAATTTCATTCACGGTGAAGAAATAAGACCCTCCATAGCATTTTGCTACAGGCTCAATGCAAAGAATGGCTCCATTTGCGTCCAACACTGCATCCATGCGCTTCAAAACGTTCATCAAGCAGGAAGGACTTCCCTTTCTCAAGCCGGGGCTTCCTAGTACAAAACGCTTGATTCCCATGAGGGAGCCAAGACTGATCACTTGCAACAAATGCTCGGACACCGCCGCAGTGTCTTCAAAGCTTTGCACGTTACTTTGAAAGAATAAAGCCTGCGCCGAATAGACCCATAGCCCATAGCTTTCGCGGTATTCTTTTGCAATATCTGCATAGTCTTTGTTTTGAGCAAAGATGCGCGCAGGAATAATTTCTAGTACGTTAAACGCTCCAGCATTTGCGCTTAAAATCTGTTCCTCCTCTTCATCCTTCCAGCCGATAGCACTAATTCCAAGCATTGATAAAAGCCTCCAGCTTCTTCATTGTCTCATGCCTTGTTGTCGTATGTGGTCCGATGTTGTATTCAATGCGAGGACCACTGCCTACATTTGCTTCGGGAAAGAAGCGCCGAATAATTTCAGCGGTTTCAATGGGAGCAGGGAAAAATTGATTAGTAGTACCACTGATTGCCTTTTTTGTGTCCTTCCATAAATCATCCAAGCAATACCATTGATAAGCAGAATTGATATTAATCTTTTCCACATTGTTGTTCGTTAATAGGTCAAAGAGAATATTCTTTTTAATAAGGCGATGAAACAATGCAGGAAGGCGAATGATTGTCACCACTGAATCATGGAATGTCGCCTTTACAAGCATTTCAAAGATATAGCGATTAGTGCCGTAATCAATAGCAAAAATCTCAGGCGTGCGGCCTGAATAATAGGCAGTTTGTCCATGCACATCAATCGTTGAATAAACAATGACTTCCGCTGGGCTTGGGAGATGTCGGATGTTTTGAATGATGCTGTTCATATTGTTGAAGTCATCCAGCGGCGCTGCATTGGCTTTCCATTTTTCCGCTGGCATGCAAGCCAGATAAAGCCTCTCGATGGGCTCCTTAAGCAATGAAGCCTCGTGAATGTTCTTGGAATGGAAGCATGCGCCAAACTCATGCGCCTCACGAAGCACTTGTCCAATGAGGCCAGTGCTGCCAATTAAAACATCCATCTCAAACTGCCACTGCTGGCGCTTGCTGTCGGAAGTATTTTACGCTGCATCGGCAGTTCGCACGGCATGCGCAGCGCTGTCCAGGAAGAGGCAAGCTTCCAATGGGGACCATGCCACGAGCCGCATAGTCAAGGCAATCTTGGCAATGCTTCGCCTGGGAATCAAGGATGCGTCTCATTAGAGAGTAGCCTTGCTTTTCTTGACGAATACTGGCGCCTTCCCAAAAACTACCTCGCACGCTCTGAGCATACAGCCCGATACGAGCAAGAGCCATGGCACTAGAAACGCGGCCATCCAAAAGATCGCGAGCAAAGCCCTGTAAGTAAGCATATTCCACACGGAGACGCTGCCCGATGCGCCCCCAGTCGTTTGCCCGCATGGTTTCTCTGCCACCATTGCCGATGATTGCTGCCTGTACGTGGACAAGCTTAAGCGCTTCCCTCACGCTTCCTTGCCATTGGTCCAGCGTAATATCACCAGCGCTAAGCATACGTGTAAAACGCCGTAGCTCAGCGCCAAGCTTATTAATTCGACCATCCACCAGTGCTTCCACTGCGCGAGCGCTGAGAAAGCGTCCATTAGCGCCGCGATACCGACCACTGATAGGGTCGTAACGCCAGGATGATTCATCAAAACGAACAATGGCTTCAGAGAATTGAGAGAGATCATTGAGGCTGGACATCCTCTGCCTCCAGAATATCCTTGAAGCGCTCAGGCGCTTCTTCTTTCCATTGAGTCAATGCAGCGGAAATGTCTTCTTCATCAATGAGGGAAGCCTCGTCGATATCAGCAAGAATGAACCCGCTGGTTTTCAATGGCTCAATTGCGTCTGTTTTGCTGCTGACCATTTTTGCTGGTCCTTTCCGCTCGGGATCGGGATCTGCTGCACGCTTACGGCGCACAATGGTTTGACGCTCTTCTTTGCTCATCGCTTGAGCTTTTGCCTGAGGAAGACACTTGGGTTTGCCTTCTTTTTCTTCACGAGCACCGCAAGGCCCAAGATTTTCGCCGTTAGCGCCAATCCTCACCCATTTTTCCTTGAACCATTTATCAAGATCATCGGCGTGCAACTCACCTTCATCGCTCTTAAAAGCTCCGCTCAATGAACCATGCTTTTTCTTGTACATTTGCTTGTACTGTTGCACGACATAGCCACTTGCATAAGCAGATGGCCATACTTTGAACTTAGCCTTGGCGGCGCTTACGGCACGAGAATGAAGCTCTTTGTCAGTGAAAGTCACGTCGCCGCGAATCTCTTCTAAGTCACGGGGTAGAAAAAGACCAGCAGCATCCTCTCGGCTGTCTTCTACTTCCCGGCTTCCATCCATAGGAAGCGTGCCATTCTCTTCGTTCATTGGATCGCGACCGCCTGGCGGCACTGCTAGCTTTCCACCCCCAGATTGAGTGGAACCACCCCCACCTTGAGTGGAACCTGCAGTTTGGGGCAGCTCGCGAACAACAGACGGATCGAGCATAAGCTCCATGCTCCACTCAGAACCGCCGTAACGGGCATCTGCCACTTCCTTGGGACTCAATACACCTAGCTGGATGTAGCGGCCGTCTACGGCTGCCACACGAGCCCGTACATCAGCCATTTCGCGCTCATTAAGCTCAAACAATGGATTAAAGGAGATGCGCCATGAGTCGGGCATTTCTCCCTTGGTCGGCCCCTCCTTGCTCAGCATGATGTATTCCATCAGCTTCTTCATTGGACGTTTGAAATGGACGCTTTGATAATCAGAAAGCATCTTGGCGAAATCACGCTCTTCACTGCGCCCCGTAGAGCCAAGTCCGCTCGGGCTTTCACCAAATAACACAGTGTGAGGAATTTTGCTGGCGCCAATAATATCTACGCGCAGCTTTTCAAGGATTTCTCCAATGCCCCCGAAATTACGACTAATAAATTCCAGCTCTTCTTTTTCAGCGTCAATCGCATAGCCGCGATAAATGCTCTTGCTCATATCGTTCACTTGCAGGCGATCACGAATGGAGCTTTCTTTTCCAGCAGCAAGCATTGCTGCCAAGCCCCTCACTTTATGAACAAAAATATCAAATTCAGTGAGGAGAGTGGCAGCAGAATTAAGGCCAGTCCAATAATGACGGAAGCTGTCATAAACAGTTTGCAAGCTACTCATGCCCCATCCATAGTTACGCTGCCTCACGCGATAAGGTAACCAATCACCATCAAACCGCAAAATCCTATCTTTGTGAATATAGGAAAGCGTGGGCTCGTTAATTAAATCTCCAGAGATGATCTGATAATAAGTGGCTTTTGAATAATCGTACAAGTTTTCTTCGTTGATAACTGGGGCAATTTGCCAACGATCAAGACATTCAATTTCTTCGATACGACGTATGTTGCGTTTATCGACAGGCATGTAAGCGGGACGCCCATCGTCAATAAAAAGAAGTAGACAAGCACCCCCGTAAAGGCGGGAGTTCTTGGCTGCGAGGTTGAGGTGTTCGAGAATGTAGAGGTCTTCAATCGTTTGCTCAATGCCTTGTACTTCCTCGGCTCTTACACCATCACCACCAAACAACACTTTAAAGCCCTTTCTCGTGGCCTGGTCTGCGTAGATATCAACAATGCGGCGGGGAAGCCATTCGCCATAGAGATTTTCCAGCTCCTCTTGAGCAAGGAAGACAGTAGCAGTGGTTTTAGTGTATTGCGCCTTGTCACGACCAGTGCCCATGCCAATTAGCACGTTTTGAAGGCCGTCCGCGCGAATGCCTCCAGCAGTGGCATGCCCTAAATCAATTGCTTCGCCTTCCATAACGAACGCTAATGGCTATGTTGTATTGCTTTCAGTCTAATTCCTGGATACATTGGTCGTAGAAGCTAGCCATTATGGACTGGTTAATGCCTCTCACATTTGCTTTCACTCCCGATCAACGACAACGCGCTCGCGCCGAAGCTTTTCGCAGGCAGTCTCTCAATGAACAGCAAGGGAAAAAGGGACGAAACAATGGGGCAGAGAAGGGCGAATTAGCCCTACGCCATCATTTGCTCGGCGCTGCAGGAGAAATGGCAGTGGCAGTGATGCTGGGAATGGAAGACAAGCTCTACCAGGAAACAGAAGCAAAGCGTGGATCCGCAGATCTTCCTCCAAACATCGACATTAAAACTCGATCTAAGCATTATTACGATTTAATAGTGCAGCTTGACGAAAGTCCGGATAAGATATTGGTGCTTGTCACAATTGAAAATCGCATCACTCTCATCCATGGCTGGATAAAAGCTGCCGATGCGATGAAGGAACAATGGAAGAAAGATCCAGCGGGTGGACGCGCTGCTTATTTCGTCTCTAAAACTGAACTGCAGTCGTTATCGACTTTGAAACAATGCTTAAATGCTCAGACTTTGCGAAACACGCTCTTGGCTTAGAACTCTATCCAGCTCAAGCTCGTATTCTGGATGATTTCTTTCAGCCGGGAAAATCACATGCAGTGTGGGCATTGGGACGAAGAAGTGGCAAAACATTAATGGCCGCTGTGGCATGCATTTATATGTGCTTTGTTCTTGAAGAGGAATATCGGCGTAAGGTGCGAAAAGGAGAACGATGGTATGTGGTGACAGTGGCGAACAGTCAGGACCAGGCCCGCATCGCTCTCAACAACATCCGCCAACTAATCATCGAGAGCCCCTTCGCTCAAGAAATTGTCCGTGAAACTGCCGACATCATTGAATTAAGCAACAATTGCGTGTTCAAGGCCATCCCTACATCCGGCCGTGCTGCTCGTGGTCTTGCTTGTGCCGGAGCAGTGTTCGACGAACTTGCTTTTGCTACTGAAGGTGATGCAAACAGTGGTGGTCGTGGCATCTATGACGCACTCTCTCCTGCCATTGCTCAGTTCGGAGGGAAAGGGCGCATCCTCGAACTCTCTTCTCCTTGGCTCACGGACGGCATCTTCTATCAGCATTTCAAGGAAGCATCATCAGGGCGCTTTCCTTTTATGCAAGCGATTAATCTCCCGACGTGGGAGATGAATCCAAGCATTTCGCAAGAGTTTCTTGACACAGAGAGGCAACGCGACCCCGAGAAATTTAAAGTTGAATATGGAGCCCAATTCGCCAGTAATCTTTCCGCGCTGGTGAATAGTGATGTGATTGATGCTTGTATTGATGATCGCCGTGCAGCACTACCACCACGTCCTGAATTCCAAGGAGCTTATGTCCTTGCCCTTGACCCCGCCCGTGGTGGCGTTGGCCGCGACGACTACACTGCTTGCATTGTTCACTATGAAAACGGCACTCTCGTCGTGGATAAGTTTCATTCGTTCGTAGCTGATTTCGAAATCAATGGAAGGATGGAAGTTAATATCAATGCAGTGGAAGATTGGATTAAAGAACAGCATCGCCTATATGTTTTTGACACCATTGTGATGGACCAGTTCAATAGTGCTGGCACCATCCAAAGCTTGGCCAGTGATCTTCCCATCACGGAACTAACTTGGACTGTCAGCTCAAAAATGAAAGCTTTTAGCAAAATGCGGGAGTTGTTCAATGCAGGACAAATTAATGTCTATCGCCACGAAAAAGCAATCATGCAGCTCAAGAATCTAACTGTGGTTTACAAGCCGAGCGGACAATGGAGCGTAACTGGCGGTAAAGCCACTGGCATTGACGACTTGGCATTTGCAATGGCTGGCGCCATTCTTGCCGCAAGTAAAGACGATGACATTGGCTGGATCGAAAGCTTAATCTCCTAGTATGATTTTCAAACAATAGTTCCGTCATGAAGTGACTTATTGCAAATTAACCATACAGGAAACGAAATTTCTTGTTGCGCTATTAGAAAATGCTCCTGTCAGCAGGCAAACCTCTCTCCAGCTTCTTGCCGCCGAACATCTATATATTCCCACATTGCTCCCAAAGCTAAAAGCGCATGCCAAGCGCTTAAAGGAAGAAGAGCAGTTGGAGCGCTCTTGGGAAGCAGATGCCACTGACGACGACTACATGCCAGACCATGACGGGAGCGAAAGCTTAAGAGAATATGACGCCTGACCATCGTCGTGTTATGATTTCAAAGCTTTCGCGAAGCACGCTGGCCAGCGTTCTAAAAGAACAGTATCGGGGGATGCTGTTCGTTGCCACAAAATGGAGCCAAGGCTATGGGCCGACCCATGGTTAAAAGCTGTGCAAAGGCGGATTGAAGCCCCGTCATCAGCACCTTTGCTCCTCACGCCCCTGTAGCCCAATTGGCAGCAGGCAAGCGACTTAAAATCGCTGTAGTACAGGTTCAAGTCCTGTCAGGGGCATCGTGCTAAACTGAGAGGACGTTCACCCCAGCGATGGGGCGCATGCTCGCTGCCACGGAACGGGGGCAGCATCATCGGGAACCATCATGAACCCTCTTGCTCTGATCAAGCAGCAGCTTGAGAAAGCTGCTCGTCTGCGCGAAGCTCAAATGGCTTCGCTTGTCTATCGCAGCGTTGCTTATGTGCCCAAGCCCCATTGGTTTTAAGCACTAACCCTGGTATAGTTATGGGGGCGCGAGTCCCCTTTTTTATTCCCTCTCAATGGCGAGAAAGTTTCGGCCTCTACAGCCTCGCAAGCGCGGAAGCAAAATGTCGGACCTACGACAATGCTCGCGCCATGCACGCAAGCAAGGCAAAAATAAAAAGCAAGACAAGGGTAGCGGAGGGATATTGTTACTAGCCTTATTATTTGGCCTTACTTGACCGAGATGGGAGGGTAATGCCCTCCTTTTTTTATTGCCTGCACTGTGCATTTATTATCATTCCAATGCCTCACCGCATTGGCAACAATAGCAATATTTGTAATCAAATAAGAAGCAAAAATAAACGTGCGGACAATTGCGATTGTATCTGCTTCGCGATTATGCTTCCCCGCCTTCTCCCCCAGCGCCTTTGCCCAGATTCTCCACATTTGCTTCTTGCCGATGAATGTAAGATTTTAGTTCATGAAGATAAGTCCTAAGCATGGCGGCTTTCTCTAAATGCCACGGGTCGTGACAGGTAAGATACAAAGCCATGTGGGCATCTACGGCTTTAAGAATATTATGAATGGGAGCGTTCCATGGCTCCCTGATGGGCGTATTAAACGTGCGTCTTTCTTGAGTCACGGAAGTAATCCTTCACCCTCTCAAACTCTACTGGAGAAAAGTCATTCACTTCTAGGCAACAGTTGAAATAACGCTTATCAATCTGTCCATTGTCATCCAGAATACGATGGCAATGCAAATGGCCATGTACATTGCCTGTGTAATGCCCAGAAAGACACGATGAATGTACAGGGATGTGCGTAAAGATTAAGCCACCAGGAAACGTGCTGTCACAAGGATGGAAGAATGCTCCTCTTACGTCTTCAAAATATGGCAAATAGTCTTTCAACGCGCCTTGGTCATGATTACCACGAATGAGAATCTTTCTTCCATTGAGACGAGCAAGAAGCTTTAACGATGCGCGAGGAATGACTACATCGCCAAGATGGTAAACAGTGTCGCGCCTTCCTACTTTTGCGTTCCATCGCTCAATAATTGTTTCGTCCATTTCTTCACACGATGAGAACGGGCGCAATGGTTCCCCATCGGGACGCACGAAATCAATCATTCTCGCATGGCCAAAGTGAGTATCTGACGTAACGAAAGCGCTCATTACTTCTTGCTCCGCGCATGCTCGAGGTAGTCGCTTAATTTGCAGCCCGTCACTTGCCCGTCTTTTCCAATATTGACAACATAAAAATCTTCTCCTTGCACCTTCACCGCTTCTTCTACTACTGCCACTCCCATTCCAATGATGGTGCCGGTGCTGACATTCAGCCTTCTTGCTAAATATTTAAGCACTGTTTGCAGATCTTCACCAACGTCATACGTGGCCGCACGGGGTGATGGTTTGAACATTATTTATATTCACCTACCACGCAAGTTTTTACGAATGGTCGCTCAAGACTTTCAATTATTTTAATGGTCCATTCTTCAGCTTCATTTAAATCGTGAAACACATTGCGAAAATTCCACCACCAAAACTCTTTTTCCTGCACTTCATACATGGGCTTCCGTGGGTCTAGCCCTGACGGCTTTTGGACGATGCGAAACCGTGCCATGGTTCAATGGAGAAGAAGAATCATCATAGGACAGCCCCAGGAATCGAACCTAGCATTCTGGGCTCCATGGCCCAACGTGTACCACAACACCTAACCGTCAGTGCCCCTCCTGTTTGTGCATCATCCCTAGAAACCATATTGTTGGCGCCAACAAAATGGTCCCCGCCTGGGAGCTAAGCATGGAGGGGAGTGGATGGTCCAAGCGTAAAGCGCCTCAAGGACGAACAGAGGCTTGGACTCTATCAAAACGCAAATCAAGGACGTTCGACGGATTGCCAAACCAGAATCGATGCAGGACCCATTCCCCTTGATTGCACACTGCCGACAGAGCAGCAGTGGTGGTGATGCCCGATGCAAAAGCAGAGCGGGAACTCACTAACTATATCATGCCCGCCCGTACTGAGGCAGATCATTATTGGCAGCCTCAAAGAACGAAGGCATGCGGCTGCGAGCGGTGTCGTTCAGCTCCTCGGCTTTGCCTTTCTCAAACAAGCTATCACTCTGGCGCAGCCAGAAATCCTTGTTCAACCACTTGTCATTACTTGCTTGCAGCGCATCAAAAGCCCACAATGCAGTGGCCCGACGCAGTTTGTTCAAGCTTTGACCAGCAGTCTCTCCTAGCTCTTTCGCGACAAGACTATGCACACCAACGTGCGTAATCTCATCACGACTGATATCAGCACTCACCGTGCGAATACCCACGTCTCCATTGAAACGGAAAAACGGCAAAGCGACAAAGAAAATACTCCGCTCCAAAATGGCAGCTTTCAAAATGGGATGGGCAGGATGCTCTTGCCATGCCTTAAGGATGTTCGCCACTTCCTTTTCGGCCTTCTCATTGGTGCCATGGGCAGCCGTGACGTAGTTCAGCGCCTCATCATGCCGCTGCTCATCGTTTTGGTTATGACGCAACGCCTCGACTACGCCAGGCGTAGCAGGAAGATCACGCTCCAGTCCCTGCTGCAGAAAGTCCTTCACAGGCAGTTCTAGATGACGCAGAGCCAGCAGGTTGTAAATCGTGTCCTCACCACCTTCCTTAAGCTTGCCCTTGCTAACAGGCACTGCCTGCCAAGGGCGCTTCTTAGCAATCATGGACAGATAGGGGCTCTTGACAGCGTTCATGGTCGTAGTATCATTCAATGGTGTGTGAGGAAAGCGAAGGGGGCGCAAGCCCCCTTTTTCTTTATCATTCAGCGCATGCAGCGCAGAAACCTGCCTCTAAATTGCAAGACGCAGAAGATCCGTCAGCTTCAGACTCTTCGTCTAAGCCAAACATGCTCTTAAAATCGTCGTCCAATGCAGCATATGCATCGTCCTTGCGCTGAGTATCAGGCAGGACTTGCAGGCTGTAATAGAGGCTCGTCTGAGAAGATTCTAACCAATCACGCAGGAATGCTTCGTCATAAATCACCAAGTCTGACCAGCTATTAAAAGAATAGCCATGGAAAAGACCAGTGCGTTGATAAAGAGAAACAATGCCATCAGCAACACGCTTGTAATTTCCCCAGCCCACTTCAGCAGCAATTTCCACTTCGCCATAGTCAAAACTCTCCACACCAAAAGTGCCAGAATCCCGATCAACAATACGACCAATGGGAGGAGCGATCTCAGGGGCAGTGGTGAAGCCGCGAGTGTCTAGGTAACGATAGGAGCACGAGGCAGTGGGAGCAATGCAGAAAGCACGTTCCATGCCATGCTCACGGGCAATTTCAGCAGCTTTCTGGATGCCTTGGTCTAATTGCCACACGGCCTCACCGGCGGGCTTTTCATGCCAATAATGGCACCAAGGATGCGGATCGTCCATTAAATAGGCTTCAAGAGCCTTTCCAAAGTCTTCATAGCTAATGCCATGGATGGCAAGGAAATTAGCCAAGCCCAGCACGCCCAGGCCAATTTGTTTATCAATGATGGGAGAAAGATATTCTCCAGTGTCACCTACGCCAGTATTGGGATGAAGATCAACTAACTGCTGCATGCCTTCAATAAAAGCACCTTGCAAATTATCAAAGTTACAAGCGCCAAGATTGACGTGCTGCAGTAGGCAAGTGCCACGATGCGGAAGATATACCTCTAAACAGACATTTGCCCGAATACGCTCTCCTTTTGCATTGAAACGAATCTTATTCAGCCAGATGTCACCATTGCCAATTCCTTTCAGCAATGCAGCAATGAATTCTTGAGAACTATTTTCAATAAACTTTTCGTCTACATTGATGCAGCGCTTCACCCAAGGCAGCTCACTTCGCGAAGCATTAATAAATTCCAAGGCATCAGGATGATCATAATCAAGATGCAGCACTACAGCCCCATTTTTATAAACTCCTCCCCTACGCAGAATTTCATTAAGCGTCGAATAAATCTTACCAAAACTTACCGGCCCGCTTGCCACCAAGCCTTTGCCATTTTCAGCGTTCCTTTCACGGAGAGAAGAAAGATGAATAGCGACCCCCGCACCATTGCGCAAACCGTGGCTAACAAACCTCCAAGACGCTTCAATACCATCCTTACCTTCCATTGAATCTTCTACATTGAAAACCGTGCAGCTTACGGGCAAGCGGCTTTCAGGATTATCCAGCCAATCCTGCACTCGGCCCGTACGTGCAATTGGCTCACATTTTGCTTTTTCCTTGAGCGCCATAAGACAAAGAAGGGGCCAGCGGCCCCTGAGAATCAACCAAAGCAGGCTAGCTCAGTCAAAGCAATGGAAATGGGAAATCTTCCTTTAGTCACACAAATTCTCAGCATCCTCGTTTGAGACCAAATCTTTGATAAACAGCTTCGCTTCATTCAAGCTTTTGAAATAGCAAGGCTTACCGTCTATCGCTGCAAACCATTGAAATTCCGGCCGACTAAAGCATGGCCAAAGCTTATAAGGACCATAGTTAAATGGCTGGCGTTCCGGCAAACCAAACATTGTAATAGCTCGTAGTTTTACCACGCTAGTTCTTCTTACAAATCGCGCATGCATTATTTAATACATTCTTCAGCAAACGACCATGCCCCGACCCCGCCTTCATGAATCTTTAAGAAATTGTGAAGATTTTTTAGCTTTTGTATCACCATGATACGGAAAATGCTACATTTGACCCACAGGCCGAGATACGATTACCGTAAGCGGAGCACACGCCAAACCCGGCTCCTCCCGCTTAGTCCCTCCCGGACATCTCTCCTCCAACGGAGCGCCCAAAGCGCGAAGTGACGGACAAAAAAAGGCCAGACCAGCCCCGATGTCCTAGTAGCGGAGTCCCCCAAAGGGACGGAGCCTCTCCATCAAGGGGCGAATTTCAAAAAGCTGTGTCAGTCTTATGTGATGACACGGCCAAGCTATGCGTAGCTTCTGGAAATAGGCAAGTTAAGGACAATACCATCTTTAAAAGCTTGAACGGCGGCTTTAGGCCGCCTTTTGCTGGAAACGATGGAAAGGAAAATGCGCGATTTTGTGCGTCATTACGACGGCTTAGGGGGCGCTTTCATTGGAAAAGCTTATTGAGGAGAGACGCTTCATCTGCGCTCTCTGCGAGAGCTTGATTCAGCGTATGGCAACTAGCTTTTGGGTTGTTAAGCTTTGCAACAACTGCCCGCTTTGCATGGAAGCCCAGCACAAGCAATGCCCTAAATGCGGCAGCATTAAGCCTCTTGGTGAATTTACTAAAGAAACTCGTCGTAAAAATGGCCTGCATCCCTATTGCAAGCAATGCAATATCTCGCGACGAATACAGCATAAAATAAATAATCCCGTACAAACAATAACTTGTCAAATGTTAAGCAATGCCCGTAGGCGGGCTCAGCAAAAAAATCTTGCCTTTAATCTTGACCTTGATTACGTTCGATCTTTAGTTTGCCTTCAGTGCTCCTTGCTTCCAGAAATTTCTCTTGATTGGTCGGTATGTCGAGGTGTCAAGGCAAAACCACTTCCGAATAGCCCCTCCCTGGATCGCATCGACCCAACCAAGGGCTATGTCAAAGGCAATGTATGGATAATTAGTCATCGAGCAAATACAATCAAAAGCGATGCCTCTCACGAAGAGCTAAAACTAGTAGCAGAAGCAGTCGGACGCGCCATCGTTAATTCACTTGAATGGTAGGTATAAATACTTAAAGCGATTTTCTAGATGAAAAATGGCGCCACATTTCGGAGGATATACCCCGCCCCCCATTTTTTACTTTTGCCGTGCTACTGCGCTGCCGCATGTCAAGCGATGTTGCAAAGCTTAACACGGCGGATTGTTGCAAAAGTTAACAGTTACAGTGTTAGTGTTAGTTTTCCACAGGGCTGTGGAGAATGAT
>JACCDO011663399.1_pt1 | contig 14105 bp, 10 predicted proteins | sample 7446101 | NCBI WGS metagenome assembly JACCDO01 (sample SAMN15323440, study PRJNA562643) | freshwater metagenome | isolation source: river surface water | place: USA:Blue River Watershed | collected 2017-08-16
ACTGGGGTGCCATCTGCAGGATCTACAGTAAGTAAGTCCTTGACTAATATAATACCTACAATATCATTTTTATCGTTACCTAAGCGAGTGAGTGAGTTGATGAGTGAGTTGATGAGTGAGTAAATGGGTGCGAAATAAGCAATAGGTTACCCTCATACACCGGTATCCTTGAATATCCATTTTTAAATATTTCACTAATTATTTTGTACGTTAACTTTTCTTTGTTGGACAACATATATACATCGGCTAGCTTGGTCATCACAGAACTGACTTTCATTTCTCGAAATTTCAATGCATTACCTATAATAACCGCTTCTTCGCGATCCATTGCTTCGTGCTGACTTAGCACATCCTTTCCCGCTTCATGCTGCAAGTGGACCATTGTTGCTAGCTCTTTTCTATTGTAAACAGTAACACCCTCATCATGACCAAGTAAATAATCTAACAAGAGTGATATTGGATACGCAATACAAAAGAATAATGCCGAAACTACCCATACAAGCGGGGCCATCGAATAAGCCAATTCTAATTGACGAGGACCAGTTAATATTGCCGCTGGTATAATTTCTCCTACCATCAATACTAAAGTGACAGATATTATGATAGCTACAAATTCAGGCACAACTTTGTTCAGAAAAATAGGCAATGCTTCCGTGGCGGTTGCGTTCCAGAGCATCAGAGTAACTAACAAGAGATGGTGTTTTCTAATAATTGGTAGTAATCGTTTCGTGTATTTTTTCTCCAATGCAGTCCCGCTTCTACTTTTTATGAGCATTTCTGTATAGTTCAATGATAACAATCCCTGTGTCAATCCAGATGCGCAACCAGCGCATACGACACATAGAAATATCAAGAAAATATTCATGGACTTGTCTGCTGAACCACCACTACCTCCTCCTTCTGCTAAGACCCGATCACCTACACCTCGTAAACTATCCATTTTAGGATGTAGTTACTTACCCACTTACTTAATCACTGGAACTCACTACCTGACCTTTACCTGGTGTCTCCCGCGTGATCAAGGCCGAAATATTTTGTCAACGCCGGTACTGCAAGAATAAGTTGATTGAAAGGGAATATGTCGTGACAAATGGAATGTCTTGAAATGTTATCGTTTACGATAGCAATTGCAGATATTATACTAGAGGTTGTAGACCATTACCTGTATTTAATTTATTTTATATCTCAATCCATGATAAAAATAACTGCTAAAAAGGCACACATTGCATATTTATTTCGTTATTAATTTACACCTATTTAGTTACCCCCCCTTTTATTTTTGAGCCCATTTTTTCGATTGGTTCCGCCCTATCGGCCTTTTATATCCAGATTGCCGAGGTAACTAACGCCATAGGTACCCAGACCAAGTACTACAGTAAGTAGTATTCTTGGTAGCTGCATCAGCAGGCCAGCGTTGCTCCACGCGTCGCATAAGTATGCATTCACTCATGCACTCGCTCTTTTATTCATTTAGTCACTCACTGGTTCACTATTTTCACTCTCTTGAGTTCTTAATTGCTCGCCTCCAATTCATAGTGAAGTACTAATTTATTTTTTACTTACTCTCTCATTTATGCAGTCATGTCTACGGATGTATGGGAAGAATTGTACAACGAAAAGTACAAGCGAAAGTACTACAAGAATAAAACCACCGGGGAGAAATTATGGACGAAACCAAGCTATCGTGGGGCGATTGTTGCGACAAGTACGCCTGTCGAAGTATCCTCGCCATCATCATCCTGGGATTGGAAAGAGTTATACTCCGATAAGCATCAACGGAAATATTGGAAGAATACTAAAACAGGCGAAACAACATGGAAAGAGCCTCCTAAACCTGCGGCTACTGATGCGACAAGTGATTTAACTAATGTAGTTGCAGCAGCATCATCCTGGGATTGGAAGGAATTATACTCAGAGAAGCATCAACGGAAATATTGGAAGAATACCAAAACAGGCGAGACAACATGGAAAGAACCATCTAGAGAAGCAGTGGCAACTACATCTGCAAATGGTACCAGTGTTGCTGCCGCTACTACTACCACGGCTGCGTCATGGGATTGGAAAGAGTTATACTCCGATAAGCATCAACGGAAATATTGGAAGAATACTAAAACAGGCGAAACAACATGGAAAGAGCCTCCAAAACCTGCGGCTACTGATGCGACAAGTGATTTAACTAATGTAGTTGCAGCATCATCATCCTGGGATTGGAAGGAATTATACTCAGAGAAGCACAAACGGAAATATTGGAAGAATACTAAAACAGGCGAGACAACATGGAAAGAGCCTCCAAAACCTGCTGCTGCAGATGCGGCAACTAATTTAACTACTTCGACATCATCATGGGATTGGAAAGAATTATACTCAGAGAAGCACAAACGGAAATATTGGAAGAATACCAAAACAGGCGAGACGACATGGAAGGAACCTCCAAAACCTGCGACTACAGATATGGCAACTGATACGTCACAATGGATCGAATATTACAGCGATGAATATCAACGCAAATACTGGGTGCACAAAGTTACAAATGAGTCCACATGGGACAATCCTGTTAGTGCAGTGACCAGTATCAGTTCGAACAGCCAATATCGCACTATAAAATTTTTCGCTTGGATTAAAGTTGAAAATAATTGGGTTCGATTTTTTGGCGTGTTGTCTGGTGGTGATACCCTCCCTGTCATTTTGAATATATTTAATTGCGTCACTTTCAACGAAGATAATACGAACGAGCCATCATTTACTGTAGAACTATCTCAAGTAAAAAGCATTGTGTGTAATGCACATTATGGTGGCATTGATCTGGATAGAAAAGCGGCGCCATCCGCGGAGTCGAGTAGCACTAAAGTGGAACGTAGAGGTTCATTGAACGCTAATTCGTTAAAAAAAAGTTTGTCATACGCTCTCAAGTTCACCTCAAACGAGGAAAGCCAATGGATATTCAACTCCATGATACTGAGAGTAGCGAATCCACGAGTAGTGCCATTGAATGAGATAAAATATGCTTCAGCGGCAGATAATGAGATACTGGTATGTGATGGTACATCAAACTTCATTGTATTACCACCTGAAGTTGTAGATAATCGCACTGTCCATCTGTTGTCATCAATTCCTCATTCAGAATTAGTGAAAGAAATCCGTTGGATTACGTCACAAGTGAACGAGTTACAAGCAGCAGCACAGTCAAATAGTCAGATTAAAGCACAAATAGATGTACAGCATGAGAGACTGGAGAAGCTACTTGCTCATACATACAAAATGACGCAATCCTACAATGAAAGCTACAAGTACTCCCTCCAACTAGATACGATACTGCCATTTTCGGGTATTGTTATTGCTGAAATATGTAAAAAAAATGTCGCTTACTTGTCCAATGCTGCGTCTATATGGGTGAAGATCGACGTTTCAAACAAGGCCATTTACTTCCATGATCGTGGTCCTAACAGTATTCCTGTGTTCGTCGCGGATGTTTCTTTGAGTAATCTAACGATACCAAAGTTAGTCGACCGAGAAGAATTATCCGTTGAAGTGGTTGATTGCAAGAAGAAAAATCTAGGAAGTGTGAGTGATGCCAACAAGGATGACACTCAATACAATATTCTATTCAAATTCTACACAATCATGGATTTCTGGCGTTGGTCGGTAGCCATAGGCTCCGCATGTGGCAACGGTTGTGCGCTGTTACCCGCCGAAATAGTCCCTACATCGCCATCAAAAAATGGTGCTAAAGTACCAATTGGTATGCAGAAACTACTAGAAAACTCTAGTCCCGCGAAGCAAAACCAGCAATTAAATGTCTCGAATATGTGGAATAACAACCTGCTGTCGATCGCCATGACCGCCATCAATTCTTTGGCCGAGAGGCATTTACCTAAGCAAACAATACGCACCGCAAAGCTTCCTGGTGCAGTTTTTAAGACTTGCAGCTTTGAACTCCTTAATAAACGATTGGTGTTGAAGCATAAAGGTTCATCTAGTTTAGTGGAGGGTTCGGTATTGATATCCGTTAACGGTTTGTCTGCCGTTACCATGTCTGGACCACTCATTATGAAATTTATTGATGAATTACCTCGTCAAGAAGAAGTTGAAGTTGTTCTTTGGAAATTTCCAAGAGCAGATTTTAAAGTGAATGTTCTTGCTATATCCGCGCCGTTGCGGAAGGCGGATGCCTCAGACAATAAGCTAGCAACTACGTGGAAACAAACGTCTATTATTCTCTCGGATGGTACCGTAAATTGTGTTATTGGTTACGATGACAATAATGATAACGACGTATTATTCCATTTAAAATTATCGGCTTGTCAATGGAGATGGGTTCATAATAAGGATGGAATGGGTGCGTTGGACTTGGCGTTAGAGTTGAAGGATTCAGCCACTCACATCTTGATTAGTCACTCGCACTTGAAGCAATTCTTGACAATAAGTGAAAAAATTATCATGTCTATGAAATTATTGGGGTCGTTACAGGCCGATTTATCTATATTATACGACTTTTCTAGTCAGTCACAAGTGGATGGCGCTGCTTACCGCGGTTTAGTCGATGGTAATGATGAAGGTAATATGTTGCAGACGCATGCACGCAATCCATCTACGACCGCCGCATCATCTATGGGCGGTCACGCGGATGCAATTGGCAGTATTTCTAAAGGTTTATTTGCTAATAATACCTCGCCTCGAAACGGCGCTACTCCAATAAGCACAGGTGCTATGTCAGAAATGAATTCATCGTTTCAGGCGAGTAATTCAATTGAAAATATGCAAGAAGAAAGAATGTACATTGGAAAGGATGCGCCAACTACACCTGGAAACGCTGACTATTATTCATATAACAACTCCAATACACGTGACAACATGAATATGAAAGGTTTGAAGCCATCCGCAGAGAAGGTTCAAACATTTAATGCACTACATAGTAGTTTCAATAATGGCAACATGGCATCACCCGAAATGTTGCAAGCATTTAATACGTTACAGAGCGCCTCTACCGGTGGTATGTCATCGGCGAATAAATTTGGTGGTATAATTGCATCGCCAAGCATAGGGGCTACTCATATTGATAGAGTGTACACCGACTCCAGCACTAAGCAGGGTGTTTCTGTTGGTGGGTCATCGGTGAATAAATCCCTCGGTGGTATTATGGCGTCACCTAGTGTAAGCGCTAACAATGCAGATAAGATGTATACAGGCTCTAGCCAAAAGCAACAATTCCTGTCACCAGTGCAAACAAATGCAGACGACCACGATGATACTCACTTCTTATCGGTGCGTCCAATGAGATACGAAGCTGGCACTGCACTGGAACGATTCAAAAACAGTGTGGAAAAGCGTGGTGGTGCAACCAGTCCTGACACGAGTGCTATTAGTATGAGCTTTAATGACAATAACCAAGACTTGGTAAGTGCTGCGAACGAAGTAAGTAAGTTGTTGGCATCGATGAATATTCCACCTGTTTTCCCTTCCCCCAAATTTATTTTAGAGATAGCAAATAAGCTAGCCAGTGATAATCAATACAATCACAACCTTATTGCAGAGCTATTGAAACTGGATTCCATTTCTACTGATTACCGAGATAATATCAAGGTTAATGAGGGCACATTACAGCAGTCATGGTCTCCTAACTTCGCATCACCTGTAACACCCAAGACGAAATCAAAAATCATGACGTTCCCTGATGTGCCAGAGGACAGTGACGCGATCGACGCGATGCAGTCGCAATCGATTGGCCGCAGGAGTTCGACGAGAGGGTCTATTTCTCTGGATATTACACCCAAAGTACCATTATTTGTTCAACAATTAAGTAGTTTTAGTCCCTCTACCATAGAAAACACGATGTTTGCAGCACCAGTTTCGGTGCCTGTGCATCCGCTTGAGATATCCGAGTCGGACTTGGCTCATTGCAGTGAAGTCGTCTTCTATTTCCGTGAAGATCCTGCATTTTTATTGGCGGCATTGAAGAATATGAATAAATTACAGGCATTGGGCTTTGTCCGCATCATGGTAGACCGAATCTTCTCTCCGTGGTCGTGCGATGACGACTATTTCGGCGCCATTATCGAGCAGCTAGCGATACACGATACCATTTCATTCAAGAACAAGGCTACGAATAATACCGGGTTCTCATTGGTGAAAATCTTGATGTCGTGCATTTGGAGTCGCTACGATGTAAGCGAATACCTCAAATATTTGTGTAATGCCGTCGAGTTGAATAGTGTCATTAGCACATTGACCCTGGAAAACATCGCGGAGAACATTGTCGAGCCAGTATGTAAGCGATTTGAGGCATCCATGTCTACTCACGTACTACCGAACGTATTGCTACAGATGTTAGGGGCTGTGAGTAAAATTGGCGACAATACCTCTTTGGCTAACATATTGAGCGAGGAATTAGTGCCGTTATTCGCCAAATGGCTGAGTACCAAGATCATTTCTATGACGAACAAGGCCCTGGACGCGAAACAACGAGGATTCATTAACAAGTTAGGTGACCTCTTTACCATGTCATTTGGTAAGTTACTAACCAAACCATTGAAATTATCGATATCGGAAACGTCTTGTATAACGCGGTGCAAGTGGTTGTTGGACAAGATATATGATCATATTCGTTCGAATAGTACCGTCGCGAGTAAACTCAACAAAAGTCTACAGGATAGTGCTAATCTGTCACCTATAGCCTGCTTAGCGAAGATCCAATCTTGTCATTCCAAGCCAGACTCGTTGATTGATACGATCTGCATGAAGCCTTCCGAGCTAGCCGCGGTGCTTGTTGCTTGTGTTGCAATAGACTCGTCGAGTAACATCCCTCGGAATGTATCAAGTTCCTTGGACTATTTAACCACTTCATCAGTGTACAATTCACTAGCAAGTGAAAATGCTGCTCAATACGACCATAATTCCTCTGTGATATTGAAAAAAGCTACTAAGAAATCGAGTAATAACGATTATGCAGATATCTTCACGAATCGTATGGGTTCGGATGAAGAAATTCCTGGTTATTCTGAGTTGCTAGGTATGCAATGGTTGGTGAATGTAGCGCGTACAACACTGAATAAAGTGTACAATCTTGACAGTAGTAACGCCGGAGTAGCTAGTGGACATTCACAAGAAAGAGCGTCATTGCGCGAGTTGATCTCGCTTAAAGATAAACTGTCACAGAAGAAAGACGCCATCGTAAAGTGTCTTGCCGACGGTGTGAAATTACAAAATGCTGGAAAATTATTAGAATGTTATCGCGATCATATTGACATCTTGCTGAGTAAGCATACTGGCAGTAGTAGCGGTAACTCTACCAAACAGGATGCTGACATCAACAACAGTAGGAGTGAGAAGTTGTCAACAATTCTGGATGAACAGCGCAGTATCGAAGGAAATAGTATCATGTTACATAAGGGAACACCAGCAAAGAATGGATTACGTGCTGCTATTGACGAGAATTCTTTCGATGGGAATAGTCTTGCCATCGAGGAGAAGTTCAGTGAAAGCACCAACGGCTCCTATGGATACAAAGATCACGTCGGCAGACTCAAACACTCTGGCGCTGGTGACAATCCACTGTGGACCGTCGTCAGAGATGTTTACCCCCTTTCGTACACCGACGTATCTTCTCACCACGACAAAATTCCCTTGTAATCTTATCAATCATCATGCGTACCCCAATTAACACTATATGTATGTAACCACCATTTCGAGGCCTTGAAATGTATGTATTATTAATCAAATTACTTTTGTTCGCCTGCTTTTTTTTGGGGGGGGGCGAATAAACAAGCAAGTAGCTAAATACAATGCGTATGTAAGCAGGCGTAACCATCGCGTTGGTGCATCATGTATTACTCGGTCACCATTATCCAGGTGTACTGCTCTATTAATTTTTACAATAAGAGCAGTACACCTGGATGATGGTGACCGAGTAATACATGACATAATGCAGCAACGCGGTTGCTCGTTATCACTAGATTCTATTGCAACTAATAAGTAACGGAATACGGAACACAGAACTCATTAGTAAGGTACCGGTGAGAAGTAAAATCGATGCATACATACCATACCTACGTACCGCATAAACGCAGTGAATGCGGAGTCTGCTGCTCGTGATGAGTCTGTTGGTTATTACGCACTTCAATCGGCACTGCGCATATACTGCAAGGCATACGTCTTCTCGACTTTCTTCTTTTTGCGCTGGTGGAGCTGCTGGTACGTATGAAATTGGGGATTGGCGAGCGGCAAAGGTTTTCAAGTATGACACTACGTTGTATCCATTTAGGTAATAACTACTCGTTTACTGTCTCGTACGCATTCGCTGATGCAATTTTTAGAGAGGCGGTGAATGAAATCCTGTCGAAATATGTAGGAAAGACATTGAATGTTCCTTTGAGTCAACTGCACACAGTAGATGGGTTTAATAATCGTATTACTACGATGAGTGGGGCACAATTGAATAACCTACAAGATATGTGGAACAAGGAAAGAGATCGAAAACAATCTGATTTATTTCATAGATTCGATGAAATATATACAGACTTTATGTCAAATGTAATAGCTCCATCGCTGAAAGGGGGTATGATGCTTATTATTTACCAACTTACTCACTCACTTACTCACTCACTAACTCGATCACTTACATATTTGCTTACTAAGGACGGATTGTCTTCCAAAGAGCTCCTTCGTTACGAGTGCAAGTTCCTTCAGAGGCATGTCTCGGATCGCTGCATTGCGACTTAGACTATCACCATCAACCATCCGAGCTTAATTTCTGGTTGATTTTAAGTGACAAATCATACGAAGGTGCATCACTACATGTAGAGGTATTACTTGTTCATTCACTAACTTAATTACGTACTTACTCACTCACGCAATGAAAAGTCTTTTCCGAATAAAGGAGATTTCGCCCCAATCGAGTTAACCTATGGTGAATTTTACAGGTTCTACGGAAATAGATGCAGGCATCAGACTGTGCCTAACCTAACAAACTCCACCAGAGTATCACTGGACTTCAGAGTGGTGAGCGACATGACTGGTGGGCATGATCCCAGTTTTCATGCAGGAATTCGTCGAGGTGCGAAAGCAAAGTTTCAACGTAAATTTGATATTAACGGATTTTATCATGAAATAAATACACCAAAAATACAAGTTAGCACATAGGTGACGAGGCGAACCCTTACACCACACTGAAAGAGTTGTATATACTGTCTACCGTGTCTCTAATGCTCTCATTGTCTTTGTATAGTTTGTCCTTCACTTGTACAGTAAATACTATCAATTGTTTATCACGAACAAATGATTTCACGAAATATATGTTATTCCCATGTGATGATTGTACAGTGTATTGAATGTTGTAAACGGGCACGTCATTGTACATGGATTCTGTTGCAGCAACTAACTCACAACTACTAACACCATCTTTTGATAATTCTAAATCGACTACTTTTTGACCTAATTTTTCTGGTGTAGTAAACTCACGAATATTGTTTATTTTCCTTATTTTATCGATGGTTATACCCGTATTGACTCCTTTAAACTCGTCAGATAAAAAAAAATATTCTTTATCGTGTGTTTTCACCAATTTCGGTGATTCCTTCATAGACAACGGGTGCGTAAACCGAACCAAATCATCCTTGTCGGTGAAGATGGTAGCGACATCCTCTGAGGCTTTCACTGGATATGGACCATTTACAAATGGTACCCCGTTGTAGAACGAACACGCAGTTAATGAAATTGCCAATAATCGTTTTGAGCCGGCAAATGCCTTGGGTAAGGAAGGCAACTGCCACGCATCAATCCCCAATGAACACAGCAGCAGCAGTATTAACAAAATAGTCATTGTCTCTTATGCACTCTTCGTAAATATCAACAACTTATGCGGTTATATCGCCTAAAGTTGATGACGATTTGGCAATTAGGAAATATTTAAGGAAATTAAAAAATGGTGATGCATCAGAGCCGGTTCGAACCGTTGATGAAGAACCATAATACGTGTTACTGCACGAATAAGAGTGTAATAAATAAAATCAAGTAGCCGTTGGTGTTTTTCTTGTTTGATTTAGATTTCGTAACATATAAAGTCAAAAAAAAATATTTTTTTACTGCCTGTATTTCTTTAGTAGCAACGTCGCCAATTCTCGTAGCTAGTGTAGTGGTATCCTCTCTTTTACGTGACTTATTTCTTCCTAAAACTTTCTCCAATAATAATCGTAATACGTACCTGTAATATGCCCAAGTACCGGCGGAAAAATGAGAAAAAGGGAAAAAAAATGTATTTTTGGAACAAATAAAAGCTATAATTTGTGATTATCGCGCTGTAATAGAGGTTGTGATTGGTTAATCCTCCATTCATTGGTGCCAGATTAATTTCTCCTACTCGTTTGCACTAATGTCGCTGTTTGAGATGCTAAAGACGCCTTCACCGCACAAACCTGGTGCTGGAGGTAGTGGAGGTAGCCGTGCGTCATTTTCGAGTGCGAAGAAAGCCCAAAGCAGTATCAAATCCATCGTTCAAGCGTTTGGAAAGCATGTCGTATGTTGGATAAACGATACTAAACACTTGTTGGATACTGTGACCGCATTGGTCTCACTGTACAACACCATGAGAGCCACTCATAGATGTTTAAATAAGATTGGAATGCTTAAAAGTGATAGTTTTTATAGTCAATTTCCTGATTTAAAAAATAAATTACTTGGTTCTCTGGCAGCAGATATAGAGAATACAATTTATTACATAAAAGTATATTTGAAAGGTATAAGTGACTTGACGGCTGCTATGAGAAGTACTGTAAGTGATGGTATGAATCTTATTACCGATGAATTACCGCATAATTTACAAGAGAAAAATGATATATTTACCATGGATCATATACTCACAATACAAACAATCCACTCACAAATTGAACTAGAATATAATAAATATTGCCGTTTATTCGAAACTATGACACATGTTCACACGGTAAAAAATGATGATAGTAATGATATCGATACCCACATTATACAAGAAGAGTTGTCGATGCTGTTGCTGCTGCAGCAAGCACTTTTTGACGGGATAATCAATGACGACGAGATAGGGACTAGTAGTAATGATAATACATTTTTAAATAAATCAAACATACAAATATTTCTAATAACCAATAATATAACAACCGACTCATGAAACCTTATTGTACAAATGTAACATAAATGTATTAATCCACCAATTCTTTTTCTATTAATAACGCGCACTCGCCCACCGTTAATTTCTTCCTCATCAATGCAGTACTAATATCCTCTAGCAAATCACCGTACAATTTGATTATAGTTTCGGCTTCATAGTACGCCCATTCCAATAATGCTTTTCTATCTTCGGCATTGGTTGGTACTGGGTAGTAAATAGTCTTGTCAGTAGCACTCTCTATAGTGGTAGTATTTTCACTGATTGCCTTTTTCTTTTGCTCTTCCTGTATGTCACTCAACACGGAGAGTAATCTACTACCTCCTCGGGGATCGGATACGATCGTCTTACCACCATATTTTAACGCTTCGGCAGCTACCGGAGTATACATCCATATCAAAATTCTCCCCAAATTCATGGCAATCTCTTCCTTGTCATTATTTACCACGCTCGACAATTGAAACGTTTCATTGGTGCTATTCATTTCCTTTAACTCGTCACTAGTTGGTAGCATCTTTACTGGTTTAAAGAATGCATCAAATATATTATTGCTGTTACTGTTATTAATCTTGGCAGCCTTTTTTTTCAATATTATAGCCCGCGGTTGCTTGAACGCATCCAATGCTGCTGGATTATCACGAAGTAGTTTCAATGCTTCCACTACTTCTGGTTGATAACAAAAACAAGGTAATCCTAATAGGTAGCCAGATAATAATGAACTACCATCGCAAAATGCTTCTCTTTCGGTGTCTCGTAATGCTAATCTATCAAATCCACTCAATGCATTCTGAAACCATGCACCTTTATTGATAGATAAATCATATACTCCTATCAATGCACCTGCACTACCAAATAATGTTGCCCATGGATGCACATCGGAGTCAATAAAACCAACTATCTCTAATAGCACCCATAATACTGAGAATGATGCAATTGCACCGAAACTAATGATTTGTACGTCGCGATCATCTTGTGGAATCTTATTTGATGACATAAATTTAGTATTTGCTGCAGAATATAGTGGAGCAGTCAGTTGACTAACCGATAGTCCGAATGCTTTCAATGTTCCACCGGCTTTTCCTAATTGTAATGTTTTACCTAATCTCGCGCTACTACTAAAACTAGCAGCTGCATCAATCATGTATCGGATAGTGCGTTTATTCGGTGGCAATGATTTTGTTATCATTTCCGAGCATAAATTCTCTATCATATCCATAAGTGTATTATTTTTCATTAATGCATTGTCTTTTATTGTAGTAGCATATGATTGTATCAGAAATGTATACTTTTCGGCAGCTGGCATGGACTCCACAAGTTGGGTTAGTAATGGACCCACATTTGTCGGAGCATTTGGGCGGATTATACTGAATGCATCACTATTGTTTGACTGGGTCGGTGTAATCGCGGTATTATTGATGCCTGCATTGCTATTACTTGTAACAGTCGCTGGTTTAATGCCTTCTCCTTCAATAGAAACGGATCGCGCGACGGATATTCTGTTTGAGTAATGCACCCGACGATATCCCAAGACGAGTGGCGCAAGAAGTAATATGCACATCAATACGCGCAGCAGACTCTTCATCGTGGTCATTCCAACTCGCTATTCCTCGTCTATATTCACTACCTCGGTACCTGCGCAGCTGATCTGTCTTGGTAAATGGTTAAGAGATTTACTTATCTCCTTTCTTAGTGTTACTGATCTAACTTCGACGCTGTCTTCTCGTCTTCTTATGTTTCTTATTTTTCACTATGTTTCTCTAGCTTTCTAACTTAAACTTTTCTTTAGTTTTGTTTGAATCATCTCTGATGATGTCAACAAGGCCGCATTGTCGTCCCCGGTGACAAATTGAGTATAATTAATCGTACAATTAGAGGTTAATTTCTAGTGTAAATTATTCCTTATTGTATTCCGAAATCGTTGCTGGTTATATTTGGGTAGGAAGTGATGATTGGTAGCTGGTCACTCCGTCATTACAGCTAACCTCAATCAATAGCCATTTCTTCCCTTGTGTAGATTGAGTTACATCGAGGATGATACAGTAGCAGTTAATGCACGCATATGTTGACTTGTTCATATTGTAATTATTCATTCAAACCTCTCCCTAAACCGAGTCCGTTTTTTACTTAGGTACCGGTGCCTAAAAAGGCTGTGGGAAGCCCAACTTCACCAACCAAGTGGCGATTTTTTTGAAATTTGAATCTTGGAATAGAAATAGAAACGATAAAATAGAAGAAATATAATAGAATTTGACAGAAAATGGTTTTTATATACGTGCTGGCGCTGGAGCAAGGCAAGTACTATGTAGGCAGAACAAACAATCCCGGTTTCCGACTAGAAAGCCACTTCAACTCAAAAGGCTCTGCGTGGACGAGGAGATACAGACCAGTGAGGATGCAGGAACTAGTAGAAGGTGACAACTATGACGAAAACAAGTACACTATGATGTACATGGACAGGTATGGAATGAACAACGTCCGAGGCGGTTCGTTTGTTTCTATGAGATTGAATAGTTCAGAGAGAGATATTTTGACACAAATGAGTGACGGGACAAACGATAAATGCTTCATTTGTGGTGAGGTGGGGCATTTTGCGAAAGATTGTGAAGATGATGATGAAGATGATGATGAATACGAAGATGTGTGGATTTGTGACGGTTGTGGAAGAGAATTTGATGACGAGAAAAAGTGTACAGATCACGAGGAAAGGTGCGAGAGAATTACGCGCAGAAGTCAGGGAGTAATTGTTAATAATTTTAACTCCGGCAGAAATGCAGTAAGCAGTAGAAATAATAATGGCTGTTGTTACAAATGCGGAAGAGACTCCCATTATGCGTCAGAGTGTTATGCTTCTACAGACGTCAATGGTGTCCGCTTAGATTGTGATGATATTGCGGATGATGTGCTCGAAAGGGTGCTCAATGAGAGTCTAGCCGTGTACAATAATAGTTTGCAGAACAAGCGATCGCCTATCGTG
>JACCDO011605812.1_pt1 | contig 14103 bp, 8 predicted proteins | sample 7446101 | NCBI WGS metagenome assembly JACCDO01 (sample SAMN15323440, study PRJNA562643) | freshwater metagenome | isolation source: river surface water | place: USA:Blue River Watershed | collected 2017-08-16
CCCCCGACCGCTTACGGATCCAGGTCGTAAACTTCCACCAGCGCGACGCCCGTGGTGCCGCCCACGCCCGTCGTCACCGCCGTGTAGGCGCCCGGCGGCAACCGCACCAGCACCGCGGCATCGCGGCTGCCGGCCGGCAACGGAAACGCCCCGGCCTGCGCAAACGCCGCCGTGAGCTCCGCCGCGCCGCTCGTCGACCAGTCGTTGTTCGACGCCACCGCGAAGTCGCGGCCCAGCGGGAAAAGCGAGAGCGTCGGATCCGCCAGCGTCCCGCCCACCCCGAAACTCGCGAGCGTCGGCCCCACCGCGCGGATGAGCAGCTGCTTCGGCGCGGCCCCGCCGATCACAAAGCCGGGCGTCAAGCCATCGGCCGTCACCATGCCGCGCGTCGAGACGTTGATCACGCGCGCCGCCGCGCCGAGACCATCGGCATCGTAAACTTCCGCCACCACCACCCCGGCGGCCGTCGTGCCCGAGGGCGCGACACTCACCGTGTAGCCGCTGCTCGTCGCGAGCGGCAGGCTCGCCAGCGCGGCCGCATCGCGCGAGTTGGCCGGGAGCGCAAACGCCCCCACGTCCGCACTGCGCTGCTGCAGCGCCGCCACCTGTGCCGCGGAGGCCGAGCCCCAGTCGTCGTTGCTCAACACCGCCGTGCTCTGGCCCAGCGGAATGATGTCCATCTTCGGATTCGCCATCGCATCGGCGACCCCGAAGCCCGCGAGCGTGGGCCCCACGGCGCGCACGACCACATTCTTGGTGCCCGTGCCGCGCAGGACAAAGCCCGGCGTCAACGGCTCGGCCGCCGTGGCGGTGCCGCGGGTGGAGACGTTTACCAGCCGGCTCACCGGCCCGCCCGCGACCGTCAGCACCGCGACGTTCGAAGTCGCGCTCGACGCGCCGCTCGTCGCCGTCACCGCATAGAAACCCATGTCACCCGCACCGGCCGCGGGGATCGTGTAGCTCGCCCCGGTCGCACCGGCGATCGCCACGCCATCCCTGCGCCACTGGTAGGTAACCGCGCCTTGCGCCTGCGCCTCGGCGGTGAACGTCACCCGCGCGCCCGGCTGCACATGCTGCGAACGCGGCGGCACCGAAATCGCCACGCCGCCCGTCGCGCCACCCGTGACCGACAGCGTGAACACGCTCTCCGCCGCCAGGTTGTGGGTGTCCGTCGCGCGCACCGTGACCGTCGTCGTGCCCGCCGCGACCGGCGTGAGCACGAGCGCACTGTCCGCCACCGCCACCGTCGCGACCCCGGGATTCGAGCTCTGCGCGGAAAACGCGAGGACGCCGCGGCCGTTGCTCGGATAGATCGGGATGGTCGCGACATTCGTCACGGTGACGAGGTTGCTCACCAGCACCTGCGTCTGGCCCGCCTGCACGTTGCGCAGCGGGAAATCCGAAAAGTTATCCACGTTGTAGCGCGGCAGCGCCGCGATCTGGTCGACGACGCTCATGCCGTTGCCGATCACGCGCGCGAAGACCGTGAAACCGCCGTTCTGGTTGTCGAGGTTGGCGGCGTTGTTGTTGGCGAGGTTTACGAACCACTCGCTCGTCGCGCTGTTCGGATCACCGCCGACCTTGGCCATCGCGACGGTGCCGCGGACGTTGGAGCGGCGGAACTCGTTGCGCACCGCGCCAAACGTCGGGATGTGCTCCAGCGGGAGCCGCGAGAAATAGCCGCCCGCCTGCACCACAAAGCCCGCGACCGAGCGGTGCACGATGGTGTTGTTGTAGCGGCCGGCCTCGATGTAGGCGAGGAAGTTGGCCTTCGAGAGCGGCGTGTCGTCGAACAACTCGAGGTTGAAGCGGCCGACCACCGAGTCGACCTGCACCACCGTGCCGGTCACCTCGGGCAGCCCGAAATGGCTGCGCAGATCGACGGTCGTGGCGCCGCCGCCGACCAGGAGCGAGCGGGCGGGCAGCGGTTGCGTGGACGTGGGCGTGGTCTGCGCGCGCAGCACCGACGCGCACGCCGCCAACAGGACGAGGAAAATGCGGGAGATCACGTTGTTCGACATCAACACCCGCCACCGACGTCGAAGCCAAGGCCTTTGTTCCGGCCCGCCCGCCGCCCGACCGCTATCGCGTTTCGAACTGCCCGGCCTGCGCCCGGTCCGCCGCCTGCCGGCCTGCCGCGGCGGCACCCAGGGCACCTTCCTGCGTCGCGAGCCCGACCTCGGCTCGGCGCTGATTCTGGGCCTTGAGCAGACGGTTCTGCTCCGCGGGCGGGAGACGGTTCCACTCGTTGCGCGACATGCCGTTGGGGTAGAGCCCGACGCCGCTGCAGCCGGCAAGCAGCAGCACCCCGAGGAAAACGGGGAGGAATTTCACGGGTGTCCCGACATCCCTCATGCCCCCGCCGGCTTCACCGCGCGCCCGCCGAGCATTTCGCGCAGCGCGCCCCAGGCCTTGCGCAGGCCGGCGGGTTTCACCCCGCCGCCAAACTGATACGCCCGCGCCAACGTCGCCTCGTGCCCGCGATAGCGCGGCGGCAGCGAGAACAGGGTGTTGTCCTCGCCATCGACGATGTCGCTGAAGAAGGCGCCTTCGCCGACGCCGAGCTCACGTTTGTCGGCCGTTACCGGCGCCATCCGCGGCGCGCCCACCAGCCAGGGCCGGTAGACAAACTCGAGCCCGCCCTCCGTGCGCTGCTGCAAGCGGCCATACGTCCGGATCGGCACCGCCGTGAAACCGGCGCCGGCAAACAGCTTGTTGTCGTTTTCCGCCGGCTGGAACCGGTGGCAACGCCGCGTCACAAACTCCCAGCTGAAAATCGCGCCGAACACCGTGAGCCGGAACGCCCAGCCCGCCACCAGGTAGGCCACCACGACCACGACGAGCGAAAGCACCGCACCCACCCAGGGATTGAGCGTGGCCGAGAGCGTGACCAAGCCGAGCAGCGAGGTGCGCGCCACCTTCAGCGCGCCGTCGATCGCGCCCCACGGGCTGAGCAGGATCAGCACGTTGATCGCGTGCGATCCGAGCCACACCACGAGAAACACCGCGATGCCGAAGGGCACGGTGAGCAGGTTCACCAGCCAGGTGACGTCCATCGCCGCCAGCTGCACCATCGCGAAACCGCTCGTGCCGATCGACGCCCCCGCCCCCGCGGCCGTCGACCCGCCGGTGTCGAAGAGCATCTTCGCCATCGCATCGAGGGCGAAGGGCACCACCGCGCCCGCCGCGATCAACCCGCTGAATTTGTTCTCCACCGTCTCGAGCACATCGAGGGGCTTCTTGAGCCCCGTCGGCACCGTCGCGCCGAGCGCATCCTTCGCCGCACAGATGCCCACCAGCAGCAGCGCCGGCAGCCAGAAGCTCGGCTGCGCATACCACGGCAGCTTCTCACGCGCCGGCTCCTCCGCCTTCATCCACTGATACGCCCCGTAGGCACCCGTCCCGAGCAAGGGCGAGATGGCGATGCCCGTGATCGTCGAAAGCGCGGTCGCGATCGGCGCCACGGGGGAGCGATCCTGTCGCGCCGCCGCGGGAGCCGGCTGGGCCGCCGCCGCCGCCAGGGCAAACGGCACCACCACGACAAACAGCGTCACCACGAGCAGCGTCCACGGGGCAAAACGTTTCATCCCGCTACCCATATGCGTCGCCCGGCCAAAGGGAAGTTTCCGTTCGCCACCCCGCGGATAGTTTCAGCTCGGTCCCTGACCGCATTGTCAGGCGTCCGGAGCTGATCCCGCTTCGCCGGTGGGAGAAATCCCTGCGCCGCCGCTCCTCTTCCCGGCCTCCGCACTTCCGTCGCGAGCCGTTTCCGACGGATCGGCGTCCTCCCTGCGGCGTCATGGTTCCCCTGCTCAGCTCCCCCGCGCTCCCGCGTCCTCCGGCGCGGACCCGCCGCCTCACCCCGCACCTCGCGGCGGTGGGGTGGATGCTGCTGGCCGCCGCCCCCGTCGCCTTCATCGCCTGGAACGCCGTGATCCATAGCCGCGACGTCGTCTTCTGGGACGAGTTCGACACCGCGCTCGACCTCATCCTCCACCTCGACGCCGGGGCCGGCTGGCGCGAGACGCTCGGCCGCTTCCTCGCGGTCAACAGCGAGCACCGCATGGTCACCAGCCGCGTGCTCTTCGCGACCAGCTACTGGCTCACCGGCACGCTCAACTTCCATGTCTTCGGTGCACTTGGAAACCTCTTCCTCGTCGCCGCGTGCGCGATCCTTGTCCTCCGCGCCGGCACCACGCCACGTCGCCTCCGCCTCGGCGTCGTGCTCGCCTTCGTCGTGTTTCAACTCGAGCACTTCGAGAACTTCCTCTGGTCCGGCGCTTCGATCGATCATTTCCAGGTCCCGTTCCTCGCGGTCGCCGCGCTCGCGGCCACGCTCCACGGCTCCACGCGCGCCCTCGTGCTCGCCGGCGGCTGCGCTCTGGCCGCCACCTTCACGCTCGCCCACGGCACGCTCGTCTGGCCCGTGTGCGGCGGATTGCTGCTCGTGCAGCGGCGCTGGCGCGACGCCGCCGGCTGGTTCGCCGCTGCCGCCATCGCGGCCCTCGCGTTTCTCGACGGCTACACCATCAGCCCCGAGCATCGCCTCGGGCAGCCCCTCGCCGCCTCCCTCGACCTCGCCCGCTACTGGCTCGCGCTGCTCGGCGGCCCGCTGACGCTCGGCGACGCCGGCTTCGCGCCCGTCCCCGGCGCCGCCCTGCTCCTCGTTCTCGCCGTCGTCCTGCGGCGCGGCGGCCTGCAACGCGAACCGCTCCTCGTCGGCACCGCCATCTTCGCCCTGGCCTCCCTCGCCCTGGTCGCCGTCGGCCGTCTCGAGATCGCCCACGCCAGCGAGATCAACTCCCGCTACCTCATCCTCGGCGCGCTCGCCTGGGCCACCCTGCTCGCCACCCTCCTCGAACTCCAAGCCACGCCCGAACACCCGTGGCGCTGGCTCCTCTGGGTCCTGCCCGCCCTCGTCGGCTTCAACGTCGCCGCCAACCTCCGCTACGCCCCGCTCGCCACCGGCTTCGTCGAGGCCCGCGACCGCGCCTATACGATGTTCAAACAACACGGCGCCGACGGCCGCGGCCTCGTCCGCCTCCACCCGCGGGAAGGCCGCGCCGACGCCCTGCTGCGCGCCGCCGCCGAGCGCGGCATCTACCAGCTGCCCCGCGTCTCCCGGTTCGTCGCCCTCCGCCGCACCGCACCGAGTTCCCGCCTCATCGCCCACGTCGACCAGTTCATGGCCACCTCCCGCTCGATCATGGTCAGCGGCTGGGGCATGATTCCCGGTCTGGCCTCGCGCCGCGGACAAGTCCATGTCGTGCTGCGTTCCGCCCGCACCTTCCTGGTGCTCTCCACCGTCACGCTGCAACGTCCCGATGTCGCTCAAGCTTACCACGAACCACGCTGGCGCCTCTCCGGCTTCCGCGCCGTCATCAGTCCCGACCGCCTGCCGGCCGAGGACTTCGAGATCGGCGTGCTCGTGAAGGACGGCGATCGCGCCGAGTTCATCATGACTCCCAACCGCCTCCTGCTCAGCTCCGGCTCCCCCCGCGCCCTCCCCGCCCCGCCTCCATCGTGACGGCCCCCCTGCCACCCGACTCGATGGGCGCGTTCCGCCGGCGCTTCGCGGTCACGCTGCTCGCGGTCCTCGCGCTCCTGCCCGCGCTGCACATCGTCTCGCACACCGCACCCGCGCGCCGCGACATCGTCTACTGGGACGAGTTCGACACCGCGCTCGCCATGCTGCTGCGCGTGCGCGAGGAGCCGACGGCCGGCCGCGTCCTCGGCGAACTCTTCGCGGTCAACAACGAGCACCGCATGGTCACCAGCCGCGCGCTCTTCCTCGCGAGCTACGCGCTCACCGGCTCGGTGAATTTCGTTTTCCTCAACGTCGTCGGCAACGCCACTCTGCTCGGGCTCATCGCGCTCCTGCTCGTCCACGCCCGCACCGCCGAACGCCGGATCCTGCTGGCCGTAGTGCTCGCCGCGTTGTTCTTCCAGCTCCAGCACTACGAAAACTTCCTCTGGTCCGGCGCCTCCATCGACCACTTCCAGGTCGTCCTGCTCGCCGCCGCCGCCCTCGTCTGCCTCACGCGCAACACTCCCCGCGCCATCGTCGCCGGCGCGGCCTTCGCCACCCTCGCCACCTTTACGCTCGCGCACGGCACGGTCACGTGGGTCGCCGGCGCCGCGCTGCTCTGGCGCCTCGGCCAGCGCCGCTCCCTCCTGCTCTGGCTTGGCCTCGGCGCCGTCGCCGCCGCCGCGTTTCTCTACCATTTTCAGCTCAACCGCAGCCAGGGCTTCGCCTCCGCCTCGCCCGCCGGCGCGCTCCTCGTCCTGCGTTACTGGCTCACGCTGCTCGGCGCGATGCCCGCCTTCGGCCACGCCGCCCTCGCTCCCTGGTTCGGCGGCGTGCTGCTCGGCCTCGTCGCCTGGGTCTTCACCCGCGATCCGCTCCGCCGCGAGCCGGCCTACGCCGCACTGATCCTCTTTGCCGTGGGCTCCCTCGCGCTCATCGCCATCGGCCGCGCCCAACTCTCGGGCGGAGTCATCTTCTCGCGCTACTTCGTCCTCGGCGGTCTCGCCTGGGGCCTCACGCTCTTCCTCCTCGCCCAGCGCTACCTCACGGCCGCGCACCCGCTCCGCCCCACCGCCTGGCTCCTGCCGCCGCTCGCCCTCTTCAATCTCTCCGCCAACGTCACCTTCGCCGCCGCCGCCGACGCGTGGATCGAGTGCCGCGACCGCGCCACCGTCAGCTACCTCCGCCACGGTGAGGACGGCCGCGGCACGCTCCACCTCCACCCGGCCCCCGCCCACTCCACCGCGCTCCTCGCCGCCGCCGCGCGCACCGGCCTCTACCAGCTGCCGCCCGTCTGCCGGCCCCTGCTTTTCCCCGGCACCGCCAAACCCAGCGCGCGCCTCGCCTACTTCGTCGATACGATGACCGTCTCGCCGACCTCCGTCTTCGTCACCGGCTGGGCCGCCCTGCAGGGCGAAATCTCCCGCCGCCACAAAGTCTACCTCGTCCTCGCCTCGCCCACCGGCCGCCTCCTCTTCTCGACCGTCACCGAGTCGCGCCCCGATGTCGCCGCCGCGACGCAACAACCCGGCTGGGTCCTCGCCGGCTTCCAATTCGCCCAGCTCCGCACGCAACTCCCGCCCGGCGACTACCAGGTCGGCTTCCTCATCGACGGCCCCTCCGGTCCCGAGTTCACGCTGACCGCACACCGTCTCGACCTCACCGGCCCCGGCCGCGCCCTCCTCGCCACCGGCAACTAAGTCCCCTCCCGCCTTTCGCCTTCCTACTTTCGCCTTCCGCCTTTCACCTTCCGCGTTTCATTTTCCCGGTTTTCCCTGTCCTGCCGCCCGTGACCAAAGCCGAGATCCAGCGCCTCCGCTCGCTGCGCGAAAAGAAACACCGCGAGTCCCTCGGCCTCTTCGTCGTCGAGGGCGATAAGGTCGTCGCCGAGCTCCTCGCCGCGCAGTTTCCGTTCACCGCGATCTATACCACCGAGCCGGCCGGCCGGCCCGTTTCCGCCCCGCGCCCCGCGTCTCCCTCAGCGCCACCACCGCCTCTTCACGTCATCTCCGCCGACGAGATGGCGCGCATCAGTCATTTCCCCACGCCCGCCTCGGTCTTCGCCGTCGGCCGCATCGCCCGCCGGCCGCTCGACCCCGCCGCCCTCGCGCACGGCTTCACCCTCGCCCTCGACGGCGTCCAGGACGCCGGCAACGTCGGCACGCTCCTCCGCGTCGCCGATTGGTTCGGCTTCGACCGCGTCCTCCTCTCCCCCGACTGCGCCGACCTGTTTCACCAGAAGGTCATCAACGCCAGCATGGGCTCCTTCGCCCGCGTCCGCACCCACACCGTCGACCTCGCCGCCACGCTCGCCGCCCTCCGCACCGCCGCGCCGTCGCTCCCCATCCTCGGCTGCGACCTCGCCGGACGCGACGTCCACGCCCTGCCCGCCCTCCCCGCCGCGGTCGTCGTCATCGGCAGCGAAGGCCGCGGCCTTTCCCCCGGCGTGAAGGCCACCCTCACCGACGCCATCACCATCCCCCGCCACGGCCACGCCGAGTCTCTCAACGCCGCCATCGCCGCCGCCATCGTCTGCGACCACCTCGCCACCCGCCGCCCCACCGCGCCGAGCCAATAACTCAGAGTCCGGAAAACTCCCCCGCCTCACCCCTCCTCCTGATTTCCTTCCGCCTTCCGCCTTTCCCCTTCCCCCTTTCTTCTTTCTCCTTCTCCGCTCCCGCCCATGACCCGCCTTCCCACCCTGCGGGCCCTCGCGCTTCTCTCCGCGTCGGCTCTCCTCGCCCTCCTCGCGACCCCGCGCGCGTTTTCCGCCGAGCTCATCTCGGACGACGATGACGAGAAGCCCGCCCAGAAAGGCGTGATCAAGAACGCCGGCTCCCGCGTCGCCCAGCCCGAGATCGCCCCCGCTTCCGACGAAGCCGCCCAGGCCCTCAAGCGCATGCACGTGCCCGACGGCCTCGAGATCAAGCTCTGGGCCGCCGAGCCCATGCTCGCCAACCCCGTCGCCTTCAACTTCGACGAGAAGGGCCGCATCTTCGTCGCCGAGACCTACCGCTACCGCACCAGCGTCCTCGATATCCGCGACTACATGTGGGTCCTGGAGGAGGAGCTCGCCGCCCGCACCATCGAGGACCGCACCGCCCTCATCAAAAACAAGTTCGGCGCCGCCGGCGAAAAGGAGCTCTCCATCGAGACCGAAGTCCTCCGCCTCCTCGAGGACACCGACGGCGACGGCAAGGCCGACAAATCCTACGTCTACGCCGACGGCTTCAACTCCCCCCTCGACGGCATCGCCTCCGGCGTCCTCGCCCGCCGCGGCAAGGTCTGGCTCACCAACATCCCCAGCGTCTGGCAGTTCACCGGCGACAAGAAGGCCGAGACCCGCACCGAGATCTCCCGCGGCTACGGCGTCCGTTTCAACTTCACCGGCCACGACCTCCACGGCCTCATCTGGGGCCCCGACGGCAAGATCTACTTCTCCAACGGCGACCGCGGCGCCACCGTGAAGACCAAGGAGGGCAACACCCTCCACACCCCCGACGAGGGCGCCGTCTACCGCATGAATCCCGACGGCACCCACCTCGAGCTCTTCGCCACCGGCCTCCGCAACCCGCAATCCCTCGTCTTCAACGAATACGGCGACCTCTTCACCGGCGACAACGACTCCGACCAGGGCGACGAGGAGCGTTTCGTCCACGTCGTCGACGGCTCCGACTCCGGCTGGCGCGTCGGCTACCAGTTCGCCCCGCTCGAGCGCGCCGGCCCGTGGAACCTCGAGAAACTCTGGCACCAGCGCCACCCCGGCCAGCCCGCCTACATCCTCCCGCCCATCGCCAACATCGAGGACGGCCCCTCCGGCATCGAGTATTACCCCGGCACCGGCCTCAACGCTTCCTACCGCGGTGCCTTCTTCATCACCCACTTCAAGGGCGCCATCGCCCGCTCCGGCATCTACACCTACACGCTCAAGCCCAAGGGCGCCTCCTACGAGATCGCCGACTCCAAGCCGTTTCTCACCAACGCCCTTCCCACCGACGTAAAGTTCGGCCCCGACGGCCGCCTCTACACCTCCGACTGGGCCGACGGCTGGCCCAAGTCCAAGCGCGGCCGCATCTACGCCATCGCCGACAAGCACCACGCCGCCAACCAGGAGGCCGCCGAGACCAAGGCCCTCATCTCCGGCGACTGGACGAAACGCAGCGTCGACGAACTCGGCCGCCTCCTCGGCCACGCCGACTGGCGCGTCCGCCTCGAGGCCCAATACGAACTCGCCGCCCGCGGCGCCCCGGCTTTCGCCACCCTCGCCAACACCGCGACGTCCTCCGCCGCGCCCGCCCTCGCCCGCCGCCACGCCATCTGGGGCCTCGGCCAGCAGGCCGCCCAATCCCTCGAACTCCTCCGCCCCGTCCGCACGCTCGTGCGCGACGCCGATGCCGAAGTCCGCGCGCAGGCCATCAAGGTCCTCGGCGAACTCAAATCGCAGGCCGATGCCCCCGCCCTCCTCGCCGCGCTGCAGGACGATAACGTCCGCGTCCGCTTCTTCGCCGCGCAATCCCTCGGCAAACTCAAGCACGCCGCCGCCACCCCCGCCCTCCTCGCCGCCCTCAAGGCCAACAACGACGCCGACCACTTCCTCCGCCACGCCCTCGTGATGGGCCTCGTCGGCGCCGGCGACCGCGCCGCCCTCAAAGCCGCGCTCACCGCTGCGTCGCCCGCCGTCCGCCTCGGCGCCGTCCTCGCCCTCCGCCGCCTGGAGAGCCCCGACGTCCAGCTCGCCCTCGCCGACGCCGATCCCGCCGTCGCGCAGGAAGCCGCCCTCGCGATCAACGACGCCCCCATCGCGCCCGCGTTCCCCGCCCTCGCCGCCCTGCTCGGCCAGGCCAATCTCCCCGAGCCCATCGCCCTCCGCGCCATCAACGCCCACTTCCGCCTCGGCCAGCCCGCCAACGCCCAGGCCCTCGCCAAGTTCGCCGCCGACTCCGCCGCCCCCGCCAAGCTCCGCGCCGAAGCCATCACCCAGCTCGGCTTCTGGTCCAAGCCGCCGGCCCGCGACCGCCTCGTCGGCATCTTCCGCCCGCTCTCGCCCGCCACGCGCGACCGCGCCCCCGCCGTCGCCGCGCTCCAGCCGATCCTCGGCCAGCTGCTCGACGCCAACGCCCCCGCCGCCGTCCAGGCCGCCGCCCTCCACGCGCTCCTCGACCTCGAAATCTCCGGCGCCAGCGACGCCCTCTTCGCCGCCGTGAAGAGCTCCGTCCTCTCCGCCACCACCCGCGCCGCCGCCCTCAACGCCCTCGACAAACTCAAGGACCCGCGCCTCGCCGACGCCGTCAAGATCGCCAGCGAAGCCTCCGTCGCGGCCTCCGCCCTCCGCCTCGCCGCCCTCCCGCTCGCCGCGCGCCTCTCCCCCGAAGCCGCCGCCCCCGTCCTCACCAACCTCCTCGCCAAAGGCTCCACCGACGAGCGCAAGGCCGCCTACCGCGCCCTCGGCAACCTCAAGCATCCCACGGCCGACACCCTCATCGCCCAGCACCTCCGCGACCTCGCCGCCGGCAAAATCCAGCCGCCCGTGCAGCTCGAACTGCTCGCCGCCGCCGGCTCGCCCACCCGCCGCGAGAACCCCGAAATCAAGAAACTCCTCGCCGAGCGCGACACCACCCTCGCCGCCTCCACCGATGCCCTCGCGCCGTTCCGCGTCGCCCTCGCCGGCGGCGACCGCACCCGCGGCGAGAGCATCTTCCGCAACCAGCCCGTTCTCGCCTGCATCCGTTGCCACCGCGCCGGCGGCGACGGCGGCGACGCCGGTCCGGACCTCGCCGACATCGGCCGCCGCATGTCCCGCGAACAGCTGCTCGAAGCCATCGTGAAGCCCAACGCCACCATCGCCCAGGGCTTCGACACCGTCGTCCTCACGTTGAAGAACAACACCTCCGTCGCCGGCATCGTCGCCCACGAGACCGACGCCACCCTCAGCCTGCGCAACACCGACAACCAGCTCGTCGAGGTGAAGAAGGCCGAGATCGCGAAACGCGAAGGCGCCCCTTCCTCGATGCCCGAGATCTACGCCACGATCCTCACCAAGCGCGAACTGCGCGACCTCGTCGAATACCTCGCCGGCCTCCGCGAACGCACCGGCGGCCCCCGCCGCAACCCCGAGCTCGACGCCCAGCCCCGCGCCCTCCGCGGCTTCCCCCCGCCCCCGCGCACCGCGGAGTAAAAGCAACCCTCGGACGTCTGTCGGGCCGGCGCGCGCCACGCGCCGCTACCCGTCCACGCCGACACGTTTTCCCGCCGGGTCAGCCGATCCGCGGGTTTTCCGAATCTCCGGAATTCTCCGCCTTCGCTCACCCGCGCCGCTCGGTCGGCGCCGGATTCTTCGCCGGCTGCGCCGGGGAGGTCGCGAGCGCGGGCAGCTCGATCGCGGGCGCATTGGGATCGAAGGCCGGACGGTCCTCGACCGCGCCTTCCTCCGCCACCGCTTCCGCCGCGGCCACCGCCGGCAAGGGCTCCTCGACCGCCCGGCCGCCGGAATGCCGCTGCACCAGCTTCGCCACCGCCACCACATAGTCCCGCGCCGCCTTCGTCCGCTCGCGGATCTCCGCCAGCGTGTCGGGCGCCCCGAAAACCAGAAACGGGCTGCCCGAGAAATAATCGATGCTGTCACCGTCCAGGGACCGGCTCGCCATGCGCAACCCGATCTGCGGCTCGTCGAACTTCCACACCCAGCCGAATCGCCGGGCGATGAACGGCACGCGCACCGTGATCGATTCGCCCGCCCGGTGCGTCCGCTGCAGCAGCAGCGGCAGCGACGGCGCCTCGGGCGCGTCGAGCAGGTCGAAGAGATTGTAACGCAGCTCCTGCTCGCGCGCCGCCTGCAGGCTCACCTGCAGCTGGCGGTAGGAAAGCGTCCCGTTGGTCACCGCCGGCGCATACAGCGGTTTGCGCAGCCGCAGCGTCACCTGCGCCACATAGCGCACCCGGTCGCGCCCCACCTCCTCGGGCGGAGTGATCGTCACGTTGTCCACCTGCAGCGGCTGCCGGACGGTCGAGTAGAACGGCACCAGATCCGTCTTCAGCTGCATCGCATGCGCCAGCGCCGCCGCCGTCTGCGGCAGGCGGTTGACCCACCGCGTCATCGCGAAATGCAGCCCCACAAAGGTCACCACCGCCACCGCGACCGCCCGCCACAGCCGCACGCGCCGCCGCCGCTTCATCTCGCGCGCCACCGCCTCCTTCTGCATCGCGGTGATGAACGGCGCCGCCGTGCTCGACGGCTCCACCGCCGTCACCGCCGCCACCGCCGCCGCCATTTCCGCGGACATCTCCGCCGGTTTTTCCGCCGCCGGTGCCTTCTTCCGCTTCACCTTCGCCACCGGCTGCGGCAAGTCCGCCATCGGCGGCCGGGAAATGCCGCGCGAAGCGTAATACTTGGCCCAGGGATGCTTTTCCGGCGGGTTGCTCAAGACCCGGCCAACACAGGCCGCCCCCCCCGGGATGGCAACGGCCCAGCACTACGGTTTACCCGTAGGTTTATTCCGTCGCCCGCGCTCCCCGGCGCCCCGCCGCCGCGGCCGGCTCAGTTCCGCCGCCGCGAGGGGCGCAGCGTCCGCGCGAGCTCCTGCAGCTCCGACTCCGTGAAGGGCTCCTCGCGGCCGGCGAGTTCCTTGCGGACGTCAGCCACCTGCTGCGGCGTGACGGCCGAGGCGTCGTTCTCCCACGAGCGCCGGATGAAGGTCAGCAACGCCGCCACCGTCTCGTCGTTCAACGCCGCCTTCCACGGCGGCATCACGAGGTTCTCGGTCGTCTTTCCGTTCAACACGATCCGCGCCATCAGCCGCGCATCGCCGAGCACCCACTTTGAATACACGAGCGACGGCGCCAGGCCCGCGAGTCCCTGCCCCGTGGGCTGGTGACACGCCGCGCACGCCGCGAGAAACTGCTGCTGCCCTTTGTCGAACAGCGCCTGCTCCGTCGCCGTCAACGGTTGCACCACCGCCGCGCCCGGCTTGCCCGGCCAGCGGATCGAGGCGAGCAACGCGCCCGCCGCCCGCGCCGTGGCATCGGATCCCGCCGCGAGTTCGACCAGCACCTTGGGCTCCTTCGGCCAGCGCCCGGTCATCACCTTCCCGTCCGGCGAGCGGGGCAGCGAGTGCTGCAGCCCCGCAATCGTCGCCGCGCGCACCCAGGCCGGCGTCTCGGCAGCCGCGAGCAGCGCGAGCACGCGGTCGATCTTCGCCGCATCGGGCAGCTTCACCGCCGCACTGATCACGAGCTTGATCGTCTCGACCGCCCCCGTTTCCGCGCCCGGCATCCGCGCCAGCGCCGCCACAAAGTCCAGCTCGCGCCCGGCAATCCCGCTCACCACCGCATCGAGCAGGTATTTCTGGTCGGCCGCCGCGAGCACGAGCTCGCGCAGCGCCGCATCGCCCGTCGCGTTCTTCGCCTGGCCGAGGCTGAACGCCAGCTGCAGCCGCACCGCCGGCTCCGTCCGCGTGCGCCCCAGCGCCGCCAGATCCGCCGCGAGCTCCGGCAACAGCGCCTCGCCCGTGCGGATCGCCGCCGCCGCCACGCGCGCATCCGCGTCGCGCAACGCCGCCCGCACCGTCGCCGCATCGAGC
>JACCDO011782065.1_pt1 | contig 14103 bp, 17 predicted proteins | sample 7446101 | NCBI WGS metagenome assembly JACCDO01 (sample SAMN15323440, study PRJNA562643) | freshwater metagenome | isolation source: river surface water | place: USA:Blue River Watershed | collected 2017-08-16
ACTCTGAGCGCATCCTCCCGGCCCCAGTCTCATTCGTGGACATTGCGGGCATTGTCCGCGGCGCGAGCGAGGGCGAGGGACTTGGCAACCAGTTCTTGGCCAATATTCGCGAAGCCGATGCCATCGCTCAGGTGGTGCGAGGCTTCTCCGACTCCGACGTGGTTCACGTTGACGGCAAGGTGGATGCGAAGAGCGATATCGAAACCATCAACACCGAGCTGATCTTGGCCGACTTGCAGACTTTGGAGAAAACCAGACCGCGCGTCGAGAAGGAAGTAAAGGGCAAGAAGGCCGAGCCTGAGGTTCTAGAAACCATCGACGAGGCACTGGCAGTTCTAAACAATGGCACCCCGCTGTCGCTAAGCAAGGTAGACCTCGGTCCCATCAAGGACCTTGGTTTACTAACCGCCAAGCCAATCCTTTTTGTCTTCAATGTCGATGAGGCAGTGCTAACCAGCCCGGAGAAGCGAGCCGAGTTGGCAGCTTTGGTTGCCCCGGCCAAGGCCGTTTTCCTGGACGCCAAGGTTGAGTCTGAGCTGATTGACCTAAGTCACGAAGAGGCTCAGGAACTATTGCAGTCCCTCGGCCAAGAAGAGTCTGGCCTAGACCAGCTCGCTCACGTTGGGTTCCAAACCCTAGGACTTCAGACCTACCTAACCGCAGGTCCAAAGGAGTCACGCGCTTGGACCATCCGCAAGGGCTGGAAGGCCCCGCAGGCAGCCGGTGTCATCCACACTGACTTCGAGCGCGGCTTTATCAAGGCAGAGATTGTGTCCTTCGCGGATCTAGACGCAGCCGGCTCCATGGCAGAAGCTAAGGCTCAGGGCAAGGTTCGCATGGAGGGTAAGGACTACGTCATGAACGACGGTGACGTGGTGGAGTTTAGGTTCAACGTTTAGCCTCGCTCTAGCGAACGGATACTAGAGCATCGGTATTTCTGGCAACTAAGCCGGCGATAACGAGAACTTCAACGTGTTTTTCCACGGAACCGATAGTCAATTTGGTTAATTTGGTTAGCTCGGAGATTGTTTTGGCTACTGAATCAAGGGCCACAAGAATTCGTTCCCATTGCTCCGAACTAATCTTCTCCGCCAAGCTCTTCATGTTTTCAGTTTAGAACTCTTTGAATGGCTGGTTCCCCAGGCTTTGACGCTATAGGTACCGGAAGAAAGTTCGGTTTTCCGAAAGCCCTCTCTTGCCTAAAAATGCGCTCTGCTATCGTCTCCAGAATGTCTAGAAAATCAAACACTAAAGGCCTCAGCGCCGCCCTTGCTTTCGCACTGGTGGGCATTTCCACAACACTTGGAGCTTCATCCGCTTTAGCTACCAGCAACCTGATTACCCAGAGCGATGGCACCAGAGTTCAAATTTCCTCCAACTCAACCAGCAGCTGGGAATCAGCCGTCAACTTCAACAACTTCGATGCCATGAGGTTTCTTCCAACCAGTTACCCAACCACAGTTGTCATCAACATGCAGGCAGTCTGGAATGCTTCCGCTGTAAACACCAGTGGTTATGACTGCTACTTCTACAATGGCCAAGCTGCTACTTGGGTAACGAGTTCCAACGGACTAACCATCGCCAAGGTGGGTGCTGACAGCAGCTCAATTAGCTGTGCAGTTACTGCAACAGCGCCAATTCAAGCTGAACTTGAAATCGGATCTGCCAGAACGACAGGAAACTTCGGTCGAGTTAGGTTCATGTTCCCCTCGCTGTCGAGTGGCGGTTCCGGCGGATCGGCACCTGTTTCAAGGCCAGCGGCCACAACCAAATATTCAGGACCGGAAATCCTAGCTGTCGACACGATCCGTCCGATTGTTTCCGGCGGGACATTGACCTTTACCGGCAAGAACCTTTCGGCAGTCAGCTCTGCAACTATTGGAGATAAGGCTGCCTCGCTCAGCTTTGACACCACAAAGGGCTTGACCATTGGAACCCCAGCGGGCCTTGCCCCTGGAAAGTATGACCTGGTTATGCAATCCAGCTTTGGAAAGCTAACTCACCTCAACGCCGTGACCATCAAGGCACCAACCCCAACCAAGACCATCAACTTCAAAGGCGATGGTGAATACCTAAATGAAACTCAGGTTTCTGAGCTGGTGGCATTCAACTCGAGCCTAAATTCTGATTACGAGAAGGTTCGATGCATTGTGAATGCTGCCGACGCGGATGTTGCCAAGGCAATCGCGATTCGAGTCTGTGCTCACGTTGCTCGCGGCGAAGCTCGCAACGTTGAGGTAATCCAGGACGTCCGTAGCAGCTACCAGGGCTCTGGCTTCTGGGTTCGCGTTTACGCAAAGGGCTAATTACACATAGGAAAACGGCGGGGAGTTATCTCCCCGCCGTTTTTGCTTAACCCGAGCAGTGAAATGCTAGAGGTAGGGTTGTAAATCAAGTGAGAAGCGACCCAGGAGCTGGTTTGAAGATACGTTTGGTTGTTGCCTTGGTGATTGCCATGGTATTGCCAGCTCCGGCCATGCAAGCATCTGCCAACCCTACAGATGACATCGTTGCGAGACTCTCAGTTGCCTTCTCTCAAACCATAGAAGGTGTTGGAACGGCCCGATCTGTCTCCCAAACAGTGACCGTGGTTGATAGGCAAAGTGCGCTGACGCTGAATGCCCCGGTTGGATCCCAAATCAGGATCATGGAATTCAGAATGTTTTTGTGCTCCACGCAACAGGCTGCCGTGCAAACATCGACCGCATCGACCCCAGTTGGTTGCCGCAACGTTCTGTCACAGCTAACTGGCAGTAAAACCGAAACCACCTTCGTTCAGACCAGGCTAACTCGAGGCATTTTGATAGACATGCTTAGCGTCGGTTTTCCATTTTTAACTCCGAGAGTGGTTGTTCAGGATGCTTCGGGTAATACCGTCAGTTTTTTCGGAGATTCGTCACAATGGCAAATACCCGATAGCAGTCCGCTTGCCCCAATTGCCGGCTCTGAGTATGTAGGCCCGCTGATTCTAGGCAATTACTCCTCGCGTGTTACGAGAGCCGGAGAAGGTGTCAGTTTTCGTGGGCAAAAGTTAGATGCAGTATTCGCCGCATCAATAGGTTCCACCAGTGCTGGGATTTCTGTCGATGGGACCGGTAATTTGACAGTGGTGACCTCTCCTACGCTCGCGCCTGGGATCTATGACTTGGTATTGCAATCGAGGTACGGAACCCTGGTAAGCCAAAATGCGATTCGAATAAAACCTGAGACGCCTGATCGAAAATTCGCGTTTCGTGGATCGGGGCACTATCTCGATGAGCGACAAGTCTTCGGCTTGCTGGCCTTTCGCAACATTCTCAGTAGCGATTACGAGAAGGTTCGCTGTGTTGTAAACGCTGCAGATTTTGCTGTTGCGCGTGCAATAGCCACTCGCGTCTGTGCCCACATTGCGCGCGGCGAATTGCGAAATGTTGAAGTTGTTCATGAAGTTCGAAATACCCTCAAGGGCTCGAGGTTCTGGGTTCGTGTTTACGCCACGGGATAGCGTGGGCCAAGTATTCTTAGGCTCAATTCAAAGGAGTAACTCATGGCGGCAGACAAGCTAATTTCATCCGGTGGACCTTGGGAGTCAGTGGTTGGTTACTCTAGGGCGACTGTCACTGGGCCGTTCGTCCATGTTGCTGGAACGACCGCGACGGTTGATGGCAAGCTGCAGCACGAAGGCGATGCCTATGGCCAGACCAAGGTCGCGTTTGAGATTATCGAGAAGGCGCTTGCACAGGCCGGGCATTCCCTCAAGGACGTGATCCGCATTCGGATTTACTTGGCCAACGAAGCAGATATGGATGTCGCTGGCAAGGCGAACGGTGAGCTTTTCTCCGAGATTCGCCCAGCCCTAACGATGCTCGCAGGGCTAAAGTTCATCAACCCACAGATGTTGGTCGAAATCGAAGTGGATTCCTATAAGCAGTGAGTTTGCTGTGTCGGGGGAGTAAGGGGTAGTCATTCCCATAGACTCTGGAAATGAGCGCAACACTTTCTGCCACCCAAACCCACTTCGCCCAGGTTCTGAACCAGGTTAGGGAAGCTGGCTATCTTCAAAAAAAGCCAAGTTTCTACATCATCCGACTCATCGCTATTTCCGTGATTGCGGCGGCACTATGGACTGGCGCAGGTTTCCTCGCCTGGGCGGTGCAGCACAACAGCTGGTGGATGATTGCTGCCTTTGCCTTGGTGGCACTTCTTGGTGTGATGAGCGCTCAGTATGGCTTCATCGCCCACGAAGCCTCACACCGTCAGGTCTTTAGAAACAACAAACTCAACGACTGGACCGGATTGGTCCTAGCCAACCTTTTTGCTGGTCTGTCCTATGGTTTCTGGCTTCGAAAGCACAATAAGCACCACCAGCGTCCAAACCAGATCGGTGAGGACCCAGATATCGCGATTCGAGTGCTGAGCTTTACCACCGAATCCAAGCTTGCCAAAAAGGGTGTTGAGCGCTGGTTCTCCGATCGTCAGGGCTACCTGTTCCCGCTGCTACTTCTTTTCACCGGCTTTGATTTGCTCTTGGATTCGGTGGCCGGACTTGGTCGCAAGGACCGTCCACTCGGGATTCGGGTGCTGGAGTTTTCGCTGATGATGGTTCGTCAGTTTGCGCCATACGTGGTTTTGGCCATCATGTTTGGACCGCTTTGGGCCATCGCGATGTGGTTTGTCATGATGATGAGCTTTGGCTTTTTCATGGGAGCAGCCTTTGCCCCAAATCACAAGGGCATGCCTCTGATTGCCAAAGACTCAAAGCTGGATTTCTTCTCCCGACAGGTTTTGACCTCTCGCAACATCAAGGGCAGCTGGTTAAAGGACAACCTCATGGGTGGCCTGAACTACCAGGTTGAGCACCACCTGTTTCCATCTATGGCGAGGCCATACCTGCGCAAGGCCCATGCGATTGTTGCTGAGCACTGCAGGCAGAATGACATCACACTGGTTGAGATGAACCTGCTTGCCAGCTACAAGGTAATCATGCAGCACCTGAACAAGGTTGGCCTTAGCAACAACGCCGACCCCTTTGTCTGTCCAATGGTTGCGGAATTGCGCCCTAGAAACTAGTTCCTGTGTCCAAAGCTGAAGTCGATCAGTACCTCAAGGGATTGCCGGAAGCGGCAGTTTTCTCTCTTGAAGCGCTTCGCAGGCAAGTGCTAGAACTTGTGCCTAAGGGCGAGGAGGGTATCTCCTACGCCATGCCGTGCGTCAAATTGAGCGGCAAGGCGGTCGCTGGCTATGCAGCTTTCAAAAAGCACATCGGTTACTTTCCACACTCGGGAAATATCGTTCCGCAACTAAGTCAGGAACTCGCCGGTAGGAAGCAAACACCGGGTGGCTTCCAGTTTGAACTTGGTGAAGTGCTACCCGATGACTTGGTCGCCAAGCTAGTTTCGCTTCGCCTCAAGGAGCTTGGCGAAAAGTATCCCGATCTGGATTTTGGCCTTTACTAAGTGAATTCTTTGGTTAACGCAAGGTAAACAAGACTCGATTTCCCTACGATTTCCCCGTGAGTCTTTCCAAGAAAATGTTTCTCGCCGTTGGCATTCAGGTGCCATGCGTGAACCTACCTGCCGACGTGAACTTGGACGATATCCACCCGTGGGCAGCATCACTTTCTGCGGCGGCAGACCTTGTCTCAGAGGGGAAGTCCTCGGCGCTTTTGTACTTCGTGGAAAATTCAGTAGAGCTAGAGGCGGCCACGCTAGATCTTGCAAAGCTCTGGGAGAGCAAAGTGACGTTTTGGGTGTTCTACCCCAAGAAGCCGCACCTTGACACTGACCTATCGCGTGATGTCACCTGGAAGATCATGAAAAAAGCTGGGATGGCCGGCACCAGACAGGTGGGGATTGACGACAAGTGGTCCTGTCTGTATTTCAAGAACAGCGGTAAATCAGATTACGTAGAACTCGTCGCCGGATAGGTTTAGCAATCTGGCGTTAAAGCCAACCGCTACAGTTCCAGCAGGCATGCTCTTGGTGACCACAGCATTGGCACCAACGGCACAGTCGTCTCCGATGGTGATATTTCCAATTAGCTTGGCACCTGCTCCGAGTGTTACCCGGTTACCAATTGTCGGGTGGCGCTTGACAGCCTCGAGAGTCTTTCCTCCCAAAGTCACGCCGTGATACATCAAAACATCGTCACCGATGATGGCGGTCTCGCCGATCACCACACCAACGCCGTGGTCGATAACAAAACGTCTACCGATGGCTGCGCCAGGGTGAATCTCAATTCCCGTTAGAAACTTGACCCAGTTAGAGAGCATTCGGCTGAGAATTCTCAGCTTGAGTTTCCAAATCACGTGAGCCACGCGGTGGGCCCAGATGGCGTGCAGCCCGGGGGACGTCAAAATCAGCTCGAGAGCGGTCCTAGTTGCCGGATCGCGCTCAAGCCCTACCTTGATGTCCTCGAAGATTCTCACTGCTTGGCTTGGTATTCCTCTTGCAGGTCACGGTAGAGCGTTGACGAAACATAGCGCTCTCCGAACGACGGGATGATAACCACGATGTTCTTGCCGGCAAACTCTGGTCGGTGGGCAACTTCGCGCACCGCCCAGATGGCAGCTCCGGATGAGATGCCAGCCAAAATGCCCTCTTCCGCAGAAACCCTGCGGGCGTATTCGAAGGCAACCGAGTTCGGCGCGGACAGCACCTCGTTGTAGACGGTGGTGTCCAGGATCGACGGGATGAAGTTTGGACCAATTCCGGCCAGCGGGTGACCCGCCGCTTCACCGCCAGTAAGAAGCGGGGATGATGCAGGCTGGACTGCGAAAACCTGGATGTTTGGGTTTAGCTCCCTTAGGCGCTGTCCCGTGCCGGTGATCGTGCCGCCGGTGCCGGAGCCAGCAACCAGGGCATCCACCTGACCGTCTAGGTCTCGCCAAATCTCTTCAGCTGTGGTCTCCCGGTGAATCTTTGGACCAGCCGGGTTGTCAAACTGTCGAACCAGCACGCTGCCTGGAATCTGCTTGCCCAATTCCTCTGCGGTGGCAACCGACCCCTTCATGCCTTCAACTGCTGGGGTTAGCACCAACTCAGCTCCGTAGGCACGAATCAAAATCTTGCGCTCCAGGCTCATGGAGTCCGGCATCACGATGATCGTGCGGTAGCCGCGAGCGGCTCCAACCATGGCCAGGCCAATGCCGGTGTTGCCAGAGGTGGCTTCGATGATGGTTCCGCCTGGGGCAAGCTCCCCGGACTGCTCTGCGGCGTCCACCATGGCAATAGAGAGCCTGTCCTTCACGCTGGAGGACGGGTTGTAAAACTCCAACTTGGCATAGACGTTAGCCTTTGCTCCATCCAGCACGCGATTTAGCTTGACCAGGGGAGTGTTACCGAAGACTTCGGTGATGTTGTTGTAGACCCGCATTATTCTCCAGACTTGAACCAACGAAGTTTAACCCTTTACCAAGGTGAATGTTCCTTGGGTTACAGATAGTTTCGATTGCTCTCAGTTTTCTTCAAGGTTTCTCGCTTAGGTTTCTGAGCTATGAGAATCCTTCTAGCATCAGCATCCATTGTTTCCGTAATGGCACTCAGCGCCTGCAGCCCAGAGCAACTGGTTAGCGCAGCGGCTGATGCGGCAGCCTGCACCGCGATGGAGTCCACCGTAACCGCCACCCTGGCGGCCTATCAGGAGGGTCTGGTTGATTCCGGATTGATCTCCCAAGTCGATGCCCTAATCGGCGAGCAGGTCCGCGGAGTGCTCTCCTCGGGTCTATCCCAGGACCTCGCTGATCTGATGGCAATTGTGGACTCAAACGAGTCGGTTGAGACCGCAACCGCAAAGGTTGAGGCGCTTACCGCCTCGATTCAGGAGAAGTGCGCTGCCGTTGGAGTCGAGTTCGCTAACTAGCGACCAAGCTCATCGTCAATCATCTTTCCCTTGCGAATCTGTATCGCAACTGGGATGGCAATTAGGCAGGATGCAAAAAGCAACCAAAGCGCGGCATCCCAGCCCCCAGTTAGCTCACGCAGCACACCAACGGCGAACACCATTAGCGAAGCCGTGCTGTAGCTAACACCCTGACCAAAAGCACTCACCGCCAACACCGTCGAGCGCTCCCTGGAGCGCAGGTTAAACAGCGTCAAAGCTAGCGGGAACATGGTTGGCCCAAAGCCAAAGGCAACCACCCAAAGCCAAGTCAGTGATACATCACCAAAGAGCAGCCCAAGCGTGCCGGTAACTCCCGAGGCAAACGAAAACCAAACAATAAGGCTCTGCGACTGCGGGTACTTGGTGCTCAGAATTGGCATTATTAGCGAGATTGGCAGACCAATAAGCGCAAACAGACTGAGCAGTAAACCGCCCTCAATCACGCTGACGCCCTGGTGCTCAACCAGGAGCAGTGGCAGCCAGGCAAATGACACGTAGCCGATGATTGCCGTTACCGACTGCATAAAGGCGATCGAGAGTGCGGTCGGTGAGCGCCAAATAGCCTTGTGGCCGGCAGACTTCTCTGGTTTGAGTTCTGGCTTGGAAGTGCCAAGCAAGAAGGAAAGCGGAGCAATAGTTAGGAAGGCCAATATCGCCCACTGACCGAGCGAGAATCGCCAGCCAGCCGCTTCTGAAATTGGTACCGCTACAAAAGACGCCATGGTTGCCGATAGCGCTGTCAAGGTCAGGTAGAAACTGGAAACCAAACCAACCCGGTTGGGAAAATACTTCCGCACTAAAACCGGTAGCAGCACATTGCCGATACCCATACCCAGAAGGCTCAACAGTGAGCCAAAGAACAGCGCCGTGGCATCCCAGGCAAAAGCTCTCAACAAATGCCCCAGGATGATCATCAAGACAGTCAGTAGCAGAGTCTTCTCAACGCCCAAAAGCCGAGCCGGTCGGTAGCTCAGCGAGCTGGCAAGCGCGAATGACAGCGGCGCTGCTATTCCAAGAAGACCTATGGTGACAATTGGAAGCGAGATATCCTCCTGGATGTAGGTAACTACCGGGCTGATAGAGCTAACCGCGGTTCGGAGGTTTATCGCTAGCAGGGCAATCGTTGCGATTGCTAGAAAACGAGCCTGGTTCTTAGTTCTCACTTCAAGGCTTGCTGAAACTCGGCATGCAGCAGGCCATTGGACGCCATCACTGAAGAGCTGTTGTCGGTCAATGGGCCAGTCAGGTCACTGAACTTTCCGCCGGCTTCCTCGACAATCGGCACGAGGGCGGCAATGTCGTAAATCTTCAGGTCATGCTCGGCAACGAGATCGATGGTGCCTTCGGCTAGCAGCATGTAGCTGTAGAAATCACCGTATGCGCGTGTACGCCAGACCTTGCGACTTAGCTCAATGAGTTGGTTTAGCTTTCCGGCCTGATCCCAGAGCTGCATGTTGTTGTATGAGATTGACGAATCTTCAAGTTCCGAGATCTTGGATACCTGCAGCGTTCTAACAGATCCATTGATGTCCATTGTGAAGGCGCCGTTGCCGCGTTGCGCCCACCAGCGCCTTCCTAGTGCCGGTGCTGACACCACGCTGGTGGTTATCACGCCATCGACTCGAAGTGCAATAAGCGATGCCCAAATCGGAACACCCCTTAGGTAGTTTGCGGTTCCGTCGATTGGGTCGACAATCCAGCTCCGGTTGCTTGAGCCGGTGTTTTCAAACTCTTCCCCAATAAAAGTGTCTTCTGGGCGGTATTCCGCAACCACACTGCGCAGCTCTGCCTCGACTGCCCGATCAGCATCGGTAACCGGAGAGCGGTCTGGCTTGGTTTCTACGAGTAAATCAAGGGCCCGAAAGCGCTTGAGAGAGATTTCATCTGCGCGGTCCGCGAGTTTGAGGGCGAGGTCTAAATCTTTAATCATCGAAACTAATCTATCGACCCAATCGCCAGCACTAGGCGGCGGAACGAATCCAGTCTTGAGGCTGAGAGCTTTTTCTGCTCCACCTGAACATCGAGTTCGCAATCTGGGGCATCTGCCAAGTGGCTGCAGTCTCTTGGACATTCATCGCTAGCGCTATCCAGGTCAGCAAACCCCTTTAATAGGCCATTTGCATCTATGCCTTTGAGACCAAAGGTGCGCACGCCTGGAGTATCAACGATCCAGCCGCCCGGAACCGGTATAGCTTTCGCTGAGCTCGAGGTGTGCTTTCCTTTGCCGGTCACCTCGTTCACCTCGCCGGTGGCGCGAACGTAATCGGGAGCCAGCAGGTTGATTAGCGAGGTCTTTCCAACACCGCTGTGTCCGACGAAGACAGTGGTGTGGCCAGCTAGTAGCGCTTCCAGTTCGGCAAGATTGGGAGCTGTCTTGGAGTGCCTAAAAACCTTGAGCTCAAAGCCCTCGAAACCGGCAATAAAGTCTTTTGGATCGGCCAGATCGCACTTGGTCATGATCAGGATTGGCTTTAGTCCGGCGTGCATAGCCGCAACCAAATACCTATCGACCAAGCGAGGCTTTGGTTCAGGATTGGCGGCCGCCATAACAATGGCCAACTGGTCGGCATTCGCGACGATGGTCTGGTCACCAACATCGCTTTCGTCACTGGAGCGGGTTAGTTCCGAGCTTCTCGGCTCTATCCGCACAATACGGGCAAGTGCACCCTTCTCGTCCGAAACCTCACCCGCTAGAGCGACTCGATCACAGGTGACACAGCCCTTGTTTCTAAGCTCTTTGGCCAGGGTTGCCAAAACCTCACGGCCATCGTCAGTCAGGACCTTGTAGCGAGCTAGATGAACCTCTAGCACCATTCCCATCAGGGCGTTTTCGTGGGTTGGACGACGCTTGGTTCTTGGTTTTGAACCCTTTGGATTGGGTCGGATGCGGACATCATCCTCATCTAGGTCCATGCCAGGTCTCGGCTCATACATCCAGGTCAATTCGACTCCAGCATGGCTTGCCAAAGATTTACAAACTCCGGCATGGTCTTTGATGTGGTTGCAATGTTTTCAACCTCTATGCCTGAAAAACGCAGCCCGAGAATTGCAGCCGCAGTTGCCATGCGGTGATCTTCGTATGTGAGCCACTGGCCACCGTGAAGTTGTGCCGGTTGAATCTCCAACCCATCTTCAAGCTCTGTTACCCTGCCGCCAAGTTTGTTGAGCTCTGTGGTTAGCGCACTGAGTCGGTCAGTCTCGTGGCCCCTTAGGTGAGCGATGCCGGTAATTCTGCTGGGTGAGTCGGCCAGGGCCGCCAGGGCGGCTATAACGGGTGCAAGCTCGCCCCCGATCGAGAGGTCGATATCTAGACCGCGAATACGGCCATCACCTTGGACGGTGAGAACATCATCTTCAAGTTTTACCTTGGCACCCATCTTGGGGAGGATGTTTGCAAATTCAGCACCAACCTGGGTCGTAACACTCGGCCAGTTGGGAATGCGAACTGTGCCACCCGCCACCATGGCTGCTGCCAGAAATGGTCCGGCGTTTGATAGATCTGGTTCGATTACCTTCCGGCCCCCCGAGATGGGTCCAGGTTCAACCCGCCAGGTTCGCTCATCAATTGCGTTGGCGACTACGCCACGCTGCCGCAGGGTATCGAGAGTCATCTCGATATGCGGAAGGGAAGGAAGTTCCTCGCCCGTGTGCTTTAGTGTCAAACCGTTCTCAAACCTCGTTGCCACCAAAAGCAACCCGGAGACAAACTGGCTGGAAGCCGAAGCGTCAATTTCCAGGACGCCACCTGCCACCTTGCCGGTTCCGGAAACTGTGAACGGCAGTGAGTTTCCAGTGGCTGTGACCTCAACACCGAGTGCTCTGATCGAGTCGATTGTGGTGTGCATTGGTCGGCGCCTTGCTCCCTCGTCGCCGTCAAAGAACACCGCCCCGCTGGCCAGGGTGCTCAGCGGTGGGACAAATCGCATTACGGTGCCGGCTAGCCCGCAGTCAATGCTTGCGGGACCCTTAAGCTCCCCAGGTGTGACCAGCAGATCGTTTCCTTGCCATTCAAAACCAACTCCAAGTGACTGCAGGGCCTCAATCATCAGCTTTGAGTCCCTGGAAACCAGCGGCGCAATCAGTAAGGTCGGCTCAGTCGCGATGGCCGAGAGCAAAAGCTCGCGATTGGTGAGTGATTTTGATCCTGGAAGCGCAACCGTCGCATTGAGGACTCTGCCCTGTGGGGCTGGCCAGAACGGGTGCGAAGAAGTCATTAGGTCAAAGATACCCAATCTGGGCCAATCCCGCCTTTCCCAACTGTTCAGTTGGCCGTTTCCAGATTGAAAGATTTGGGGACAGGATTGTCCTTGCCAGAAAGTAAAAGACCAATAGACTCGCAAATGATGCAAAATCCCAAGTCCGAGAAACTTATCTCGTTTGAAACACAAGCCCTCCCACTAATGCCACAGCTTTACGGTGCTGCGCTGCGCTGGACCCGTAACCCAAGCGATGCGGAGGATTTGGTTCAGGAGACTTTTGCTAAGGCTTACGCCGCCTGGGGAAAATTTGAGCAGGGAACCAATCTGAAGGCCTGGCTTTTCAGAATCATGACCAACACCCACATCAACCTCTACAACAAGCGCGCCAAGGATCAGGCTAAGACCGCACTTGATGATCTAGAGGACTGGCAGGTTGGCATGGGGGAGTCGCTCACGACCTCCAACACGCGGAGTGCAGAAGCGGTTGCGATGGATAATCTTCCGTCTAAAATCATCCGCGACGCTCTAGATCAGATTCCTGACGAGTTCAGAATGGTGGTTTATTACGCGGTGGTAGAAGGCCTTCCATACGCTGAAATAGCCGAAGTTATGGATACTCCAGTGGGAACTGTGATGTCTAGATTGCATCGCGGGAAGAAAATGCTAAAAACTTTGTTATCTGATTATGCCAAGCAAGAAGGCTATCGGGTCGAAGAGGAGGAATAGTGAAGCAGGTTGACTGCGAAGAAGTAAAGCGCAGCGTGCACGAGTTCCTACACGCAGAGATGAAGGCCGAGCAGCAAGAGGACATTACCGCTCACCTTGCCAACTGCGATTCTTGCGAAGAGCACTACGACATTGAGATTGTTTTCAACCAGGTTATTCAGCGTTCCTGCGACGAGGCGCCAGCCGAAGAGCTCGCCAAGCGCGTTATGGAGCGACTACGCGAAGTTCAAGATCACGACTGATCTTGCTGCTCGGTAAGTCCGAGCCATTCGAACCAACCGCGATTCAGAACCAACCAAGCCACCAAACCATAGCCAACCTGTCCGGGCAGTCCTCTGGGGTGCGCACTGGTCTCTTGTTGCCAGCCATCGTGCTCTCGAAGCGGCTTGAAGCAGTCAACATACGGAATCTGACGCCTGCGAACCACATCCTCGAACCCAGCTGATAGGTGCTCTATCTCGTGATCGGTTTCGGCGTCACCAGTCGGAGTTGGTCCAACTACGAATACCTTTACGCCTTCACGCAGCGCATCATCCAGCAAAGAGGCGAGGTTCAATCGAGAGCGCGAGATTGTGACCTGTGCCTTCACATCCTGAGCGCCAAGCGCCAGCACCAGGTAATTCTCGGTCTGCGGAGTAAAGCGTGGCATCGCTTCAGATCTCCAGCGCTCCAAAAGCTCTGAGGTGGTCTCACCAACCATGGCCAGCGGGAAGAAGGCAACATCCTCGCCCTGGGGCAATCTTGCCTGAACTCGACCTAACCAACCCAATCCCTTGGGGTCGCCAGACGCGGTGAGTAACTCATCACCGAGAATAACGACCCTGAGGGAGCGCATTAGCCCTGGAATGCTCGCTGGATTAGATCGGCCTGCTCAACCGCGTGAGTCTTGGCAGAACCAGATGCCGGGGATGCTGACGCAGGCCTTGCAACCGGGGTGAAGTTAATGCCGTACTTCGGCATAAACAGACCCATGTAGGTCCAAGGTCCCTGGTTCAGCGGCTCGTCCTGCACCCAACGTAGCTCTGCGTTCGGGAACTGGGCGATTGCTGCCTGCATCTCTGCGACCGGAGTCGGGTAGAGCTGCTCGACGCGAACGATGGCGGTTTGCCCATCAGCGCGCTTCTGGCTCTCTGCCAATAGATCCCAGTAGACCTTGCCCGAGCAGAACAACACCTTGGTTACCTTCGCGGCATCCAGGTTCTGTTCATCGCTGATCACTGGGCGGAAGCTACCCGAGGTGAAGTCCTCAACCGCAGAGGATGCTGCCTTGAGGCGAAGCATCGACTTTGGAGCAAAGACCACCAGTGGACGCTTTGGC
>JACCDO010348747.1_pt1 | contig 14102 bp, 8 predicted proteins | sample 7446101 | NCBI WGS metagenome assembly JACCDO01 (sample SAMN15323440, study PRJNA562643) | freshwater metagenome | isolation source: river surface water | place: USA:Blue River Watershed | collected 2017-08-16
AGACCGGCGCGGTGGGCGCCTACGCGCGCCTCGCCTTCAACAGCCTCGATGAGCCCTACATCGCCTACTACGACACCACCAACAAGAACCTCAAGGTGGCCCACAAGACCAGCAGCGGCTGGACCACCTTTACGGTGGACAGCGTCGGAGATGTGGGCATCTGGCTCGACATGGTGGTCGACGATGACGATGTCGTGCACATCAGCTACCGCGACGAGACCAACGCTTCGCTGAAGTACGCCCACGGACAGTAGCCAATCGGTTACCCCCACCGTCTGTGGAGGCTCCGATGTCCCTGCCGCTGCGCCTGACCACGCTGGGCCTGCTCCTGGCCTGCGAGGGGTCCAAAGAAGCGGGGCCGGCCTGTCCGCGCTTGGAGGGCCAGCCCGACGACGATCCGGCGGCCTGGAGCGTGGACGCCGGGGTGGACTGGCAGCCGACGATCTCGGAGCCCACCTGGGTGGTGCCGAGCGCGGCCCTGCCGGTCGAGACCCAGGCGGCCAACAACAACGTGCCGATCACCCTGGCCGGTGACCGCCTCTTCATGGCCTTTCGCAGCGCGCCCGCGCACTTCGCCAGCAGCCAGACCACGATGAACGTGGTCTCCTCGGAGGATGGTGGCCAGACCTGGGAAGAAGAGCTGGTGGTGGCCCTTGGCACCGACCTGCGGGAGCCGGCCTTTCTGCTCTGGGATGGCGTGCTCTCCCTCTCCTTCTTTGAGGCGGGCGCCAACCCGGCGGCCTTTGAGCCGCGCGCGGTCTGGCGGGCCTGGCGCTGCGACGTGGGAGACTGGCAAAAAGCCCCGATCTCGGAGGGCGAGAAGGTGCCCTGGGACGTCAAGATCCGCCAGGGCATGGCCCTGCGCACCGCCTATTCGGGAGACCACTACGGCGACGGCGATCTGTCCGTCCACCTGGAGCGGTCGACCGATGGCGGGCGGTCCTGGAGCCCCCTGGGCCAGGACCCCGTCCACCAGGGCGGCGACTCGGAGGTCGCCTTTGAGCTCGACGAGACGGGCGGGCTGTGGGCCGTCACCCGCAACGAAGACGGCGACGAGACCGGCCAGGGCAGCAAGGTCTGCACGGCGCCATCGGGCGATCTGTCGGATTGGAGCTGCTCCGACCCCTCCGACCCGGAGCGCTACGACTCCCCCGAGCTGATCCGCCACGGCGAAGACCTCTACCTGCTGGCGCGCCGAGATGTTGGAGGGCCCTTCGGCGAGGATGAGGGGCTGATTCCCTACAGCTCGCGGCCCAAGCGCTCTGCCCTTTACCAGCTCGATCGCGACGAAAAGCGTGTCGTCCACCTCTTCGACATCCCTGGCGTGGGCGACACCGCCTTCGTGTCGGCCCACCGCACCGGGGCGCACAGCTGGCTCTTCGCCAACTACAGCTCTCCCCTCGAAGAGGCCGATGACACCTGGCTCGAAGCCCAGATCGCCGCGGAAGGGACCCAGATCTACCTGGCCACGCTGACCTTTGCGCCCTGATTCCGGCCCCCTCCAACTTCAGGCAGGCCGCGGCTGGCCGATGGGAGGGCGGCCCTCTCTTTGTCCGAGATCTCGTTGAACTCCGATCACTCCCTGCTCCGTGCGCTCCGCTTCGGCCTCCTGGCCAGGGCGCTGGTGCTGGGCGCGCTGGGGGCGGCGGTGACCCTGCCCGCCGCCCACGCCCGGCCAGAGCACACCCTCGTCGACCACGACTGGAATGTGGTCGACGGCCTGCCCCAGGGAACGGTCAACGCCATCGCCCTCGACCACCAGGGCTTCCTTCTTCTGGCGACCTATGGGGGACTGAGTCGCTTCAATGGGCAGCGCTTTGAGCGCATCTCCCTGCCCCTGGAAGCGCACCCCAACATTTCCCGCACCACCGCCCTGGCCCTGCAAGACGAGCGTCTCTGGTTTGGCGTGGAGGGGGGCGGTCTGTGGACCTACAGCGCCGAGGGGGTGGCCGCCGACCCCAATCAGCCCCCGGAGCTGAGCATCTCTGTGATTCATGCCCTGGCGGTGGATCCCAAGGGTCGGCTCCTGGTGGCCAGTCGCAGCGGCGCCTACCGCCGCCTCTCGGAGGGCCGCTGGGAGCAACTGGCCACCGGGCGCTGCAACGACATCGACGTGTCGGCGGAGGGGATCGTGTGGATCAGCCGCGCGACCGACGTTGGACGGCTGGCCCCCGACCAGACCACGCCACAGTGGACAGGCCTGACCATCGCCGACGAACGCGGCATCTCGGGCGGCACCCTCGACGCCGCCGGGCGCTACTGGGTGGTCGGCCGCAACGGCCTCGCCCTCCTCCAGCCGGGTCAAGCTCCCCTCATCGAGCCGCGCCCCCAAAACAGTCCCTTCTCCATGGGCTCACCGGTGATTGACCGCCACGGCGGCATCTGGCTGGGGGCTGAATCGGGGGTGTACCACCTCAAAGAAACGGCCAAAGCCGCTCAGGACATGCAGCAGGGCGCGCGCCTCGACTTCGCGTTCACGGCGCTCAAGGGCGATGCCCGCACCCTCTTTGTAGAAGATGGCAGCGGAATCTGGATCGGAACCAGCGGCAAGGGGCTGCTCCGACTGAGTCCAAACATCTGGGAGGCCCTCTACGAAAACCCCGAGGACCTGAAATACGGCTACGGGCCCCTCGTCGCGCCCGAACGGGAGGAGGACGGACTTCTGTTCGCGTCTTGCTACACGGTGATCCACCAAGGCAACGACCCATCGAAGCCCGCCCTCCGACAGGAGGCCGGCGACCGCACCCAGCCCGATCGCTGCGTGCGCGCCCTCCACCGGCTGCCCAATGGCGACATCCTGGTGGGCGGGCATCCGGGATTGAAGTTGCACAAGGTCGATGGCACGCGGGTGGACCTGGGTCCTGCGGTGGGCCTGCAAGTCGGCGAGGTGGTGACCGTCATTGAAGCCCAGCGAGCCTCTGGCCGGTTCTACCTCGGGACCTCCCAGGGGCGGGTCTTGGAGGGGAGCCTGGTGGCATCCGGGACCGCCCGGGAAAAAGAGCGCTGGAGACAGGGAGTCGCGAATCCACGGTTTGGGACGGTGCTGGCCCTCCTGTCCGACGGGGACGACCTCTGGATCGGGACCGCCAAAGGACTCATTCGACTGCGCGACAACGCGCCGAAGCTGTTTGACGCAGAAAATGGATTTCCACCCTCCGCCGTTCGCGCGCTGGCCAAAGGACCAGATGGCCGGATTTGGGCCACCACCTATGGCGGGGGACTGGGCTGGGTGCTGGGAGATGCGGTCGGAAGCATCCCCGTCGGCGCCGACGCCCTGCCCGATGGCCACCTCTCGGGCATCTTCTTCGACGCCAACGGCTACGTCTGGCTCCATGGAAACCAGGGTCTGTTCACCGTCCGGGAAGAGGATCTGCAGGAGCGCATCCAAAAACCCGAGCACCCGCTTCGCGTCTCTCTGATCGAGACCGGTGAAGCCAACGGCTGGATTCAGCCCTCGATGGTGCCGCTCCCCGATGGAGACCTGCTCCTGGCCAACGTCGATCGGGTGGTTCACGTCCGCACCATCGCCACCCACGACGCCGGCAACGTCGGAAAGACGCAGATCCGATCTCTGGAGTTGGGTGGACAGACCTTCAGGGGCGAGGTGGTGGCCGACGCCAGCCTTCGCCGGGACCTTCGGGTCACCTTCTCCGCCCCCGCGCGGAGCACCCGCCGGCCCCTGGAGTACCGGTGGCGCCTTCGTCCGGCAAGTGACCCGGACAGCACCGCGCCCTGGAGCCAGCCCAGCGACAGCAATCTCGTCGAGCTCGTCGATCTGGAGCCGGGCGAGCACATCTTCGAGGTGTTTGCCGTCCCGAACGATGGCGGAAAGCCAGAGACCACCGCAGTCTCGGTGATCATCCAGCGCCGCCTTTGGGAGCATGACTGGGCCAAGGCTCTCGGCCTGGTCGCCTTCCTCGGACTGTCTATTCAAATCGGTCGTCTGCGGGCCCGCGAGGTGCAGAAGCGCAACGAGCAGCTCCAGTCCGAGATCGAGCTGCGAAAGCGGGCCGAACGCGAAGCTTCTCAGCAAGGCGCCTATTACCGCACCCTCTTTGAATGTGGGGCGAACGCGCTGCTGCTCTTTCTGCCCGACGGGCGCTGCGTCGCCGCCAATCCCCAGGCGCGCGGCCTGCTGGATCCCCAGGGACAGGGGCTGACCGGGCGACTGGGCTCTGAGTTGGGTCTGGGCAGCGCCATCGCCGAGGCCACCGAGGAGCGGGCTGAGCTCCTGGTCCAATGTGTGCGACTGGGCGAGGGTGCCTTTCCGGCGCAGGTGGTGGTGACCCGCTTCCTTATCCATGACAAGCCGCAGGTGATGTGTGCGGTGGTCGATCTCAGTCGACTGGTGGAGTCCGAGCAGGAGCGAACCCAACTGCGCGAAGCGCTGACCTCGGCCCGACGGCTGGAGGGAGTCGGCCGCCTCGCGGGCGGCGTGGCCCACGACATCAACAACATGATGACTGCCATCCTCGGAAACACCGAGCTGGCGATTGAAATGCAGCCCGACGGCCCCGCCCGCGAATTCTTGGATGAGGTGCGGTTGGCCGTGGGCCGCGGCAGCGCCCTGGTGAGAGAGCTGCTGAGCTTTGGCCGGCGCCCCCAGACCGAGTCAGAGGTGCTGGACCCCAAAGAGGTGATCGACGCGATGGTCGGCATGCTGCGGCGGCTGCTCCCCGACGACATCCGCATGGTGCTCGATCTCCAACCGGTCCCGGCCGTGCGCATTCCCCGCACCGCCTTGGAGCAGATCCTGCTCAACCTGATCGTCAACGCCAGCGACGCCATGCCGCGCGGCGGCGAGGTGCGGGTCAGCACCCGGAGAGAGGGCTCCCGCTGGGCGATCATCGAGGTCACCGACCAGGGCGTGGGCATCAGCCCCGACATCGCCGACCACATCTTTGAGCCCTTCTTTTCCACCAAGGCGGCTGATCGCGGCACGGGGCTGGGTCTGGCCACGGTGCGAGACCTCGCCCACCGCGCCGAAGCCCAGGTGGAGGTTCAAAGCGAGGTGGGTGCTGGCTCCACCTTTCGCCTCCGTTTTCCGGCGGTCTCTTCCGACTCGATCTCCGTGCCCCCCAGCGCGCCCGAGCCACGGCCGGCCGCCGCGGCGTTGGGGGGTCAGTTCATCCTGGTGGTCGACGACAATGACGGTGTACGCAACGCCATCACCCAGCCGCTGCGGCGGGCTGGCTACGAGGTGATGGACTTCGCCGACCCGATGGAGGCCCTCCGTTGGTTTCAAGAGACCCAACGCCCGCCCGTGGCGGTGGTCTCGGACGTGATCATGCCGGGCCTCAACGGAAAACAGATGACCGATCGGATGCGGGAGCTGCAGCCCGATCTCGCGGTGCTCTTTGTCACGGGCTACGCCGCCGACGTGGTGTGGAAGCGCGGCCTCTCCGAGACGACCGACATGCTCCTGGAGAAGCCCTTTACGAGCGGGGCCCTGCTGGACTCCCTGCACCAGCTCCTCCTGCGGCGGGCCAGCGCATCGGCGCCGGCGGCGCTCCGACCTTAGGCGGCCCCCTTCCGCCGCAGCTTGCGCAGGAAGGCCGCCTTGATGGCGGCGTCTTCGGGGCTCTGTGCGCGCGCCACCCCCAACACCAGAAAGCCGCCGATCAGCAGGGCGGTCGCCGCGACCCGGGCGGCCTACCCATCCAGACCGAGCCGAATGCCCAGGGCCCCGCTGAGAGAGACGACGATCAACAGAAGGCTCTCCCGATCAAAAGGAAAGCAGCGCAGCAGGTGCCAGACTTCGGCGAGGCGCCAGATCGACCAGGCCGACAGGGTCAGGGCCGAGGCGGCCGCGGCGCCGACCGGGCCCCAGAGGGGGATGAGCAGACTGTTGAGCGCCACGTTGAGGACCACGGCGACCACGGCGTTGCCGAGGTTGAGCATGGCATGGCCCGACATCGGGATGAGCCGCATCGCCGGCGCGCAGACCGTGTTGATCGACTGGCCCGCGGCGAGGATCACCAGCGGCATTGCGCTCACCGCATAGACGTCGCTGTACAGATGGAGGATCAAGTCGGGCAGCAGCAGGAGCACCAGGTAGGCCGGCACCGAGACGAGGATCAGCCAGCGGGTGATCACCTGAAGCAACCGGTTCAGTCGCTCACGCTCGCCGGTGTGGGCCAGCTCGGCGATGAAGGGATTGAGCACCGTGGCGACGGCGTTCGCCGGCACGGCGCCGAAGCTGGCCAGCGAGGCCGCGACCTCGTACAGACCCGCCTTGTGAACACCGCCCAACTGCGCCAGCATCAGGCCATCGAGCTGGAGATTGAGCTGAAAGGCCGCCGCGGTCAGCGCCTGGGGGCCCGAGTAGCGCAGCAGCGCGCCGACCTCCCAACGGGGCTGGGTCGTCGGCTCACGAAACAGCTCGCGGTAGCTGCGAAAGACCATCAAGGCGCCCTGGGCCAGCGCGACCACAGTGGCCAGCCCCATCCCCAGAAGGGCGCCCCGCACGCCCCAGTCGAAGACCCCAACAAAGACGCCGGTGAGCAGCGCCATCGCCAGGGGCAGGGTGATCTGGTAGGCGAGCGTGCTTCGACGCTGATCCTTACGCGCCTTGAGCGCCCCAACAAAAAAGAGCAGGACGGTCCAGGGCACCACCACGGGCGCCACCAGCGTTGCCGTGTCGGCGAGTGGACCTGGCTCCACCCAGACGTGAGCATACAGATACAGGCCGAGCGCGCCAGCCACCCCGCCCACCATGCTGGCGAACAGACCTGTGAGGAAGACCCCCTTCAGTCGATCACGCTCACCCTCGCGCAGAAAGCGGGCGGCGAAGTAGATGATGCCGGTGTCCAGCCCGAGCGGAGAGAAGCTGGTGACCGTCTGGGCGACCCGCGTGGCGAAAGAGTAGGCGCCGAGCCCCGCCGGACCGAGGGCGTGGGCGAGGTACCACTTGATCGCCCAGCGGAGCCCGCGATCAAAGAGCCCGCCCAGGAGGACCAGCCCCGAGCCGCCGGCGACGCGGCGGGCGTCGTGGGCAGCGGAGCCCGGGGGCGGCGAGGTATTGCTCATGGTGGGGACCCCGGGCTGGCCATCGCCCCTCGGGAGTGAACAGAAGACGAGGGCTGCGCTACCCCAGCTCGGCGACCAGGGCCTCGACGATCCGCTGGGAAGCGAGCCCATCGCCATAGGGATTGTGGGCGCGCCGCATGGCCGCGGCGGCGGCCGGATCGGTGAGGAGCTGCTCGCAGGCCTCGACGATGCGCTCGGTGCGGGTGCCGACGAGACGAACCGTGCCGGCGGCGAGGCCCTCGGGGCGCTCGGTGACCTCGCGCATCACCAGCACCGGCTTGCCGAGGCTGGGGGCCTCCTCCTGGATGCCCCCCGAGTCGGTGAGGATGAGCGTGCTGCGGTCCATCAGGCGCACGAAGGGCGCGTAGTCCAGCGGAGACAGAAGGTGGACATTGGGCAGTCCTTCGAGGGTCTCGCGCACCGGCTGCTGAACATTGGGGTTCATGTGCACCGGATACACCAGCTGAAGCTGCGGGTGACGCAGCGCCAGGGTGCGCAGCGCAGCACAGATGTTGCGGAAGCCCTCGCCAAAGCTCTCTCGCCGGTGGCCGGTGATCAGCAGCATTGGCACGTCGGGCTGGTTCATCAGGTGGGCGATCGGCCCCAGCCCCGGCAGGTCTTCGAGGCGGGCCTGGGCGACCCGCTCCCGCACCCAAAGCAGGGCGTCGATCACCGTGTTGCCGGTGGTGTAGACCCGCGCCGGCGGCATGCCCTCGTCGAGCAGCCGCTGGGCCGATCCGGCGGTGGGCGCGAAGTGGAAGGCGCAGAGCTTGTCAGCCAGCACCCGGTTGGCCTCTTCGGGGAAGGGCGCGGACAGATCGCCCGTCCGCAGCCCGGCCTCGACATGGCCCACCGGGATCTGCAAATAAAAGGCGGCCAGCGTCGCCGCCAGGGTGGTGGTGGTGTCGCCGTGAACCAGCACCACATCGGGCTTGACGTCGAGGAGGACTGGACGCAAGCCGGTCAGGACCCGCGCCGTCAGGGCGTGCAGATCCTGCCCCGGCCGCATCAGGTCGAGGTCGTGGTCGGGCACCAGCTCAAAGAGGCGAAGGGCCTGATCGAGCATGTCCCGATGCTGCGCGGTGACACAGACCACCCCCTCCATCCGAGGGTGGCTCGCCACCGCCTTGACGACAGGCGCCATTTTGATGGCCTCTGGGCGGGTGCCAAAGACCGTCAAGACCCGAATGCGACGCGCCACAGCGGCTCCTACAGGCCAACGCCAAAGAGGATGTAGGCCGCGCCCGCGTCGGTCGCCGCCTGGTTGGCGTTGACCGCGGAGATTCCGACATCGTCGTTGCCGCTCGCGTCGAGGTCGCCGAGGAAGCTGACGTCGGAGCCGAGGCTGTCATCGGTGTCGGTGCCGCGGACGAGGCCGACCATCACGGCCTCGACATCGTTCACGCCGCTGACCGGACCGTAGACGATGTAGGTCACCCCTTCGCCGGCGGCGCCGGCCGCCGTCGCCCCGATGAGGATGTCGTTGGCGGCATCTCCGTTGAGGTCGCCGTTGCCGGCGATCGCATTTCCAATGGCGTCGTCGGAGCCATGACCGTGAATCTGGGCCAGGGCCACCGCCTCAAAGCTGACGCCATCGAGCGTGGTGACTGGATCAGCGGCGCCGCCCACCAGGTAGACCGAGCCGCTGGAGCTGCCGCCCGCCGTGTTGTCGCCCGGCGCCGACACCCAGAAGTCGGCGTAGCCGTCGGCGTTGGTGTCACCGGCGGGAGAGATCGCCGAGCCCGCGGCGTCGCTGGCGCTGCCGCCCATCATCTGAACGTCGAGCCCATCCACCGTGCCGCCGGTGGCGAAGGTGGCGAGGTCGAGGCCGATGTAGACCGCGCCGGCGTTGGCGCCGCCGTCGCCATTGTACTTGGTGCCCAGCAGCAGGTCGTCGCGGCCGTCGCCGTCGATGTCACCGCCGCGCTCGATCACGAGGCCGAGGCGGTCACTGGCCACTTCACCGTAGAGCACCACATCGGCGCTGGTGGAGGCGGTGGCGGTGGCGCTCCCCAGGGTGGTGTCGCCCCAGAAGAGGTACACGCCGCCCTGGCTGGCGCTGGTGCTGGCCGACTCGGCGAGGGAGGCGCCGGCGGCGAAGTCGTCGATGCCATCGCCGTTGAGGTCGCCCACGCCGTTGACGCCACCGCCGAGGTAGTCGAAGGTCTTGTTTCCGTAGAACTTGGGCAGACCCGAGAGCGCCACCGTGCCAGTGGAGGGCACATCCGCGCCGCTGACCAGGTAGACCGCGCCCGACTTGGTCTTGGTGGAGTAGGTGTTCTGGCTGGCGCCGATGGCGATGTCGTCGATGCCGTCGCCGTCCACGTCGCCGAGGGCGGCCAGCGTGACGCCCGCCTGATCGCTGGTGGCCTCACCCCGCCACGCCACGTCGGCGTCCGAGGCGCTCAGCGTGCCGAAGGTCGAGCTGATCGGGCCATAGAAGAGGTAGACCGCGCCTTCGCGGTTGCCGTCGGCATTGGGATCGGCGTTGTCCGCCGAGACGACGATGTCGCCCTGGCCGTCGCCGTTGATGTCGCCGACGTTGGTGATGTTGCGGCCGAGGTTGTCGGTGGTGGCCGCACCCAGGATCACGCCGTCGCTGCTGCCCGCGGTCAGCTCACAGGTGCTGGCGCTGTCGCAGTCGTTGTCGACGCCGTCGTTGCAGATCTCGAGCACGTCGGGGTTGACGTCGCCGCTGGTGTCGTCGCAGTCATCGCCGATCTCCACGAAGCCTTCGAGGAAGACGCAGGCCACGTCGAGGGAGTCGGGGTCGCCGTAGCCGTCCCCGTCGCTGTCGAGGTAGTAGAGCCCCGCGTCGGCCACCGAGTCGTCATCGGCGTCAAAGGCCCCGTCGCAGTCATTGTCGAGGCCGTCGCAGATCTCGGTGCCGTCGGGGCGGGACTGGTCGGAGAGATCGTTGCAGTCATCGGCGTTGTCGACGAAGAGCTCTTCATCGGGAGACTCACAGGCCACCACGACATAGTCGTCCGAGCCGAAGGAGTCGCGGTCGTAGTCGATGTAGTAGGTCTGGGTCGCCGGGTCGGCGGGATCGGGCTCTTCATCCACAGACAGATCACAGTCGTTGTCAATGCCGTCGCAGACCTCGGAGAGGCCCGGCGCCCGGCTGGCGTCGCCATCATCACAGTCGTCGCAGCCCAGGACCGTGTCGCCGTCGCCATCTTCAAAGGGGGCCAGGCCATCACAGTTGTAGTCGGTGACGTCGCCGCAGTCCTTCTCCGGCGCGCCCGGGAAGCGCAGGTTGTTGCCGTCGTCGCAGTCGAGCTGGTTGTCAACATAGCCACCCGGCTGCGAGCAGGAGTCGATCAGCTCGGCGGCGCCGTCGCCATAGCCGTCGTCGTCGGCGTCAGGGTACCAGTACGAGCTGAGGCCTTCGTCGATGTCGCCATCGCAGTCATTGTCGAGACCGTCGCAGATCTCGTAGCCCACCGGGCTCACCGACTGGTTGTCGTCGTCACAGTCCTCATCGGACTTGAAGCCGTCCTCATCATTGTCCTTGTTGCAGCCCGCCGCCATCAGCGAGAGGGCGAGCAGGACCGAGCGCTTCCAGGACGACGAAGCAGCAAAGGGCGAGCGCATGAGGACTCCTGGGGTCAAGGGGGACCGGCTGAGCCACGCCGACGGCGGGCGATCAAGGCGAGGAACACAGAAGGAAGGAGGAGGATCGAGGTCGACGGAAGCCCAGCGCAGCCGCAGCGCGCCTCGGCGGGGCCGTCGGTGAACCAGGGGGAGAACCACACCCGGTCTTCGGCGGCGTCCGGCCCACTGTAGCGCAGCCGCAGGTAGGCCGCCGCTGCGGTCTTTGGTGCCCAGCGGTGCCGAAAGATCCGGTCGCCCGTGGCGACGAGCACCTCTCCCGAAGCGTCGACCAGCTCCACCGCGGCGAGGCGGCTGTCGCTGCCTTCGATCTCCAAGAAGAGCTCGGCCGGCAGCGCCTCGGCGGGGAGCAGCGCGCCGGGAGGCCGCAGGACCCCGTCGGCGCCGCGGGCGTAGACCTCAAAGCTGGGGCGCGGGCCGGTGGTGGCGACCGTGCGGCGGGCCTCCAGCCCGTCAAAGAGGGCATCTTCGCTGAGCGCCTGGCCACGGGGAATCCCCACGCCGGTGAGGCCGCCGGCGGCGAACTGCACCATCGGGCTGTCGACGGCCCCGTCGCCATCGGTGTCTTCCCAATGGGCCACCGCGCTCGGGCCGTCTTCCAGGCTCCCGGGGCGCGCATCGTGCCCGTCGGTCCCCGCGACGAAGCCGAGGCGAAAGCCCAGCTGCAGCGCGGTCTGCACGGCGCCGTCGGGGTAATGGCCATTGTCCAGGTTCAAGGCAAAGTCACAGCCAGAGGCAGACGTGTCTGCGCATTCCGAGCTGCCGTGCTCAGAATAGATCTCAACGAGCTGCTCGCGCAGCGGCGCGTTCTCGCTCATCCGCCAGTCGTTTTGCTGGGGCGTGGTGTAGGCCGGATGATGCGCGAAGCTGATCCAGCGCAGCCCCGCTTCGTCGCAGGCGGCGATCCCGGCGTCGAGGGCGCGCCAGAGGGCGGCGGGCTCGGTGACGATCTCCCGACTGGGGTCGGGCAGGTAGAGAGACTCGCCCCGATCGCGGCCAAAGCCCTCGTCGGGCAGGGGCCGACCGGGGATGCGCACCGCCTCGCAGCGGGTGGGCTGGTTGAAGAGCACGGTGCGATGGGAGCCCTTGCCACGGCCGTCGGCGCGCAGGGGCTGGTAGGCGGTCCACTCATAGCCGAGGAGGGGCAGCACGCCGCCCTCGGCGGCCTCCACCTGGTCGGCCGAGCGGGCCCAAACATCGAGCTGTGGGCCGCCTTCGCCGTCGGGCAGGAGCCGCAGCGCCTCGGCGTGGTCGGTCAGCGCGGCGAAGTCCAGCCCGGCCTCGTCGGCCGCCTGAAAGAAGTCGGTGGCCGGCTCCTCCCCCCGCGCCGCACAGAGGTCGGCGGGATCTTCGCAGCCGTCGTAGGACCAGTTGCTGTGGGCGTGCAGGTCACCCCAAACCCAGACGAGATCGGCCTCGACGCCCGTGTCGGCGCCCCCGGCGCGATCGCAGCCGGCGAGGAGGCAGAGCAGCAGGGGCGAGAGGGCCTTCAGGCGGGGCTCCAGGGCACCGAGTCAGCATGCCCAGGCGGCAGCAGCGCGGGAAGCGCAGAGGCGCCCTCGTTACGCTTTGTGACGGCACCTGTCCAGTCGAGTGGACAAGACCGAGCGCAAAGCGCAGAGCCCCAACGAAAAAGAGGCCAGGAAACCCTGACCTCTCCCTCGCGGGCAGCCGGCTTGAGCCAGCCACCCAGCATCGACTACATCGCGGTGCAGCCGAGGCCGTCGTAGTAGCTGACGTCGTTGCCCCACACCCAGCAAGCGCCCTCGGCGGACTCGGTGTAGTGGGTGGTGCTGCTGGAGTAGCTGTTGTCCGGGAACACGGTGGTGCCCTCGGTCAGGTCGGTGGCGCTGCCGCCGTAGGTCAGGCTGATGCCGGAGGCGCCAGCGTCGTGGCAGTAGGGGCCCAGGACGGAGCCGTCGGACAGGGTGTAGCCGTAGGCGCAGTCCTCACCGGTCCAGGGGTCGGCGGAGCCGCCGGTCTCGGCGATGCCCCAGAGGTAGGTCGAGGTGCCGCCGCCGATGGCGAGGGTGACGGCCGAGCCGCCCCAGTCCACGGAGAAGGTGGGGTCGGCGTCGCCGTCGGCGTCCGCGTCGGCGTCGGCATCGGTCTCGCCGGAAACGCCGGTCTCGCCGGTGTCAGACTTGCCGGAACAGGCGACGAAGCTGAGGCTGACGGCCGCAGCGAGGGTCAGGTAGAACTTGTTCATAGGAACCTCCATCTTGGGTGACGCGCGCCGAAGGCGTCTCCCTCCGGCGCCGCATGCTTAGCCGGTCGAAGCCGGGAGTGTAAAGAAATTTGGCCAAAAAAGTAGGAGCCCGATCGCCAGCGAACCCCACCGGGAGCGCACCTTCGGGGTCCTGCAGCGGATGTGCGCGGCGCGATCCCACACCCCCGGCAGGCCTGCGCGGGCCCCGCTGGCGGCGCTGGTGGGGCGTCGGATGGCAGGGTAGGCAATCGCCATGCTCACCCTCGGCCCCCTCACCCTCCGCTCGCGCCTGCTCGTCGGCACGGGCAAGTACCCCGACTTCGCCACCATGCGCGCCGCCCACGAGGCTTCGGGGACCGAGCTGGTCACCCTGGCCCTGCGCCGCGTCGATCTGCGGGCGCCGGCCGGCCAGAACATCCTCGACTTCATCGACCGCAGCCGCATCCACCTGCTGCCCAATACCGCCGGCTGCTACACGGCCGACGAGGCCATCGCCACCGCCCGCCTCGGCCGTGAGCTCCTCGACACGCCGCTGGTCAAGCTGGAGGTGATCGGCGATGCCCACACCCTCTTCCCTGACACCGAGGGCACGCTGGAGGCAGCGCGGGTGCTGGTGAAGGAGGGCTTTGTGGTGCTGCCCTACATCATCGACGACCCGGTGGCCTGCCGCCGCCTCGCCGATCTGGGCTGCGCCGCCGTGATGCCGCTGGCGGCGCCGATCGGCAGCGGGCTCGGCATCCGCAATCCCTACAACCTCGCGATCATCCGCGAGCAGCTCTCGCTGCCGGTGATCGTCGACGCGGGCGTGGGCACCGCGTCCGACGCCGCCGTGGCGATGGAGCTGGGCGTCGACGGCGTGCTGCTCAACACCGCCATCGCCTCGGCCGGCGACCCGGTGAAGATGGCCCTGGCGATGCGCCTGGGGGTGGAGGCCGGGCGCCTCGCCTTCGAGGCCGGTCGGATGCCCCGCCGCCTCTACGCCAGCGCCAGCTCGCCGCTGACCGGCCTGATGGGGACGTGATCGCCGGCGATCCCCTGCTGGGGATCAGCCCCGGCGCGGGTTGGCCGGTGGATCGGCTGATCGCCCAGGCCTCGCGGGCGGCGGCGGGGGGCCTCTCCACGCTGCTGCTGCGCGAAGTCGGCCGCGACGAGGCAGAGCTGGTGCAGATCATCGAGGCGCTCGGGCCCGTACTGTCGCTGCGCCTGCACCTGGGGCACCCGGCCGCAGCGCGCCTCGCCCGGGAGCGGG
>JACCDO010382567.1_pt1 | contig 14102 bp, 16 predicted proteins | sample 7446101 | NCBI WGS metagenome assembly JACCDO01 (sample SAMN15323440, study PRJNA562643) | freshwater metagenome | isolation source: river surface water | place: USA:Blue River Watershed | collected 2017-08-16
CCTTTTCGTCGTGTTCTTGTCTTTTCATTAGAACGTTTTATTGCTCCGATTTGTTTTTTATCGAAAGTTTTGTTCTTTTCTAATTCTGTTGCATGCTCTTCATCGAGTTCTCTTTCCCTACTAGACGTAAGCCTTCGCCCCCTAGGATTTTCACGAGGGGTTGTGTTGTTCATATTGCGGGACATTGTGGGTGCGTTGGCAACAATGAACAATGCTCCACCAATGAAGGTAAGGGGTAAGAGTATGCTATTGAACAAATCTTTCATGTTATATCCTATAATTACTTGTTATTACGGACACGTCTTTTTGGGGCAGAGTGGGCTTTGTGATGTGTGTTATGACCCTCTAAACGACGAAGAGCCTTTTGGGCATAATGCTTATTTTTCTCAAATTCACGATCCTCTTCTTCATCTATCTCAAGGTCTCTCTCGTATTTCAGTTGCTCTAGTTCAGGTAAGTCCCTATCTGCTTGTCTTATCTTTTTAGCCACACCCAACTGTAGATCATCCCAGGCCTTTTTGGCTGTTTTTTTTGCGACCTTGGCGGCTTCTGCGTCTTTTTGATGTTGTGCTAAGGTTTGTACAAGCATATCATATCCACCATCATTGTCGAGTTTATCCTTTAAATCCTTTGAGTATTTTGCTCCGTAATCCGTCTTTAATTTCTTTATCCCCATTTTACTTGTAGCGGGCCCCTCCTTCTCCACTACAAGTTCCTTAAACAAATCATCACTTCTTTTTTCTATAGCCTTCCTACCTCCCTGTATCCTTGCGTTTGCGATTGTAAGTTCCGTTTCTGCTCGATCAAACTCTTGCTTCAACGCTTGATCATCCGGACTATCTTTGATATCTTTCGCCAACTTTTTAGCTTCAACCCCCTCTTTTTCTAATTCTTCTAATTTAGCTTTCAATTTATCATCAAAATCTGCATCAGATGGGTCTAAACCGTAATCGGTGAAATCTGCGGGATTTTGTCTTTTTACTTTGCGTTTTTTTCTGCCGTTATATGGATTTCTACGTGCATCACCTGAACTCATTAATAAACCTAGGGCTGCACCAACTGCGGCACTACCCAAAAGCCATCCCCATCGAATGTCTGACATAACAAACCTCTCTTTTTTAATATAGCTTTCACTTTGTTTTCCTATAGCTTATATATTTCAAAATAGTTATGCCAACATAAAATCAAAAAATTAGATCAGGGGTTTTCAAAATTTAGGCTCAAAATTTGATCTTTCGTTTCCTTTGGTAACCAAGAAAATAAATGCGAATTTAGGTCATATAACATTTGAAAAGCCTTGTTCTCATAAGCGTCCATCGACCAAATATTTTGAGAAGTCTTAATCCCTAGTATTGTGTTATGGTATTCGGAATTGATAAGTCTTTTTTTGGGGTCTATGTTTAGGGCGTTAAGAAAAGGTGCGATTTGAGAATCCATACTTCTTTCTCGATTCACACCAAATACATTTTCTGGTAACATGGATATGAGTTTTTTAGTGAAAACCCTAGCCGTGCCTAGACCTTGTTTACTTAGTTCATGCCCAATACTATAACCTTCAAAGAATATCAAACGATGATCTTGGGCGTTGAAGAAATAGATATTTGAAACAGATGCCCAATACCCATTCTTTTTCGCAGTTACCAACAAATGAGCCAATAGGTCGATTGGCACAAAATCATCACTATCTAACCAAATCAAGAAGTCGTATTTTTGCTGCTTGGCTCTTTGTAAGATAAGGTTTTTCTTGTTAGATAGGAAGTTGGGGATTTCTTCGTAATATATCTTGTCGCCAAAAGAACGAACAACATCCCCCTCTTCACTAGAAGAACCGATAACAAGCATATCTACTTCAAAACCTACTTGTCGGAAATTTTCTTGGATTTCCTTGATATTGTATTCAAGGTTAATTTTAAGTAGATTGGCTCTTTTGTAAGCTGGTATGCCAATCAAAATTCTACCGTATTTCAAAGTTTAACTCCATAAAATAGGAAAAGGACATTTGGTCTTGCAATCATACAACTAATCCTGTTCCCAAACAATAAGACTTCGCATTAAAGGTGGATGCTCATTGTATAAAGCGAGAACAGACCCCTTACCTTTTACACCTGTGCTTTCACACCATTTGATAACCGTAGAAGGTCTTACAAAATCCGTATTACCACCAACAGGGTCACCTTCTGTAGGGCAATCTAAAAACACAATAGGTGCTTTTTCCACAAGTCGCCTAAATATTTCCTTACCCTCCTCATCCCTACCATCCACTTGGTGATGATTCAAAAGGGAAAAGCAGACAATGAAATCAAAACCTTCATAATTAGATAAATCTACCACATAACCACACTGCTCGAATGTTGCAAGATTTTCGCCTGAAACTTCGTTTATTGCACCGACTTGTCGCATCTTTGACAAACTACTGCCAGTATTTACACAATAAATATCGACATCCAAACCTAACATACGATACCCACTTCTAGCGATACCACAAGTAACAATACCTGAATTACAAGCAAGTTCCAACCCCCTATAATTACCAATGTTAGTGGGTGTCACAGGTATCTTCTTTTGTAAGAAATTGACAACAAGTTCCGCTCTCTTGTTACTGTCAATCCTCCAACCCGTCCAACCATCTAAATCGAAATGTTCAACCTTTTGATACATATGCAAACCTTGGTTTTGTGCATATAGATCATGTTTTACAAGTTGCCAATTCAAATCCCTATACACAATTTGAATAGGAACTTCTTGTATTCCCAAAGCTATTGCACAAACTGTACGGTGCAACCCATCTAGAATTATAGGCAACCCTTGGCTATCTATTGCGATCAATATTGGATTATTATGTAAAAAGCCCTTCTCCCGCAAACTTGCATACACATCCAAAAACTCTTGGTGAGTTGTTTCTAGAGGTATTTCATCAACACTCAGTGTGTCTCGGTTTGTCAGTAAATCTCTTAAAAGTTTGTTGTGTGGGTGTTCCCCAATATGTTCAACACTTCTTTTTTTGACATCTTGGAAAAATAAGATATTTGGGTTTAGGCATTTGAAAGGGTTGTAAAACTTCTCTAAATGTTCGTATTTCATAAGCAACCTAGTTCGTTTATGTTTTTTAAATGGCACACTACGAAACTTCGTAGCTTTAAAGGGATAACAAAAACAAAACGATCTTTCAATTTTATATTTCAAACCGAAATAGATTTGACATTTCTTTAGGTGCATAGTTTTTCTGTATTTTATCTATCTCAAAAACCAAAGGATCAACAAGTTCCTCTATGGGTATTTTTTCGACATCTATATAATAATGTATCAAAGATGTAAGACCCAAATGTCGTGTAAATCTTGCAAAATGTGTTTCGTCGCAGATGATTACATTCTTTCTTGGATTTACACCCTCTTTCAATGTCGCCCCAACAATATTGTTTTCCGTCAATCTATTTTGTACAACCTTTTTCGTATTCAAACCTTGTTCATCATACCTCGCTTGTGTAACAGAATCTAACCTTCGCCTATATGAATACCCTAATTCTTTTGTGCAAAATCCATAAGTAACCTCTAATACTTTAGAATACAAGTCGTAATCCACGGCAGATGTGAGCGTAGAATCAGGCACACCACTTCGTCTATAATCCCGCATACGCATAACCCTTGGTGGATGCATTCGCATACCCTCAAACAAAGCTTCATCCCTAGAGCAATAAGGGTAATCCCACCCATTTTCTATAGCATGGTTTTCTAGTGATATGATATTGTATTTACCATAAGCCAAACCATAAGGTCTATAAACCAATTGAAAAACTGCATTGTTTATAGCATTTAGATTGCATATTAAATCATCAGAATCTAGCTGAACTACAAATTCTCCTCGGCAAAGTTGTATCGCTTGTGTGAAAGTTGGGCTGATACCCAAGTGCTCCCTATGATAGACCCTTAAATGTGGGGCTTGCTTTTTCATCTTGGATAACACTTCTAAAGTATCATCCGTACTACCATCATCGACAACAACAATTTCATGTCTAAATGGAAAACCCTTCAAACTCTTTATTGCTTGACCAATGAATAGGGCATTATTAAAGCTTGTAATCCAAAAAGATACGAAAGGGATATCTTCTACACACTCAAAAGGCTCTTGAACGAACACACTAGACACTCTTGGACAATACTTAGAAACCATAGAAGATATCTTAGCCTTGTCCTTTGTGTATTCGATAGGGCTAGTTTCTATCCCCTCTTGATGAATACTCAATGCTTGAAAATTAGGGTAAAAATAATAACCCTGTTTATAACACTCGTAAGCCCACACCGTATCTTCCCCACCCCAAAAATTGAAATCTTCCCTAAACCAAATGTTTTTGTTTACTATATTTTTGTTGAATGCAATGTTTCCCCCTGAACAAGCCCCCCAATATGTGTCCCCAAGCTTGAACCCCTTTTTACTATCCTCGGTAGCAAAATATTTTGAAACTCTCCAATCTAATGCTTGTTTTGAGACATCTAAAGCTAAAAGTTCCTCTACACTCCTGTCTTTTACAGAAAGGTTTGTCCTGAAACCGATAGATATTACATTACTTGATACACAAAGACATCGCAGATGCCTTTCCACCATATCTTTACAAGGCAAAATATCTGCATCTATAATCAGTATATGATCACAATACGCAACCTTCAAACCTATATTTCTAACCTTAGATAATTCAAAACCATTTCTAATTTTCTTGATTAATCGGAAACTAAAGAAAACCCCTGCCCGATAAACGCTTGTCAACGTGGCAATATCATCCCCACTACCGTCATCAACAACAATAACATCAAATTGCTTTGGTGCTATTGTTTGTAAAGTTAGGGATTTCAAGGTATTCAAAAGTTCTAGGGGTTTCTTGTAATAAGGTATGATAATAGATATCCGTTGCTTTTGAATTTCATCTAGAGGTATGACATCCTTCAAACGATCTATGAAGGTTGTGTCATTCGCCAAACCAATTATAGGGTCACATTTCATGGAGATCTCCTATGGATTTCTTTGCATTTGATTTGTTTTTCTTTAGAATACAAAAACACTTTGTCTATTTTTTTTCAAAGAAAAAGGTCTAAAATGACAACTTTAACAATATTCGTTATAGAAACAGGCGAGCCAAGTTTATCACAATGTGTTACAAAACTACGTGAGCAAAGCTACTCAAATTTCGAGTTGAAAACAATTTCCAATACTTACCCTATGTGGAAGGCTTTTCAAAGAATGCTAGATGAATGCACGGCAGATTACTTTGTACAAGTCGATGCAGATATGCTACTAAATCCTTTTGCGATAGGTCAGCTAGTCGATAGGATTCAACAACAACCTAGAAATATTGCAATATCCGTAGCTTGGCTTTGGGATAACGATGTGGAAAGACAGATACTCGGCGTTAAAATATACCGACATGATATTTGTGTTAAGTTCCCTTACAAAGATTCTGTATCTTGTGAAATGGGTCAAGTTAAAGACATGGAAAAACACGGCTACAAAGTGGATGTGATGCCCATGCCTGATTCCGAAACATCTTGTGCGGGCTTACATTTCCCTTCTCAAAACCCTGAAATGGCTTTTAGGAGATGGGAAAGAAACATGATAAAAATGCGTAAGCTACCTTGGATGACTTGGTTAGGTCAATATCCTAAAAAATTACTAGAAAAGTTTGTGAGCGATCCAACAAACGAAATCGCTAAAGCTAAAGTATTTGGGGCAATGTCAGGACTAAGTCAACAAAACATTGAAGACTCTGAGGCTGATTTTAGGATCGCCAATCAAAATTATCGTAGGTTTTCTGCACTCATGGGGGAAGATAGTCATGGGCCTCGTGAAATGACACTATATTTAACAGACAAATGCAACTTTAGATGTGTGTTTGATGGAAATCCTTGTATGCGAGAAACGGATACAGGAACACCTGACAGTGGTGTTATCACGATTGAGACATTGGAAGATATTTTGAAAATGCACCCCTCAATCAAAGGTTGTTGTATTGCAGGATATGGAGAACCCCTCTTACACCCCAAACTAATAGACCTCTTAGATTTGTTCGGCAAATATAATGTGTATGTAGGCATCATCACAAATGGGGCACTTATTGAAAGTCGCCTAGAAGCTACTAAACACAAAAGCATTTCTTATATTTCCGTTTCCTTGAATGCACACACCCCTGAAGGACATCAGGCATATTCCCAAACAAAAACTTGGGATAAAGTGTTATCTGGGATAAAGACTTTGAAAAGTTTGGGTATCAATGTAGGGGTAAGTTGTGTGATTACAAGGCATAATTTGAAAATTATTCCTGACTACCTAGAGTTATGTAAAGACCTTGATGTTTGTTTCGTAAACTTCTTGAATCTCTTACCACACGACGGTGTGGAGAATTTGAATTTCCAAGCAAGCGTCATCACGGAAGATTGCCTTGAAGAGATGTTACTTTTAGAAGTCTATAAGGCACACCCCTATGCACATTTGGTTAAAACCTGGCCCATGCCAATTACCAACCAAAACCCCTATAAATGTAAGAGCCCTTTGATATCCATGGGGGTAGACGCAGAAGGGTCGGTTTCTTTCTGTAGACGAATCGACCCTCCGGAAAAGAAAAATGGAAACTTCCGTGATAACAATGTTTGGTTCTCCCCATCTAGAATCAGTTTATTAATGAATGTAGTCGGGGACCAAAAAACCCATGGAACTTGTCAAGGGTGTTTTGGTAATTGGAAAGAGTAATATTTTATTTTTGGCTTATTGCATATCTAAGAAGTTGTAACCAATCCAATATTTTAACCCCCCATTCAAAACTTCTTACACTTTCTCGAATATTGTTACTATTCTGTCGGTAAAAATTGCCATTAGCTGCAATCTCTTCCATCGCATTTTGAATAGCATTGGGAGACCTTTCAATTATTTTACCGTTAAACCCTTCGATAACAACATCACCGACATTTCCCACATCTGTTGTTATTACAGGAATACCACAAGCAAGAGCCTCGAAAACGGTATTTGGAGTTCCTTCACTTTCCGATGCACACACATAGCAATCGATCTTTGAATAGAACTTATCAAAAACTTCTGTATGTGGCATTGGTTTGTTTGTGGACACATCATAATACTCAAGAGCAAATGAAGTTTGAGCGACCGCTTCTTGGATTAGGGAAAACCCTTTGAAATCTGAACCACCAAACCCCGCAGATTTTTGAATATTTGCATTACCTATCCAACCAAAAGTGAAAGGTTGTGTTGTAATACCCTCAGACACATCCTTTGGTTTTTTCAAAGGGAAAATATCGAAATCAACACCATCTTTTACCACAAAAATAGGCTTGCTAATACCCAAGCTTTTCAACTCTTGCCTTAGCATGGGGTTTGCAACGCCAATAGCACAAGAAGTTTGGCAAACACCCACAAGTTCTTCTTTTGCATTTTGCCAAGAGTAATGATCGTATAACATTGTTATAAATTTGCTCCTTGGACTCTCAACCTCAAGTAGGTTTTTTGCCCTCCACCAAAAACAAACAATATTAGACTCCAAGTCAAATACTTTAGTTAGTAACAAAATGAAAAAATATTCCATTTTAAGTATGGTCAGCCCTTGCCCAACACCTGCTTTCACAACTTGCTTTGATATGTTATCAAAAGCCCAACCCAAACGGTCAATACCTAAGAGTATTGCATTTTTCAAATCCATATTAGGTGTTAACTTGCCTCTTTCTGCAATTTCAGAATAAATATTAATTAGTGTATATGTTGCTTGCAATATTTCCCAAGTAATATTCTCGTAGTTTTTTGCATTTTGAAAGAGTGTTTCATAGGCATCCACAAACCATTTTATGTTGCCTAGCCCTAAGTAACCATCCCTCTTAACAGCTAAAACGCCGAACACCAACCTTACACCTAACCCTTGCTCGCTTTGTAACATTTTGATTTCATGTAGCTTGATATATTTATTCTGTTTGAGTTGTTCGATAAGGAAAAGACAAGAAGTAGGGTCTTGTACAGAATACATATCAAACTCAAAAATCTCCTCTTTAGCCTCTTCAAAGAATGCTTTGAGCATCTGCCTATTGTTCTTATCGGCAATTTGGTTGAAAATTGCATATTGCTGTTCGTACAGATACTTCAATCCTACTTTGTCTTGTCGTATTTTTTCGTATAGGGCAGACAATGTGTTTATATCGGAAATAATTGGATTGAAACCTTTGATCTCTCTAAATGCCTTTGCCCAACCCACATTGGTAGACATGAGAGTAGGCACGCCACTATTTATTGCTTCTACGCAACCATAGGGCATAGTATCTGTTATAGACAAACTGAGGTAAATCTTAGCCGATTGGAAATAAGCAACTTCTATGGGGTATGTGTTCGTCTCAAATAACCCAATGTTAGAGTCCGAATTAAATGCGACCTTTAAGGCATCTACATTGTAAATATCCCCATACCACTTAGGCATAATGAATGAATAGTTGTTTTGAAGTAAAACACAAATCGTTTCAAAAATATCTTTGCACGCCAAAGAATGAGGGGATGCTAGTGGTAATGCAAAATCAAATTTCGCACAATTTGAGAAACTCTTTTCTTGTAGCTGGAAGGGTAACCAAAAGCGTTTAGCACCTATAGGTAAAAACTCATTTTCATTTAGGAAATAACCCATAACAAGTTTTTTATTTATCGCAGATACAAAGTTGAAATATCTTTGCATTTCCCCCATCATTTCCACCCCTTTCAAACTAGAGTGCCAAAAGCAGTATATTTGTTGGGGGTATTTAAGTGCTAAATCTTCTGTTTTTTTCACAAAACCGTTTACACACAATATTTTGCCTTGTTTAAGAACTTCATCTTCCGCTTGAGAAATATCAGTAAAGGTTTTTGTGGGTATAAGTTTTGCAAGTTCCCTAGCAAAAGAACCGATGCCAAACTTCTGTTCTCCCACAAAAAAATACAGAAGAGATGTCCTTTGCGTATCGAAGTAAGGCTCTTCCTTGATGCTACCCTGAGTCTCTTCATGCTGATTATCCACAATAGCATCTTCTTTGGTTTGTTCTGTCGGTTGGAAATCCGTCAATACAACATCTTCTTCAACCTCCGTAATGGTAGACTCGTTGATCTTAGATAAATCTTGGGATTGTTGAGGTATATCACAAGTTAGGCGAAAATCTTTGAGTAGGATATAGTCCCCATCCTTGCCTAATGATGCTAAAACTGCAGGAACATAGTAGCCACTCTCCGTTACTTGAAAAGGCAATGTCATATCCGAAGAGCCCATGGGCATTTTTTTAGATATTCTTATTTTCTTCTCAGCCATATCCTCTGAGAAAAACACAATACCAAACACATTATGTGCTGAAGATTCACAACTTAAATGTAGTTGATAAGCACCAATATCTAATAGCGTATTTCCAAACAATACACCAGGGGTAGAATTTGCTTGATTCAATTCTACACGCAATTGGTTATCCTCGAAATTTAATGTCGTTTTTTGGTTAGGTCTTGCAGACGCAAAATCTATTGTAATGTCATTGTTCATTCTCTTATCCTTGTTTGATAACATTGTCTTTTTCTGTAATATTTTCTTTGAAAAACTTCAAATAGTATTCTGTTTGTGCCAAAGGGTTGTTATAGGGGTCACCCATTTTCTTACGAAAACCGTAAAGCTTTTCCGTACTCGCCCATTTTTGGGTAGAATCGTTTTTCGGTTTATATCGCCAATCAGCTGAATATAAATCATCTACTGCCTCGTAACTATGCCCCAATGTAGAACTTGCAGAGGGTTTCGTTGCAACGAGAGACGGGTATTGGATGATATGTAAGAAGTTTAGGTTGATACACTCTTCAGTATATAGAATGTCGAATCCCCAACCACCTCTGTTTACCCACTTTGACCAATCGATTGCCTGGAATAACTTTTTGGAGAAGGTTAAACCACAGGAATAATGCAGACGGAAAGTTCTAAAGTATGCCTCTAAGTCGTGCGAATATAGGGTATATGGACTTGCCATATCTAGAACACTTGCCAAAGATAATTGCACACAACCAACATCGGGGTTTTGGAAAATGGGTAGATTATTGAGGTTCTCATGCAAATAATCATTGAAAATTGCATCATCTTCCAAGGTAACCAAATGATCGAAAGGTGTATTCGATTTGAGAAGATCATCTACATATCGTGCAAAAACCATAATAGGACTCTTGCCTATGGTATCATTGACAATGTCAATTTCAACATCCGAGGGTAAATGTGCCCTTAGTTTTTGATAGAGTTCTTCACAAAGCACTTTTCTTTGTGGGCACGTTCTAATACAATATCTGAAAATCATTTTGTGAAACTTCCTGAAAGGACTGTAAAAAATGCAAAATAAAAGTAAAGTTTTCCCCTTCAAAACTATGGTAGATGGTTTCCCATCTGCACACAATTACCCTAGTGGAACAACCATTAGGAACTTGGTTATGGCATCTTTGCCAAAACAACAACTTATTCTTGATACAATCACAGATCAAACTGTTGTTGCCCCTTGGGTGCTTGTGCTTATTGCTAGAGCCACTGCAAGTATTACAATGGTTGAAGAGTTCCTTTCTTATTACTATATGGGTAATAAAAATTCAAATGCTTTAGCAGGCGACCCCACAAATTATATGGAAACTGTAAGTAAGTCTTTCGCAGCTGGACAAATGATTCGTAGCCTACTTTATGCGGCAAAGCCTAAAGAACTTCATATCTTAGACCTTGTTCAAGACTACACAGAAGTTCCTGTTTGGATTGTTATGAAAGTTGCTCGTTTTACAGATGATATTTCGTCTGTTGCAGATTATTTAACCTATGCTTATAGAAAGGCATAATCAAAATGGCTAAGAAAAAAGTAACAAAACTTGTAGCCACGAACCCTAATTTGGCGATTGGGTATTGCAGAGTTTCAACAAGGGAACAAGCTGATGAAGGTGTGTCTCTTGACGCACAGAGAGCCAAAATTGAACAATTCATTAAAGATAAGGGCTTGGATTTGGATTCTATTGTAAGTGATGAAGGTATATCAGGGTCTGTTCCCATAAAAGACAGATCGGGGGGTGCTAAGATATTCAAGGCGATCAAAGACAAACAAGTTAAGTTAGTTGTTGCAACCAAACTCGACCGTTTGTTCCGTGATGCTTTGGACTGTTTAGCTATGGTTAGAGAATGGGAAAAGCTAGGTGTGAAAGTCCTACTTCTTGATATGGGTGTAGATTTTTCTACGGCAACAGGAAAAGCATTTCTCACCAATGCCGCAGCCTTTGCAGAACTAGAGCGTAATCTTATTAGTGATCGTACAAAAGATGGTTTGGAACAAGTCAAAAAAGAAGGTATTAAATTGGGAGGGGTTGGTTGGGGTTGGACTCGTGCAGTAGATGAGGTAGATGGGAAAGGGCGTTTCCAACAAAAGCTTGTGGTTGAAGAACTTGAAGTGATTACTAAAATTAAGCAACTCCGAGAGAGCGGATATACCTACCAAGCGATTTGTGATGAACTTATTGCAGAAGATATTAAAACAAAAAATGGTGGGAAATGGTGGCCGATGACTGTTAAAAAGATTTGTGAAATGGACATTTCATCACTCAAGACCTTACAAGAACCAAAATAATATGCTTGACACTTTTGATGTTTAAACATATTGATTTTATTAACATATTCAACAAAGGAAAACAAAATGGCTGTTTTACGCAGAATCCAAGCAACAGATAAAACCGAAATGAAGCTAATCGATTATATTTTCGGCACTAATGACTATATTGACGCAAACACAATCAAAGAATCTGTTATCAAACAGATATGTAATGCTATGGAAGTTTATTTGGGTTTCGCACCCATTACCATAACAGGTGATATGACATCAGATGCGTTCAAAGCTTTATTGTTGGGTTTACCTTGCCCTTGCACTACTTGTGCAAAATGTGTAATCACACTAGAGGCTGATAGTGTTGATACATTATGGATAAAGGGTGATGGCACTCTTTCTTATATGTAATGTGTAAGAAAGATCGGTATCTTTTTATTTGACACTCTATGTGAAAAAATTTATATTGCATACCAATAAACCCATAGGTTCATAACTCAATTGGTAGAGTAGCGGACTCTTAATCCGTTTGCTGACGGTTCGAGCCCGTCTGGGCCTAGTTTAGATCGGAAAATAAAATTCGTGCCTTGTTTTGACTACGCTTTCAAGTCATTATGGGGTTTTTCCTCCGTCCTAGGCTGCGGACGAATAAAAGCCTAGATTTGGTGGTCGTAGGTGCAAATCTATTTGAGACGGTAGATTTTGGGGTTCAATTCCCCAAACCACTCTTAATATCCTGTAAATTATGATTATTTAATTGACAAAGCATTATCGTAAAATTAGTATAAGCTATGTTTGAACCTATAAACAAAGTTCTAATGAAACAAACCCAAACCTATATGAGAGGTCAATATGAAGAAATCTACTTCTTTATTACAAACTGTTGTAGCTGTTGAAGCTATGGTCGCCGATTTACGCATTGAAGCTGATAAAGCTGATAGAGGTAACAAGGCTGCGAATGTTCGTTTCCGTAAGGTCGCACAAGACATCCGCAATTATCTTTTTGAAGCACGTCAACTTGCTTTAGGCAAAAGAGACTAATCCCTATTAGTCGTTAGAAAGAATATTGACCTACCATGAAAATCGCATTTGACTTCGATGAGACTCTCGTAAATTATTCCGATGATTTCAAAGAATGGTCGGTCAATAAACTTGTATTGAAACTCTTGCTCGCCATTTTGGAGCAAAGAAAAAAAGTATATATTGTCACTGCACGATGCCCCGCCCTTTCTCGTAAGAATATTCACAATAGGGCTTATGTTTGTAAAACTCGACATAGAAGTGGCTCAAAGGCTTTTATAGGTTTGGTCAAATTCTTGGATTTACCTACTGTCGAAACCTTTATTTTAGATCGAATACCCGAGGACTTAGCGAAATATGTGGAAGTTGTCTATACTGACGGAGATTTGAAGGGGCAAACATTAGCTGATCTAGGAATTAATATACTCATAGATGATAGCGAAGAACAAAGAGAAGATGCCCAAAAACATGGTGTATCTTCGATACATCCTGCCGATGTCAGTAATTTAAAGCAACGCTTGAAAGAGATTGGCTTTATCAAATAGAGGATTTTTCATATTTTTTACACTTGGAAGTAACATACAAATGCTTTTTTGGTTTGAAAACAATTGTAATAATGTAGGCGAGAGTACACAGAAGGTTTTTCTTGTTTCTAGCACATCAGCTGGCAAACATGGTTTACCTATTTTACCATTGAATTTCAAAGAATCCGTTGCTCTTTATGTAATTAGGAGAATCAATGATAGCAACTATATCAATAGGGAAGATGTATATCTCATGGGGGTTTCAAAATGATTTGCTGGTTTGAAAATCACTCAAATAATATCGGAGAAAACACCCAAAATGTTTTTCTCGTTTCTAATACATCTTCCATTAAAAACGGTTTACCTATTTTACCATTGAATTTCAAAGAATCCGTTGCTCTTTATGTAGTTAGACGAACCACTATCTGTTCTTTTCATAATAGAGAAGATGCCTATCTATCACCTAACAAGGATACCTTGAAATGATTTGTTGGTTAAATACTGCTGGGAATGACGTTCAACATGGCACTCAAGACTTATATTTTCAGTATGGGGTATATGTTGCCAAGAACACAGGTTCTCACGGATTTTATGTTTCACATAATAATTTTAGACGTGTCCTTGGCTATTATACTTCCAAAACATTAATCAAATCTTTTTGGGTTTGTACAAATAACGAGTATATTGCACCAACCCTACATCCACAACGGAGCATTACAGAAAAATGATATGTTGGCTTGAGAACCATGGGAATGATGTTACAAAAAATATGAGCGATGTTTTTTTGATGAGTAATATCTCTTCCACAAAATCGGGTTTTTATTTGAATTCCTCACTTGGCTTTAGACGAGCAATGGCTTTGTATGTCGCTAGGAATCGAGAAATCATAAAACCCACCGATTTCCTATTACACAACAATGTGTATTGTGCACCCACTAGATTGTCAGTTAATTAACTTTTTTTAAATACAAA
>JACCDO011080634.1_pt1 | contig 14099 bp, 9 predicted proteins | sample 7446101 | NCBI WGS metagenome assembly JACCDO01 (sample SAMN15323440, study PRJNA562643) | freshwater metagenome | isolation source: river surface water | place: USA:Blue River Watershed | collected 2017-08-16
CCCTCGGCGGCTCCACCAACGCCGTCCTCCACCTGCTCGCCATCGCCCACTGCTGCGGCGTCAAACTCTCCATCGACGACTTCACCAAGATCGGAAAGCGCGTTCCCGTGCTCGGCGACCTCAAGCCCTCCGGCAAGTACGGCATGGTGCACCTCACCCGCATCGGCGGCCTCCCCCCGCTCATGAAGGTGCTGCTCGACGCCGGCCTGCTTCACGGCGACTGCCTCACCGTCACCGGCCGCACCGTCGCCGAGAACCTGCGCGACGTCCGTCCGTATCCGGCCGATCAGGACGTGATTCGGCCGCTGTCCAACCCGATCAAGGCCGACAGCCATCTCCGCGTGCTCTACGGCAACCTCGCCCCCGGCGGCGCCGTCGCGAAGATCAGTGGCAAGGAAGGCCTGTCGTTCACCGGCAAGGCTCTGGTCTTCGAGAGTGAAGAGAAGGCGCTCACCGCCATCCTCGCCGGCCGCGTCAAGGCCGGCCACGTGATCGTCATCCGCAACGAGGGCCCCGTCGGCGGCCCTGGCATGCGCGAGATGCTCAGCCCCACCAGCGCGATCATGGGCCGCGGCCTCGGCAAGGAGGTCGCCCTCATCACCGACGGCCGCTTCTCCGGCGGCAGCCACGGCTTCGTCGTCGGGCACATCACGCCCGAGGCTGCCATCGGCGGGCCGATCGGCGTCATCCGCAACGGCGACGCCATCACCATCGACGCGGTCCGCAACGAGCTCACGCTCGGCATCCCCGCCTCGGAGCTGAAGGCCCGCCTCAGGGCCTGGAAGCGCCGCGCCCCGAAGGAGACCCGCGGCGTGCTCGCCAAGTACGCCCGCACCGTGACCAGCGCCTCCGAGGGTGCGGTCACCGACAAGAACCTCTTCTGACGCCGCGCGCCGGCGCCACGGCGCTGGCGCGCAACCTGCTCCCGTGCGGCGGCGCCCACCCCGCCCGGGAACCGGGCGCCGTGCATGCGCCCGAGTTCCATCCTTGACGCCGAATCCTTCCGCCGCCGTCGCCTCCTTCCCGCCGCCATGAACTGGTCCCGCTTCCAGCAGCATTTCCACCACTACCCGGAACTGGGCTTATCGCTCGACCTCTCCCGGCTGCCGATCCCCGACGACTTCGTCGCCGCGTTGGAGTCGAGGATGCAGCAGGCCTTCGAGGCCATGAAGGCGCTCGAGGGCGGCGCGATCGCCAATCCCGACGAGCAGCGAATGGTGGGACATTACTGGCTGCGCGCTCCCCATCTGGCGCCCACGCCGGCGATCACCGCCGAGATCACGTCCACGCTCGCCGCGATCCAGGCGTTCACAGCCCGCGTCCATTCCGGCGAGGTCGCCGGTCCCAAGGGGCGCTTCCGCGACCTGCTCGTCATCGGTATCGGCGGCTCAGCCCTCGGTCCCCAGCTCGTGTCGCAGGCGCTCGGCCGCGGGCGGCGCGACCGGATGGCGGTCTCGTTCCTCGACAACACCGACCCCGACGGCTTCGACGTCGTGCTCGGCGCGCTCCGCGGACGGCTGGCCCGCACACGGGTGCTCGTCATCTCCAAGTCCGGCGGCACCGCCGAGACGCGCAACGGCATGCTTGAGGTGATGGCCGCGTTCCGCGCCGCCGGACTCGACCCCGCGCGGCACTTCGTCGCCGTGACCGGCGCCGGCTCGAAGCTCGACCGCACGGCGGAGACGGAAGGGTGGCTCGCCCGCTTCGCGATGTGGGACTGGGTCGGCGGCCGCACGAGTGAACTCAGCGCGGTGGGACTGCTGCCGGCCGTCCTGCAGGGCATCGATATCCAGGCGATGCTCGAGGGCGCGGCGGCGATGGATGAAGCGACGCGCCTGCCCGTCACGCAGCGCAATCCGGCGGCCCTCCTGGCGCTCGCGTGGCACTTCGCCACCGAGGGGCGCGGGGCGCGCGACATGGTGGTGCTGCCCTACAAGGACCGCCTGCTCCTGTTCTCCCGTTACCTGCAGCAGCTCGTGATGGAGTCGCTCGGCAAGGAATACGACCTCGAGGGCCGCGTCGTGAACCAGGGCATCGCCGTCTACGGCAACAAGGGCTCCACCGACCAGCACGCCTACGTCCAGCAGCTCCGCGAGGGCGTGAACAACTTCTTCGTCACCTTCATCGAGGTGCTGCGCGACCGCGACGCGCGCTCCTCCCTCGAGGTCGAGCCCGGCGTCACCTCCGGCGATTACCTGCAGGGCTTCCTGCTCGGTACCCGCGACGCCCTCACCGAGAAGGGCCGCCACTCGGTCACCCTCACCCTCCCCGACGTCTCGCCGCGCTCCGTCGGCATGCTCATCGCCCTCCACGAGCGGGTCACCGGGCTCTACGCCTCGCTCATCGGCATCAACGCCTACCACCAGCCGGGCGTCGAGGCCGGGAAGAAGGCCGCGGGCGCCGTGATCGCCCTCAAGCTGCGCCTCATGGCGGCACTCCGGGCCGCACCGGGCCAGCCCTTCACCGCGGCGGAACTCGCCGCCAAGGCCGGTTCGCCCGACCGCGCGGAGGACACCTTCAAGATCCTCGAGCGCCTCGCCGCCAACCGCGCCACCGGCGTGCGCAAGCGCGCCCGCGCCCGCGCCGTCGATTCCACCTTTCGGCTGGCGTAACACCGGGGGCGCGCGGAGCGTCCGTTCCGCCGGACCATGCACCGCCTGCCCCTGATCCTCTGCCTCGTCGCGCTCGCCGGATCGGTGGTCTCGGCCGCGCTTTACCTCCGGATCGGCGACTCGAAGCGCCTCCTGGAAGTCCGCCTGCAGGAGTCGGAACGCCGTGGTTCACGGCTCGACGCCGACCTCGCCACCGCCCGCAAGGAGGGCGAGGAGACTCGCTCCCGGGCCGACGCCGCCCAGACGCGCGCCGCCTCCGCCGAAGTCGAATTGGCCCGCACGCGGGAACGGCTGACCGCCGCCGAGGGCCGCGGGGCCGAGCTTGAGCGCAACCTCGCCGACACCCGCACCGTGCTCGCGGTGTACGATTCGATGACCAAGTCGCTGGGCGACGAGATCGCCGCGCTCCGGCGCGATCTCGAGGAAAGCCGCCGCTCCAACGCTTCGCCTGAGGCCGTGCAGGCCTACCGCGGCACGATCGCCGAGCTTGAGCGGCAGCTCGCCTCCGCCCGCAACGGCGCCGCCCTGCCCACCGCAGCCGGCGCCTCCACCGCCGTCTTCACCAACCGCGCCGGGCGTTCCACCGTGCTCAGCGTCGGGCCGCAGAACGCCTTCGTCGTGGTCAACTTCGGATCCGCCCGCGGCGCCCAGCTGGGGCACCGCTTGACCATCAGCCAGGGCAGCGCGGTGGTCGCCACGGCGGTCATCAGCGATGTCCGCACCAATTTTTCCGTCGCTCAGGTGCAACCCGAGTCGCTGCGCGGGGTCTTGCAGAAGGGCGACTCCGCCGTACTAATCCGCTGAAAGAACATGCGCTCCCTCACCCGCCTCCTCCTCGCCGCCGTCGTCGTCGCGCTCGGCTCGCTCGCCGCGGGCTGCAGCACCAACAGCCCGAAGCAGACTTCGATCCCGTGGAGCCGGCCCGCCGGTTGGGAAGGCCAGATCCCGGGCATGGGCCAGCCGACCGGCCGTTGAGCGAGCCGGTCCCCGCCGGGTTCCGGCCCGCCTTGGAGAATCCCTCCCTCACCCCGCAGCCCGGCCACCTTTACGTGGTCGCGACGCCGATCGGCAATCTCGCCGACCTTACCGACCGGGCCCGCGCCTTGCTGGGGTCGGTGGATCTCGTCGCCTGCGAGGACACCCGCACCACCGGCGCTCTCCTCACCCGTCTCGGCCTGCGTCGCGAACTCGTCGCCTACCACGAGCATAACGAGACCGAGGCCGCCGAGCGCCTCGCCGACCAGGTCGCCGCGGGCAAGTCGGTCGCCGTCGTGAGCGACGCCGGCACCCCGGCGATCAGCGATCCCGGCTTCCGCGTGGTGCGCGCCTGCCGGCGGCGCGGCCTGCCCGTGGTCCCCGTGCCCGGCCCAAGCGCCCTCACCGCTGTTCTCAGCGCCAGCGGCCTGCCCACCAACGGCTTCCTCTACGCGGGGTTCCTGCCCCCGAAGAGCGCCGCGCGCACCACCTTCTTCGAGCGCCACCGCGACTTCCCCTACACGATCGTCCTTTTCGAGAGCTGCCACCGAATCGATAAGGCCGTCGCAGAAATCACCGCCACCCTCGGGCCCGGGCGGGTCATCTGCGTCGCCAAGGAGGTCACCAAGCTCCACGAGGCGTTCCTCACCGGTCCGGCCGCCGACGTGCAGGCGCGGCTCGCCAAGACCAGCCTCAGGGGCGAGTTCGTGCTCCTCATCGCACCGGCGGACTTCACCCTCTGAGATGACCGCCGTGCCTTCCGCGCCGGTCGCCGTCATCGACATCGGCAGCAACTCGATCAAGGCGCTCGTCGCGCGTCGCGGTGCCGACGGCGGTCTGGAGGAGGTCAGTTCCAACGTCATCGACGCGCGGATCGGTGCGGGCATCAGCCGCGAGCAACCTCGGCTCTCCGAGGAAGGCATGGCCCGCGGTCTCGAGGCGATCCGGGAACTCGCCGCCGGGGCCGCCTCCGGAGGGGCCGCGCGGCTCATCATCGTCGCCACGAGCGCCGTGCGCGACGCGGCCAACGGCGCCGACTTTCGCGAACGCGTGCGCGCCGCGATCGGCGCCGACCTCAGCATCCTCACGGGAGAGGAGGAAGCCGGCCTGATCGGACGCGGGCTGCTCTCGGACCCGGCGCTGCGCGGCAGGAGCGACTTCACCGTGTGTGACCTCGGCGGCGGCAGCCTCGAGTGCGTGGCCTTCGAAGGTCGCCGCGTCCGCGCCAAAGTGAGCCTGCCGCTCGGCTGCGTGCGGCTCACCGAGCGCTTCGTAGCGGATCCGGCCGCGCCCGTACCGGCAGATACGCTGGCGGCAGTCGCGACGCACGTCCGCTCCACCTTGGGAGCTTCGGGGTTCACCTTCACGCCGCCGGGAGCCGCGGAACTGATCGGCACGGGTGGCACGATCTCGACCGCCCGCCGCATCATCGGACGGCGTCAGGGCCTGCGTTTCGAGGAGAGCGATCCCGCGGTGCCTCTGCCGGTCCTGCGCGCCCTGCTCGCGAAAGTCGCCGCATCGCCGCTGACGGGGCGCAGCGAGATGCCGGGTCTTGCGGCGGCACGCGCGGATGTCTTTCCCGCCGCGCTCGCCACGGTCGTGGCGGTGCTCGAGTACGCCGGCGCCGCGAGTTTCCGGCACTCCCTGCGCAACCTACGGCACGGCGTCGCCGCCGAGGCCCTCGGTCTCGAGGCCGCCTGACGCCCGTCAGGCGACGAACGAGTAGTCGTACGGCTTGCGCATCTCGCGCGCGAGGAAGCCGTTCGCCTCAGCCGCGAAATCCCCGGTGAAGCGCTCCGCCTTGGCGTCCCAGGTCAGCGAGTGCCCCGTGCGCATCGAGATGGCGCCAAGGTGGCACATGGTCGCGGACCGGTGACCGGTCTCGACATCGCAGACCGGCGCCTGCCGCGAGCGCACGCAGTCGAAGAAGTTCTCCGTGTGATTCTTGCTCTCGTAGAGTCGCACGGCGCCATCGGGCAGCGGCGCCTTCAGGATCTCCGGGTCGCTGGCCTTGATCTGATCGCGGTTCACCCAGATCCAGCCGTTCTCGCCCTCGAAACGGATGCCGTTGCGCTGGCCTTCCGCGTTGACCTTGGCGCCGTAGATCGAGTCGTCGCGCGTGGTGCGGATGTTCAGGCGGACGCCGTTCTCGTAGACGTAGTTGACCTCATACTCGCTAAAGGTCGTGTAGCCGCCGATGAGCGGTTCGGCGAGCACACGGGAGCTCACCGTGCGCGGAGCGAGCAGCCCGATCGCCCAATAAGCGATGTCGTTGTGGTGCGCGCCCCAATCGGTCATCGTGCCGCCGGAGTACTCGTACCAGAAGCGGAACGTTCGGTGACAGCGCTCGGGAACGTACTCCACGAAGGGCGCCGGGCCCTGCCAGAAGTCCCAATTGAGCTCGGCGGGCACGGCCGCCTCCTTGAATGGCCCCTCGCGCAGGCCGGCCGGCAACCAGACGTTGGCCTCGCGCAGCTTGCCGATCCGGTGGTTGCGCACGAGCTCGCAGGCGAGCCGGAATCGCTGCGAGCTCCGCTGTTGGGTGCCCGTCTGCAGCACGATGCCGGCCTTGCGGACCGCATCCACGAGCCGCCGGCCCTCGTCGATGGTGAGCGTCAGCGGCTTCTCGGCGTAGACATCCTTACCCGCGCGCGCGCAACCAAGGTTGACCAGCGTGTGCCAATGATCGGGCGTGCCGTTGACGACCACGTCGATGTCGTCGCGGTCGAGCACCCGGCGGAAGTCGGCGCAGTCCTCCGGCTTCCGGCCTTCAACCGTCAGCTTCTCGATCGCCGTGGCGGCGCGCTTGCGGTCGACGTCGCAGACCACGCGGACGTCGCCCCAGTTGGCGGCGTTGCGGGCGTCGTTGGTCCCCTGACCACCCGCGCCGACGAGGGCGATGGCCGGACGGTCGTTGGGCGAAAGCACACGCCGGCGGCGGACGGACTCCGCGGCGACCAACTCGCGCTCAGCGAACCAGACCGGAACGCCGGAGACCGCGGCGAAGGCGGCGCAGCGCTGCATGAAACGACGACGGGAGACTTGGAATTCCTTCATGGGGCGGGGATTTCGTTCCGACCGTAGGCCCAGCCCAGTGCTCCGCAAGCCCCGCGCTCGCCACCCAAAAAACTTCTCCCGACCGTGGAGACTATCCCGACACCCTGCCTCTCCGCACCAGGGGGATGAGGACCATAGCGCGTCGCCCGCCGTTTATCCGTCACGGCCCGGCTGACCTCGCCGTGCATCGGCACGCCGGGAAGGCACGTAGTACTCCACGTAACCGAGCATCATCTCGTCGAACGTCTGCTGGCCCCAGCGCACTTCCCGCGAGGGATCGGGATTCGCCGGATTCACGGCGCTGTTGTCGTACCATGCCGTATAGACGAGGCGGCTGCCGCGAGGCAGTGTCGGCGGCTCGGCGAACTGGTACGGCAACTGCCAGTTGAAGTCATAGCGCGGAACGTCGAGCAACAGCCGGCGCGTGCCGTCGGCGTAGGCCACTTCGTACCGCGCCGCCTTCCCGCGCAGGTGCATGTGCGGCATGAAGCCGAGGATCGTCGCGTCATACGGAAGTGTGATTGAGGCCGTCTCCGCGTGGTTGCCCGCCCCTGAAGGGATCCGCAGCCGCGGGTTCGCGAGCCCGAAGACTTCGATCGCATGCCGTGGCGGCTCCGTCGCGAAGACCAGCCCGAGCTGGGTCCGGTCGGTCGTCGCGCGGCCGTTCGGCGTATAATGCATCTGGAACGTCACCGTCGCCCCGGCGGGAATCCGCTTCGCGAAGCCGGGCGGGAACAGCGCATGGGCGTTACCCGGCACGTAGGCGGCGAACAGTCCTTCGCGCTCCGAATCACCGCCGCGATCCGACGGCTTCGCCCCCTTGGGAAGCACCTGCACGATGATGTGGTGCACGACCCCGCGCGCCGTCGGCCGTAGCTCGTAGCCGCGCACCCAGCGGTCCTCCCCGAAGTTCGTTTCCACCCGCAGCGTCTGGTAAGGCATCACGCCTTCCGCCTTCACCGCCACCGCCCGCGGCAGCTCCAGCACGGCGTCGGGCTTACCAATCAGCCACCCGTCGGAAAACGTCCGCGGCAACGGCGCGTCCGCCGGATCCCCCAGCAAGCGGTCACCCTCCAGCCAAGCGAGCAGGTCGGCCTTGTCCTCCGGGTTGAGCGAACGGTCATTGCGCCAATGCGACGTCTCCCCCGCCGGCGGCGGCGACGCGAACCACGGCGGCATCGCGCCCCGCGATACCTGACGGCGGATCATCCCGGCCCGCGAAACGACATCGTCATACGTCAGCAGGCTGAACGGTCCCACGCCGCCCGGCCGATGGCACTCCACGCAATTCGACTGGATGATGCGGGAGATCCGGCCGTGGTAGGTCAGCGAACCAGAGGCCACCACGCCTGAACCGGCGCGGTCCGGCTCCAGCACGCAGCCGGGCGCCTCGGTCGCGGCGATCAACGGCACGCGTCCGGCCAGATGCGCTTCCAACGCATCCGCCAGAAACCGCCGCCGCGGCGCCTCCAGCGAATAGCCCAGCCCGTACTGGTCGTCGACCGCCCCGCGGAAAACCACCGTCCGCGCCGCATCCAGCACCAGCATCTCCGTCGTCGTGCGGGCCCCGAGCACCCGGGTGATCGCCCCTTCGCGGTCATGGACGTACCGACCCTTCAGGCCGTGCTCGGCGATCGCCGACCGGATGTCGTCCGGGAGGTCCGTCGCGGTGGGATTCACGAAGAGGAACGAGACGCCCCGACCCGCGTACTCGCGCTCCAACCGCGCGAGCGTCGGCGTGTACTTGCTCGCCAGCGGACACCCCGTGCCGGTGAACGCGATCACGAGCGCCCTGCCACCCGACAGTTCCGCGAGTCGCCCCGCGTTTCCGCCGAGATCCGTGAATGCGAAATCAGCCACCCGCCGGCCCACCCCAGCGTCACCCGCCTTCAGCACGCGCGGTCCCTCGCGCACGGATTCCAAGGGCGGGGGCGGCGCCTCATCCTTGCCGGTGGCGGGCCGATCCTCCGGCCGCCCCGCCCCACCCTGAAAACTTTCCACCAGCGCGAGGAGCCGCGTCAGTTCCTCGCGCGTGATGAACCCATCCCCATCCCGGTCCAACCGCGAAAACCACGAAGCGTTGCTGGTCTCGGCGGGGCTGAGGCGGCCGTCATTGTCGCGGTCGAGGGAGTCAAAACGCTCCGCCAGCGAACGCAGCTGCGCGCGGGGATCGGCCGAGAAGGAGGTCACGGCCGGCGCCAGCGCGGCGAGAAGAACGGCACGGCGGAAGAAACCGGGAAGACGGCACATCGGGAGATGACGCGACACTGAAGCACGCGGTGGCAGGTGCGCAACCCGGCGCGTACCCGACGTGCGCTGTCGAATTCGGTTTGAAACGCGCGGACCGTTGGCCTCGCCTGAGCCCACCCCACCCCTCCCCATGAAGATCCGTTTGCCGGGCCTCCTGTTCGCCCTCCTTGCCCCTTGCCTCCTCGCCGCCGAGACCGGAACCGTCGAAGGCCGCGTCTCCGATCCCGCCTCGGCCGAGTTCCTCGAGCGTGTGCGCGTCACCGTCGAAGGGACGCAGCTCGAGACGTTCACCGACACCGCCGGTTTCTACCGGCTCTCCGGCGTGCCGGCCGGCAACGCCCGGGTGCGCGCCGCCTACACCGGCCTGCCCCCGCGCGAGTCCACCGTGACGGTGGCGTCCGGGCGCACGGCCGTGGCCGACTTCGAGTTCAGCCGTTCCGGCGGGCGCGGGGGCGACGTGGTCAAGCTGGCGGGCTTCGTCGTGAACACGACGCGTGAAATGGAAGCGGCGGCGATCGCGATCAACGAGCAGCGCTTCGCGCCCGACATCCGGAGCGTGGTCTCCACCGACGAATTCGGCGCGGTGGCGGAAGGCAGCGTGGGCGAGTTCCTGAAGTTCGTGCCCGGCATCAGCATCGAGTACGAGGCCGGGGCGCTGGCGCGCGGCATCTCGATCAACGGCGTGCCGTCGAACAACGTTCCCGTGCAGGTGAACGGGTTCAACCTCGCGAGCGCCGGCGGAAACTCCGTGACGGCAAGGTCGGCCCAGATGGACATGACCTCGATCACGGCGACCTCACGCATCGAGGTGCAGTACTCCCCGACGCCCGACGCGCCGGGCTCGGCGCTGGCGGGGCTGGTGAACATGGTTCCCCGCAGCGCCTTCGAACGCTCCCGGCCGCAGCTGTCGGTCAACACCTTCGTGATGATGCGAGACAACGCGCGGGAGCTGGGACCCACTCCGGGCTACCTCGAGAAAGACACCTGGAAGGTGCTGCCCGGCTTCGACTTCTCTTACGTGCGGCCGGTCACGCGCGACTTCGGCTTCACGCTCTCCGGCGGCTTCTCGGAGAACGGCACGATGGAGCAATACATCCAGAACCGCTGGCACGGCCTCAACACGGCCACCAACGGCGTCGCCTTCCCGCACACCACCGCCGACCGGCCGTACCTCACGCAGACCATCATGCGCGACGGCACGAAGAACGCGCGCCGCGTCTCGTTCGGTGCCACGCTCGACTGGCGGTTCTCGCCGCGCGACCGGCTCTCCTTCTCCTACCAGCACTACTACATCGATTTTCTCGTCCTTAATCGCACGATCACCTTCTCGACCAACCGCGTGAACCCCGGGGATTTCACGCCGTTCGAGACCCGCGGCGCCGCGGGTCAGGGCCAGCTCCAACTCGCCAACACCTTCCGCGACCGCACCAACTCCACGCTCTCGCCTTCGCTGGTGTGGCGCCATGACGGGCCGGTCTGGAAGATGGAGGCGGGGCTGGGCGTCTCCATCGGGCGCAATACCTTCCGCGATACCGACAAGGGCTACTTCGTCGGCTCCGTCGCGCAGCGCTCGGGCGTGACGGTCAACTTTGCCGACATCTTCTACCTGCGGCCGCGGTCCATCAGCGTCACCGACGCCGCAGGGGCGCCCGTCGACCCGTATTCGATCAATTCCTACGCCGTCACGCAGACGAGCGCCAACCCGCTCACCAACCACGACGCCCAGCGGGGCGCCTACGCCAACGTCGCGCGCACCCTGGCCTTACGGGTACCGGTCACGCTCAAGGCCGGCCTCGACCTGCGGAAGAACAAGCGGGAGGCCCGGCGCGGCGACTACACCTGGGCGTTCGTCGGCGCCGACGGCCGCGGCAGCACCGCGCCGGCCGCCGGCGACGACGGGGCCGCGCCGTTCTTCGCGCCGGGCTACTCACGCCGCGACATGCCGTTCGGGTTTCCGCGGGTGCAGTGGCTCGATAACGAGAAGCTCTGGTCGCACCACAAGGCCAACCCGGGCCAACTCGTCTTCAACGAAAACGCCGCCTACCGCTCCGACGTCCTGCGCTCGCGCGCGGCGAGCGAGCTGGTGTCGGCCGCGTTCCTGCGGGGCGACATCGCCGCCCTCGACCGCCGCCTGCGCCTCGTGGGCGGCATCCGGGCCGAGCAGACCAACACGGTCGCATTCGGACCGCTCAACGATCCGAGCCTGAATTACCGCCGCGATGCCGCCGGCAACATCCTCCTCACCAACGGCCGGCCCATCCCGATCGTCTCCAACACGAGCTCCCTCGATTACTCCAAGCTCACGTACATCGACCGCGGCGTCCGCGCGGAGAAGGAGTACCTGCGCTGGTTCCCCAGCCTCAACGCCAGTTACGACGTGCGCGAGAACCTCGTCGCCCGCGCCGCCTACTACCATTCGATCGGCCGGCCCAGCTTCGAGCAGTACGCGGGCGGGCTCAATCTGCCCGACGAGACTTCTCCCCCGGGCCCCACGAACCGCATCACGGTCAACAACGCCGCCATCAAGCCCTGGACCGCGCGCTCGTTCAGCGCCCGGCTCGAATACTACTTCGCCGGCGTCGGCCAGGTTTCGCTCGGCGGCTTCGTGCGCCACTTCCGGAATTTCTTCGGTGAGACGACCTTTCCGGCCACTCCCGCCTTCCTCTCACTGTACGCGCTCGACGCCGAGACCTTCGGCCCCTTCGACGTGGCCACCCAGCACAACATCCAGGACTCGGTCCGGATGACCGGCTACGACTTCAGCTACAAGCAGGCCCTCACCTTCCTTCCACACTGGGCCCGCGGCCTGCAGGCCTTCGCCAACTTCTCCTCCCAACGGCCCACCGGCGAGGCCTCCGCCAACTTCCAGGGCTACGTTCCGCTGAAGGCCAGTTGGGGCATCTCCCTCGCGCGCGAACGCTTCAGCCTCCGGGCCAATTGGAGCTACCAGGGCCGCAGCCGCAACGGGGCCGTCACCGGCGCCAGCATCCCCGCGGGCACCTACAACTACACCGTCCGCCGCGTGTTCGTCGACCTTCTCGGGGAGTACAACCTGAACCGCCGCCTCTCCCTCTACTTCACGCTGCGCAACGTCCTCGACATGCCCGAGCAACAGGAAGTCGACGGGCCCGGCGTACCCCAGCACGCGACGTTCCGGAGCGCCGAGTTCGCCGGCTCACTCTGGACCTTCGGCATCAAGGGCACCTTCTGACGACTGCCGGGCGGCCCGGACAGTCCACGTCAGCCGCTCCCGGCCGCGCCACCCACGCGCGACGGAACGTTTGCGTCCGCCGCGGCACCGGGCTTTCGATCGCGGTGATGCGTTTGCCCCTCCCCGCCTGCTGGTTCGCGTGCGCCGTGGTCCTCGGCGCGGCCGAGGCTCCCGCCCTGCGTCCGCTGCCGGAGTACCGCGCGCCCCGCGCAGCCACGCCCCCGCGGATCGACGGCGCCTTCGACGAGCCGGCCTGGGCCGCCGCGCCGGCGGCCGGCGACTTCGTGTTCACCTGGTACAAGTCCGGCCGGCAGGAGCAGACGAACGTACGGCTGCTCTGGGATGAAGAATACCTCTATCTCGCGGCCACCTGCGACGACGCCCACATCACCGCGCGGCATACCGAGCGCGACGGCAAGATCCCCGAGGATGACTGCCTCGAGATCATGCTCGCGCCCAACGCCGCCACGCCCCGCATCTACTTCAACCTCGAGTTCAACGTCATCGGCGGGCTCCTCGACAACTTCCGGCCCAACGGACCCGACCAACCCCGCGCCCCGAAATGGGACGCCGAGGGCGTGCGGATCGCGGGCAAATGGTCCGGCACCCTCAACGACGATTCCGACACCGACCGGCACTGGCAGGTCGAGGTCGCGATCCCGTGGCGCAACTTCGCGGCCGTCGCCGCCGCCTTGCCGCCGCGCCCCGGCACCGTGATGCGCATGAACTTCAACCGCCACGGCGGGAAGACCAACCCGCAGTACAGCCAATGGGCGCAGGCCGATACCCCGAAGCCGTCCTTCCACACGCCGGACCGCTTCGGCCGGCTGATCCTCTCCGGGGAAACCGCCGGCGCCGGCCGCTGACGACCACGTGCGCCGGCTCCCTTCGCTCCTCGCCGCGCTCGCGCTGCTCCTCGCAGCCGCGACGCCGGCTTGGGCCGCGCCCCTTCGCGTTGCCGTGCTCGCGCCCGCGGGCGAAAACGCGGTCGCCAACCCTGAACGTGCGCTGGAAGCCGGAGGGCTCATGCAAGCGGCCCCGCTGGCGCAGGCGCAGGCCTTGCTCGTTTACCGCGGTCCCGGGCCCGGCGGCCTCACGGAGACCCGCCGCGCGATCGAGGCGGGACTGCCGGTCGTGATCGTCGGAGCGGACCCCGCCGCCTGGACCGGAGCCGAGGACTGGCTGGCACGCCTGCTCGGCGCGACCCACGGGCCCGCGTTCGCCAGCGGCGCGCCGCTCCGCGTCATCAATCTCTTTGCCCACCCGATCTTCACCGCGACGGAGCGCCTCGAAACCGATGAACCCGTGCCCGCCTGGACCCGTCTGGCCGAGGGCGCGCAACTGATCGCCGAGGGCATCACAGGCGAGGACACCACTCCCCTCGCCTGGGTACGGACGATCGGCGCCGCGAGGGTCTGTCACCTCGTGCCGTCGTCGCCCGCGCTGCTCGCGGAACCGGACTACCAGCGGATCCTCGCGCAGGCCCTGCTTTGGGTGGCGCGGCGGCCGATCCCGGGGGCGAAGCCCGCTGTGCAACGGACCTTCATGCCGGAATCCCACCCGGGGGCGTTCGCGATCACTTTTCCCGAGGGTATCGGCGTGTGCCTGGATCCCGTGCGCGGCGGGGTGAACTTCGCGTGGGAAGGCGACTTCGTGGACCAGCGCCCGCGCTGGCTCACCAAGCAGGGCGCCCCTGCGCGGATCTTCGGTCCGGTCTTCTACCTCGAGAAGGCCTGGCAGCCCCTGCGCGCCGGCTCCCCCGGCTCCGGCGACGTTGCGCGCTTCCGCGGCTATGCGCTGCGCGAGGGAATCCCGGAATTCCACCACGAGGTCGGCGGCCGCACCGTGCGCGAGACCCTGCGCGTCCTACCCGACGGCGGAGGTTTCGTGCGGGAGTTCGCAGTCGGCACCGGCAATTCCCCGCTCTGGCTTACGTTGGAGGACCAATCCGGCGCAGTCGTCGCCGTCGAAGGGGCGTCGCGCGATGGCGCTAA
>JACCDO011919847.1_pt1 | contig 14097 bp, 15 predicted proteins | sample 7446101 | NCBI WGS metagenome assembly JACCDO01 (sample SAMN15323440, study PRJNA562643) | freshwater metagenome | isolation source: river surface water | place: USA:Blue River Watershed | collected 2017-08-16
GTCACAGGCGCATCACGACCTTGAAGGGCAGCGGGGCACCCGACGTGCCACTAGCTCAAGACAGCGAACCACTTCCCTTCAGGGTCCGAGAAGGCAAAGCTGCGGGGTCCTCGTGCGTTTCCTACCTCTGTTGCCTGTACGCCGTTGGCTACAAGTGTGGCGCGCAACGTGTCGAGATCCTCAACCCGGAACGCTACAGATGGTGTGGCGAGGTCGAGGTTGTCGGGATTCGCACGCATCATCTCCACAGGCACGAGTTGGAAAGAGAAATCTTGACCTTCAAATCCAACTTCAACAATCTGAAAAGGCCCGGCTTCCATGCGCCTGCGCTCCTGCATGCCGACCTGTTCTACCCAGAACCTTGCACACGTTTCTGTGTTTGTTACGTAGAGAACAAGGTATCCAACTCGCATAAGAAATTTGTACCCCCAGCACTGACGCTCAATACGATCTCGCAGCAAATAGTAGCGATCTTGTGAATCTTCACATCTGCCGCAAATGCTGCAATAACGCGGAGGGCACATACTCAGCGTGTCGGAGATCTCTCCGGCCGCTCAATTGCCTGGCTAGGTGAAGTTAGATGAGAAGTGAGGGCACCATAATGAAGCGCCTACTCGCACCAGTACTGTTGGCAACCCTATTCGCACTCAATGCGCCGGTGGCGCCGGTGACCGCAGCTCCGGCCGCTCCGTGCGCGAACATTAGCCGTGCTGCATGCACCCTGAAGGGAACCTACAAATACACCGCTGACGGTGCAAACTACGTACTCGCGGGAAACCTGACCGTCAAGCAGGCCAAGACCAAGCTGCAGATTGCTGGCCTTCTTCGCTTCGTTCAGAAGGGCGGCGCCGCGCCCACTGCTGGAACTACCGTGAACCTGAGTGTCGTCTACATGACCAACCGTGTTGGCTGCCTGCCTGGTGAGGGCGGCATCTCACGCACCCTGTTGGTTGCAGGTGCTGTGCCGTTCACCACGGAAGACACCCCCCTTGATGTCGACACTGTGGCAAATGAGTTCTCGTTCAAAGTGACGCCAAAAAAGTCTACGAGGACGGTTGCGACGATCGCTGCCGACCTTCAATCCGCTGGAGCAAAGACCGGCGAGATTGTCCTCTTGCTTGACGGCGGGCGCGCCTGCACGGCGCTAACCACTCGGCGCTAACTGCAATCAGAAACGGACAAGACAGCCGAGGTTGAGGTTCAACCTCAAGCTCAATATCAACGCCAGAAGCACTCCGCCACCTGTACGTGAGCGGCGCGCTTCTGGCGCTGTGACGATTACCCAAAGGAGACCACTCTAGGTGCCCGATCTCTTTTCCTGGCCCCGGTCGTTGCGCCTAACGAAGTAGTTCATTGCTACGATGGGTCAATGACAAAGCACCTTCCCTCTCGTTTGATGGCCGATGTCAATGAGCCGCTCGTGCTCTTCCTGATCGGCATGCGCATCAATACGCTCTGGCGCGTCTGGGAGTGGCTTCCGTCATTCTTGGCGATGGGGCCAATGATCGTCGAGCTGTACAAGAACCCCGAACTCGGTTTCTTGAGTGCCCGCACCGAAATGGCTGGACGAACGATCACGGTGATCCAATACTGGAAGTCGTTCGAAGCGCTTGAGGCGTACGCCGCCAACAGCGAGCGCAAGCACCGACCGGCGTGGACCGCCTTCTACAAGCGCGCCACCAGTGGCACCGGCGCCGTGGGCATCTATCACGAGACCTATGTGATTCGCCCTGGTGAAGTTGAGTCGCTCTACGTCGACATGCCTAACGGTTTTGGTCTCGGTGGTGCCGTCGGGATGAAGCCGGTTACGCCGAAAACTGAGACGGCGCGCGAGCGCAAGGGGTAGTGGGCTAGGCGGAGAACGCCACCTCGGCGGTAGGTACAACCCTCGCCGTTCGCCCTGGCGCCGACTGAAAGCCCCAGTACATGTTGGTGTGTTTAATGATGACGTCGGGAGGCGGCGCACCCCACTCAGTCATGTCTTCGGTGGTGTGAGCATCGCTGACGAGCGTCACGTCGTAGCCGCGGGTGAATGCGCCATGAATCGTTGAGCGAATACAGGCGTCGGTCTGTGCGCCAACCACCACGAGGTGGCCGACCTTTACAGCGGCGAAGACCTCCTCAAGGTTCGTCGCCTCGAATGAATCACCGTAGAGCTTGTGCACCAGCGGTTCACCCTCAAGACGTACGAGCTCAGGCACGTATTGCCATGCGTCGCCACCGATGGGCATCTGCTCTTCGGAGTGTTGCACCCAGATGACTGGCGTGCCGGCGGCGCGGGCAGCGGTGAGGAGCGTCTGAATGTTGGTGATGACCGCCTCACGCTGATACGCGGCGCCAACGACGCCGACTTGCACGTCGATGATGAGGAGCGCCGTTGCAGTTCGGTTGTGAAGTGTTGTCATAACGGCGAAATAGTAGCGCGCCAAAGTAAATGCGCCGCGTTTGAGGCGCGGTGTTCCGCTCCCGTATACTCCGCCGAGTCAGCTGTTCATTGGGGGGCTTCCCCTGAGGCGCTGTCATTCAGGTGGAGGTGTATCGTGGCCGACCCAAAGCAGACGAAATTCGTGCTCGACGAAAATCGGATGCCTAAGGCCTGGTACAACATCGCGGCGGATCTTCCGTGGCCACAATCGCCGGCGCTGAATCCTCAGACCGGCCAGCCCCTCGGCCCCGATGATCTCGCCCCACTCTTTCCAATGGCACTCATTGGCCAAGAGGTTTCAACGGAGCGAGAGATTGAGATTCCAGAGCCGGTGCGCGACGCGTATCGCCTCTATCGACCGAGCCCGCTCTTCCGCGCGCATCGACTTGAGAAGCTGCTGGGCACGCCGGCGAAGATCTTCTACAAGTACGAGGGTGTGAGCCCCGCCGGAAGCCACAAGCCAAACACCGCCATTGCGCAGGCGTTCTACAACGCGCAAGAGGGTGTGAAGCGACTCGCCACCGAAACCGGTGCAGGGCAGTGGGGCACGTCGCTCGCATTCGCTGGCGCGATGTTCGGTCTCGAGATCAAGGTCTACCAGGTGCGTGCGAGCTATGACGCGAAGCCGTATCGCCGCATCCTTATGGAGACGTACGGCGCAAAGGTGGTTGCAAGCCCAAGTCCCGACACGAACTACGGTCGTTCGGTGCTCGCCTCTGACCCACACACGACCGGTTCACTTGGTATGGCGATCAGCGAGGCGGTCGAAGATGCCGCCACGCGCGACGACACCAAGTACGCACTCGGTTCCGTGTTGAATCACGTGCTGTTGCACCAGACGGTGATCGGCCAAGAGACCCAGTTGCAGCTGGAGATGGCGGACGTTGAGCCCGACATCTTGGTCGGCTGCACCGGCGGTGGTTCGAACTTCGCCGGATTCACCTTCCCATTCTTGGGCGCTGAATTCCGCGGCGGCCGCAAGGTGCGGGTGATTGCGGCGGAGCCGACGGCGGCGCCATCGCTCACCCGCGGCATCTATGCGTATGACTACGGTGACACCGCGCATATGGCCCCAATGGTGAAGATGCACACGCTCGGTTCGGCCTTCATGCCAGATCCGATCCACGCTGGTGGGTTGCGCTATCACGGCATGGCTCCGCTGGTCTCGCTCCTGAAGGAGAAGGGCGCCATTGAGGCGGTTGCGATTCCGCAGCGCGAAACCTTCGAGCGCGGCGTGGAGTTCACCCGCACCGAAGGGATCCTGCCAGCACCCGAAGCGAACCACGCCATTGCGGCGGCGGTGCGTGAGGCGCTGATCGCCAAGGCCGAGGGGAAGGAGCGCGTGATTGTCTTCAACAATTGCGGGCACGGCTTCTTGGACCTCGCGGCGTATGAGAACTACCTCGCTGGCAAGCTCGAGGACTTGAGCCTTGAGCAGAGCAAGATCGAGGCTGCGCTCAACGACCTGCCAAAGCCGTAACGCACCGGCGTTAGGCACTCATGGCGAACGTACGACCCTTCCGGGCGACGCGCTACGCGCGCGAGCAGATTGATGCACTCCTGAGTCCGCCGTACGACGCGGCAGAGGCAGAGGTCATTCAACGCTTGCGCGCGAGCGAGCCACTCAACTCGGCGGCGCTCGACGCTTCGAACTCTCCCGAAGAGTCCGCAAAGCTCTGGCGCTCGTGGCGCAGGAGTGGCGTGCTGATTGACGAGGCTAAGCCTGCGATCTACCTGTACGAAGGGGTCAGCGAGAGCGGCGTCACCATGCGCGGCATCTTTGCCGCAGTGCCGGTAGGCGCATACGGACCGGAGACAGGCGTGTATGGGCACGAGCGCACCCTTGATGGCCCGCGAGCGGGGCGTCGCGCACTGCTTGCAGCAACACGTGCGAACCTCTCGCCAATCTTGCTCTTGCGCTCTGGTGATGGGCGGATGTTCACAGCCGCGTTTGCACAGGTCTCTACCAGCACTCCGATCATTTCGGGAACAGCTCCCGACGAGTCACACGTTCGAATCTGGTGCGTTGATCCACAAGGTGAACACGGCGCTTTGTTGCTGAGCTGGGCTGCAGGCGCCCCTCTTGTGATTGCGGATGGGCATCACCGCTATGAATCAGCGCGCGAATTGGCAGTGGCGGGGAGTGGGTCAACGCACACGCTGGGCCTGATCGTGGAGGCCGACACGGCGGGGCCAACCCTGCATGCCACGCATCGCATTCTGACTGGGTATGACGGCGCGGCGTTCATCGCAGGGCTTACACAGTTGACAGACGTTGAACACGTTGAAGCTGGCCGCACTCTGCCTGACAAGCTTCAGAACCGACAGTTTGCAGTGGCAATTGATGGTGCCGTAACGGTGGTAACCCTACGCAAAGAGCCAGCACACCAACCCATTGCCGCCCGCGTTGAGAAGCTACTAGAAGAGACGCTGCACATCACACCTGCAGACGTGGCTGCTGGCGCGCTGCGCTACGAGCGTCAGGCTAATCGAGCCATCAGCGCTTCGTACACGGCGAAGACGATTGCGCTTCTGCTGCCGCCAGAGACCATCGATTCAGTGATTTCAACTGCCCTCGCGTCACAGGTGATGCCGCAGAAGGCAACGCACTTCACGCCGAAGCCAGCGACTGGACTGCTCTTTCTTGCACACGATCAGAATGCGGAGTTAGCTAGGGAGTAGTCCGCTCGCGGCGGGAGCGGGGCTCTAGCGACTGTCGTTAAAGGTCCAGACGTCGAGCGCGTCAAGGTCAAGGCTGCTGTTGCCGTTCGCGGCGAGTGCGCCAGCGATCTGAGCGCGATGTTCGGTGGCGTGGTGCACGGCCTGGTTGACGAGCACCCAGCGCGGCACGGAGATCTCTTCGCCGCCGTACGAGATCCAGGTGAGGATCTCGTCGCCTGGCAACTGCGCTCCGGCTCGCAACTTGGTATCGGCCACGGCGAGGGCGGCGGCGAGTGCTTGAATATCGCTGGCAGTAGCTGGAAGCTCGCGCTTCTCAGCCCGTGGTTCGCCGTGAAGGCGCTGGGCGTAGTTCTCGGCGGCGGAGGTGAGGTGGTGGGCGATGGCGCCCACACTCCACTCGGAGCCGGGCGAGGTATGGGCGTAGGCAGCCTCAGGCAGTGCCACAAGGACTGAAAACATTTCAGTATTGGCCCACGCCATGTGCGTGAGTTGGCGGTCAAGGGTGGCGTTCACATCCATAAGGATCTGATCGTACTAGATGCTAGTCTCCCGCAATGCCAACCGAAAAGATTTCAGCGCGCGACGCTATTTTGCAGGCGACCATTGCCGAACTCACGGTGTCTGGCGCCGAAACCTTTACCCCCCTCACGGTGTGCAAGCAACTTGGCATTAAGCCGAACCTCGTCAACTATCACTTCAAATCTCGTGAAGGGTTGATTCGAGAGGCAGCTGTGACCTCGTACGAGGAGTATGGTCGCGGCTTTGTGAAAGTGTGGGAGCAGTTTGGCCATGCACCGCGCGAGCACTTTGCCGCTGCGATCAGGTTTCAAATTGAGTGGACGGTCTCCCATAGCTCCATCATGCACCTCGTTACGAACGGAAAGATCGAAGATTTCACGAGCGAGCAGCGCGATCGCATCGCCAGGTCGCTGATGCAGAACGTGTCGCTCTTGACGACTGCTGTCGGTGGCGTAGTTGACGGGGCAGGATGGGATCACGTGGCGACCCCTGCAGATGTTGCGCGACGCCCAGAGCTTGGATACGCCGCCGGTGCCGTCTCTTGGATGGTGAGCGGTCACGCCATTTGGAAGGCGGGTCCACTACTGCATGTGGCAAGGCAGATTCCGGCGGCGGAAACAATCAGCAATGTTGATGAGCAGGTGTTGGCGATGGCATTTGCGATCATTCGCTACTTCGGCGACAAGAGCGAAGGATCGAGGCGTTAGCCGTTCGCTTGTTGAGCTTTTCGCACCGCAAGGAGCACGCCAGAAACCGCGACAGCACCAATTGATGCCAGTAACACCCCGAGCTTCGCGGCGCCTAAAGACTCATCGGATGTAAACGCAAGTTCACTAATGAGGAGCGACACGGTGAATCCGATTCCGGCGAGTGCACCGATGACGGCGATGTCAATCCACTTCACTCCAGTTGCGAGCCTGGCTCCCAGCGCCGTAGCGAGTCGTGCTGCAAGGAGAATCCCCACCGGCTTCCCGACAACGAGTCCAACTAGTACGCCCAGCAGAATCGGCGAGTTGATTACGACACCAAGGTCAATTGAGCGAAGGTCAACCGCCGCGGCGAAGAGGGCAAAAAGTGGCACAGCGATCCCCGCGCTGATTGGATGGAAACGCGCGGTCGCTCGGTCAACTGGCGCGTCGGTCTCGCCAGGATCTTTCTTGACACGCATGAGTAGGCCCAGCGCGACGCCGGCGATCGTTGCATGGATCCCTGCCTCATGTACCGCATACCAAACGGCGAGCGCGAGAGGCACATAGATGAGCGGTGAAGTGATGCGCTGCCGTTGGGCCAGAGCAAAGGCCGCCAAGAGGAGCGCCGCGATTGCAATCCACTCAACGCTGAGGCCAGCCGAATAGAAGAGGGCAATCACCAAGATCGCACCGAGATCGTCGACGATGGCCAGTGTGAGCAGGAACGTACGCACGCCTGAAGGGAGTCCGCGACCGAGAACTGCCAGCACTGCGAGGGCGAAGGCAATGTCAGTGGCCATAGGAATCCCCCAGCCGCTTACGGCATCAGCGGAACTACTACGGTTAATGGCGAGATAGAGAAGCGCTGGAACAATCATTCCGCCAAGTGCGGCTGCAACGGGGAGCGCCGCCTGGCGCGGCTTTGAGAGTGTGCCAACGACAAGTTCGTGCTTGAGCTCACAGCCAATGACAAAGAAGAAGATGGCGAGGAGGGCGTCTGCGGTCCACTCCTGAATCGTGAGATTCAAATGGAGCGCGTCGATACTAATCTTCGTTGTCGCGATTGCACGGAACGCATCAGAGAGCGGACCATTCGCGAGGAGTAGTCCAATGAGCGCAGCGCCAATCAGCAGCGCACCACCGGTGGTCTCGCTCTGCAGGAATGCTCGAAGTCGCTGCCGATTTGTCATCGCCGTATCGTATCGCGTGCAAGGTGCCTTGCGTAAAGCCATATACTTCTCGTAACAGAGCCGTTCGTGCTCTTACTGAGGGAGGTTTCATGGCAACCAAGCGCAAGGCTCCAGCGAAGCGAACCGCAACCGTTGAGCTCTCCCTCGTCTATCCGAAAACATCCTCGCGGCTCCTGAATGGCCTCTTCTTGAAGTGGCTGCTCGTGATCCCGCACCTCATTCTGTTGAGCCTCTTTGCCGTTCTGGTCGGCTTCCTCATGTTCTTCGCCTGGGTGGGCATCTGGATCAACGGTCGCTACCCTCGACGCCTCTGGGAGGTCAATGCTTCGTACTTGCGCTACACCACCAGCGTGAATGCGTATCTGGTGCAGCTCACCGACGAGTACCCGGCCTACCCAGAGAACCCACTCACAACGTCGCGCAAGCGCCGCGGCTAGCGAATGCCAGCGACGACCCCGTTCCTCTGGTTTGATGGCACCGCCGAAGAGGCGGCGAACCTCTATGTCTCGGTGTTTCCCAACAGCACCATCGATGAGGTGATGGGCACACCAGGGAGTGCAATGGGGGTGCGATTCACGTTGGACGGAGCACCGTTCTCTGCCATCAACGGCGGGCCGATGTACCAGTTCACGCCCGCAGTTTCGTTTCAGATTGCGTGCGCCGACCAGGCGGAGATTGATCACTACTGGGCCGGGCTGACCGCAGGGGGCGGGGAGCCTGGGCAGTGTGGCTGGTTGAAGGACCGTTTCGGACTTTCCTGGCAGGTGATTCCCCAAGAAATGGGGCGCTACCTCGGCGGCCCAGATGCGGAGGGTGCAGCCCGTGCCCAGCAGGCAATGTTGTCCATGGGGAAGCTGATCATTGAGGATCTCCGCCGAGCCTACGAAGGGGAGTAGCACGCGGGGACTCGCCCCATTGAAAACTTTTCAGTAAGATATGGCGATGCTTGCGCAGTGGGATTGGACGGGTCTATTCGGGGGGCTGATTAGCTTCGCTGTTGTGCTGTACGTGCAGCGCACGCAGCGCATTCGTAGCACCCGCGGCACCACCGTGAGCATGATCGCCTTCGCGGCCCTGGTCGCCTATGTATGGGCTCCGATCGGCTTCCCCAACTCCGATTGGTCGCGAGCCCCGCTTGGCACCGATGTCATTCGGCTGATCCCCATCGTCAACTTTGACCCAGCCCTACTGCAAACCCAGTGGCTGCTCGTGCAGGTGGGCATGGGTGCGGCGACCTTCTTCCTTGCCACCCTGGCCCTCTACGGCGATGCGCGACGCGCGGCCTTCGCCGTCATCGGCATCATGGCCGTGGGGCTGGAGATCAGCCAGGCGCTCTCGAACTACTTCTCCAACCCAGTGCCGCCCTACCGGGTAGACGTGCACGACGTTCTTGCGCGGGCCGCTGGCGCGCTCGCCACCTACGTTCTGCTCAAGATCCTTGGGGCTACTTGGCGCGTCTGGGTCCGACCCTCGTTCGCAAAGAGCGGCATCATCGGCTTCATCGACGGAGTCACGCGCCGCATCTAGCGACTGCAAGGCGTTGCAGTAACTGACTGGGCGGGCAGGCGATACACTGCCCACATGACCGCAGCAGATCTTATTGCCCAAGCCGCTGGCGAGCCGAGCATCTGTCGATGCCCGTCGCTCTCCTTCGAGCCGTCCTGCGCGCGCTGAGGCGATCGCAACCAGGGACCAAACGGCAGAGGGGGCGGCGGATGTAGTCCACAACCCATGATGTAGCTGGAGGTACCCGATATGACCGTTCATAACCCAGGAATCTTTTCCGACAACGCCATCACCATTGGCCGCACCCCACTGGTGCGCTTGAACCGCGTCACCGACGGCGCCGCCGCAACGGTGCTCGCCAAGATTGAGGGGCGCAACCCTGCCTACTCCGTAAAGTGCCGACTCGGCACCGCCATGGTGCTCGACGCCGAGAAGCGCGGCGTACTGAAGCCAGGCGTTGAGATTGTTGAGCCAACGAGCGGCAACACCGGCATCGCCTTGGCGATGGTTGGCGCGGCGCGCGGCTACAAGGTCACCCTCACCATGCCCGACACCGTCAGCATTGAGCGACGAAAGTTGATCGTTGCCTACGGCGCAACGCTGGTCTTGACCGAAGGTGCAAAGGGGATGCCAGGAGCAATCGCCAAGGCGGAAGAGATCGCCGCATCGGATCCTGCGCGCTACGTGCTGTTGCAGCAGTTCAAGAATCCAGCTGGCCCTGCAATTCACGAATCAACCACCGGCCCAGAGATCTGGGATGACACCGAAGGCAACGTCGACATCTTCGTTGCAGGGAGCGGCACTGGCGGCACTATCACCGGCGTTGCTCGCTATTTGAAGAAGGGTCGCGGTAAGGCGGTGCAGATCGTTGCCGTTGAGCCGGCCACCAGTCCAGTTATTGCGCAGCGCATGGCGGGTCAGCCGAATCAGCCTGCACCACACAAGATTCAGGGAATCGGGCCGGGCTTTGTTCCCGACATTCTCGACATCTCACTCATTGACCAAGTTGAGTCCGTGACGAACGAAGAGGCGATCGCCATGGCGCGTCGCATTGCGCGCGAAGAGGGGATCCTCGTTGGTATCTCGTGCGGCGCTGCCGCACACGTTGCGCTGAAGTTGGCGCATCTGCCAGAGAACGCGGGGAAGACGATTGTCGTCGTGCTTCCAGATTCAGGCGAGCGCTACCTGAGCACTGCGCTCTACGAGGGGCTCTTTGATGCAAGCGGCATCGCCCTGTGAGTGCTGACTCGACCGAAATCAGTCGGGCGCTGACCGCCGCCGACGCTGCTCTTGCGGGTGGCGCGGTGGCGGCAGGCGACCGACCATCGCGCGGCGAGATCACGCGCGTGTTGGCCGAGTTGCGTGCCGCCCTCTTCCCACGCGAGCTCGGCGTTGCCGCCGATGGCGAGGCGGCAGTGGCGGCGCACCTTGCGTCGGCACTTGCAGGACTGCGCGAGCAGATCCGACGATGCACGGTGTTGTTTGCAGCCGAGCGACCAGGCGAGGGGCTCGCCCCAGATCAGGTCGATCGTGTCACAGACGTTTTTGCCGCAGAACTGCCTGCCATTCGCGCGCTCATCGAAGGGGATATCGCCGCGGCGTTTGCGGGAGATCCTGCGGCACGCAGCCGATCAGAGATCCTGCACGGGTACCCAGGCGTACGCGCGATGATTGATCACCGCATGGCGCACCTTCTCTATACGTTGCAGGTGCCACTGCTTCCACGTATCGCATCGGAGGCGGCGCACTCTGCGACAGGGATCGACATTCACCCTGGCGCCACGATCGGTGAGCGCTTCTTCATTGACCATGGCACCGGTGTCGTGATCGGTGAGACGGCGATCATCGGCAGCGGCGTGCGCCTCTACCAAGGGGTGACACTCGGCTCCAAGAGCTTCCCCAAGGGTGACGATGGCAACCTGGTAAAGGGTCAGCCGCGCCACCCGATCATTGAAGACGACGTGGTGATCTACTCCGGCGCTACGGTGCTTGGTCGCATCACGGTCGGACGCGGCTCCACGATCGGCGGCAACGTATGGCTGACGAAGAGCGTTCCCGCGGGGAGCCAGTTGTCGCAGGCGCGCGTGCGCACCGACGAGCTGGCAGCCGAGGGTTCGGGGATCTAGCGCTCGGGGGGATAGAATCCCGCCATGCCCACACAGCACACACCCCGCTTGCTGATGCCGCTCTGCGCGGAGCGCGCATGAGCGGCGGCATGGGTTCAGGTCGTGGTGGCCATATGTTCGGTGGCGACGACACCGGCCCAACGAAGCCTGCTGGAGCAGCGCTACCGCTACTGCGACGAGCGGCGAAATTCTTCGGACCATACCGTGGACGCCTCGGCGTCATTGGGCTCGCCATCGCTGGATCGAGCATCCTGGGGCTTGCCAACCCGTACCTCTTAAAGCTCCTCATCGACGAAGCGATTCCGCAGCGTGACCTTGGCCTACTGGCGCTCTACGCCGCGCTGATGGTGGTCGTGCCGATCATCAACGGCGGAATCGGGCTCGCCCAGGCGTGGCTCACCGCCTCTGTTGGCCAGTTCGTGATGCGCGACCTGCGCAACGCCCTCTTCACCCATGTGCAGTCCATGCCGATCCGTTTCTTCTCGGAGACGCGCACCGGTGAGATTCAGAGCCGCCTCACCAACGATGTCTCAGGGGTGCAGTCAGTAGTCAGTGACGCGGCGGCAAACCTCGCCTCGAGCATTGCAATCGTGGTCTCGACGTTGGTGGCGATGACGCTGATTGATTGGCGGCTTACTGCTGTGAGCGTGGCCGTAGCGCCACTCTTCCTCTTCCTGTCATCTAAGGCGTCTGCTGCGCGTCGTAAGGCGAGCGGTGAGGTGCAGACCGCACTCGCGGACCTCACCTCAATTGCTGAAGAACATCTCTCGGTTGGTGGCGCGCTACTCGCCAAGTCATTCGGCCGATCTGAGTCTGGTGCAGAACGGTTTACCGAACGGTCGGCGGAGCTTGCCACGTTGCAGTTGCGCCAGGCACTCACAGGCCGATGGGTTGGCGTCGTTGTGCAGGTTGTCTTTAGCGGCATCCCAGCACTTGTCTACTTTGCCGCTGGCTCTCTCGCGGTCGCTGGCGCCCCAGATGCGCCAACGATTGGTGACATCGTGGCGTTCACCACACTGCAGAGCCGCCTCTTCTTCCCCCTCGCATCGCTCCTTGGCTTGCAGGTTGAGATCGGGGGGAGCCTCGCTCTCTTTGAGCGCATCTTTGCCTACCTCGATCTGGTCCCCGAGATCGTGGACGCGCCAAACGCGAAATCGCTGACCCGTGCTGGTGTGCGCGGTCAGGTGTCGCTGCATGAGGTGAGCTTCCGCTATCCGCAGCCTTCAGGCGGTGCGGGCCGACATCGCCGGGACAGCTTTGGCTTGACGGACATCTCTTTCACCGCCGAGCCGGGGAGCCTCACCGCTCTCGTGGGTCCATCGGGCTCAGGGAAGAGCACGATCTTGAGCCTCATCCCACGCTTCTGGGATACAGGAACCGGCTCCGTGCAACTCGATGGTGTTGATGTGCGCGAGATCAAGCTTCGCTCACTCGGCGAGATGATTGGCGTGGTGACGCAAGAGACGCATCTGCTTCACGCCACCATTCGCGACAACCTGCTCTATGCGCGACCAGAGGCAACAGATGCACAGATCCTCGCAGCGCTCGACGGAGCGTCGCTTACTGAGCGCATCAACGAGTTGCCGCAAGGTCTCGACACCGTAGTGGGTGAGCGCGGCTACAAACTCTCTGGCGGCGAACGTCAGCGCTTGGCGATCGCGCGCGTACTACTCAAAGATCCACCAATCCTGTTGCTTGATGAGGCGACCTCGGCACTCGACTCTGTCTCTGAACGACATGTGCAGCAGGCGCTTGAGCGCGCCATGGCGGGCCGCACCACCATCGCCGTAGCGCACCGGCTGAGCACGGTGGCTTCGGCGGATCAGATCATTGTCTTGGACCATGGTGCAATCGTCGAGCGCGGCCGTCATGAGGAGCTGCGCGCGAAGGGCGGCCTCTATGCCGAACTCGCCGCGGTGCAGTTCGGGTTGCCCGCGTAGCTCTCAGAGCTAGCGGGCAGCGATCACCAGGCGCTGGAAGCTTGCGGGAACCTCCCTACCGTCCACTGTTCGGTACTGCGCTTCACAGTGAACGATTTGCCATCCGCTCGGCGCGGCCTCCAAGAGTGCGGTGAGTACCGCATGTGCCTCCATGCGCGCGAGCGGGGCGCCCACGCAGGCATGCGGCCCGATTCCGAACGCCACATGCGGCGTGCTTGCGGGGCGGTCGAGGCGTAGATCAGCGGGGCAGGTGAAAGTGGCGGGATCGTGATTGGCTGAGGCGAAGTCAAGCCCGACGTGTGGCGACGTCGCGGGGTTACCACCAGCGTCACCGCAATCAATGCGCTCCATGAGGCCAAGCGGAGTGGTGAGGCGCAGCGTCTCCTCAATGAACGTTGCCCGCAGTGCTGCATCTCTTCGCACGGCGTCTGCATGGGCCGGGTGCATCGCAAACATCCAGGCGAGCCCAGAGATCAGGTTCATCACCGTGTCGCGACCCCCTGCAAGGAGGAGGCTACCGACGCCGATCTGCTCCTCACGGCTCAGCGCCACGCCGTTGATCGGTGTGGTCGCAAGGAGGTTAAAGAGGCGTCCGCCGCGCCCCGCAGCACCCTCATCAACGGCACGCTCCAGGAATCCGAGCAGCGCCGCACCGTCGCGTCGCCCATCGTGATCCCCCCACACCGAGGGACCCCATGAAGCCCACTCTTCAATGTCTCCTTCGCGGTCGAGAAGCCGTGCGATGGTGCGCACCACAAGTGGGAGGCCAACCCCGCGAACCAGTTCAAGCTCGCCGTTTGCGAGCGGGGCGACCAGTTCGCGCGCATCAGCCTGAATGTGGGGCTGGTGTGGCGTGAGTGATCCTTTAGAGAAGAAGGGAACAAGAAACGCGCGCAGCGCAGAGTGCAGAGGAGGGTCAGCCTCTAACGGTAGTTGCCGATAGTCGCGCACATCTTCATCGCCTTGGTGGAGCGACGAAAATCGTTCAAAGTTTCTTCCTGCCGCGCGGACGGCGTCGTA
>JACCDO012436638.1_pt1 | contig 14096 bp, 8 predicted proteins | sample 7446101 | NCBI WGS metagenome assembly JACCDO01 (sample SAMN15323440, study PRJNA562643) | freshwater metagenome | isolation source: river surface water | place: USA:Blue River Watershed | collected 2017-08-16
AAACTGGCACTGGACTTGCATGTAATAGATAACGGCCCTGGAATTCCTGAGGAAATTAGAGACAAAATCTTTTTCCCTCTTGTTTCAGGTAAAGAAGGCGGTAGTGGCTTAGGTCTTACATTAGCTCAAACCTATGTGCAGCAGCACTATGGATATATAGGATGTGTTAGTAAGCCTGGGTGTACCGATTTTCAAATGCAATTGCCTTTCCGTGTGAAAAGCGGTGAGGCTTAATCAATGTTGGGATTAGATATGAAGCCAGTTTGGATTGTGGATGATGATCAATCAATACGCTGGGTATTGGAGAAAGCTTTACAGCGCGAAAAAATCCCTTATCGTAGCTTTAGCAATCCACAAGATGTCCTTGATGCATTTGATAATAAAGAAGAGCCTCAGGTTCTGATTTCTGATATTCGTATGCCTAGAGGTAACGGAATCGATTTATTACAACAAGTGAAAGCTGAACATCCTAATGTGCCTGTCATTATTATGACAGCCTATTCAGATTTGGATTCAGCTGTTTCCTCTTTTCAAAGCGGAGCTTTTGAATACATCACAAAACCATTTGATTTATCTAAAGCCGTTGAGTTAATTCGACGCGCTATCGATGAAAGTCTACGACTTCAAACTCAAACGCGTGATGTTGCCGATCGTATGCAAGAATCGACTGAGATTCTTGGTCAGGCGCCTGCTATGCAAGATGTTTTCAGGGCAATTGGTCGTTTGTCACAGTCAAATGTGACGGTCTTGATTACTGGTGAATCGGGATCAGGTAAAGAATTAGTGGCTAAGGCTCTGCACAAACATAGTCCAAGAGCATCAGGCCCATTTATTGCCCTCAATACTGCGGCTATTCCAAAGGATTTATTGGAGTCTGAGTTATTTGGACATGAGCGCGGCGCCTTTACTGGTGCTCAAACGATGCGAAGAGGTCGCTTTGAGCAAGCTGAAGGTGGCACTTTATTCTTGGATGAAATTGGCGATATGCCATTCGATCTACAAACCCGTTTATTACGTGTATTGTCAGACGGTCATTTTTACCGCGTAGGTGGACATGATTCTTTGAAATCTAATGTTCGAGTGATTGCTGCTACTCATCAGAACTTAGAAACCAGAGTTGCAGAAGGTTTATTTCGTGAAGATTTATTCCATCGACTCAATGTGATTCGTCTTCGTTTGCCATCACTCCGTGAACGTCGTGAGGATATTCCTTTGCTAGCTAGACATTTTATGCAAACTTCTGCAAAGGCATTAGGTATGGAGCCTAAACGTCTCTCCGATGATGCATTGCTTGCTATTGGTCAATTGCCATTTCCTGGTAACGTTAGACAGCTAGAAAATCTTTGTCACTGGTTAACGGTGATGGCTCCTGCACAGGTTATTGGTGCTCAAGATTTACCTCCTGATGCTGTTGTGATGGGGGCAGATCTACCTGAAGGCTCTTCAATCAGTGAGGTCAGCTCAACATTTAAATCTGGACATGCCAGTGATTGGGAGGCTGGTCTAGCTTTAGCTGCTAAACATTTACTTCAAGACGGCACTAGAGAGGTTTTTGACATTCTTGAATCCAAGTTTGAAAAAGCGCTTTTGACAGCGGCACTTGAAGTCACGCGTGGTCGTCGTGTTGAAGCCGCTGAGCGTCTTGGGATTGGTAGAAACACAATCACTCGCAAACTACAGGAATTGGGCATCGATTCATAGGAGCTGGGTTGGTTGTCAACTTTGACTGCCGAATGATCATTTGACGTTCATAATATAGTCTTTACATGACTCATTCTGTTCCTATGTCTTCTATTCGTATTGCTACCTGGAATGTCAATTCAATTAAAGTTCGCCTACCGCACCTTTTGCAATGGTTAGCATCGCAAGAGAAAAAAGATGCTCCAATTGATGCGCTTTGTTTACAAGAGCTTAAATTAACTGAAGATAAATTTCCATTTGCGGAGCTAGACGCTGCTGGATACTTTGCGCTTGTTGCTGGCCAGAAGACTTATAACGGAGTAGCTTTGCTCTTACGCAAATCCTCTTTAGCGGCAACAGCTCAAGATGCTGAAACAGCGTTTTTATCACCAATTAAAAATAACCCTAAATTTGCTGATGAACAGCAACGTTTGGTTTCAGCCACAGTTGCTTTTAAAGGTAGAGCACCCATCAGACTTATTTCCGCCTATTTTCCTAATGGTCAAGCTCCCGGAACTGAAAAATTTGCCTACAAAATGGATTGGTTGGCAGGTCTGCATGATTGGTTAACAGAAACGATTGAAGAGCATCCTAGAGTTGCTCTTTTAGGGGACTACAACATTGCTCCAGCAGATGATGATGTTCATGATCCAAAAGCTTGGGAAGGTCAAAATCTTGTATCTCCAGAGGAGCGCGATGCTTTTTCTGGATTTATTGAATTAGGTTTTTACGATAGTTATCGTTTATTTGAGCAGCTACCTAAAAGCTTCAGCTGGTGGGATTACCGCATGATGGGTTTTAGACGGAATGCAGGAGTCAGAATTGATCACATCCTATTAAGTGATGAGCTTAAAAATGAATGTACCGCGAGCTTTATTGATAAAGTGCCTCGCGGATGGGAGCAGCCATCTGACCACGCTCCCGTCATCACCACTTTAGGCTAAACCACCGTGTCTAAGTAAGGCGTCAATCTGGGGTTCTCTTCCTCGGAATGCCTTAAATGACTCTGCTGCGGGACGACTACCGCCCACCTCAAGAATTTCTTGGCGATAACGTTCTCCCGTTTTAGCATCAAGGATGCTGCCGCTGAGTTTGGCTGCCTCCTCAAATGCCGCATAGGCATCAGCCGACAATACTTCAGCCCATTTATAGCTGTAATAACCGGCAGAGTAGCCGCCTGCAAAAATATGGCTAAAGGTGTTGGGCCATCTAGAGATATCTGATTGTGCAGTGACATGAATCGCATTATTAATTTGTCTAGATAAAGACAAAATATCGCTAGCTTCAGATTCATGCGGATTAAATGTGGAGTGAAGTCTCCAGTCTGTTAGAGAAAACACCAGCTGTCTCAAAGTTCCAAGACCATTCTGAAAGTTCTTGGCGGCAATCATTTTCTCAAAAAGATCTTTAGGTAAAGTGGCGCCTGTTTCAACATGCGCTGTCATTTTTTGGAGCACTTCCCACTCCCAGCAGAAGTTTTCCATAAATTGACTCGGTAGTTCAACAGCATCCCATTCAACGCCATTAATGCCTGAAACACCTAAAGTCCCGACTTGGGTCAGCATGTGATGAAGGCCGTGCCCACATTCATGGAACATGGTGATGACATCATCATGGGTGATAGTAGGTTGCTTAGTAACGCCATCAACAGTAACTGGAGGTGGGAAGTTACACACTAAATAAGCAACAGGTGTCTGAACTTCTCCAGTAGCCAAAACTCGACGACCTCTAGCATCATCCATCCATGCGCCACCGCGTTTGCCTGGCCTTGCATAAGGATCTAAATAGAAGTTGGCAATCAGCTGACCTTTTGAATTAGTGACCTTGAATGATTGAACATCCTTGTGCCATTTAGGCAATGAGTCTTCTTCGATCTTGACACCAAATAATGTTTGAATAATTCCAAATAAACCATTCAACACTTGGGGAAGTGGAAAGTATTGCTTGAGTTCATTTTCGGAGAATGAGTAGCGCTCTTGCTTTAATTGCTCAGATGCATAAGCCATATCCCATGGTTCAAGCTTTTCAATATTTAAATTTTCTTTTGCAAATGCTTGTAAATCATTCCAGTCTTTTAGGCCGTGAGAGCGAGCTCTTTTTGCAAAGTCTTCGAGAAATTGATCTACTTCGGAGACAGTTCTTGCCATCTTTGGAGCAAGGCTGAGAGCTGCATAATTTGCAAATCCCAACATTTTTGCTTCTTCATCTTTTAGCCTGAGTTGATCAAGCATGTTCTTGGTATTGTCCCATTCAGGTTTTCCATCACCAAACTTTGGCCCTAATTCAGATGCTCTTGTGATGTATGCCTGATATAGGGTCTTTCTGAGTTCTCTATTCTCTGAAAATTGCATGACAGGAAAGTAAGACGGAAAATGCAGGGTAAATGCCCAGCCATCTAATTCTTTTGAAGTGGCAGTTTCCTTAGCCGCTGCAACGGCATCTTCAGGAAGACCTTTGAGTTCTGCAGGATCTTTAATTAAATGAACAAAATGATCTGTTGCATCCAAAACATGATCAGAAAATTCCTTAGATAACTTCGCTTGCTCATCTTGAATATCGGCAAAACGGGGTTTTTGCTCATCAGTTAATTCAGCGCCGCCAAGGCGAAAATCTCGTAGAGAATTTTGGATCACCTTTTGCTCAGCAAAATTTAAGTACTTAAATTCAGGGGAGTCACTTAATGCTTTATATTTTTTGTATAGAGCAAGATTTTGACCTAGGCTGCTCCAGAAAGCAGTCACTTCAGGGAGCATTTCACCATAGGCTTCACGAAGTTCAGGTGTGTCAGCAACACTATTCAGGTGGCCAATGATGCCCCATGATCTTCCAAGAGATTCCGTTGCATTTTCTAGCGGTTCTACCAATTCTTTCCAGGTGGTACTTGTATTAGAAAGAAGTGCATGATCAACAGCCTTTTGGGCGATTGTCAAAAGTTCTTGTATTGCTGGCTTAATGTGTTCAGCTTTTATGGCTGAGTAGTCTGGTAAGCCATGACCAAATGAGAGTAGTGGGTTTTTCATAGGGATATTATCTATCGAAAGCCAAAAAAAATCAGGCGCTTATTAAGAGCGCCTGATAGTTTCTCTAACAGCTAAAAATCTTAAGTTCTTTCGGCTGCCTCTAAGGTGTTCAGTAGCAGCATCGTAATCGTCATGGGGCCAACACCACCGGGGACTGGCGTAATCGCGCTAGCAACGGCTTGGACCGATTCAAAATCAACGTCACCACACAATTTACCATCCGGTAAACGGTTGATGCCAACGTCAATCACAACTGCGCCAGGCTTAACCATCTCTGCTGTAATCATTTTTGGTTTTCCAGTGGCCACAACTAAGATATCTGCTTCTTTAGTATGTGCTGATAGGTCTCTTGTTTTGCTGTTGCAAATAGTGACTGTTGCACCTGCCTGTAAAAGCAGCATGGCCATTGGTTTACCAACGATATTAGATGCGCCAATGACAACAGCTCTAGCACCACGAATAGGGTAGTCAATGCTTTCAAGCATTTTCATGCAGCCATAAGGTGTGCAAGGTCTAAATAGAGGTGCGCCAATCATCAATGCACCAGCATTAGCTACGTGAAAACCATCTACATCCTTTTCAGGTGCGATAGATTCAATCACTCGATGACTGTCTATGTGCTTAGGTAGTGGAAGTTGTACCAAGATGCCATGAATACTTTTATCTTGGTTGAGCTCGTCAATTCTTCTGAGTAGCTTCTCTTCACTTAAATCAGCTGGATGTCTTTCCAAAATTGAATGCATGCCAACATCTTCACAAGCTTTTACTTTGTTGCGAACATAAACCTGACTTGCTGGATCTTCACCAACCAGTAACACAGCTAAACCTGGTTGAATACCTTTGGCAACTAGGGAGGCTGTTCTTGTTGCAATTTCGATTCTGATTTTTTTGGCTAAAGCGTTGCCATCGATGATTTGAGCAGACATATGAATTAAGAATTGGTTTCAGATAAGGCTAAGCGTAATAAATCTGCAACGGTGTTGACGTTGAGTTTTTCCATGATGTTGGCGCGATGAGCCTCAACTGTCTTAATGGAAATATTTAAGTCGTCCGCAATTTGCTTATTTAATCTTCCAGCCACAATACGCTCTAAAACTTGCTTCTCACGGCCTGTGAGTTTGCTTAAAAGATTTTGAGTATTCTTCTGTGAGTCTGCTTTGGCGTACTCAACTCTTGCGCGAGATAGCATCTTCTCGACAAGTGTTTTTAACTCAGATTCTTTAAATGGCTTTTCAATGAAATCCACAGCACCTTTTTTCATTGTGGAGACCGCCATTGAAACATCACCGTGACCAGTGATGAAGGCGATAGGCATTGGGATACCTTCAGTCAAAAGACGTTCTTGAAGTTCTAAACCTGACATACCTGGCATGCGCACATCTAATATTAGGCATGAAACAGTTTCTTTGTCGTCACCTTGAAGCGACTGTAAAAATCTTTCAGCACTTGGCTGACATTTAACAGAATAGCCATTGCTCTCTAAAAGCCAAGTTAATGAGTCTCTAACAGCCTCATCGTCATCTACGACATAAACGATTTCAGTTTTAGTGTTCATATTCTTTATTAATCCAGTGGAAGTAGTATTGTAAAGGTGCATCCGGTGCTACTCTGATCTTTTTCATTGCTGTGATTGGTGACCCAAAGCCTGCCTCTGTGAGACTCAATAATTGATCGGCAAATATTTAAGCCAATCCCCATGCCGTCCTGTTTGGTGCTAAAAAATGGCTCATAGAGTCTTTCAAGGGCATCTTCAGGTATGCCTGGGCCATGATCAATCACTCTAATGCGCAGCATTTCGGGGCTAACTGTTTGATCAATATCCACTTTTATGGCGATGATCTTGGCATTTGGATTGTTGTTAGGACTTGTTTTAATTGCATCAATGGCATTTTTAAGCAGGTTCACAAGTACTTGCTGTATCAAAATCGGGTCCAAGGACACCATTGGTAAATGATCTGCAATTGAGCTGCTAAGCTGGACGCCATGACGTTGTGCTTCAATTTCAGCTAAGCCAACGGAGTCTTCAATAATGCTGTGAATATCACTGGTCTTACTTTGGGGCTGGCTTCTCTTAACAAAGCCCCGAATGCGTTGAATAATTGTCCCGGCCCTATGGGCTTGTGTTGTTGCCTTTTCAATCGCAGGAAGGATGTCCTTCTCTATATCATAGGCTTGTGTCGATTTGAGTCTATTAGCAATGCCTGTGCAGTAATTACTGATGGCAGCTAGCGGTTGATTAAGTTCATGAGCCAATGACGATGCCATTTCCCCCATGGTTGTTAAACGGCTAGAGAATTGCATTTTTTCTTCTTGTTGTCGCGCCAGTTCATCCGCATTTTTTCTTGCTGTTATGTCAGTTGCCACAATTAATTGTGCAAGGTGGCCGTCAACCCAAGAAATATAGCGCCTTCTAACTTCATACCAAGACTTAGAACTTTTAATTTGTATCTCTCTAAAATCTGAATGTGTTGGTGTTAATTCGGAAGCAGGTAAGCCTACAAAACCATCGACACTATCAATATCTAACTCATCAATGTCGCTAGGTTCAATTTCATGACCTGCTAAATCCAAGTGAGCTTGCGTTGTTATTCCAAAATGGTCTCGATAAAATTTATTGGCGAATAATAGCTGACCGCTTTGAAGCGATATCACTGAAACTGCCGCATCTAAGCTTTCCAAAACCGTTGTAAATCGTTCTTGGGCCAAGGCAAGTTCTTGTCTTGCCTTTACTGGTTCGGAAATATCAACAATTGAGCTGACCCATCCTACTTGTGTACCTTTTTCATCTATTAACTTAGAAACGAAGGTTCGGATATTGATATCAACGCCATCTTTTTTTCTGAGGATTGCTTCAAAACCAGATTTTGGACTATTACCTGTTAATGCTAAGGCCATTTTTTTATTAAGGTCTGGAATCATTTCGTTTGGCCAAAACGGAAAGGGTGGTGCCATACCAATTAAATCTTCTTTACTCCAACCCACCATATCGCAAAAAGCCGGATTTACATAAGTAATAGTGCCTTGCATGTCATGTGCGCGCATACCAATGGTGATGGACTCCTCCATGGCGCGTCGAAAGTTAGTTTCAATCTGTAAATCTTTTTGTACTGCATATCTTTGTGTTGTTTGTTTCCATACCGACCATAAGCTCCACAAGACAAAGCCACTGAGACCAATCACTAACCAAAGTAGGGTTCGATAGGTGAGGTTGGTTGGTGGAGGATAGGCGCTGACATGAAGATTGAGTGGTGTTCCTAATTTATCTATCGTGACGCTGTGTTCTATCGATCGCCCACTTGTTTTTTTGGTGTTTGATGTTGCAATCTCTTTGCCATTGCTATCAACTAGTGAGAATCTATACAAGCCACTTAATTCTGTTGGAATCATGTGCTTGAGTACTCTTCTTGTTGAATAAATCACCGCTATCGTACCGATGACTTTCCCCCTTTGTATAACTGGGGTTACATGCCAAAAAATATTTTCTCTATCTAGACTTGCGCTATCTTTGTCATCAAAGTTGAATGTGAGAATTCGACCATATTCAGCCTTATTTGTTTCTGAAGATATCGCAACTAGTCCGGCTAGTTCTTTCTCAAGAGTTGGTTTTAATTTTGACCGCTCGAACCATTCGGGGTGATTTAATGCGACTGGAATATTCCACAATCTGTTTCGATCTTGATCAATCCATCTCAAATGAAGTATTTCAGGACTATCTTGAATGAGCGTTGTCGCTCTTCGTAAAAATGTTTCGGGATTTTGCAGTTGAATCATTGATGTGCTGATTTCTCTGCTGAGATCCAGAAGCAACTCTTCGTTAGAGTTGAAGCGCATCATGATGCGTTGTTTTGCGTAGGCTGTTTCTCTAAATAGCGTGTATTGCTGCTGGTTTTTATCCTGATAATTCAATGTCCACAGGATCAATGCCATCACGCTCGTGAAAATCACAATCGCCAAAATTGGAATAAACAAGAAGGTATACGACCTAGTTCTCTGATTGAGAGCTTTAGGAAGTAGTTTGTCTAGAAACTCTTCAAATTTTGAGGCAATTCTTGATATCAACTGTTATTTCTCATTGACTAGGGAAAACCATAGAAGACACGAGTTTAATTCGAGCCGAGAGTACGAGTTGTATTTATTTAGCTTCATCTGCTGCTTAGCAATAAAATTCCATATTATGAGAAAGATATCCGTTATGTGGTAAATAACTTGCTGCCTTTAGTACTGTTTTTTAGAATTTACACAATAAATAAGGGGTTTTATAGCCCACCGGTTAATGCTGGACAATGAGGAGACAAGAATGGCTGCAGGACAAGAACAAGTACCAGGCTCAATTCAAACGCAAGATATAGATCCAATTGAAACAAAAGAGTGGATTGATGCACTTAATGGCGTGATCGCCAAAGAAGGGGTTGATCGTGCTGCATATTTAATTGATGAGCAAATTTCTCACGCTCGCGTTAATGGTGTGGTTCAACCATTCCACGCTGAAACCCCTTACATCAACACCATCCCTGTAGAGCAGCAAGCTAAACTACCTGGCAATCACGAAGTTGAAGAACGCATTCGTGCGTACACTCGTTGGAATGCCATGGCAATGGTTCTTAGAGCGAATAAAGACACCAACGTTGGTGGTCACATCTCCTCATTTCAATCAGCAGCTACTTTATATGACGTAGGTTTCAATCACTTCTGGCATGCACCTTCTGATAAACACGGCGGAGACTTGGTGTTTGTTCAAGGGCACGTTGCAACAGGTGTTTATGCGCGTGCTTATATGTTGGGAAGATTAAGCGAAGAGCATTTAAACAATTTCCGTCAAGAAGTGGATGGTCAAGGTATCTCTAGTTATCCTCATCCATGGTTAATGCCTGACTTTTGGCAATTCCCAACTGTATCAATGGGCTTAGGCCCAATTATGGCTATTTATCAAGCTCGCTTTATGAAGTATTTGCAAGATCGCGGTTTTGCTCAAACTGAGGGCCGGAAAGTATGGGCATTCTTAGGTGATGGTGAAACTGATGAGCCTGAGTCATTGGGTGCCATTGGTATGGCCGGTCGTGAGAAGTTAGATAACTTATGTTTCGTTATTAACTGTAACTTGCAACGTTTGGATGGACCTGTTCGTGGTAACGGAAAGATTATTCAAGAACTTGAAGGTGAGTTCCGCGGTTCAGGTTGGAATGTGATCAAGTTGGTTTGGGGAACGCATTGGGATGCTTTATTTGCGCGTGATAAAAAAGGCATTTTGATGAAGCGTCTGGGTGAAATTGTTGATGGTGAGTATCAAACAATGAAATCCAAGAATGGCGCTTATGTTCGCAAGGTTGTATTTAATACTCCTGAGTTGCAAGCTCTTGTTGCTGATTGGAGTGATGAAGAGGTTTGGAATTTAAATCGCGGCGGTCACGATCCGTACAAGGTTTACGCTGCATTCCACGCTGCGAACAATCACAAGAATCAGCCTACCGTTATTTTGGCAAAAACCATCAAGGGTGATGGCATGGGTAGCTCTGGTCAAGCAATGAATATTGCCCACCAGGCTAAGAAAATGAATATTGAGGACGTTAAAGCCTTCCGTGATCGCTTTAAGATTCCTGTAGCAGATGACAAGATTGAAGAGTTACCACTTGTTAAGTTTGAAGAGGGTAGCGTTGAACTTAATTACATGCGCGAAAGACGTATGGAGTTGGGCGGCTATTTGCCTCAACGCCGAACTAAAGCTGAAAGTCTTGATGTTCCAAAGTTAGATACTTTTTCGCCTTTGCTTGAAGCTACGGTTGAAGGTCGTGAGATTTCAACAACAATGGCTTTTGTGCGCATGTTGAACATCATTATTAAAGATAAGTTAATTGGTAAGCGTGTTGTTCCAATCGTTCCTGATGAGTCTCGTACTTTTGGTATGGAAGGCATGTTCCGTCAGTTGGGTATTTGGAACCAGTTAGGTCAGTTATATACCCCGCAGGATCATGATCAGTTGATGTTCTACAAAGAAGATAAGCATGGTCAAATTTTGCAAGAGGGTATTAATGAAGCAGGTGCTATGTGTGACTGGATTGCTGCGGCAACATCCTATTCAACGCATGGCGTGCCGATGTTACCTTTCTATATCTTCTACTCCATGTTTGGATTCCAAAGAATTGGTGACTTAGCATGGGCTGCTGGAGATATGAGAAGCCGTGGTTTCTTGTTAGGCGGTACAGCTGGTCGTACAACCCTTAACGGTGAAGGTCTTCAACACGAAGATGGTCACAGTCATTTATGGAGTGGTGCAATACCTAACTGTATTAGTTATGACCCAACTTTTGCTTTTGAATTAGCGGTCATTATTCAAGACGGTATGCGTCGCATGATGACTAACCAAGATGATGTTTACTATTACATTACTTTGATGAATGAGAATTATGCTCATCCAGCAATGCCGAAAGGTTCTGAGCAAGACATCCTAAAAGGTATGTATAAGTTGACCAGTGTTGGTGATGCGAAAGCTAAGCAGCGCGTTCAATTACTTGGAAGTGGTACGATTTTCCGTGAAGTGATCGAAGCAGCCAACATGTTGCGTGATGATTGGGGTGTTGCTTCAGATATTTGGGGTTGCCCAAGTTTTACAGAGTTAGGTCGCGATTGGAATTCAACTGCGCGTACAAATATGTTGAATCCAACTAGCAAACCAGTTCTTTCTCATGTTGAAAAACTTTTGAAAGATACAACCGGTCCTGTTATTGCAGCCACTGACTATGTTCGTATGTTTGCTGAACAGATTCGTCCGGCTATTCAAAATACTGGCAAGCGTTACAGCGTTCTTGGAACCGATGGTTACGGTCGTTCTGATACCCGTGAAAAATTAAGACACTTCTTTGAGGTAGACCGTCGCTGGGTGACTGTTGCAGCTTTAAAAGCTCTTGCTGATGATGGCCAAATTGAACACGCCAAGGTTGCGGATGCTTTGAAGAAGTATGGTCTAGATCCTAAAAAACCTAACCCAATGACAGTGTGAGGATGACAAGATGACACAAGTAATCGAAATCAAAGTTCCTGACATTGGTGACTATAAAGATGTTCCTGTTATTGAGATCCATGTCAAACCAGGTGACCGAGTTGAAAAAGAGCAGTCTTTAGTAACTTTAGAGTCTGATAAAGCAACGATGGATGTTCCATCATCAGAGTCAGGTGTTGTGAAGGAAGTTAAGGTCAAGCTTGGCGACAATATTTCTGAAGGAACGATCGTAGTTCTATTGGAATCTGGTGACGTTGCTGCCTCTCAAGCTCACGCTGTGAGTGCTCCAGCTACTTCATCAGCACCAGCACCAGCAGCAGCTGTTGCCTCTGTTGGTGGCTCTGTTGAAGTTAAAGTTCCTGATATTGGTGACTATAAAGGTGTACCTGTTATTGAGGTTCACGTCAAAGTTGGTGATCGCGTTGAAAAAGAGCAGTCATTAGTTACTCTTGAATCTGATAAAGCGACGATGGATGTGCCGTCTTCTGAGGCTGGCATTGTGAAGGAGCTTCGAGTAAAAATTGGTGACAGTATTTCTGAGGGTGATGTCGTTGTTGTTCTAGAAACTAGCGGAGCAGCTTCATCACCTGCACCTGTTTCTCCAGTTTCAGCTCCCACCCCTGTTGCTGCCGCAGCTTCGAAATCTTCAAGTCCTGCTCCATCAACTACTTCCGCACCTGCACCTGCTAGAACCGAAGCAAGTCCAGTTGGTGGTGTGAGTCATGCGAGCCCATCTGTTCGTAAATACGCGAGAGAGTTGGGTGTTGATGTGTCAAAGGTCATTGGTACTGGACCGAAGTCACGTGTAACTCAAGAAGACGTTCAGGCTTATGTAAAAAATATTATGACTGGTCAAGCTGCTTCACCTGCAGGCGGCCCAGTTCCTGCTAGTGGTGGTTTGAACTTATTGCCTTGGCCGAAAATCGATTTCACCAAGTTTGGTGAAATTGAAACAAAACCTTTATCAAGAATTCAAAAATTATCTGCCGCTAATTTGTCACGTAACTGGGTCATGATTCCAGCGGTGACTTATCACGAAGATGCTGACATCACAGAGTTAGAAGCATTCCGTGTTATGACGAATAAAGATAATGAAAAGCAGGGCATCAAAGTGACCATGCTAGCTTTCTTAATTAAAGCAGCCGTTAATGCATTAAAGAAATATCCAGAATTTAATAGTTCTCTTGATGGGGATGATTTGGTTCTTAAGAAATATTTCCACATTGCCTTTGCAGCTGACACACCTAACGGACTTGTTGTGCCTGTGGTGAAGAATGCTGACAAAAAAGGTATTTTTGAAATTGCCAAAGAGACAGGTGAGTTAGCAAAGTTAGCTCGAGAAGGTAAGTTGAAGCCAGACCAAATGCAAGGCGCTTCATTCACTATTTCATCATTAGGTGGTATTGGCGGCACTTACTTTGCTCCAATCATTAATGCGCCCGAAGTTGCTATTTTGGGTGTTAACAAAGCTTCTATGAAGCCGGTTTGGAATGGTAAAGAGTTTGTCCCTAAATTAATTTGCCCATTATCTTTAACTGCTGACCATCGTGTAATTGACGGTGCTTTGGCAACTAAGTTCAACGTTTATTTATCTGAACTTTTGGCCGACTTCCGTCGTGTCGTCTTGTAAAAGGAAATAGACATGGCAAAGATAGAAATTAAAGTTCCAGATATTGGCGACTTTCACGATATTCCAGTAATTGAAGTTCTCATGAAGGTTGGGGATAAGGTCGAGAAAGAGCAAGCATTACTAGTTCTAGAATCGGATAAGGCCACGATGGAAGTTCCTAGTGAGCAAGCTGGCACGATTCTGAGTGTTGCTGTGAAGATCGGTGACAAAGTAAATCAAGGTATGGTGATTGCCACTATTGAGGCTGGTGCTGAAGTTGCAGCAACGGCACCATCTAAATCAGCTGTTGCCGAAGCTCCACAGCCAGCCAAGGTCGCTGCACCAGTTGCCGCCGGTTCTTATGCTGGTAAGGTTGATCATGAGTGTGACATGCTAGTTCTAGGTGCTGGTCCTGGCGGTTATAGCGCAGCTTTCAGAAGCGCTGATTTAGGGCTAAATACGATCATTGTTGAACGCTACGCAACCTTGGGTGGTGTTTGCTTAAACGTCGGCTGCATTCCATCTAAAGCACTTCTTCATACTGCTGCAATCATGGATGAAGTTAAAGCCATGGCTGCTCATGGTATTAGTTATGGTGAGCCTAAAGTTGAAATTGATAAGCTAAGAGCTCACAAAGAGAGTGTTATCGGAAAATTAACTGGTGGTTTGGCTGGTATGGCTAAAGCCAGAAAAGTTAAAACAGTTCGGGGTATTGGCCGATTTTTAGATGCTAATCATGTGGAAGTAGATGTTACTGAAGGTAGTTCAAAAGCTATCACTGGTGCTAAAGAAG
>JACCDO010067207.1_pt1 | contig 14095 bp, 21 predicted proteins | sample 7446101 | NCBI WGS metagenome assembly JACCDO01 (sample SAMN15323440, study PRJNA562643) | freshwater metagenome | isolation source: river surface water | place: USA:Blue River Watershed | collected 2017-08-16
CGTATAGGCTTCACGGATTGAGCCGTAGAGCAACACGTTTTCAAACCGGTCGCCAAGCCAAGTGGTACCAGCCGTCACAATGGACTCGGGGTAGTAGTAATAGTGCATCTCAACTTGATACGCCGTATCGGGGGTCGGCCCCAAAATCAACGTATTGTCGTCGAAAATTGCATAGTACTTCGGCATCCCAGTGTCAGACGGGTTCGGGTACGACTGCCGGATGAAGTTCACATCCTTATCAAGCAGGAACTCTTGCACTCCAGTACCCGGGGTGATGGCGGCTAGGGAAAACGTCGCAAGCCAATCTGAAGGTAACGTAAGGTATTTGTTACCAGTACTCAGGGTGCCTATCTGATTGCGCCGAATAGCGGGAATCTGAACCGTGTTGTATACGCGCTCTTCCGCAAGTTGTACGAACGTAGGGATATTCGCCACAAACGACGTTTCCGTCGATTCGCAGTATTGTTGTATCAACGTTGTGAGAGTCGCGTAATTCATCGACTATTAACTCCAGCCTGCGCGAACCTTACCGCTTTTCTGAAGATTAATCTGAGACACAAACTTCTTACCCTTGGTGGCAGCGCCAGCACCACGCATGTCCATGTGCGTAACGCCTTTGTTGACATCCTTCTCAGGGTAGCCGTTCTCGCCGGTCGAGTCCGTGTTCGGCTTGATCTTGCCCATGTCTTTCATGTGGATTACCTCGGGCCGCTGCTCTTACGCATCGGGCTACGCTGATTCATGACCTTCGCCATGTTGCGTCCGTACTTCTTCATCTCAAGGTTGGTCTTGCCGCCAGCACGAAAGCCTTTAGCATTCTTACCATGAGCCTTACTCGCCGGGAGTTTGGCGTGTTCCTTCAAAGTCATAGCCATTTTCAAATCTCCTAACTAACCGTTACACTGCCCACTAAGCACTGGGCTACTAGGTAATTCGGGGTAAGCCCCGCATCATCGGCTCTAGCACCACCAACTGGTGCCCAGCCCCATTGGATCATTCTACTACCACCCGCGCCATTGTTGCCCGGTTCATAATAGGACAAGTCCGGGCGGGGGTTTCTCAGTGCCTGCGGATCGTCAACCGGGTACAGGCCAAGTGACAACTGCGGCTGATCGGCTTCCCAGCACTCCGGGCAAACCAGAATATTTACGTTCTTGGTCTTGATGACCAAGGACTTCAGTTGTCGAAGCTTGTACCGAAACCCACATCGGTCGCACTCCGAAATTGCATGTTTGCCACTCGCGTAGCGATTAGGCATTTTAGTACCCGCCTAAGAACGACTCTCTCGGAACAAAGCGAACCGCAGCCTTTTCACGATCTTCACCCGCTGCCAAATCCCAAGCCTCGTCGTACTGAGCCTTCAATACCTGCACCCGGGCGTCAGCGCCGGGGATCTTCATCGACAGCATATAAGCCAAGCCTGCGACCATGCAGGGCAAGAACCGGAACGGAATATCCTGACCGTTGGAGCCGTTTCCAACATCAAACATCCGACGCAGCCGGGTGTAGTACAGAGTCCAAGTCGTTGTGTTGTCTGGTTTTGGCCACACCGTAAATTGCGGATAGATCACGGTGTTATCGGCACCTGTTGCGCCCGTGCGACGGTTAATCCAAATCTGGATCGGACGACCGGTCGCGTTCTTGTTCGGGATCGAAACGTAGGTGCTGGACGAAATACGGGTGATGTTGATGTCCTGCTGGTTTGTGCCCGTGCCCGTGCGAATCACGTGATCCAAAAGGTCAACCGTATCCACCGGCAGATCGTAAGTACCCACGTTGTAGGTCAGGACATGCGTACCCTGCTCAAGAGTCCACAGGTTGATGCCACGGTTGGCCCAGTCCATCAGAAGCAGCGAGAGACTACGCTTGGCCGTACGGAGATCGTAGCCCGTACGCAGTTCCGCACCGCAACGCTCGAAAGCCTCCTCCACAATCGTGTTGAGGTCGAGATTGAAGTCGGTTGTAGCTGTAGTCTTGTCAGCCATTTACTTCTTCCCTTTATTTGCCCGCTTGCCGGAAGCTGCGCGTTTTAGTAGCAACGCCTTTGGGTTGCCGTACGAATTGCTTGCCTTGGGCTTTGCCTTTTCGCTTGGCGGCGGTGGTTCGGGCGTACTCGGCGGGGGAGAGTGCTTTGATAGCAGCCTCCGGAAGATATCTTTCACCCGTGTCAGAAGATCGTTTACCACTTTTGGTTCTCCATTTTTGCTGAGTCCAAGCCTTCAGCGACTGTTGCGGGGCCTTCACGACTTATACCCGCCGCCCTTGGCCTTGTACTGCTTGGCGAGAAGCTGTGCTTTTCTCGCGCTCCACTGACCCGCTGCCGTACCTTGCACAGCACGAGCCTTGATCGACTCAAACAAACTCTTACGCATACCGGGCTTCGTGTAGTTCCCGGCTTCGTTGACCTTAGATTCGCCGCCCTTTTTGAACGTACGGATAGCCTTCCCAGTACCCTTAACAGGCTTGTCATCCCCACGGCGCTTAGCCCTAGGAATCTTGCTAGGAGACATCGCACCCATACCACGTGAAGGCATCATTAGTAGAAGTTTCCGAAGTTAGACGGACCGATTCCACCGAAGAAACTGCCAATACCCATGTTCATGCTGTTTGTCATGCGACGGGGTTTGTTGGGTTGGATTGGTGACATAACTGGGGGAGCAGGTTCAGAATAAGTAGGCGCAACAGATCCACTACCGGACGCCCCACGATTAGGATCGTACTGACCAGTTTCGTCAGCGATGGGAGCATCACCCGGAGCGGGGATAGGCTCAGACGGCATCACTCCTGTAATCGGATTTGCAGTAGCGTAGCGAGCACGCGACTCTTCTTGCTCCTTTTCAAATTGGGATAATCGCTCGGGAGAAACGAAAGGGTTGTCCGTAAACCGCATATCCATAGTTTGGATTGACCCGTCCGAAAACCGGTCTATGTAGTGCGGGTTTTTGATCATGCCCGGTGGTGGCTGGTTGGGTTTGCGAGCAGGTTGCGGTACTAGATCAGGCATCGCCCTAGGATCAAATTGTCCGCCATAGGACATATCAGGCTGGAATCCACCGTAATTACCGTAGCCGCCAAAGCCCATCTGCGGGCCAAAGCTTCCTAGGCCATACCCCATCTGCGGCATACCAAAGCCGCCATACCCCCCAAAGCTACCGTAGCCCATCTGGGGCATCCCGTAGCCGCCCATACCCCCAAAGCCGCCATAACCGCCAAAACCGCCGCCATAGCCCATCTGGGGCATCCCGTAACCGCCCATACCCCCAAAACCCATCTGGGGCATGGAGAATCCGCTCGGGCTAAACCCTCCGCCGAACCCGCCAAGCCCACCGAAAAAACCACCGAACATTCCGGTGTTAGCGCCTTCCACAGAGCTACCCTGCTGGTTAGTGGCGTTAACCGGCATTGATTCTGGGCCTTGGGTCCTAGGAAAGTACGGATACATGACGGCCTCTTAGACGAACTTACCTCGGGTCTTACCCTTCACGGCGCAGCCATCAGCACGCTTGGAGGCGGAGCCAACAGTTCCACCGGACTTGTAGCCTTCATCAGCGTAACGCTTCACCTTACCCTTGGGGTATCGGCGCTTTGGGCCCCCGACATCGTAATCAGGCTGCTCAAGAGTTTCGAGGGCTTTAAGGTCGGCCTCAACGTCCGGGCTTAGCGGAGGACTTTTTGGATTCCTCTTAGCAGTCCCCGTATCCGCTTTTCCGCCCATCTTGTAGTGTTTCATTAGCACTTACCGCCGTAAGCCATCTTGACCATCGTACCCTTGGTCTTGCCCTTGCTGGCGATACCATCAGCGCCCTTGCGGAACACCGAACCGCCTTCACGCATCTTGACCATCGTGCCCTTGGTCTTGCCCTTGTGAGCCTTACCATCAGCGGCCTTGCGGAACACTGAACCGCCCTTACGCATCATGGTTTGAGTAGTACCACCGGCTGCGCCCATACCGCTGACAGGCATGGCAGCACCACCGGAGGGAGCGGGGGGACGAATAGCAGGAGTGGCAGAACGGGCTGCACGAGCCGCACGCTGCGCCGCAGCACGAGCCTCAACCGAGTTAGCCTTGCGGAAAGCCTCCTCACGAGCCTTTGTTGCAGCCTGTTTAGTCTGTAGATCTGCGTAAGACAGACGCCCACCGGCAGCGAACTTCGGCATCTTCCTGCCCTTCATTTCCGATTCCTCGTGCTTGATCATGGACTTCGGAGCGCCTTTCTTCTTCATGAAAGACACTTCCTTCTTCATCATTGCCTTGGACTCTTTCATTTGGATTTACCTTTGAATTTACGGCCTTTGTCGGCCTTCATGAACTCTTTCCCCACTTTCGAGGGGACACCCAACCGCTTAGCAGCCTTCGGGTCGTTAGCGACCAAGGCCATCAAACGATGCTGTTTACCGGACTTACTTGGCACGGTCCTTCCACCGCTTAATAAGATCTTTAACCGTATCGGTTTCGTAGATACGGATGCCCGTCCACACAATTGTGATTAGTGCTGCAACTGATGGGAGCATCTCTATCAACGTCCCTACAACGGTAAAGACCGAAACTGCATCGCCAACGGTCTTAACAATTTCCTGACTTTCTTGCTTCATCTTCAGCAATTCCATGCACGAAGACTCTTATTGATCCGGCTGTTTGGGTCTTTGGCGGTTTTAGCACTTGTGAGCTTCCGCTTCATACCCTTCATCCGGGCACAGAAAGAGTCGCGTCTAGCACCACCCTCGGGTTGAGGACGCTTCAACCCCGGCTTACCGGGGTTTGCACGGTTGTAGGAAGCACGCCCTGCGGCGTTCAACCCACCCTTCGGGTTCTTGCCTTCTTTACGCTGCCAAGCAGGTGACTTAGGCATAAAACACCATCACCGAACCGATGCTCGTGACATCAACGTAAACGTTGGTCTGAAACAACAGTCCTTCACCGGGCAGGAGGATGTAGTCCGGAGTAGTCGATGAGGCAAGGGTATTGATGGTCGCTTTGACCGTACCCGATGCTCCACCGTCTTTCAGAACCACACTTCCCGCCAAAGTGTCGGGGATGATGTAGATAGCTTTTACGCGGCAGCGACTAAGGGAATTGCCCGCCTGATCAGCGAGAAGTCCATCGGTAGTTCGGACCGCGCTAGCTAATACATCTGTTTGCATAGCCATTAGCGGCTCCTATTAAGCAGCCAGTACGATTACACCGTACGTTGCAGCGGCGGGATCTACCGGCGAACCAGTGATGTTGCTAGCACGGATCGTGACCGTATTAGCCGCAGAAACGAAAGCGTTAAAGACGAGGCCAGCAGCCGGAGCAGCCGGGAGCGCCATAATCACTTCGTCACCAGCAGCGGCGCCGGTCACTGTGATGGTCAGATCTGCCTGAGCAGCCGCGCCAATTGAACCGAAGTTCAGCGAGGCCGAAGCCGAAAGGACCTTAGAAATAGTAGCGCCGGAGCCAACGATGAAACCGTTCTGAGAAACTACCGGGCCAGAAAATGTAGTAGTAGCCATTTCAATACCTCACATGCGAGTAATGTTTACCAGTCTGCATGTCGTCAGTCGGGTCTGTCTGGTAAACGAAATATTTCCCGATAACGACTATATACCCTTAATGCACCAAAAAAGAAAGGGGGCCCGAAGGCCCCCAATCCAGTCCTATTAGGACGCGCCCGGCGAACCGAACATGCCCAGCGGATCCGACCAGCCGAAGCTATAACGCTCGCGGCTCTTGTACCGGACGTTGCCGGTGTCGAAATCGCCATCCATGCTGTTGGCCAGCGCAGTGCGGACAAAGTGCTTCATGCCGTTCGGAACGTCGGTCGTCAAGAACCAAGCGTTCGTATCGGTCAAGTAGTGGTTCACAGTGTATCCGCCCGGAATCGAACCCATCGCCTTCAACGCGTTGATGTCGTTGTCAGCGGTGGCGACACGCAGTTCCGTATCGAGGAGACGCTTCGCAACGAACATCAGAGCCGGGGGCACGATGAGCTTGCGCGGCTTCGCCGCAATCAGGAGACCACGCTCGTCAGTCCAGCCAGCGATCTGAATCACCGCAGCCTCAAGCGAAGTTTCGTTGAGGTCCGAGGCAGTCAGACGGTTGCTGTTGACGCCGCCCGAGACGAGGGGGTGGTTGGCATTGCAGAGCGACACGCCGTCGCCGCCCACGTAGGACGCCGAAAACGCGTTGTTCAGGACAGATGCCGCCTTGACCTGCTTCGTGTACGCCATGGCGCGAGCAAGAGCCTTCGTGTAGCGCTTGCTGAGCGAGTCGTACAGGTTGTCCTCAACCGCCTCTTCCGTGATGGAGAAGCCGAGAGCAATCGTCTCGTGGTTGTAACGAGCCGTCCAAGCTTCCTGCGCGTTATCGTACGCAATGGCTTGGCCTTCCGGCTTGACCGGAGCAGCGGAGAATCCGCTCAGCTTCGTCTCTTCTTCGAAGGAACGCTCGGAGGTCTCAGTCTCGTAGATCTCCTTGTGCTCTTCGCCATAGTTCTTGTACTCAAGGCCGAACAGGGCGTTCAAACCCGGCAGGAGTTCCTTAAGTAATTGTGCGCGTGAAATAGCCATTTCTTAAGACTCCTATTAGGTGCCCGACGCGTTGTTATACGCGTGGTAGCCAGCGTTAAACTTGACGATGAACTCGACAATGTTACCGCTGCTGTTGGCCGTATCGGTCACAACATCAACCACACGGAACGGCAACGAGGTCGTCACGTTGTTGATGAAGACACCCATCTTGCTATCGCCCGTGGTCGAAGAACCCGTGTTGAGGACGAGTTCCGCGTTCGTGCCAAACGCGTTGGCGCGGGAGATATAAGCCGGGAGAAGACCGCCCGAGGTGCTGTTTGCAACGTTGCTCGTCACGTTCACGACCTTGAACAGAGCGTTCGGATCGTCAGCAACATACGCAACGATGTCGTCAGCGACGACACTGCCCGGATAGTACTGCGAAAAGAGCTTCTGCTTCGTGGTCGGGTTGGTGTACGAACAACCAAGGAACACACCGATGACGCCCGCAATGGGCGACGAGTCGTTCTGGAGGGTCGTGATGATGACATTTCCCGACGAGTTCAACTGAACCACATCGCCGTTATAGATGGCGGTGCCGTAGTTGCTCCCAATCGGAATCTGTCGCGTAGCACCCGCAAACGGAAGTCCACCGATCAGATTGACCGGCTTCAAACCGTAAGGTGCATCAACAGTGGGATAAGCCATTTGATACTCCTAAAATGAATTTATTTACCTTTGCCGAACGAGGTTGCGGAACGCTTCTCGCTAAAGAGAGGCATACGCTCGTCATTCAGGCGCATAAAGCTGTTGTCTACAGAGTCGATCTGAGCACGAGACTGGCGCTGGTAATAATCCTCGCGCTGTTTCATTAACTCAGCCGGGGCCTTGCAGAGCAACAACCCGCCAATCTCAATGTTGTCTTTAAAACGACTATTGGGATCAGCTTGCAGCATCAGTGTGGGTTGCTCGGAAGCCTTAACGGGCTCCCAACCTTCCCGGAATTTCGCGGATGTATTTGAAGGATCTGCTTGACCCATAATACTGGTCCGAATCCACCTAAATACCCAACCTTCTTGCTGCTCTGGTTCCGGCAGGGTTTGAGGAGGAGTCCACGCCATTTTGCGTTGCGCGGATTCACGGTTTTCAAGTTCACGAGCGAGTCGATTCTCAGCCATTTTAGTTAGCCTCCAGCTTCATAAGTTCACGTGCGTACTGCTCATTGCTCAAACCCAATTTCTTGGCGATGGCAACTTGAGTCGGTGTCAGGCGGACCTGACGCGGCGCGGTTCCCCGCGTTACCGGAGCCACTACATTGGCTGCTTTTTGTGCGCGGGGCTTCTCCTGTTTGGGAGCGGCCTCCGTCGTTTGCTCAGCGTCGTCCTCGAAAGACTCGGGGAATCGCTTACGCATAGTCTGGTCGATTTTGCTGTAGTAATCATCACTACGCGGATCAACCCCTGACCTAACCAGTTTTTCATGCAGGCCAAGGGCGAGGGCGGTCATTTCCTCGTCTGCCCCAAACCAAGTGTTGCGATTTCGCCACTCTTCTGCCCGTTTATCCGGGATTGGAGCGGTCCCTTGGTCAGGAGCCTTAACCTGTTGATTCTGTTGTACACCTGATTCCTGTTTTTGTAAAGCGGGTTTAAACCGCTCTACTTCCTTAACCCGCATTTTGGCATCGGTAAGGGCTTCTTGGGCTTCCGTGATCTTTTCGGCATCCCCAGACTCGTATGCCTGCTTAAGCTGTTCCTTTGCCGAAGCGACACTATTAGCAGCGGATTTAGAAGCCTCTTCAACGTACGCCCGCTGGCCAAGAGTGACTTTCTGACGTAGTTGCTTAATCTCTTCTTCGCGGGACTGGGCAAACCGGAGGGCTTCCTCCCGTTCCCGAAAGGCCCGCTCCTTCTCACGACGCTCGTCGTGCCACACCTTCTTCATCTGGGAAAGGCGCTTCTTGACCTTCTCGGAATAATCCTCAAGGTCGTCCTTGTCCAGTTCCTCTACAACTTCTTTAGGGAGGGGCTTACGGCCCCGGTCTTCAGGTGGGGTATCGTCCTCAATCTGAATCTCAAGGGCGTCCTCGACCACCTGTTCAGGCTTGTCCGAAGCCTCGGTTTCGTGGGGAAACTTAAATTCTTCTTGCATGATTTACTCCTTAAACGCGACGAATACCACGGGGGTCATCGACCACCGCTTCAACCGTATCGTCGTTAATGATGCGGAACTCACGTCCGTGGATAACCAGCCGGGTACCGGCATAGGGACGGGTCAACACAAAGTCGCCCTCCTTACACCAAGGTCCAGTCGGAAAGCGGTCCTTATCGGTATAGCAAAGGTTTCCCATCTTGATAACGAACAGGACGACCGTGGTCATCTCCTCTGCTCGTTTGGTGTCCTCAGCCTTAATGATGCCGCTTTCATATTCCTCTTCGACGTGCGGAACCGCACAGAGGATTCGATACCCTTTAGGGTCCGGAAGTTGCGAAGCCTTCTTCGCTTCTTCCTGTGTCTTCTCAACGTCAATATTACTCATCGTCGCGCTCCAAGCGTTTTGCAAGGTCTTTAATGTGGTTCTTTGCGAGGTCGAGACCCTGTAACGCTCCGCAAAGCCTTTTGTATTCACCCTCATCCAATTTGCCTTGAATTAGGGCTTCAATAATCAACGTGCGCTCCTCTTGGAGTTTTGAGTCCAAGTATTGAAGAGCGTTGCCATATGCCATGTATTACTCCTGTTGCGGTGGTATCTCCGGTTTTTGGTTTCGGACAGCGGTGAGCCGAAGCTTCGCCCCCTCGACCATCTTCTGTACCTCAACGTCCGTCTTGTGCTTCTCAATGTCCACACCGAGACGGGCAGCGTCGAGTTCAGTTCTTGCAGCGACCTCCGCTTGTCGGAGACGCAGTTCATCTTCTCTGGCAGCAGCGTCGATAAGATCTTTCTGCTGTTTGCGCTGCAACTCAGCCTGCTTAAGTTGCGCGTCGATCTGCACCTGCTGGGCCTTAGTCTGGGCCTGCATTTGCTTGATCTGGAGGTCCATCTGCTGCATCTGCACGAGCGGATCCTGCATCTGCTGCTGAGCCTTTTGAGCTTGAGCCTCCTGAGTATCTTTCTGGAGAAGCTGCGCTGCCGCTTCCGCCGCAAGGCGGGACAGTTCAACTTCAACTTGAGGCGGCAACTCGTTCTCGCCTCCTTCGGCAGGCGGCGGGGGTAGTGCGGCACCCAACTGCTTCTCGATCTCGCGGCGGTACTTAAACGCCGTGTGTTCCATAATGTGCGCCTGAATAGCCCCCATAATCTGCTGCGCCATTGGGTTTTGCCCAACCGTCTGCATAATCATCGGGTCTTGTATAAACGCCGTGTGTGTCTGCAAGTGGGCGTCGTGGTCTTGGTGCATAAACGCCATGGTCGGCTTGCCGGTCAGGAACCCCATGTTTTCGCTAATCGGGTCGATTGGCCGCAATTCTTCTTGCACCGGAATAATCTTGGACGCGTTCTTGACGCCCAAAGTCTCAATCATCTGACGGTGCAGATACGGCATGTCGTAGATCTGCGGGGCTGACTGGCTAAGTTGCAGAACTGCCTGATACTGAACAACCTTCTGCGACATGGTTGCCGCATTCGGGTCAGACACCGGCAAGACATCGACGTTATCGTAGTCCGCTTTCTTGGCCCGGCTGTCACCAATTTCTGGCTCGTAGCTGTACTCTTCCGGGGTGTAGTCCCGAATAATTCCGGCGAGGAGTTTGAACTCCTGCTTCATCGTGTAGTACACACGCGCCTGCACAGCCGACATCACCTTCAACACACGCTCCAACACGGCGAGTGTCGTACCCACCGGGGCCTGCGAAGACATATCGGAGATCTTCAGATCCGACACCGCAGCAAAGCGGCGTCCTTCCTCGACCACTCGGTCCATCAACTGGGCCAAAGTCTGCGAGGGTTCCTTGTACGGCAGGGGCAGGATGTTGTCGCGGATCGCCCCCGATGGGATATCTACGTCTCGGAACTCTCCGGGAGCAATAGGCGTATCGTCTCCCTTAATTCTAAGCCCGCGTGACTTGAGACCACCCGGTAGGTTGCTGAGGGTTCCTGCGTCGATAAGCTGCCTAAGAAGAGATGTAGCTGCCTTAGAGTGTCCGCCGATAAGGTGGATGAGACCAAAGTAGTAGAACCCGAATCCGGGGATGTAACCATAATGAACAAAGTGCTGTCGCTTGGCTTTGAGCTCATCATCTTCCTTCCAATTCCGACGAATGGCTAGGATCGTCCCCGTACCCTTCTCGATTGTTACTACGTAGGGCAGCGCAATACCGGTCTCGTTGTTGTCGTCGTCAACGTCCGGATACCCCGCAAGGTCCAGATTGACGTGCATCTCAAGTAACTGGAACCGGTCATCCATAGACGCCGAGAACCCTTGGTCCTCAGCCTTCTGCTTCTCCACCTCGTCCATCGTGCGAACCGGATCGCCCAGATCCACATCACGATAGAACCCGGCATACTGAAGCTTCTTAACGTCGTTCTCGCTCTTACGCATCTTGTGCGTAACACGCTCGGCTGTCTCCAGATTCGCCGCACCATACGGCACAACAATATCTTCAGCCGGGATATATACAGCGGTCTGCCGACCCAACGCCGGGTCGTAATACACCTTCTTGAACGCATTACCTGCGAGGGCAAGACTGAGCAGCATCCGCTCATGTTCCGGACGATATTCCGGCATTTTCTCGGTCAACTGATAATTCATATCATCAGCGACACGAACAGCGGCGTCCTTCTTCTCCGGGGTCTCCTTACCGATAATCTTGGTCTTCACCGGCCCTGCTGCCGGGAATGTCTCCATGATTGTCTCGGACTGGAACTTGACCGCCGACTCCATCAAGAGCGGGTGGAACACACCGCAAGCACCCGGCCACGGCTCAGTCCGCTCTTCGTACCGGATACCGAGAATCTTCAGTCCCTTAACGTAGGTATCAAGCCACTCCTTACGGTCGGCAAGGTCTTGGTCGTACTTACCAAGGAGTTCACCGGAGAGAGTCTGCAACTCGCTCTCATCCATAAAGTCTGCAAGGTTGGCGTCAAAGTCTTCAGCACGCGACTGGCTTTCGCCAAATTCAATCATCATCCCGTCAACGCCAATCCGCACTGCTTCCGGGTCTACCACTTCAATTTCGATAGGAGCAGTGTCGGCTGCAAGAGCATCCAGACCCAACGGGGCCTCATACAGACCTTTATCCATATTTGCAGCCATCTATAGTCTCCTAGTAATAACCTTCTCTACGTCGTTTAAAAAATCGTTCTGGTTCAGGCTCGTCGCTCGCTAAGCGCAAGAACCCACCTTGCCTGTACCGCAATAGGGCTTGTGTCATGGAGTCCACCAAGTCATCATGTTCTCCAGATGGGAAACTGGCGACCTCTTCGACCAGTTCCTCGGCCCAATGGGTGTTCGGTACCCACACCCTACCAGATGCGAATATATCAGCAACTGCGTTCAAGCGGGCGATCTTGTCATTACCCTTGCTGGGCGTGAACTCCTGCACCGGAATACCCATGGCCCGCAGTTCGAATATTAGGGGGCTACCGGCGGCTTTTGCTTCCACGATCAAACTGTCCGGATTCCAGTACTTATATTCCTCTTGTGCCCGCTCTTTTAGTTCGGGGAACTCCATGCGGTCCTTGAACGCATTAAGCAGGATGATATTCGACTGATATTTCCCGGTGTCATCCGGAAATTCGAAGATTCCCCACGTAGTACATGCAGAGTAATCCGCTCGCTGGGACTTTAGGAACGCGGTATCCCAAGACTGGATTACATAACTGCATGGGGGCGGGCCATCCTTCTCCCAAACCTTCCACCACTCGCGTTTAACGATGGCCGATACGTCAGAAGTAGGCTCTTGCTGGTACTGAGCCATCCATTTGCCATTCGGAAGCTCCTGTTTCAGGGCTTCTAGCTCAGCAAGGCTCCAAAATTGCGGCCAAAGTGGGTTTCCAGACGGCAAAATCGCCGGGAATTCGATAACTTCCCACTCTTCCCCACTACGCTGGGCAGCGGCCTTCAAAACTTGCCCGGTTAGGTCCTTTTTTGACCACCGAGTCATCACTATTACGATGGCCCCACCCGGTTGGAGACGCTGACGAGGCCCTGATGTGTACCACTCGTATGTCTTTTCGTAGATTTCGGGGTTCGACTCGGCCAGAGTCGCCTCTTGTTCCGAGTGCGGGTCGTCAATAATCAGTAGATCGGCACCCTTACCGGTTACTGCACCGCCAATACCGATAGCGAAGTACTCTCCAGAGTAATTAGTGGCCCATCTTCCGGCTGCTTTTGAGTCAGCTTGCAGCGCAACCTCTGGAAATATGTCTTTGTACCGGTCTGAATCGACCAGATTACGCACCTTTCTACCAAATCCCACCGCTAACTCTGCTGTGTGGGAGGTCTGGATAATCTTCTTGCCGGGGAATCTCCCCAAAAACCAACTCGGTAGCAGGTACGAAGCAAACTCAGACTTCGTATGACGGGGTGGCATGTTGATAATCAGGCGTTTTACCTGCCCATTTGCCACGCGTTCAAAGGCTCGTGCCATCTTTTCGTGATGTCGGCCATGGATAAAGCTCGGCCACACGTAATTAACGTAGGCCATGAAATCGTTTTGAGCCTTCTCTTTAGTGCCAACCTTGCGAGCTTCAGCCAGAAGCTGCCCCACCTTTTGCTGCAATTCAGGCGGTAGGTTCGGAAGGCGTTGTTCTACGCTACGAAGTAGGTTCGGATCCATCTTCCAAATCTTCTTCGCTGTTATTCAGCCCAAGTTCCTCGTCCAGATCAATCTCGGCAAGTGCAACGGGTTTATCTTCGTCCACTACGTTGTACTCACCCTCGTAGAGTTGCAGGGTTTTCTTCAACTCGTCCTCGATATCCTTCACCGTACGGTGCGTCACATTTACGTCGATCCTCTCCGAAAAGAGTCCAACTCCCGAGACTTTGCCCAGTAGTTCCAGAGCCTTGAGCCTGACCTTTGCATCTTCGTCAGTAGACTCAACGACCAGCTTGTTTGTGACGTAATTACGCAGCCGACGATGTACGTCGAATAATTCCCGGTCGAACTCGGTGAGTATGGTGTTTAAATGTTTAACCGAAGCAGGCGTAAGATCTCTTGGAGGCGGAAGTTTCTCTTCCAGCATTATCTCGTGAGACTGCATTCGATCATCGTCCGTAACTTCGACGGACAAGCCTTCACTCTCTAGAACCTCAACCGTGTTGAGTAGAGCCTCAGCTTTTGCGCGGAAGTCGTTTAGCTCTTCCGGAGTTGTATCAAATGGGAACGGAATCCCCAGTTCTGGCGTTGCAACAACCGGCATAACCGTGCCTGTGATGTCGTTGCCCGGGAGTATACGGACTATTTTAAAAAATACAAATATATCCCGTGGGGGTATGGGACCCAAACGAGGTACCGGGGGGTGTTTCTATATGAGGGGGGTGGGGTAAGTCCGGTTACGATTCCGGAGTGCTTTGTCAAAGACGCGCCTTAAGTGGTGGTGATGAAGGGGACTTAAGGAAGCCAGCACCGATTTTAAAAATAGTATACCAGATGTGCAGATCATAGAGTA
>JACCDO011332406.1_pt1 | contig 14094 bp, 12 predicted proteins | sample 7446101 | NCBI WGS metagenome assembly JACCDO01 (sample SAMN15323440, study PRJNA562643) | freshwater metagenome | isolation source: river surface water | place: USA:Blue River Watershed | collected 2017-08-16
AAATAATATTCAGGTCCGTGAAGATAATGAAAATCTGATTTTGCTACATAATCACCGCGCCTTATATGAAGGAAAACTGCTTCCTGGGCTGGATATTCAGGTCCATTTTTGAGGATCTCAGAACAGATTGATGGAAGAGCTTCTTTAAGGGCAGGATAATACTGAAAATACCCATTCAGAATACAAGGAATCGGTATAGAGGAAGGTTCCCAAGGGGCAAATCCATCTCCTTGAGAGAAGACATTCACACCCTGCGATTTGAATAACCATTCTCCCAGTGGTCCCCTGGGCCAATCTACCTCTACTGCATCTTTGAATAGTTCTTTTGCGTAGTTGTGTCCATTGACATTATGCGCATTGTCTGATTCCTTATTGACAAAAAGATTGCAGTTATGAAGATTGGCTACAGCCTTCGCCGCTGCATACTGAAAGATTTGATTGCCCAAACCTCCAAAGAGATTTACACAAACAAATGGATCCATTCTTCTGATTTCTGCCGATCAAAGTTTAGGCACTTATTCATAATCGCGAATGGCAATGCCGATTCCGAAACGGGGAATACCATCAGCTGTCATTTCTTGATATTTGACTGTTAGTTTCTTTCCAACATAGGATTGCGCATGTTTAAAAAGCTCTTTGCGCTCCTCAATGGTGCCCTTGGGACGAACGCGGAACTGCTTCTTTTCTTCCGTTTCACAGACCCAAATGACTGCACCTTTTTCATTGCCTTCCCCTTCATCAAATCCAACGATTGCAAACTCTGCATCTTCAAACTCTTTAAACTTTTGAAGGTTTTCAGAACGTGTAGAAAGACGATACAAACCAGTCTTATTCCGAATGATCAACCCTTCATAACCAGCTTCCACATATTTATCATGGAATGTTTTGATTTCCTCTTTTGTTTTACACTCTTCTGTTGGTAATAAATGCACATGCTGGAATCTATGACGACTGAAGAAATCCACGAGTATCGCAAGGCGTTGCTCAAAGGGATGCTCATTCACACAATCATAGACCCAAAGATTTACTTGCTTCAGGTTTTCAATATCTTTGGCAGTTAAATGTTTTTTCTTTACCAGACCCACAAACTCTTGGAATGACAATGTGGTAGAATAGATTTCACCGTCTAAAATCAAACCAGCATCCACCGCGGGTTTTAGTTCTTTCACGATGTGATCCAAAAATCCAAAGGGCTTGGCTGTGCGACTTGTAAAGACACCATTGCGGAATAAGGAACGAACACCATCAAGTTTGGCTTGGACATAACAAGGAAATCTGATTTTCCGACTTTGTTTTCTATAGTTTTGTGCCAACATAGGATACAAGGCTTCCTGTTCTACAGCAGTAGCTTCTGCCACTGCAGGCACAGCCGCATCGGTAAGTATTTCAGCATATCCTTCACGGGTTTTCTTCTTTTCCCATGCCGATTGCGCTTCAGATACAGCTTGTTGAAATGGTGTTGTTTCATTTGCTTTTCCTTTGTTCTTTCCTTCTGTGATTTCTTTCTCACTGGAAGCAAGTTTACCATCTTTGTATCCCCATTGTGTTACTATCGTGGCTGTTCCGCTTTTGTTTAAATTTACTTCAATCTGCCATTGCTGAGTCTTTCCCGTTTTGGATTTGTTGTATAAAATGGCAAATGTAGCTTTCTCCAGTTTGGGAGGAGGAGCTTTGGGAGATGGTGCTTTGGGAGATGGAGCCTTCGGGGCAGGTGGAGGTGGCGGAGGCGGAGGTGGAGCAGGAGGAGCCGTCTCTACTACCTTTTTCGCAACCAGTTTGTATACTCGCTTCTTAGGTGGGGCTGTTGTGACTGTTACAACTGTTTCCTCTTGTTTGGGAGCTTCAGCGGGTTTAGGAGGCTCTTTCGGGGGAGAAGGCGCTTTGACTCCCTTCTTTTTCAGATTGGCATCTGTTCTATTCAAAGCAGCTTGTGCTACTGCTTCCAATGTTTTTTGAGAGATTTTGAATGCTCGTTTCGGCTTTTCAGGTTTGGGAGCCACTGGTTCATCGTAATCGTTGGCATTTTTATACTGCCCTTTCAAATGAAGATTCAAATCAGATAACCAACTCTGTTTAGAATTGTAATCGGGAGAGGTTTTTTTCATATTGCTGATCATAGCTTGAACAACATTCCGATTTTTGCGAGTTTGTTCCTGATTTTGATTTTTCGGCTTTCGTTTTCTTGAACGATTGACAATACCGTTCAACAAGTCGTTTCTGTCTTTTCCAAACTTGGGTCTTCTTTCAAGGAGATCGTCCATTTCTACATTCTCTACAGAAAATATCAAGTTAATACCCTCGCCAATAGTTCTGCACACCAGCACGCCCATCCTTTTTTGCGATCTCTGCCACTAGCTTTGCATCGGCATTAGGGGAGTTAGGAAGAGTCTCCACAAATCCCCATTTCTGAATGGCAAGATCATACTCAGCCCCACCCGTTCCATCAATCGCTTGGCGCATGGCACGAGCACCTGCATAGGTGCCACCAGGGTGACCGTGAATCGCTCCTCCGCAGTTTGCCATCCAATCGTCACCGATCTCCTTCCGAATCGCTTGAACAAGTCCAGGATGCATGCCACAACTTAATGCTGTAACCGTATCATACTTTCTCAAAACTTCTAGAACCTTGGTAATCTCATCGCGTCCATTGTCAGAATATCCACCCAACATACCTGCATGAATAAAGTCTACACCAGCCATACCTGCAAGTTTACAACAGACACTCCATTCAATATGGAAAGGATTGCGTTTATCCGTGAGGATTGAGATACCTGACTTCTGGTAATGCACATGAATAGGAAGATCCAGCTCACGAATGCGTTTGTAAATACCAAGTCCAGCCCAGAAGTTTACGTGCACACCATTTCCTCCGTGCTTGTGCACAAACTTCACACGATCCAAAACAACATCAGCATCACCATTGATACAGAAACAATAGACAACTTTCTTATCCTTGAGATACTCACAGATAGCAGGCACACGTTCCTCAAGTGGGGCATGAACAGCATTTGCCATGATCTCATCCTCTTTGATGAAGTTACAACCTCCCTCCACCATTTGCTTAATCACTTCCAAAAGTGTCTTGGTATCACAACCAACCTTCGGCTTGATAATACCACCTAAGAGTGGCTTTCCGTGAGCTCCTACAAAGTCACGAATCTTCTTAAATCCGAACTTAGGACCAAGGAAATACTTTTTCTCAACCTCTTCAGGAATGTCTAAATCAAGCACATGACAGGCGCGAATGCTATCAATGTCAAGTTGACCACCCATGATGTGACAAAGAAGTTGTGTAATGCCATCTGTGGCAAAATCAATGTTCGCTATAGGGAATGCTATTGTCACCTCACCTGATTTCACCTGTTTCATTGCCTCGTGATCTCCAAGGATTCGGCATCCAGCGCGATCCCAAAGTTCAGGGGTTTCCCAACCATTGCGAACCTTCGGATTGCCTACACTCTGACCTATGGCTATATTCTCAGCCGCATCAAAAAGGGATACTGTAGACTCTAAGTAATAACGAACATTAAAAAAGGTCATACTATTCGTATAAAGTTTCAAACTCTTAGGTGAGCAATCCATAGGAAAATGAATATTGTGATTCCGATGGCTGGAAAATCATCACGTTTCTTTGATGCAGGATTTACCATCCCTAAATACTTACTCCCTCTTTCTAAGAAACAAAATGGTATTACCATGATTGAAGGGGCAGTAGATAGTTTACATATGGAAGGTCAACTTATCTTTGTTATTCAACGTGAACACACTATGTTTGGTATTGATTCATTTCTAAAAACCAAATATCCTGATTCTATTGTATTATACTTGGAACGGTATACAGATGGATGTGTAGAAAGTGTCTATGAAGCAGCGCGCGCTTACATTGACAATGATACTCCCTTAGTGATTTCTAACTGTGATCAGTTTTTAGAATGGAACCCTGATGAGTTCCTTCGCGTGTGCAATCAATCCCATGTAGATGGTTGTGTGTTAACCTATTTTGCTGACACAACAAAAAATAGTTATTGTATAGTTGATAATTCTGGGCGTTGCACGTTGTTCCGCGAGAAAGAAGTGATTAGTAATCATTCTCTTGTAGGTGTTCATTACTGGAAACGTGGTTCTGACTTTGTTGCTTCAGCTAAAGATATGCTTGAAAAAAATGTTCGCGACGCAGGTGAATATTATGTAAGCACATCCTACAACTATTTAGTCAAGCAGGGAAAGTTTATTACGATTTGCCCTCTTCGTGAAGGTGAAACATATCACACGATTGGAGTCCCTGAAACATATTATAACTTTTTGCAGTCACAAGACCCTATTCAAATTAGTGAACTCAAAGATATGAAACGTGGCTGGTTTTTAGGAGATTTTCTGCCTACTGCGTATTCTACAAAAGAGGTTGAAGTAGGTATTTTAGAACACAAGGCTGGCGAGGAATGGCCAGCACATGTCCATAAGCGTGGCGATGAAATCAATGTTTTATTGTCTGGATCTATGCAGATCAATACACAAAAAATCTCAGCAGGGCAGATTTTTGTCATCCCCAAAGGACATTTAACAAAAGCTATCTTTTTTGAAGATTGTCGCATTATTTGTGTCAAGTTACCTTCTGACACAAAAGATAAATACTGCTACTAACCTACTCGTATTTTAGAATATCCAAATCATTTAACAGATTATAAAATATGTCAGCTTTTATAGCCAGTGTTTCTGCCATTGAATCAATACCCTTTGATCGTTTTACATCATTGGGCAATGATGCAATCCATTCTTGAATATGTGTATGTTCTAGCAAGTTTATATAGTTAGGACCACCTGCAAACCAATAGGATCCAATATTTTTATACATCATAAATTTAGAAAAGTTTCCAACTAATCTTTGCAAAAGCTCAGTTTTTTTGCGGGGCGTATTGGGCTCAGCATTTAATCTGGTAATAGCATTGACACTTAATGTATCAATCATTTTGTAATCAAACACAAAGAAATACGATCTAAAAAAATAATGGTCCATGATGAAAAGGACATATTCATTCAGATACATCATTGTTGTAGAATAGTCAATGGGTTTCAAAGTAATTTTTCTTGGGTTTCGTTCGCTTTTTTTATTGACTATTGCCTCCATTAAAAGATTTAAGTAAGCCATTCGCATTATATGATTGTAAAACTTATGACGTATTTCTGTGTTCATTAAACTAAGACGATCTGTAGCTCCACTTTCATTTCCTTTAATAAGTTCTTTGAATGAACTGAATGGAATGTTCTTCTGTATTTGTTCCATATCGTTATTCATCCCATGCTGTTCATACAGTTCGGCAACAAACGTATTAGGCATAGGCAATAAAAATTCGCAGATATGGTCTGATCTCTCCATACCTTTGAATTTGGCTATGAGTTGAATTTTAATTCGCGACATATAAGGCAAGTAAGATCTGACAATCTTCAAATTGTCAATACATATAATTTTATCTGCAAACATTCCCTCTGCATCTTCATCAATAGAAAAGGGAACAGTGTTTCCAAACAAAGAGCCCCATAAGGTCCCACCCCGTTTGTATTTCATTAGATTCTTTGCCAACTGCTCCATAATCCATGTTGTATAACTCTCTATCAAAGGATTATATGTGCGCGTATCTTTTGAGCTTCTTTCAGAGTTTTCAGGTGGGCATTTTCTTGTCTCGCGCCGTCTTCCTGGACGGTTCCGATAGTTATTGGCTGTCAGATTGTTTGCTTCACCTTCTGGAGGATTTTCTTCAAACAGGTAAGGTGTCATAGCATCCTGCTCCATTAAATGTGCATAACTTGGATGCATAATAGTATACTTTGTAATCTTAGGCAAGCGTAAAAATATATCCAAGTCTCCAGTTGGATCCACAAGTGTGCGAAGTTTAGGAACCCCTGGTTCTCCTCCATACAAACGATCCAAAATCTCATAGACACAGCCTCCAAAAAAATAAAATGGAGTCTTATGCGCCTCCGCTTTTACTTTGGTTTCCAGGGGAACATATCCAACTGCAGCACGAAATTTACTTCTACCAGATTCATCATATTGAGAATACCACATTCGGGTATCTCCTTCAAACTTGTAGCTTTTCCAGGGGATTTTTAAAACAATATCTATTAAATAATCAGCTATCGGAAATACATTTTTGGTCCAAAGAATACGATTTGGATCAACGGTGTATTTAAAATCAGAGTCTTTTAGGGGGACAATATCAAAACCTCCCTTTTGCATCTATTTAAACTGTTTTTTAAAAATTTAAGACGTCATATCTTCTTGCTATTAGCATTGCTTGCCGTATATTCATAGTATTCGACATAGTATTAATATTATTTTCAAGGTCTCCAAATGTAAATAAATTCTCAAAGTCAAACTCTTGTCGCCCAAACGGAGCTCTATACTCACTGACTTTTACATCACCAACTAAGGAAATAAAGTCTTCTCCTTGTTTTTTCAACAAAAACATAGGGTAGGCTCCAATCAGTGATTTAACTACGATTTTACTAAATCGTTTGGTTTCCCTTCCTGTCCAACGACTCAAATACGTTGGGTTTCTATTTAACTCTTTGCGGACAGCGAAACTAAAATTTACAATTTCCCCACTAAAATAGTTCTCCAAAATGTAAAATGTAAAATATGCCATTTCTTTTCCAAGTTCTTTATACTCATCTTGGGACAATGTGATTTTTGTAGCATCCGTTTTTCCAAGAGAATTTAGTTTTTTCAAAAAGAAATCATGAAGATATTTCATGCGCCCTACGTGATTGTAAAACTTGTGTCGTTTTTCACCAGTATGAAGACTAAACCGATTGACCATACTGTCCAGATTGTCATGAACAAGAGACTTGAAGTTAGCCAAGGGAACTCCTTTTAATACATGAAAGTCTTGTTTTGCATTCAAATACTTTTCCAGGTTTATCTTATAGTCACTGGGACTGCTTGGACAGCCTATTAAAATCTCGCAAACGTGATCCGATATCTGCATATCTTTAAATTTCGCAATGAGTTGGATTTTTATACAGCCCATATAATACAGATAGCTTCTGACGATTTTGAGATTTCCTACACATATGATTCTATCAGCATATCTACCTTCTACATCATTTTCCAGATTAAAAGGAACTGTATTTCCAAACAACGAATCAAAAAGAGTTCCTTTTTTATACTGATTTAGGTTTGCTGCAAACGAATCCATTATCCAATCTGTATAGTGCTCAAGATAGCGAGTATATCTTCTGGAATCTCGCACTGTAAATAGAGCAGAACTTGCAGTATTTGTAGGAACTCCTTCACAACCCACAATTTCAGGTGGTTCAATGTCAATCGCCATAGCTTCTCGCATGCCTTCATTGGACAACATCCCAGCCGTTGACGCATTCAACCCCTGCCTGATTTTTTCTCTTTTCACTAATGCTTTTAGAACTGCTCCTTTCACAGGAAGTTTTTCAAAGAAATATGGCACATAGGAAGAAAGAGATTTATTCGGTGGCAACGTTACAAGAGGATGAAGACCTAACACATCCAAATCTCCTGTTGGATCTACAAAATCATGCAGTTCTGGTATATTTGTATCTTTGCTATACAAAATATTCATGATTTCATACACACTGCCTCCAAAAAAATAAAATCGTGGAGTAGCTGGCAGAGAAGCTACAATGTCCAAATCTTCTCGCACGAATGTGCCAGTTGTTGTCTTTTTCCAAAATGCAGATGTGCCTTCAAACTGGTAGGTGCTCCAAGGAATCTTTAGGATTGCTGAAATTAAATACTCTGCAATCGGAAATACGTTTTTGACCCAGATCTTTCTATCAGCACTCTGTGTATACCGAAAGTCGGAATCTTTGATGGGTTTAATGTTGAAACCACCTTGTTGCATTTCTATTGTTAGCTTTGAAATTTAATACGACCAATCTACATTGAAACGGCAACTGTAGTTTTCTTTCAGATATTTGAGGAGTTCAAAGAACTCATTATGTTCCTTTTCAGTCCAATCTTCTTCCCAGATTTCATCATACCACTCTGAGTTTTTCACCTGGTCCCAAAGAGGATAGGAAAACACCAACGATTCTACATCTACACTGGTCTGATCATCCAAATCAAACTCATGGATATAGGCATGGAAGATACTTCCGCGCCCCTGCAGATATTTGCGGAGAGAAACAGGAATATTGATTTCTGGTAAATCATACACTTTCTCAAAGTTTGTTTTGGAGATGTAATATGGCTTGCCCGTATCAGGGCAAAGATTGTATTGGACGTTAATGAAGAGATCAAATCCCATGGTGGTGTTTGCTTAGTTCAGGTTTCAAGTGTTATTTTCAATTTTAACTTAAACTTCTATTCTCTGAAACAACAGTATGGAAAATCTATGCAAGTATGTGAGCAGTCGCGGATTTTTAAAATCATGTGATGTCTATATGCCAAATCCTCAGTCCAGCACAACACAACTTGATCCTGCTATCTACAGTAAGATTCAACGAGGCTCTATTGTCTATGTCTGCAACTCTGCAATCCGCACATTTCGCGATACTATTTTGCCAATGATATCAGTTCCATTTGTATTAGTATCAGGTGATTCTGATATTTCAATGCCTTCAGGGGCTTTTTCGGATGCTGAGTTTGAGTCCTTTGTCCAAGATCCACGCATTGTGCACTGGTTTAGTCAGAATCTCATGATTACACATCCCAAAATGACACATTTACCAATCGGATTGGATTACCATACTCTTTCTAAACTGGGTGAAGCTCATCCCTGGGGTGTGGGAAAACGTCCTGTGGATCAAGAAAACGATTTGGATATCGCCATTCAGGAAGCTCCTCCCATGGTTCAACGTCATATCCACTGTTATTCTAACTTCCATCATGCTACCTTTGCCATCGGATCACGAGGAGATCGGAAAGAAGTTGTAGAGAAAGTCCCCAAAGACATTGTTTTTTACGATCCTGTGTTTACGTCCAGGGACATTGCTTGGAATCACCAGTGTTTTTTCTCTTTTGTTTTATCTCCAAGGGGCGGTGGCTATGATTGTCATCGCACCTGGGAGGCACTTCTCTTGGGATGTATTCCCATCATAAAAAGTAGCGGGTTAGATCCATTGTTTGAAGGGCTCCCCGTTTTGATCGTGAAAGATTGGTCTGATCTTAAAAAAGATGTTCTTGTCCAGTTTCTTATTCGGTATTCAACGACTTCGTATCAGAAAGAGAAACTTCTTCTTTCCTATTGGGTAGATCTGTTTCGTCAGAAGTCTCTATTGTGCGCTTGAATTCATTTACCCAATAATCTTCTGTTACAATATCCATCGTAGAGATACCCATGTATTGATCATATACTTTTTGGATATCTGCATGCAGAAAGGATGGTAAGTCTTCCCATTTTTCTAACACCATGAAGGGTAGTTCAGGGTGTTGTTCCATTAAGGCTTCAATATAATAACTGTGCAATACAAGCGGAATGGCTCCCACACTTAAACTTTCCCAGAATCGTATAGAATCATATCCATTTCCTTGGGGACATACTGAGAAATACCCCTTGCTGAGTTCTTTGAGATATTCCTCAACTGGAAGATTTGGCACACGATACTTCTCTAGAGAAGTTTCTTGTTGAAGATACTTTTCCAAATTATCGCGCTCCTCGCTGTTTAAGGGATTGAAATGAGAAATCACAATCGGCTTTGTTTTTTCTTGTTCATTCATTTCAATGGATTTGTTCACTCCTATGGGTAAAATACGACACTTTGGGTGGCATCCCGTGTAGTTCTGAATCCAAAAACGAGATTTGGGGAACATGACTGTCCAAAATTCTATATGCTCGTCAGTGATGGTATAATCGGATCCAGCAAGAATAAAAAGTTTTATTGTCAGCGGATTTTTTTGGTGGAGAACTTGAAGAACATCAATCCAATAATCAAATCCATCAGGATGCACAAAAAGACTCTTTGCCTTGAAAACAACTGGAGCTACATCTTTGGGAGACGATTTGAGTGTAAATACATTTTTGTATTTGGACGAAAAGATTTCATATTGCTCTTCAGTATAGACCAAAAAACAATCTACATGCTGTAGAATTGTGCTTTGATGAAAACTCTTCATTCTCTACCTTCGTTAAGAAAGTTTGGGCAACTCAGCAACCGCAGCATTCTTAAAGATATATTCTTTGACGGGATATTCACTCACTCGGAAGTCCCATTTCATTGGGTGCCATTGATGACAAAAACCTGGCATTTCAATCCGATATTTTTGGCTGTTTGGGATAGAATCGGCTAAATCACGATCTTCCCATCCCCAACTAATGTTGTGTTTCCAACCTGCCGTTTTTTTGTAATCTTCTACACGCGCAGCAAAGTTTCCATAGGATGTATCACGCCAGAATCCTTGCTCATGCCTGGGATCAGCAAAGGCAAAGAAAATGGGATAATAAAACAAATGGTTTTGAAGAGCTCCATAACACTCTTCAATAAAATCACGAGTATAAAAGATTAAATCTGCATCCAAGAAAAACACTGCATCTGCCTTATACTGGGTTTCAGCAATCTCTGCTGCCTTTTTGAGTCCGCCCCCACGATCAAACCAAGGCCACTCTTTTTCTGTATGAATGTGCCATGGTATTTTATCTCCAAGAGTATCGCTTACTACTTGATGAACATCAGCATCTGTGCTCTGAAAATCTGTAATGACTACGACCCAATCATCTTCTGCCTTCTTTTGTTTTACTAAAGATTCCAGCATTTTTGGCAAAAGAGTCAATACAATCTTATCCTCTTTTATTTTGATATCATTCATTGGGTAGGGAGATTTCACGATTTTTCCCTCAGCATGCTTTAAAAAAGGTGTAGAGTCTTCATACTCTACTTCCAAATACGTTCTATTTTTTAGTGCTATACAGAAGGCTAACTTCATTCTGGTTGAATGTTAGATATAGAGGTTTAGGCAGTGGGTGGAACTGGAGCAACTGGATTCTGCACCACAGCAGGGGCAGGAGTAGGGGTAGGAACAGGCTGAACTTGACGACGGCGAGTATAGCCCCAAATCCAGTTCTCACCCTCTATTTGAGGCACAACAATACCCATTTGTTCTCCCCTCGTTTTAAGAGCAGTGTTTGTAAAGTCGCGAAGTTGCTCCAGTTCTTGAATACGTTGGCGAATCTGTGGAGGTCCATCATTTCCAATCTGAGTGAGATTCGCGATTTCAGTGAGTTTTTCAGCTCCCACATGCACAAGAGTTTGAAGAACCAAACCAATCTCCTTCTTTCGTTCAAACTTGGTTTCCTTCATTTCTAAATGACGTGCCCAATCCTCTTTGGAAATATCACCCATAAGATACGATACATCCAGGTCACGATTGTCGTTTGCTGGACGACGAAGAGGGTGATTGGGAAGTTGCACTTGGCTAATGTCAAGAAGACTGCGATGAATGCGTGAGATTTGATCAAGCTCTTTCTGAGTCAATCCTCGGTAAACTCGCAGATTTCGTGCAAACATGTAATAATCTGGGATCCCACCACAAGGAATATCACCCATCTCACGAGGAAGAGTTGCTCCTGAACGACGGAGATATTCATAATAGTGAGGATTGTGCACACGCACATTGTGTAGAATCTGACCTGTGTTCCAAGAGAATGTGGTTTGACAACTCGTGCACCACATCTGATCACAACCCTCAATCTTGGAAATGCGAATACCGCACTTGGGGCACGGACGCGTTTCTTTGCTGATCAGCGCAGCTGTAGCTTTCGCATCTTCATTGCAGGTATGAGGACCATCGTTTCGCTCACCCAGAAATGCATGACAATCCTTGCAGAAATAGTTCTGACATGTGCCACACTTCCATTGCGTGCTCAAGAACCCACGGCAAGGAGAATGGTCTTCAGCTGTTCCAGGGCATTTCATAACAAACTGGCGAACAACATTTCGTCCAGGATCACGCCCCTCCAAGAAAGCAATGTTGCGATTGTATTGATTGTAATAGAACCGCGATTTGATTGTTTCCTCCGCAATTTCCTTGGAGAGTTCACCATACTGAGAAAGTAGTTTGTTGACTTCTTCAGGAATATTAAGATCATACGAGGAGGCTGATCGCCCTGATTGACTAATCCGAATATCAATCTTGCTCTTATCAATCGTGAGCCTATCTACAATATCATTGCACACCTTGTATTTCTTCCAGGCATTGTTACGCGCCACCGTTGCCTCTACATAGACCTGCATAGATGGCAACATTGCCATTTCACGATCTACAAGAACTTTGCGTCGCTGTTGACGAAGAGGACCCTTGCGAAATGTAGATGTAAAGTTGATGTCCAAGAACTCGCGATTCCATTCTCGCTTGCAGGACATACAGTGTGGGTCTTCAGGAAGATTTAGAAGATATTGTTGAAGACACACTTTGCACGATGCAGATGGACAGTAAGGACATTGAACACGTGCGCGAACAACACCTGTAAACTTATCAAAGCAAATATTGCATTTATTTTCGGTAGAGGATGACATCTCTGCTTGTGGTGTCCCGTTTTTAACCGGTCATTTCCCCCAATTTTAAGTGTTTTCATTTTTTCTCACAGCGATTTTGAGTTTACTGGATTTGATGGGCAACTGACCTATTTGCTTCACTTCAAGGTCTCGGGTCTTAGGCTCCAGTTGCACTTCATAGGCAAGAAGATTTGGCATTGTCATAACCATGCGTTGAGAGCTTGAGCGCATACCCAAGAGTTCACAAAGATAGAGACCAGCATTTAACGCCAACATTGACATAGATGTTGATGATTGAACAACATAGGCTCCTCCTTCTTCCAATGTCTTGGCTCCATTCTCTGTAGGAACAGTTCGGGTCACCCACAAACGAAAAATCGTTCCTTGAAACTCAGGCATTCTCCCCCGAATCCGTGCACAACAATCCAAAAACTGACTTGCTTCTCGTTGATTCGTAATAAGTTTCCATTTTTCTTGGAAAAAAATCAATGTATGATCTTGACCCCGTTTCATTTCCATCATATGGTCTACTCCATTCAATGATTGCTCTTGAAAATGATCTCGTATCTCTTGTTCACCTCGGACCGTCACCAGAAATCCCTCAGATTCAAAGGAATGCTTCAATGTCCCCAACATCTCTCCCATAACCTCTTCAAAAATAAATCCCTTGGCTCCTGTATTTGTGGTTTGCTGAGGTTGCGCTTCCATGTCTTCTGTCTTTTCTACCTATTTCTTAAGCTATGAGTTTGACAGTCTTTTTATTAGACTATCAACGATTTCAAAATATCCTTCACGGAATCCTTCCAGCTCTTCTACAAGATTCTTGTGTAAATCAGATTATTGTTTGCCACGGGAGTTTTGATTACACCAAGGTCCATCATGAAAAGTTTTCAAGGTTAGAACCCAATGAAATACAACTTTTTGAATGGGAAGGAAAACAAATCATTCGCATTCAAGATCCATTCAATGATCAATATCAGTGTTTTCGCCGCTGGATCTGGATTGATCGTCTCTTTAAACAAGGACTTTTAATCAATCATTTAGTTTTAACTCATGATGATGATTTTGTATTTTTCCAAGGAGAAACTCGTAAACTTTTGGATCTTTGGGCTCAACAAAAAGGAGTTTGCGTCTGTGGTTCTGGAGGAAGAATGTTTCGTGAACCTTCTAAATATATTCTCCGTGCAGTGAATGGACCTTGCAATATTGCTGTTGGACAATCCATGTTGCTCTCAGTAGCTTCGGTGGTTCAAGTGTGTGCTGAAGTAGAAAAAATGGCTATACCACTGGAAATCCTGCACGAAGATGATATAGTTGTAAGTTTGCTCCTCGGAAAAGGAGAGAATCTTCACTATGGATATTCGTGCCAAAAATATTCTTTGCCATCTCCCAATGCCAGATGGCATCGTCCTGATCATATTTTGAGGCGCAATGAATCAGCCGAATGGATCCTTACTCGCTTACCAGTTTCTTCGTCAACGCCCAACTGCCCTCTACACTTGCATTCTCCTTCCACCACTGACGACAGGCTCCTGACATCTGAGTCCATTGCTCCTCTTTCATACTTTCACTAATTGTTTTTGCTTCTTCAGGAGATTCTACACGGATGTAATGAACTCCCTCTTGAGG
>JACCDO011950068.1_pt1 | contig 14094 bp, 8 predicted proteins | sample 7446101 | NCBI WGS metagenome assembly JACCDO01 (sample SAMN15323440, study PRJNA562643) | freshwater metagenome | isolation source: river surface water | place: USA:Blue River Watershed | collected 2017-08-16
AACTGTCACAGCAGCCTGATAAATTGGACTTACTAAGCCGCCACGAGTCCTAAATTGCAACATCAACACTTTATTACCAGCAGTAGGAAAGTTAAATACCGCCGCTGAATTCACCGCCATCCAGCCCTGTTCCGCCGCATAGTTCGACATACCACCTACCGAGTAAACATTACCAAAATAGTAGCCACTGCCACCGTTTTGATTGCCCTGCTGTGAAGTAGGAGCATTTTCGTAGATACGCATCTCCGCAGCATTCTCAGGAACAGAGATCATCAGGTCAACAAGGTTACTCGTACTAACAGGCGTAGGATTACCGAGTCTATCCGTAACAACAAACCCTGCGGAATCTTGCGGAGAAAAGAGATCGACCATCACGGACTGACAAACAACCTGACTGACGAAGCCGTTACGGTCTTTAAGTTGTATACAGATTTCCAGATTACCACCTAAAGTCAAGAAGCCTGTCATCTGCTCCAAAGTCGGGATGAATTGAAACATATTCTGTGCTGATGCTTGCCGCCATTCCGCGGTCTTGATTGTCGTTTCACTTTCCGTCATACGGATGTAAAGAGTATCTGCAGGCATATTAACAGTAACTGGCACTACCTGACTTGTTACTAAACCTGATCCGTCACCGATCGTCACTGTTAGATCAGGGAATACCCGCATACTTGCAAAAGCTGAGAAAACGTTACTATCATTGCCATATGCATCACGGAACTGCGCATACAACTGCCGTACCATCGGTTCCCCACCTAAAAGGGTAGCTAGATCGCCAGCCTTAGGACGGAAATCATACTGGAACTCAGCTGATACCGGACGCCACGGTGTCTCCTTCAATTCTTTTAAGTCCTCAACAAATCTCATACTTACTGCTGCAACAGGCACGCTCACTTTCACTGGAACTCGAGAAGATGGTGATACATAATTTTCACCTGAGCCAAAGCTAATACCAGTGGAGTCAGCGAACACATCAACAGTAGCAGCTAGCATATAAATCTTACTGAACTTTGTTTTTGTTGGATCAGAGAATTGATAGAAAATCACCTGTCCACCGTTACCAGGGAAATCATAATCAATTTCATTACCAACTAATACCCATGGGATATCCACATGTGTAGCCCCAGGAACGGTTGTTTGAGGTAAAGTCGGCTTGATGGCTGGTGTCGCCGTAGAATTAGTTCCTGTTGATGTTGCTTCAGTTGCTTTTGTGATATCCTGAGCTTGTAAGTCTTGGTTACTTAGAGCTTGCAGTGCTTTAATATCGTGGTGATAACGTACAAAGCGGGTCCCCACATCAGAAAATACTTTAAAACGCTTAGAGGTTGGATGACCGGAAGTCACCAAATCCTTTAGGCTTCTGTTTTCTGACTCAATTAAGACACCTTGAGGACCAACGCCACTAAAAACAATCACTGGATCTTTCAGGTTCTGCTCTAGGCCGCTATAAACATCGATCATTAATGTATGAGGATTCAGTCCTGGTACTAATGCTCCGACCGCTATCTTCCCTGACGGCACACCTTCAGCGGTAAAAGTACCATCAGCTTTAATCACAGCTCGGCTGGGTCCTACAGTTAACTTAGCATCAATTGCTGGTGTTAAAATCTGTGAAGAGTCAGCCTTATAAATTTTGCCAATAACAGTCGCAGACTTAGTTAAAACCTGCTGACCAAGATCCCTCTCACCGATATCATCAACACTGATCGCGGAGCTTGCGGCGATCAACTTGCCTGTTGGAGCAGAGAAATAAACGTAAAACGATTTACGCTGACCTAATAAGCTATGTCCAATATCCTTAACTCTCGTTCGTGATAAAGTTAAAGTGAAAGATCCACTTGCATCAGAGGTAGCAAGAATACGGTCTTCAGCTTCAACTCGGATAGCTGCCCCTGAGATGGCTTTGCCATTCTCGTCTACCACACTACCAACAAGCCTAAGGCCATCAGAAACTGATGCTAGCTTTTGCTCTTCGGTTTTAATACAGCTGGTGATTAATAACGCAGCAACAATCCAGCTCACCCTTACTACAGCTTTTTGAACGGTTTCCACAGCAACTCCCCCCACAATAGGCACCAATGCCCTACTGACAAGAAGCAAAGTTTGGGCCAAAGAGAAGAAATATGGCATGATGTAATAAGTCTAGATTTCAGATACTTACCGGGGTACTACCCAAAAGCGGGGTGATAACGATGCGACATGTGTCAATAATTTCGACGATACCATCTCTATTTATCACCACTATGATTGCGGGGTGTTCTGCGGGTGGGACTGAGGGCGCTAAATGCAAGGTAGCAAGCTCCTCCGCTATCTCCGCTACTGAGATTGTCGGCAGTAGTATGGACGCACAGACTGTTACAGTTACCATCGATGGTAGTCCAGTCGATACTACCGGTGATATCGGTGATTACCTTGCCGAACAAGGTGTCAGTGCTACCTTCTTCATTGTCGGCAAAGAGCTAGGTAACCCATCCATACTCACTAGGTTACGCGATAAAAAGCATCTCATTGCCAATGGTACTTTTTCGGGTAAGGACTTAACCAAAGTGCCCAAGCCAGTCATTGATTTACGGCTTACTGATGCGAGGATTAGCAACTATGTGGTTGGGAACATGTTTCTCTTTCGTTCTCCCGACCACGGATTTTCCACCCAAATGGCGGACTATCTCAACAGACAGGGACTCCAGAAATATGTTGGACCAATTGGCTGGGATATCAACCACGAAGAAGAGAAGATCTCGATTGACACCGGCTGCTGGCGTGACAACCTAAGTGCTGGGGACTGTGCGCAACGTTACGTCAATGGCGTACGCGCGAAAAATAAGGGGATTTTACAATTTAACGACGGTTCTAGCAGAGTGCTTGAGCTTTTCCGAGAGTTAGTGCCAGCCCTTACAGCTGCTGGTTATAAATTCGTTCGGCTTGATGAGGTTCCTGAAGTGCGAAGGCAGCTCCAGGAACGTGGTGCCGAAACAGATATCACCGCTGGCAATAAGGGCTGTAACGACTATTAGAACGGAATATCTTCAGCGCTAGGCGTTTCAAAGCCGCCTAGGTCGCCGCTGTTGCTGCCGCTACCGCCCATCATCTCAGCTTCGTAGCCACCTGAGAAGCTAGATGATCCTGCTGTTGCACCGCTAGCGCGATGCTCGCTTTGGCGTTGTTGGCCACCACCGATAAATTGTACGTTTTGAGCGACGATTTCTGTGGTGTAACGCTTCTGACCTTGTTTGCCTTCCCATGCACGGGTCGTCACACGGCCTTCAACCATTACAGAACGACCTTTTGCCAGGTATTTTGAGCAGTTTTCTGCTTGCTTACCCCATACTACGATCCGGTGCCACTCCGTTAGTTCTTGGCGCTGCCCATCTTGGCCAGTCCGGTAATCCGTTGTTGCAACCGTTAAAGAGCAAACTGCCATCTGACTCTGAGTGTAACGCAATTCTGGATCTTTACCCAAATTACCCATAATTAACACGCGGTTTAAAGAAGCCATGCTTACCACCTTTCATATTTTATAATGGTTAGATTTTCTGAAAATCTACCGAAGCCCACCGACTAGCATCTTTCTCCCTCATGCATACCGGAGGGTTGCTACTACTAACAAGGCATTTTTACCATTTGCCGACTTTGTCAGGGCATGACATTCTAAACCACTGTGATTACACCAATGAATTTTGAAGAAGGTTTTCTGATGCTACGTAGGTTTGTTATACCCCTTCTGCTACTTCCCATGCTGAGCTGCCGTACAGATGAAAAATTTCCGGCTCTCGCTGATAAAGTTGCAAGTCCGGTTGATATCGCAGTAAATGATTCCGGTGAATATTTTTATCTGCTTAATTCTGACTTTGACCGAACCTACAACCAGGGTTCATTGTTGGTACTCGATGCTGATGGTAATAAAGCAAAAGCTGTGCCACTTACACGACTTGGCCGCAATCTGACCGCTGCAGGGAACGACTTGCTCATCACTATGGACGCACAAGATGACGGCAAAACAGGGCCGCAAGTGTTGCTGTATGATATCAGTACTCCCACTTCACCAGAGTTAAAAGCAACGCTGCCACTTACGTGCAGCCCCGCCAATGCAGTACTCCGCAGTAACTATAATTACTTTGCTGTCGCATGTTTTGACGGCAGTATCTGGATTGGCACTCTTGCCTCTGACCGCACTGCATCAACTCTGAAAAAAGTTCGGCAATGGGGTGGAACGAGACGCGCACTGTACCTTGATACAACCCGAAATTTACTGCTTGGTTTCCCCAGTATTTCAGGACGTCCTGAAATCGCAGATCGGGAATTTATCGATATCACCCGCTATAATTCAACTGCTGCAGAAGTCAAAGGTGATGCGGGTGAGCAGGTTGCCAATGAAATTCCGGATGCTATGGAACAAAATAAGCGTGCTCAAAGTAACCGCTCACAACGAGAAGCATACCAATTTTTCGTCTATGACATCGCTAAAGAAAAAGAACAAGCGCCAGACTGCACAACCTCCGACACCGAGACCTGTGCTTTCCCGTATCGCGATAAATCTTCTGCCATAGCTGAAAAAGAGCTGCGCTGGATTTATTTTAAACTCGATAATTTCGACGGCACGCCCGATCAAAGCGACCATTTTAACGATAACCAATACAAGTACTACCGCACTAATTTCTACGAAGCGAAGCCTGATCCCGAAGACACCAATTCCTTCTATCTCTCGCAAAGAGGTGTCCCCAATGATAGCCAATACGCTAATCAGATTATTAAAGTCACCTACACTGGTGATTTAAGACCTAGCGAGACCGCGCCAAAAACTGGGGATGTTCTGCAATTTGCCCGTGTCTACGGCTTTAAAGGGGCGCAAGCAAGTAAAAATTCTTATCCCGGAGATTTCGATATCCTGTCGATCAACGGTCAAAAGACAGTGGTTGTTAATCACTTCCGCGATTTAATCACTTGGTCTCGCAACGACACTTTTTACTCGGTTAGCGCTCAATTGCTCGATAATCCAAATTGGTTTAGCGAATTAACGGGTCAGCTCTCTCCGAAATCTGATGTTCGGACTTACTATCAGGTAGCTGTAAATAGTAAAGGGCGAGCGATGTCGCCATCATTCTACGGTAATTCAGTTGTGGTATTTGATATTAATCCAGGCGTTAACATCGAAATCAAAAAGATTTTGAAATAGGCGAATTATGATTTTAAAAAAAATTATCATCTCTGGCTTCAAATCGTTTGCTGATAAAATTGTTATCAACTTCGATAAAGGCATTACCGGCATTGTCGGACCAAACGGTTCTGGTAAAAGCAACGTCATTGACGCGGTTCGATGGGTCATGGGTGAGCAAAACGCTAAAAACCTGCGTGGTGAAAAAGCTACTGATATTATCTTTGCAGGTTCAGAAAAACGTAAAGCTCTCGGCATGGCAGAGGTGTCTTTGGTATTTGATAATACTGATGACCAAGGTTTCTGCCCGCCAGAATATCGCCATGAGACTGAAATTTCGTTAACTCGTCGTTTATATGCTGATGGTCAGCGAGAATATCTCATTAATAAAAAACCCTGTCGATTAAAGGATATTGTCGGTTTCTTTGCCACCACAGGTCTAGGTGGTCGCAGCTACTCCATGATTCAACAGGGGCAGGTTGACCGAATTTTGAACGCCAAACCAGAAGATGTTCGCGAAATCCTCGAAGAAGCTGCTGGCACAACAGTGTTTAAAAAACGGAAAGTGGAAGCCGAAAAAAAGCTGGAACAAACCAACTTAAACCTTTCTCGGATAGATGATATTTTACGGGAAGTAGAAAAGCAGCTTGCCACCCTTGGTGAGCAGGTGGAAAAAGCTCGGGATTTTCAAGATCTCACTAATAAATTAAAAGAGGAAGAGTTAAGCTTATTTGCTCATAACTTTCACCATTTTAATGAACAACAAACAAAGTTCAGAGCTAACCTTGAAGGTGAATTAGCACAAGAAGCAGAAGCTTTAAGTCAGATCTCTAATTTAGAGGCTAGGCATTTAGAATTACAAGCACAACTAGATGACGCTGACCCAGATATTCAGGCGCTACAAGAAAAAATCTCGATTGTTCGTGAAAAGATTGCTCGCAGTGAATCAACATTGAAAAGCTCGACAGAGAGGCTAGATGCAAGTTTACGGCGCAATGCGTCAATCGACGATGAATTAGCAGAAGATGACGCTAACTTAAAGGTGCTGGAAGCTCAAACTGAGAGAGCTCGCGAAGAAGTATCACAAGCGGAAACCCTTGCAAGAGATCTTAATGAAGCGATCGAAAGTTTTGAGTTCGAAGTAGAAACTGCCAACGAAGCGGCTCAAGTTTATCAGAGTCGCATTGAAGAATTTGAAGATGAAATTCGCAATTTGGAGCGGTTAATCGAAAATAACCGCTACCGCACTGAACAACTCGTTAAAGACATTGACAAGAACACTGCATTAGCTGCTGAAGAACTGACTAAAGCAGCACAGTTTGAAGCAGACATCGTCTCTGTCCGAGCTGAATTAGCTGAGCGAGAAGAAAAAGCTGGGCTCACTCGCTCTGGATTAGATAAAGAAATTAAAGAAAAACACGACCGTGAGACAGCAGTTCAGACTCGTTATACTCAAATCCGTGAAGCAAATCAAAAGAGAGATAATCTTCGGGAGACGTACCATAGCACAAAAGCGCGTTTTACCACTCTTTCTGAAGTGGCTTCCGGTGCTACGGATGTTATGGGATCTCTCGCTGAACTAAAGGAAAAAGAAGGGGACCTACAACATCTCACTTATGGATTACTCACAGACTTTATCAGCTTTAGTGAAACTGCGAAAGAACTGCCAGCTAAAGCGCGGGTTGCGCTAGAACGCTGGAGTGAACGTTTACTGGTTCGCGATTTAAATAGGTTTAACGATTTAGTCCGGCTTGCCCACCGGCACGAAGTCAGTACACTGCCGGTTTGCGTACTATCCCAAGCTGAAGCTCTGGATCAGGTGAGGGTACAGGCTTGGGCAGAGCGCTCTGGTGCTGAACCGCTAAAAGAATTCTTGCGGTTAGATCATCAAATTGAACAACTCCCCACGCTGATTGATCGCTTGTACCTTCTACCAGCGATTCAGGTTGACCAAGTTGATTTGCGGGATATGCCACGTGGTCTCATTGTTATTACGTCACAAGGCGTGATGATCACAGGACAGGATGAATTTGCTATTGGTGGCAAAGCTCATTCCGGGTTGCTATCTCGCAAAACTGAGCTAGAGACCCTTGGTCAACAGCTTAAAACTATAGAGATTGACTTAGCAGCTGCCCAGTCATTAATCGATGAGCTTGAATTTCAAACTAACCTAGACCGGCAAGTTATTGCGGAAATTGATAGTAAGTTGCAAGCACAAAACCGTGACGTTCTTGAAGTGATGTCACAGTTACAAGCGGTGCAGCAGGTCTACGACCGTAAGCTTGAACTAGTCGCTACCGCACAAGCACAGCACCAAAAATATATCGAGTTTTGCCAAAACTTTTCTGTCGAAAAAGACGGATTGCTCGCAAGCAGGGAGTCCTTAACCCGCGAACTCGCCAATGCTCAATCAGAAATTCAAGCCGTGGAGGAAGAGTCGGCATCACTTCTCGACCGCAAGGAAGAAGTCCGTCGTCAGCATGAATCAAAGAAAATTGAGTTAGCGAAATCGGGTGCGCGGGCGCAAGCACTTCGAGATGGATACCTGAATACGAAAGCACAGCTTGAATTACTACAAAACAAATTATCTCGTCGGTATGAAGAGCGTTCACGATTAGAGCAGGATATCGACACTTGCAAAGCCCAGCAGGAACAAGCCAAATTTGATATCGAATCCTTCATTTATGAGCGGGATGCGTTGCAAGAAGAGTTTGCACTTAAAAGAGAAGCTAACGCCGGAATTATTGAAGAGACTCGAGTCATTGATAGCCGCCTACGAACCTTGCGGGAGACGCATAGTGCGTTACAACGTGGCTTAGCTGAAAAGAACGTACACCTTGAGCGTGTCAGAATGGCATTACAAGGTGTCAAAGAACAAGCCATTGAGAAGTACCATATCGATCTTGAGCATTTTTCCTTCACCATTGACCCAGAATTTAACCATGACAGTAAAACACGGTCTGTCGGCAGGCTAAGAGGGAAAATCGAATCGATGGGTGCAATCAATATGATGGCACTACAAGAATTTGAAGAAAAAACACAGAGACAAGAATTCATTACGAAACAACGTGACGAAGTGTTATCGAGTATTGACCTTTTAACCGCTGCTATCTCGGAAATAGAAGAGACGTCACTGCGGAAATTCCTTGAAATCTTTGCGACGATTAATACAGAATTTGCTGCACTATTCCCCATTTTATTCCCAACAGGTGAAGGTAAGCTTGAGCTAACTAGCCCAGAAAATCCGATGGAAGGTGGTATCGAGATTATCTGTCGCTTACCTGGGAAGAGTCCAAAATCGATGAACCTTTTCTCTGGTGGAGAAAAGGCTCTTACAGCAATGGCGCTTATTTTTGCCTTACTGAGAACAAAACCAACCCCTTATTGCTTCCTCGATGAGGTGGATGCGCCACTTGATGAAGCAAACGTCGGTCGGTATAACCGCGTGTTAGAAGCGCTATCAGACCAATTCCAGTTTATCGTCATTACCCACAACCGCAGAACAATGGAAGTCTTGGACGTACTTTACGGTATCACCATGCAGGAGCCAGGGGTTTCGAAAGTGGTTGGTGTAGACATGCAGAAGGACTTGCCAGCACACTTACGTAAAGCGTTTAAAGAGGATAAACCAGTTGCACAAGTGGCAGCAGGTAAGGGCAGAACCATTGAGGGAGCTTCCTCAAGCATCTAAAGGGGGATTTGTGATTCTGCGCTATTTCAGCACAGCTTTTTTGGTGTTTGCTGCCGTTTGCTGCCAAGGTGGTGGAGGCGATGGAGGCGCAGGTGGCACAGTACCCGGGTCTGGGGACGGTAATGCAGCAAAATCAGGTCTTGGTGGTCAGTGGGATGGTGTCTATAAAGCTAAATCCGCAGATCCAAGCGCTGAACTTCGGCAATCACAAGCGACACTAGCACTTACCGGAGAGTCTGAGCAAAGCGGAACTTTTACACTTACATTAAGTGAAGTAGACATTGTTAAAGTTGTGGCTACTTACCGGATATTTGATAACCGCACTCTACTTTTAGATATTAAAGAATCTAATTTATCAGCGATTGGTTTAAGTGGCAGATCTGCCATCCTAAATTATGAGCTCATCGGCGATTCACTTAGTATCAGTAATGAAAGTCTAACACTGATGTTAGTGCGGCAGCAGTCTGCCCCTGCCCCCGAAAAAGCTGGTACTAAAACCAGCGAAAGCCTTCTAGGCCGGTGGCAATGTAAGGATCAAGCAGAAAGCTTATGGATATTAAATCTCCGCTCAGAAGAGTTATTTTATTTGGAAATATACGCCGCGAATGGCAGCCAAAAGGGTATTTGGATGACTGGATCAGTACAGGGGAGTGCTGCAAGTCTTAAGCTAAAAGTGAGCAAAAGCGATATCGAAAAATATCAAGGGCTAGAGCTTTTAGGAAGCGCCAGCCCTGATTTTGCTAGTTTTGACTTAAAGCGTCTTGATACTGGCGAAGTTTTACTTTGTGTCCGACCTAATTAAACCAGGAACCTTATTCTCTTTCGCAAGCTGCGTAAGAGTTTTATTAAACTCAGCGATTAACTCTTGTCTCTTCATTTTCTTGTGAAAAGCGAGGTACAGCTTGTCTCGAGTTAGTGGATTGGGCAGAATTACGAGCTGCTCGCGCTGCGATTCAAGGCTCGCATGACCTTTGATCGCAAGATCGAGCCCCACTTTACCGTTACCGATAAATACCGCATCAAGACGACCAGCAAGCAGCATCTCAAGGCGCTGTGCTGGATCATTAGTAATATTTTTCGTAAAAAGATGATCTTTTATTGCTAAATCAGCATCCTGGCCGTAGCTTGCACCATTTTGCACCCCAACCGTTTTCCCGGCTAAATCCTTCAGCTCAGTGTACGGAAACTCCTTTCCCTTTTTTACCACTATCACTATGTCGTCATAGGCAAGTGGTTCAGAGAAGTCGAAGACCTTAAGTCGTTCTTCATTCATTGAAATCCCCACTATTCCTTGCTGACCATCTTGGGCAATTTTAATAGCCCGTGCCCACGGCACTAGGTTTAGCTCATTTTTTTTATTCATCGCTGCCATAACCACATTTAAAGACTCAACGAGTACTCCTTGTGCACGGTCTTTTTCTGTGTAGATGATTGGCCGATATGAATCATCACCTACGATTAATATTGGAGCTGCGACACAAATTGACTGCGACACCATCATCATCATGATCAACATCCAAGTAAATCGCATTTGCTTCCCTCCCATCAAATTTAAAACCGCACTAGCGAATTATAGCCTAAAATGGCAAAACTTAGTAATTCGGTGTACACTATCCGCTCAATCCAAGAAGTCCCGATAGGTGTAAAATTGTGAGTTTACTATTTCAGCCATTGAAACTTCGAGACGTTATCCTTAGAAATCGAATCGGCATCTCGCCTATGTGCCAGTACAGTGCCACTGCCGAAGGCTTTGCCACAGACTGGCACCTCGCTCACTTAGGTGCTCGCGCTGCTGGCGGTGCCGGACTGGTTATGATCGAGGCCACCGCAATCCTTCCTGAAGGCAGAATTTCTCACTCTGACTTAGGTATTTGGGATGATGCACATATCGATTCAATGCAAAAGCTAGCTGCATTTATCAGAGGTCAGGGTGCAGTACCAGGACTACAGATTGCACATGCAGGACGAAAAGCGGGCATTGCAACGCCTTGGCAAGGCCCTACTGCTCTAGTACCTACGCGGGTCGCGCCAAGTCCAAGCAAATTTTACCAGCAAGACCCTGAGCCACATGCACTTACCATTCCAGAGATCGAACGCATTATTACAAGCTTTAAGCAAGCAGCCCGGCGAGCAGCTTTAGCACAAATCAAACTCCTCGAAATCCATGCTGCTCACGGCTATCTTCTGCATTCCTTCCTTTCGCCACTCAGTAACCAGCGTCTTGATCACTATGGCGGCGATTTTCATGGCCGGATCCGCTTGCTGCACGAGATAGTCAAATCCGTCAGAGACGAATGGCCAGAGCATTTACCGCTTGCAGTTCGCCTCTCGTGTACTGACTGGACTGATCGCGGGTGGTCAATTTCCGACTCGATAAAGTTGGCGTCAATCCTTAAGGAATCGGGCGTCGACTTGATCGATTGCAGTAGTGGCGGCATCCTACCTGATATAAAAATCCCAGTTGCGCCTAGTTATCAGGTCCCTTTCTCCGATAGCATTAAACATCACTGCAATATCGCCACAGCTGCAGTCGGCCTCATTACAGAGCCGAGCCAGGCAAATGACATTCTCCGGCAATCCCAGGCTGACTTAATCTTGATCGGTCGCGAATCACTCAGAAATCCCAATTGGCCTATTTACGCTGCCCAAAAAACGAGCAGCGCATATGAGAATTTAATTCCATCGCAATACTTACGAGCATACTAGTTCATAATTGTTTACAATTATAGCTCCTACCACCGAGGTGCATATGATCAGTAACCTACGCGATAAATCTATTACCGTTATGGTTGTGGAACCTATCCAATCCATACGTCGGCTTATGGCGTCAATTATTAAAGATCTTGGCTTCTCAAATATAGAGTCCTACGAATCTCTTAACGACGCGAAAAAAAGCATATTCCGCCTTGGACCTAAATGGGTCATCACCTCACTTTGTGAACGAGATTCTTTCAATGCCATAACCTTGCTTAACGCTGCTTTAAAAGAAGATGTCCTATCAGACTGTATGATCAGCCTCTTAGTCGATGCTGCTAATCAAGATATTCTCCCTGATGCGTTTCAACTAGGCCTTATTTCAAGTCATCCACAAGTTACTACCGCCGGCACTCTAAAAAATGAGCTAACACAGCTTTTTAGTGTCTGCGAAAGCTGTAAATGGAACTTATCCGCCGTCGCCGCTCACTACTTATTTTCACTGCTCGCGACTCGTAAAGAATTCAAAGATCTCACCTCCACATTGAATAACTGCTTAACTTTGTTTCCCGACCATTTATTCCTAACATTGAAGCATGCAGAAGCATTTTTTATGCAAGGAAAAAACGATCAAGCGATCATGGTACTTAGACATGCTAAAACGATCTCGTCAGATCACAAAAATGCTGCCGAAAAACTCTGTCAGAACTATCTTGGCGCTACACTTACTACCATTGAGGGACAGCAATCTTTCGCGGCTAGCCAGGGCATGCGCACAGCTGTAATCATTGATTCAGACCAAACTACCGTCAAAGCACTTACTGCCATTTTTCAAGACCTCGGCTTTGTGGAAATAGCAGGTTTTTCTGATGCTCTAACTTTCTTCGATTGGCTTAGAGATCACCCAGATGTGGACTTAATCGTATCAGAATGGAAAATACCAAAGGGCAGCGGCCCTGCCATTATTCAACGCATCCGCGTCGACCATGCACTGTCCGCTCCACTCATCATTCATAGCTCGGTTGTACAAGATAAAGACCGCGTGCTTCTCAAAGAACTCGGAGTCACTGACGTAATACCAAAACCTATGTACCAAAAAATATTAGGTCAAGAACTTAAAACTATTATCGCTGCTGACATCGAGGGGACAAAAGCAGAGGTCCTAGTAAATAATATTCGCAGCGCGATTCGCAAAAAAGAGCTCTCTTCGGCACAAACGTCATTAGACCGCTTAAAAGCAGGGGATGCACCAGGTCATTTAAAACAGCATCTTGAGGCTGAAGTGTTACTAGCCATAGGTGACGCGGTCAATGCGAAAAACATCGCCGTTTCAGCATTAAATACAGGCGGTGAGTCTTTAGCGTTACTTGACCTACTAGGTAGAATCCTATTGAAGCTGCGTGAGCTTGACCTCGCAAAAAAATTTCTTGATAAAGCAGCGAAAATATCACCTGAAAATATTGAACGACTTTGCTTACAAGCGGAAGTTGCGACAGAACTAGGTGATAAACTCGCAGCTGAAGCTAGCTTCGCGAAAGCTGAAAAAATTGATGGCGAAAGCACTGTACTATTAGAAACAAAGGCCACCATTGCAACTGTAGATGGACAAGAAGATCTAGTAAAAAGCTTAATAAAAAGGCTTAGCTCTGGTGAAGGTGTGGTGGGACGATTGAATAACCGTGCCGTCAGTTTAGTAAAAGACGGTAAACCAAGTGAAGCGCTAGCCCTATATAAGCAAGCATTGTCAGCAGTTGCGGGCGATGATCCGGATCTTGGGGGGGTATTACTTTATAATATCGCCCTTTCCCATATTCGCGCTGGTAACACCAGAGCTGCAGCAGAGAGCCTCGCTAGTATTAAAGATCCTAAGAAGACCCGGGTTGGTGCAAAGGTAACATCTCTGTCTCAGAGAGTCATAACGAGCTTAAAAAGCGGTAAACCGCTAGTGACTGCTGCTGATGAACTCCCGGAATTAGAGCCCGTTGCCGCACCGTTTATTCCGATTTACCCTAAAGTCCGTCCGGGTACTCGCGCGTTATACTTGATCTATCAACGTGATCGCCCATTTCTAGAAAAGACTACTGTATTATTAAACAAGTCATAGAGGGATATACGGGTCGAAAAATTGGTTCATACCGCTGGTAACACCCTGCTGTTTCGCACCACCAAACTCCCATCCATAATCGATCCGGACAATGAGGCGGTATACTTGTGGCACTGACAATCGAACACCGATTCCACCACTTAAACGCTTACGATCTTGTAGCTGAGATACGTCATTTGCAGCTGAACCAATATCAAAAAAGCTAGCACCCTGTACCCATAAATATTTTGCGCGATGCATTACGCGCCGCAATTCCACATTGGCATAGCTTGCATAACTGCCATACATCGCTCCGTCTGGTAAACCACGAACCGTATCGAATCCACCGAGGTAATATTGACTTTGCTGAGTACGTGACGAAGATGCGCCGAAAAATAGCCGACTCGCAAAGTTGTAACCATAAGGCAAGATCGCGAACTGATAGTATTCGAGTTCCTGCAGCTTTTCGGCACG
>JACCDO011685436.1_pt1 | contig 14093 bp, 8 predicted proteins | sample 7446101 | NCBI WGS metagenome assembly JACCDO01 (sample SAMN15323440, study PRJNA562643) | freshwater metagenome | isolation source: river surface water | place: USA:Blue River Watershed | collected 2017-08-16
CAACTTCAGCCATTTGAACATATGAACCTTTTTTAGCAGTCCATTTAGCCAAAACTCCTTGGGTAATTGATTCACCCATAACTGGTACTGGTACGGAAATTTTTTCTCCTGAACTAGCTGGTGCACTGGCAGTTGGTGCATCAGCTGGTTTTGATGGTGCAGAAGTTGCAGCAACCGTAGCTGTGGCAACACCTTCACTATCCATAGAATATAAATCAGCACCTACAGAAATCTCAGCTCCTGCTTCAACACATCCCTTTACAAATACTCCAGATTTTTTTGCCCTTATATCCATAGTAACTTTATCTGTTTCGACTACGGCAATCACATCATCCTCTTTAATAGCTTGTCCAGGTACTTTTGACCATGATAACAGCACCGCAGTGGTGATCGAGTCGCCTAAAGACTCTAGTGGCTCGGTTGTCACCGCAAGATGGCGCTTTGTAATCATATTTGTCATGATATTAAACTTGGTTGAATATGACGCACCAGATTTGACGGTTAACAGACGAATACTACTTTGTTTCTCAGCGAAAGTAGGCGCTGTTTTGGCCGCCTGAAGGGCGCTGCGGGCGATGCCGCGCTGCCATGGAAGCTTGCGGAGAAAGCTGCTCATTGCTCGGGAAACGATTCAGGAAACTACGAAACTATCGAATCTTTTTCTTTGATTCGGTAACCACAGGGGCCGGAAATATTCCGGCCTTTGAATTGACCGATTCATGCAAACGTAATTTACGATTCAGTTGTGAGATGATCGTTTTGGGTTTCATCAGAACTATGTTTGCAATAATAGGGTAGTTTATTCAAATGCCGATATTCCTTGGTAAGTTAATAACAATGATGCATCCCTTGGTAAATTGTACTAATAGCAGCGATTGCTGCGGAATGTAGATGAGTCGGACTCGATAACTACCGCGCTGAATCTACAGCAACAACATAACAAGTACTTTCACCTGGAAAGACTAGGCCGGTGTATTCGTCCCAAATTTTAATTGCGGCATTTTCATGAATTTTATTAAATTACCTACTAATTGTCATGCCGCGGTTCACGTCAGTTACCACGTTGGACGACAGCACCAAAGTCGACGTTCCGTCAGCCGCCTCGTCAGTCGCGACTCCGTTAGTTGTCGATACAGTAAATCTTGTTCGTTCGTCAAATGCAGGTGCAGATTCATCACAATTTAGTTTATATTTAAATTCTAGAAGGAGGGAACAAGAGAGATTAGATGCTATAGCAGCAAAGGCACAAGCGGATGAAGAAGCGCAAGCTTTGAAGATGAAAGTGGAACAAATGAAAAAAGAAGATGAAGAAAGGACTAGAAAACTAGCAGAAAAACGAAAAAAAAGGAAACAGAAAAAGAAGAGAGCAGAAAAAAAAACGGGAGAGTCGGATAAAGAGTCGCAAAGCGAGGGGGAAGACGAAGGAAGTGATAATTTAAAACACAAAACGGATAAGTGATACAGTGTTAGTTAGTTGATATAATTGTTGACGAGTTTTTGACATACTCATTGCGTAGCAGTTGCAGCATGATGATATGGTGTGGTAATTCTGCTTTCTCGGAAGATAGATAAAAATTTATGCATCATATATTTTGATGATGCCTCTGATGATGAGTCTACTATGATTTTACTAGTTATTTATGGAACATTATATATAATATATAATTCAATTTTCATTATCTTCTAAATTCCAGAATCTAATAGTCGCGTCTTCACTGCCAGATGCTCCGATATTCCCATTTGGGTGATACCTAACACAACGGATAGGACCGTGATGACCTTTATATGTTTGAATTATTTCACCAGTATGAAAATCGTATTCACGTAGCCATAAGTCACTTCCACCACATATGAATCTATTCCCATCGGGACTCAAGGATGCGCCACCTTCGTTATTAAATGTAAGAGTGCTTGGCATTACAAACTCTTTCTTCGTTATCAAATCTTTGGATCCTAATTGTGTAACTTTATTTCCACATGATACTAATATTGTATTAAATTGATTATTAACTTCAAGATCCATTATTGGTGCAGATGGTGATAACTTGGATGATGTAACACAAGGAGAAGCACTTCCTTGTCTTATATCCCATGTTTCAATTATTCCATTTTTCTTACCTACAATTATTAGTGTTGGATCATTTTCATCTAGCCATGATATCTTAGTAATACCATCATCATTACCACTATTGCTAACTTTAATTTCAACTGGATCTTTTTCTGGCTCACAAGTTGTATACACTCTGATTAAACCATCTTGACATCCAGTAGCAAATAACTCACTATTATAACTAAAATCAAATGATTTTACCACATGTTTATGTTTTAACTCAATAATTTCTTTTCCACTTTGTACAGACCATAATTTGGCAGTAAAATCGCCACTAGCTGTCCCGGCTAGCGTGCGAGTATATGAATCTACTTTGCAAGACCATACGGCGCCTTTGTGACCACGAAATGTGCCTATCCAATTGCCACTTTCACCTGATCTCACTTGAGGAAGTTTGTCGTGCGCGGAAGACACCAACAGCGTGCTGTCCGCACCATCACGCACGAAGGTAATCTCGGTCAGCGGGCGCGTATGACCCCTCGATACTATTTGATTCATTTATTCCTATTTTTTGATTTTATGTAGGTAGAAAAAATAATTTTTTTAGAGTCATTGACTCAACATTGTAATCGACTAACTCAAGAAATGCATGGATTAAAGTAACTCAGCTCGAATTAGTAGTCGACTCTGTTGGTAAGTAGAGACTCACTTCTGCACACGTTCCGCGATACTACTACCACGATTGAGCAAGTATGTGAGTAAGTGAGCTAGTGAGTTAGTGGATAAGTGAGTAAGTGAGTTAGTGATTAATCAAACAATCGAGTGAGTAAGTAAACAATCACTATATCATTCCAATACCATAAACAATAATGAGTCATTGCCCTAACCGGAACTGTGCTTGCTATCGTACGTAAGAAGCACGCAAAAGCAAGAAGAAATATAGAAGAAGAAGCATGTCCGCCCTGTCGCTGCTGCTGCTCGCCTGCTTTGTGTTATGCGCCTGCACCCGCACGGCTGCATATGGTGTCACCACGTTGCGCATGGGAGTTGCACCTAAGCCATCGGGTATTGCCAACACCAAAGAAGGAAAAACAATTATTGTAGAACGAACGAAGAAATTATTAGCTAGTAGTAACATTGTGTTGTCATTACCATTTGAAAAGGTTACGAAGGAACAAATTGATATGTTGAAAAAGGAAATACCTAAAGTAGCTAAAGCATCAGTAGTTAAAAATACATTATTCAAAAAAGCAGCAATAGGAACAAAATTTGAAGTAATTAATGATAAATTAAGAGGTGAAACATTGTATTTTTTCATACCAGAAGGAGAGAGTAAACCAACGTATGCTGGATTAGAAAGATGGTTAAAAGAAGTAAAAAGAACAGACCCAGAATTCGCTCCACAGATAGCAGTTATGGAAAATACATTATATACGGGCGCTAGTATTAAATCAGTTGTTAATTTACCCACTAAGAAGGAGCTTATCACTAAAATTGCACAAGGCATCAAAGCAGTACCAACTAAAGTTGCTAGAGGTGTTAAGGAAGTACCTAGTAAATTGGGTAGAGCTATCGCTGCTATTAAGGAGCAAAAGGAAAAACAAGCATAAATTCTATCTGTATATTATTCAATAAAATAAAGTATATCATGATCGCTTGGTCTGCATCGATTGCACCATTCATCTACATCGTACTTTATCGACATAATTGGTATGAGTAAGTGTACAAAGAATATAATTGAAGATAAAATGATTTCTACAAATGCTTAAAACAATTGCAATAATTGCATTACATAACGCTTGATGCTGCTCGTGTGCGAACATAGATTCTTTTTCAAAAAGCTTTTCTTTTTTCTCACCTGTGCTGGGTGTGGAATGCAATGTTTACCCTATTGGAGGCCTAGGCGGCCCTCGGTGGATCCTCCCTTCAATTACTGATCGACTTGGTGCATTTACTGCTTCCTCGCGGGTTCGTGAGCATATATATATATATATATACCTGCTTGTTTTTTACGGCCTCCTCGGACCGCATTCAATCATAATTCGAGGCGGCTCGATAACTTCATGCGAGGTTGGTGATGTCATCCCATTTGTACAATTTTTATATTGAAAATTATGATAAGAAATGGACAGAGGAAAAGACAATGACTATTAATGTGGCAGGAAGAGATTGGTTGATTATAGTGAAACGGAATAAGTATAACATTAGGAAGAGAAAAAATGCGGGAGGAGCTAGTGAAAACGAGGATAGCAACAAAGTCGATGATATTTCAGTGTCGCCTGTAGTTGCAGCATCAGGTGATGAGACTGCAAGTGTTCTACCGCATATAGAGTGCCATGAGGATAAATTACAACCAACTACTGATGACTATTTATCTTTTCATGTAGTTAATAATGGTGTTGACTCAGTACTAACAAATATTTCATTGATAATATATAACATTGCTGACGAAGGACGTAATGAATATTTAAGTTCATATACATTGTTAGAGATTAAATCAAATTGCGCATTTGGTTGTTCACATTTCATGCCGCATGCGGTTTTAATCGATCCTTCTACTGGATTTCTAGATTCTGTTAATTCTATTAAGCTAGGTATAACATTTGAGTTATTTGTTGCGGATCAACCGAAATACACATCACTTTCTCTAACACAAGCACTAAATTATTTAAAAAACATAAATATCATGGTTGTAGAAGACAGTAATTTTCAACGAAAAATTATGTGTAAATCATTGAATGCAGCAAATTCTTGGGTTGTATTGTCAGTCACGTCGCCTCTGGAGATACTGGACTCGTTGAAGAATGCTGGCGATGATTCAAGAGACTTGCGGAAGGTTGATGTCTTCATCATTGATTATAATTTGGATGATTCTGGTGGCATAAATGGAGCGGATTTAACGTTGAAACTGAGAGAGAATAACATCAATTCTGTCATTATAGGCTGCTCAAACAGTATTGAGAAGTACGCAGGTAGTTTTATAGCTGCTGGTGCAAACAGTGCTTGGCCCAAACCTTTTCCTTGTGCAGCTGAAATGGCAGAATATTTATACTCCGCGTTAGCTTTTCGTAAGTCAACCATGATGGATGGTGCCAGAGGCGACTCTATTCCTGTCACCTTTTCTATTTCAGATGGATCAAAAGGTAATAAGAAAAATGGCAATAGGCCAATAATAGTGAATCCTGGTTTCCACGATGCCGATTGCATCCTAGTGGCTAAGTTGGGGCAAAGAATACCTGCTCATCGACTAACACTGGCAGCATGCTCAGAATGGTTTGCTAATGTATTTTTAGATTTAGAGAAAGACGTTACTGAGGCCTTGGAAGAAATCGCGTTGGATGACGACACTCATATACTGCAGGAAATAGTCCGATTTTCATACACCGCAACGATTAGGGAGTCTGCTGTAAAGTCATTTTCCAATGCGCTGTTGCAAGCGGCGGTCAAGTATCAATTCAACTCGTTGGTTACTATTTTGACAGCTGCGAGCTCGCAGGTTTCGTCTTGATTCATTTATATATATTAATACCACGCACAGTATCAGCTTTGTAGGCATGGTACCAGTCGTTTTTATTTATATTTATTTTTTATTACGTAACATTATGACATAATATGACTACATAGCATTACTACATGACATTACTGCGTCGCGGCGGTCGGTCTGGTCCATTTACTGTCTTGTTCTCTCCGATTCGCTCGTTTTATCTACTCTCGTCTTATTTTTAGTGCTGTACCGGTGGTATTGCAGTCGTCGCGATGCAGTCTGCAAAAAAAATTGATCAGGTGTAAAGTAGCATGAGTGAGAGTAAGTGAGTGCGAAATGCCAGTCTACCAGCGCCTCCATCTGCTGCTTCTATTGCTGCTTACCACATTTGGCTTGCTAGAATGCATCAAAAAGCGTAATTATTTCCGCTCATTTGATCATTCACTACTTTTGTCGAATGAAACGAATATGAATTATTCTGGTGCGCCAGTGCAGCTCACCAGCAGCATTAATGGATCGGAGGTCACATCTCACAACGCTAGTTGCGTCACTTTGACTGCATTAACGTGGAATTTGGCTGAAAAAGCACTAAATAGTAAAAGCATAGGTAGCTTGAAAGACGTATGTAACATGAATAATGACATTGTGGTCATTGGAATACAGGAATTAGAAGATATAAAACCGCGAAGGAAGGAAGGCCATCGCTCAAGATTGTATAAAATGTATTTAAAAAAGGTATTTTATGGGAAATATGAATGTGTAGGTACGCGTCAATCACTCCATCATGGTTGCCGTCTGCCTCATCACTCATTCTCTCACGCACAAATAGGTCAGCATAAAATGGGTGGGATGTTTTTATCCGTATTTGTCAAACATAAATTAGCGAAGAAGGTCAGCGGTATTCAGATAATAGATGTTGCTTGTGGTGTGGGTAATTTACTAACAAACAAAGGAGGAATTTGTTTATTACTTCGAATGAATAAGAAAACGTTAGCAATCATTAATGCTCATTTTGCAGCCCATCAAGATAAGATTGTTGAACGAAATAATGATTATCATCGCGTTATGTCCACCATTACCAGTCGAGCACATTCCAAATGGATTGTCAAAGGTCATCCAGCTAGAAAAAAATTAAAAAATAATGACATTATTGACAATGCGTTACTATTTAATAACAAGGTTTTATCATTCACTTACTTACTTCCCCGCCAACTAACTCACGCGTTTGTTCAGGATAGCAATAATCCGTGGTTGGAACAGGTGTTCACTGCCATCGGCCTGCCCCCGGATGTCCCAAGCCCGAAGAGCATGATAGTCGCGTCGCACGATGATAATAATGGTCAAAAGAAAAGAAAAAAGAAAAAAATGAGTAAAAAAATTATTAAAATGAAGAAAAAAATAATAAAAACGGGTGAAAAAAGTGTAAAATTAGATAAAATTGACGGTGTAATGGACATCACGAGGGTGTCGAGGGTGTCGAGAGTGTCGAGGGTGGTGGACACCGAGGCTGCGAGTGGTCCCTCCCCAAATGTTTCCGTTGCCATCCACAAAGCCAATACTATCAACGACATCCCATTCGACGGTATCATATTCCTCGGAGATTTCAATTACCGCGTGAATCTTCCTCGTTTTGAAATCGAATCTTATAAATATCAATTGGAAAAAGTGTTAAAAAAGAATAATATTTCGTTTTCTATTCCGATAACGCAGCGCATAAACGATATGAATTACGACAACTTCTACTCGATCTTGAAGCACGACCAGCTGCTGAGAGAGGTGCGAAGAGGGAATGTATTCGCTGGTTTTCGCGAAGGAAAAATTAATTTTTTACCTACATTTAAGTATGATAAAGGCTGCAATAGCTTTGATACGAGCAAGAAGAGTCGGAACCCGGCGTGGACGGACCGGATTCTGTTCGCTCAAAGTGACAGAAACTGTTCGAATAGCAGCAGTCCATTTATTGAGCAAACCACGTACGCTAGCATAGATAACCGACACAGCGACCACCGTCCAGTGCTTGCACAGTACAAGATTTATTACTGATTATGCTGGGTGGGATGACGGGTTATTATGTTCGCCATCAAAATATTAAATCAATAGTGTGCAAATAGTGTTCTTAATTACATTATATTATAGTATCTACTTATCAATCTAGTCTTGATGCCGCTCAAATAAAAACATAATACTATTCATTGAATGAGATTGCTGTTGTCGACCTTTTTCACTAATATTTCAAATAGTAAATCGGCTTTGGTCTTGAATAAGTTTTTGAACCGTCGCTGCCCATCATCACTAGTTGGAAGCGGTAAGTTTTTGTCATTTCTTGCTTTAAACACAGCTACTGAAGGAACATCTATTCTTCGAATTGCGCCTTTCTTCATTCCTCCATCAGCTAGAATTGCAGCTTCTAATTCAGGAAAAATTTCACCACTTCCTATTGTCCACGATATTTCTCCATCAGTTTTCGAATTGAAATATGCAACACCACCTGGTTCTTTATCTGTAGAAAAACTTTTCATCCTAATAACCATATCAGTCGTAACAATGGAGCCTTTTTGTAAACTTGCATTACCTCTACCTGATCGAAACTCGCGATAAGATACGCCATTTCCCAGCTCGATAAATGGAATATCAGCTGCATCAAGAACTTTTTGTGTGTCGGAAAATGTTTTCAATTCGTCTGAAAGCGTTGATGCATGAACCGGAGTGTTTAAGACCAACATGCTGAAAAGTCCCATCTGTGCCACGTGTGCACGCGTCAGCCTCCACGAATGCAGCTGGCCCAACGTGAGCGAAAGCACCAAAATCACTGCCAAAACACGCATATTTCACTATTTGCAGTCAATGACTCAGCAAAAAATACCGGTACTTTTATGGTATGGGTGTGGAGTTCATAAAAATCCGAGAAAGAAGAAAAAAAGGAATATAAGCCCAATTCCTTCGACAGAAGCACGAAAAAGTGGGAAGAGCATGCTGAAAGTGGGTCTTATTGGTGTGGGAAACATGGGTTCGGGCATGGCGAGAAACATGTTACTCAAAGGCTCTAAAGTCATGCAACAATTGATAATATTTGATAGTCAAGCAGCGATGATTGATTCGTTTACGAGCAGCGTAGCATCGAAGCAACTAGATAACTTAATAGTAGCGGGTGCCGTCTCCGAGATGGCGGCTAAGGCAGACGTCATATGTTTAAGCTTGCCTAGTGAAAAGGTTACAAGTATTGTATTAAATGATATCATAAATGCAAAGAATAATGTAAAGAATAATAAATCTTTGACCATTGTTGATCATGGAACATTTACCAAAGATTTTGTAGTAAATAATCATAATTTAGCAAAACAAAGTAGTATTGAATACTTAGATGGACCTGTATCTGGAGGACCGGGCGGCGCAGCTGCTGGCACTTTGACAGTAATGTTAGGCGGTAATAGCGTTGAAGTAGCTAGAGTAACTCCAGTATTAAATTTATTTGCATCAAAAATATATCATTTCGGTTCAATTGGAAATGGTATGGCTGCAAAGTTAGTAAATCAAGCATTAGTTGGAATCCACGCCCAAGCTGCTAGTGAAGCCATTGCATTAGCAGATGAATTAGGTCTAAAGAATGAATCCAAGCAGTTACTGGCTATGTTGTCTAACTCATGGGGGCAGTCGAGAATACTGGAGCTGGCCTTGCAGGACTACATAAATAGCAAGGCACTCGGGTCACATGTGCTCGATCAATCGCCTGCACCATTACGAAATTTACTCAAAGACTTCGATGCTATACAGCATGAAATAGGGAAATCGACATTAAACGGTAGTAAAATGCTGTGTACGAACGCCGCAACGAGTACTATCAAGGATGCATGTGCGAATGGAAAAAGTAACGGCGCGTTTGTTACACTTAAAGATCTTATTGTATCAAGATAATACATTACTGTTACAATATGCACATTTATTTCTTCTCATTATGGTACGCCAAGTACGTACTGAACAACGGAGTGTTATTAGTGACGTATTTCTCACCTATTGATGGTGGATTTTCAAGTGCCTTTGATCGATCGGACTCTTCCACCAAGTCCGTTTCACTTATCAATGTCAAATTCAACATGGCTTTGCGCAATCGATAGGCGGCGCCAGTCTTGGTAGTGAAGTAAACTGTATTCCAAACACCACGAAATGGCATGCCTACGTCACTTAGCCATGGCTCCGTTAGCTGGTACCCCGGCATGGAGTCCATACTTCTTTGCCATCTGAATTTTAATTGCTGTAGATTATCACCCGGTTCATTCGTCGCCAAGGTACACAGGCATTTGCAGACTACTCGCTCGTCGCGGTATGATATATCTAACTCAATACCGCCGTCTATTTTCAATGGATTCCAGTAATTCAATATTCCAATCCTCATCTTTATGCAACCACATTCAAACGGGGTTAATGTTTTTAAAACTAAATCAAAATTATGTAAATCTACTAACCGCGTGAATAGTCTGACGATCACTTCGACTCTGTAGGTACCGAAGAACTTGGAGCTCCTCTTGTGCCCGTAGCTGTAGAACAGATTCATCATCATGGCTAAGTGACGGCAGCAAAAGTTGGAGTATTCAAATGTTTCTACAATCATATCAGATATTCGAGAAGCCTTGGCTTCTGGTTGCACGTTTGGTGACGATAGCATACGGCGGTATCGCATGCCGTACTCATCTGTCTTGGGTGGTGCATTGGACACTATATCCAAGTTAGAGTCGTTATCTAAGCTCACACCGAATTCTTCATCATCCGACTCTGACGTGTCTCCTTCCATGTAAGCAACAAGTGCGTTGTTAACTGCCTCTGACACCGTGCTTGTCACCTCGACATTGGTGGTGGTAGTAGTAGTAGTGCTGCTCTTGGTTTTCACGGATGACCTGATCTTAGAACGTAACTTTTCTTCTTCCGCTTCTTTCTCTTTCCTCGTTTGATCATCTATTAATTTTTGTTGTTGCGCCAATAACTTGGCCATATCAATGCGTTTACTATGATGAGGATGGTTGTACGTCACGTTATTCTTGTCGTGAACTGACGCTATTACCCATGCTTTATCCCCTGCTCTATTTTGCGTCAAGTCTACTTTTATCTCCTCATAAGGCTTGTGATGCTCAATGATATCACCTCGTTTCACCAAATGCTCACCAAAATGGCCTGCCGCATCACCGATTTCACGCGCACGTTTGTCGTCAACCGCATAATAAAACGGGCTTTGGCTGTTGTAGTACTTCCCCGACGTGACCACTTCATCGGTGTACGCCTTGCTCGCCTTCAGCATCTCCAACGCGGTTCCCCTCTCCGACAGTCTTAATAAACATAATTCACTTAATATTTTAATAAATTTCCCATCTGAAACTACTAGGTCCTCGTAGGAAGGGCGCGTGCTAGACATGAAATCGAATTCCAATGTACCCGATTTAGGGAGTGGCGATGCGAACTCTTTCGTCATCACTATCGCTTGTCCTTTGAAGCATTCATTGCGGAAGCACATCCAATTACCGGTTTGGGATAGATCACCTAACAAACCAGGTGTTATAACACTCTGTTTCTTCCTGTCTTCGGCTATCGTGCTACTGATTTCGATTAATTTCGTGATGCAAAAACGATCCATTTCATCGGATAGATCCAGCCGGTAGAACCCGTCGGGACAGCCCAAGATAGGTTTGATAGCGTATCCAATCGCTCGTTTTAATTGCAACATTTCTAAACGGTTTTTTCTAAGCATTTTATTGACTAATTGACGTGCATTTTCTGTATTATTTGATTGAGGAAGCAGCTTGACGAGCACGTCGACCTTACTGCGACTTTCTTGCATCATCGTTTCACTCAGATTCAATGCTTCATCCAATCGTACTTTCGCACCTGATACACCGAATGACGTCATCGCGATACAATCACCTGTTTGTGATGCTAATTCATTGATATAATCACGATCACAACTGCTTACTACACGATGTATCTCTTTCTTGGCAAAGCCGTCGATGATACTGATGTACATGACTCCGTTATCCGGTGGAACGTAGCGCTTGGTTGGATCCGACTTGAGCGCCATCACGGGGATCTCTTCGATCTCCTTCAATCGACATGTTGCTTCAATATTTTGACGTTTTAAAAACAATAAAAATTCATCAATTCCAATGGTGCCGCCACCATCCGTGTCGTACTCATCCATGATCTCAATAAGGCGTTCGTCATCCATAATTAAGCCTAATGAACGCAATAGTTTATCAAACTCGGTGACCTCCAGCTCCCCTGAGCCGTCTTCGTCCACATCCGCGAATAATTTAGCCGCTAGAATCACGTCCGAAGCGGCAGTTTGAATGTGTTTTAAGTTATTCGCCACCCTTTTTTGTGATTCATCGAAGTACTCCACGCGTTCACGTGAATAGATTGGAATTAAATCTAGTTTATTTCTGGTGGGTTTATTGGTCAACGGATCTATGCATTCGTACTCGACGTTGCTGAAGATATAGGTGTAATGACCAGCCACTTGATAGAGAAGGAGACTGAATATGGCTCGTTCGAATGGATTCGCCATCGAAAGCTTGTAATCTCTTAGTATTTTGTCTGAATCAAACCAACATTTCTCTTCGTGGATCGTTATGTTGCACTTCTTCGCTTGGACTTTGACTCGGTTGCCTGCTATGATAGGGACCATCATGAGGCTCTTGGCGCCTTGCACCCCGATGGGATTATCATCGATACTAACATGATTTAATGATTTATTTTCTAGAATTCCTGCGCAAATAGACATGCAAGCCATAGACCCAATGTTGTTACTCGATACTATCAATGTCTTTAGGTTCTTATGCTTGTCAATAGCGTTGCCAATGGCCATACCGCCGTCCGTACCAAACGAATTGAATGATAAATCCAAATATGTTAATGACTCGTTCGATGACAAGGAGTCCGCCAGGCAGACAGCACCATCGAGTCGTATCATGTTGTACTGCAATACTAGCTTCTTGATCATACAAGAGTCTGATTGCAACAGCTCTGCTAACGCCTCGGACCCAGTGACCATGTCAGGCATTACCGTATTCAAATTTTCAGATGCACCAATTTTATTATAACTTAAATCTAAATCCGTTATACTTCTATTATGCATAATAGCAGATATGAATCGTTCACATTCAAAATCATCCACGTCCGCATTGTTCAAGACCAGCTTCTCTAACGGACACGTGCTGGAGGATAGATACGAGCTCAATGAGTCAGCCGTCATGGGTCCCAAAGTATTCTGGGATAAATTCAATTCTAATAATCCTGAAATCTTTACTATTGCATTAATAAACGGTCCTAGACCGGCGTCCGTTAGATTGTTGTCCGCAATATTAATTCGTTGAATAAACGGCAGTTCTTCCACCGCCGCGGCTAGTACTTGGCACACTCGATCACCCATTCCTTGGTGCTGTAGATCAAGGGTTTTCGTTAAATTCTTTCTTATTAAAAATGAACGTGGAAATAAATTTTCTTTACAACATTCATCTAGATATTTCGTTCTGGGTGTTGGTGCTGCAGCTCGATTCACATCAAGTTCAGCTAAATGAGCTTGTAATGCAAGACTATAGCTGGTACTATTACTCACTTTACTATCGTTATCATCGATTTCGTCTTCCACGCTACCTGGACTCTTGGTGTTATTCCTTGTCGGTAGCACAGAGTCTAGTAAGTATGTATCATCGCGGGCGCTGATGTCACCATGGGCGGCTTTGCCAGCAGGAGTCGCATTATCATCATCATTATCATAGGTAAGCTTCACTGGATTCTGTATGGTTTGTCTATTGAATCTTACACTTGGTTTGTCGGTTATGTTTCTACTTTCTATTGTTATGGTGGAACTACTGATTACACTTGGCAATGCTGTATACCTTGTACTTTCTCTCACGGGTGCAAATGGCACCGTTGCTTTATCATCGATTAAATCTTCCTCGTTATCAAATAACAATCCTGATAGTGCTTCATTATTCGATAGGTTATTGATACTCCTTTGTTTGTTCACCCATTGATATCTATCATAAAATTGGTTTTTAGCATGAACACCAAAGTATTTATTCATATCTTTTAAGGATAATTTAAGATTTCCAGGTAATCCGAGTACTTTCTCTCTTGGAGATAAAATGGTGTCAATTATTTCACCTTTTTCATGATCAATACTTAATTCACGATGAGTCAATCCTAGTGGTATATTCAATTGGAATTCATTTGCAAATGATTTCGCATTAATTCTACCATCGTTATTTGCGCCTGGTATTCGTTCAACAATATTTTCTTCTCCAGTTTCCTCAGTAGCATCGTCTTCTGCGCCTAATTCCAAATCAACTTGACCATTTTCATCATCAGAGTCTAAATAAGAACGAATCAGTAAGTAAGTAATAAAGTGAGTGAGTAGGTGATGATGTGATTAAGGTGTAAACCTTCGTGGTTCAAAGTAGCTAATCGATTCCAAGTGTGCTGTCCTTCGCTCCGTTTTAATGGCTTATTTGATTTAGCAAATTCTTTCTTCAATTTCGACTTTTTCTTCTTCAACATTCTCGCCGCTGCAATGCG
>JACCDO010391792.1_pt1 | contig 14092 bp, 9 predicted proteins | sample 7446101 | NCBI WGS metagenome assembly JACCDO01 (sample SAMN15323440, study PRJNA562643) | freshwater metagenome | isolation source: river surface water | place: USA:Blue River Watershed | collected 2017-08-16
GAAATTCACTTTGATTACGTTGCCGCACGAGGGATCTGTAGTGCTGGTACATGGCGTCCAACGGTAGGGTGTAGCGCAAGCAGCGCATGGTCGCCTTGGAGATGGCCACCGGCCAGCTATCCTGGTGGATCGTATCGATGTAATGTTGCTGGGTAACAGCGGCGTTTGCTACCTGCTTATCCTCGTCGTTGTCGTCGGGACCACTGCAACAGCCCATATCCAATCGCTTCGATAGGAATTGGATGACGTTGATGAGTAGCAGGAGAGGCCAGGTGAGTGCCAGGACAAGGTCGGCCAGGAACTGGAGGAGGGTATCCGTTATCCAATGGGGTACCTCCTTGAGGTAGTTCACTTGGTTCAGCACTTCGTACCTAATGGCGATGGTGTATCTATCGAACATACTGTACCTATAGCGAGTGAGTTAGTAAGTGAATGAATGAGTAAGTAAGTAAGGAAGTAAGTAAGTGAGTAAGTAAGTAAGTGAGTGAGTGAGTGAGTGAGTGAGTGAGTGAGTGAGTGATCAAGTACTTTCTACTATAATAGTTTAGATCAGCTGATTGCACTGTTAACAGCGTCCTCAAATAATCTGTCCACGTGGAGTTCCTTAACTCATTAGCGCCGGTCGTGGTGAACCTAACCACTACGTACGTGTAGCCGAACAGCAGCAACCCAAAGAATGTAACGGTCACAGTGTACATGATGATCCCTAAGTAGGAGTCACATGGTAGAATAGTATTATTGGTGTAGAAGCTATCGGTGTAGTCATACACATAGCCGTTGACGGCACCAGGACACATATCCGTTGGCGAAGCAACAGTTGATTTAAATGGAGAGAAGTACATGACGTAGCAAGGGGTGTGAAAGGTGCGGCCGAGACGGTGGATGAGGGTGTGCGTCTCATTCCAATCTTGAATGAGTACCAAGGCCTGCGCCAGGGTGTACAAGACCGGCAAGTACAGCAGCACCATGACGACGACGCTCAGCTCCACCTTCACTTTGACCACTTTCTTCAGGATTATGCGGCTGGTGTAAGCCACGTTTTGACTGACGTAACGGACGAAGGTTCCTTCGGACCATGAGATTAGCAAGAGTCCTACTAGCCAGATGAGGACTAATCGAAAGGGGAGTAAGTAAGTTAGTGAGTGAGTGAGTGAGTAAGTAAGTAAGTGAGTTAATAGATTCGTACCACATACAACTACCACGATCGCCACAACGGCGCCGATCATTCTTGATTCTGGCACACTGTTGTAGCTCTCAAATTCTCTCGCGGATGCGAATATCAAGAATACGAAAACAGTCATGCACAGGCACCCTTTGACGACGCCCCGAAGAACCGTGAACCCTCCTCGTCTCCACCAGCCGTTTTGCACATAATTGCGGAGCCACAAACGGACTTCCTTCTGATCGGTGTAGTCGTGCACCTCCCACATGTACAACGCGAAGCACACGACCATGCAACAGAAAAATATACTAGGCGGACGAGTGAGTGAATGAGTGAGTGAGTGAGTGAGTGAGTGAGTGAGTGAGTGAGTGAGTGAGTGAATGAGTGAGTGCGACATACCCTAAGAAATAATGTGCGAACAGTTTAATTGCATGCCAATTCGTCGGGTCATTGAAGTCCACTTTAACTGCGTACGATCGCGTTTGCACAGGTACGTCTGCAAAGTTACTGTTCCCTAACCGACGGTTACTTCCTGGCACCTGGCTGGTATCGGGCGCATTGGGGGTGTTATAATCAGGTTGTTGGTACTGTACAGAGGCGATTTTATACTTTCCGTGCAGCAGTGCTGAGTGAGTGAGTAAGTGAGTGAGTGAGTGAGTGAGTGAGTGAGTGAGTGAGTGAGTGAGTGAGTGAGTGAGTGAGTGAGTGAGTATGTGAGTGAGTAAGTGAGTAAGTGAGTGAGTTAGTGAGTGCATGACGGACCATATATATTCTCCTTATACTTATCAAGGAAGTACTGAATGACATAAATAATATCCAAAATCGGTCTCGAATACCACCGAATGACGTAGCTCAAAGGTCCTTTGCACAATATAGTGAACAGAATCGGCAGCTGCACGTCCGTGGAGTCGATCGTGATGGCAATCACTTGCAGGAATAGGAACAGCTTCATCAATCTTGAGTAAGTAAGTGAGTGAGTAAGTAAGTGAGTGAGTGAGTGAGTGAGTATGAGTGAGTGAGTGAGTGAGTGAGTGAGTGAGTGAGTGAGTAAGTGAGTGAGTGATACCTTGAGCATTTATAGCAATCTGTTAACTCGAAATTTCTATTTTTTCTTGCACTTGTTTCCTCCTGCTCTGAGTCGTCACTAAAATCATCCGAATTGTCATCTATGAAGAATAAGTAAATGAGTGAGCGAGTGAGTGAGTAAATGAGTGAGTGAGTGAGTGAGTGAGATTACCTGCTTCATCAAACCCTAGTGATTGCAATGCAGCATTTGTTGTGTACTTGCTTTTCTTCTTACTCGGCGATTTAGGACTTGGTGTCGGGATCTTGCTATCTTCTACGCTTAAATGCTTCGCAAGTTCAAATAAATCCGGCTCCTATGATGGATTGAATGACCGAGTGAATGAATGAGACAAAAATAATGGAGCGAATAAGTACCTTTTGCTCGTTAAGATCGAATATTTGTGCCCCACGATGCGATTTTGAAGCCGCTGATAAAATAAATAAATAATTAAGGAAGGAAGGAAATGGAGATTGAATGAATAGATGGGTAAGTAAGTTTATGGATGGGTGAATGAATGACCAAGTAAGCAAGTAAGCAAGTAAGTACGCAAGCAAGGTAGTGAGCGAGCGAAGTACCTTTGGCGGGACTGGCTGCATGCAGGGACTCCTTCGAGGGACTTCCTTCGCCTGGCGACGAAGCCATTTCAGCGTTTACTGCACGATTAGCACCCGATCAATCGAAACTTTACTCGATTCGCTACTTTTCGACCTCATTTTTCGCTCTTGTTGTGCGTTTATTCGGTTAAGAAAAAAATAAATAAAACACACCGGTACTAATGTCCGTTAAAAATTATACTTTTTATTCGCTCATTAACTCACTCACTAACTCACTAAATTATCAACGCAGTCAGTTGTTTGCTCGCTATGACTCACTCACGCACTCACTCACATACTCAATCACTTACTACTTACTACTAGGGTCTGTTTCCACACCCCAAATTTCTGTTACGAAGAGAAAAAAGAAAAAATATGGCGTTTAAACCATTGCAACCGCCAGGTAAGCGTCCATATCACTTACTCAATCACTCGCTGGCTCACATATTCACTCGCAGGGACAAAGATTCCATTCAATGAAATATCTCATTTAAACGCAGAGACACTTAAATTTGTGACAGCTTTGAGAGCACCAGGTACCAATGCTTACTGACTGACTTACTGACTTGCTTACTCTTTCAAACCACCAATTCGTTTATTGTTCAGGTGATGAATATTTTGAATGGTTGAATAAACTGTCTCCTGAAGAACGTGCAGCGGTAGAAGCACAGAATAAAGTAAGTAGAAAAGAGCGAACATGCAATCGTGCGGAGTGCAAAAATGTATTTAATTCACTATCTCTTCAAGCTATTGAAAAAGCAAATGCAGAAAAACGAATTGAAGAATTAAATAATTTGATAAATGAAGCTGGTACTCGATGACTCACTTACTCATTTACTTATTTACTTACTCACTCTCTCATTCACTCACAGAGGAGAATTATGCGGAAGTATCAGGAACATTGAATAATTTGCAGAATGAAGGCAACGATCTGACGACAAGAATGGAGGCATTGCGGTTCAAAGAAAGAAAAGGATTCAAAGATAGACAGCACGCTATAGTGCAGCAGAAGACAATGTATGAACAGAAAATTAAAGCTGCAGGTACTCATTCACTCACTTACTCTCTTACTCACTTACTCATTCACTTACTCACTCACACACTCTCTTACGCACTCAATGACTCACTCAATCACACACTCACACGCTGACTCACTTACTCGCTTGTACAGAAAAAGAAATTGATGCAATATTAGGAATCAAACGTAAAAATGCTAGTAATGAAGATAAAAGCGGTATAAATTTTGAGAAACCGAATGATATTGATTATAACCAACGAAAGCACTCTGGTATCTATGTGATATCGACCGGCGGCCAGCGTGTGTGGTCGTGCTGCCTAGCAACAGACGAAGATGCGGCGGGATGCATCGATGACTGCAGTGTGGGTATCAAGTCGACGTTGGTACTGAAGAACAGTCTGTCCTACCGACCGTTACAGTCATTCAAGAAGGACTTGAAGTTCAATGCGTCAATGAGCAATCATACCAGTCATAATAGCAGTAGGGTAAGCAGCCCTAATATGAAGCAGCGGTCCATCATGTCAAGTGCCCTCGTCAACACTAGCAGTGGACACAATACCGCCGTAAAGTCATTACGGTTTCCATCGAATAATGAAACGATGAAGTCCAGACCTCGTACGGCGTCTGCATTACCAAGTGTCAAGACGAATACGGATCATGGACATATACATTTTGGTGATACCACGCAGACGAGTATGCCGTCGATATCAGTTGGTACAAGCCGACAAACCGTCAAGCAGCTATCATCGCACCATCACCCACTGAATAACGGATCTATTCTACTTGCTTGCAATGATAGAATATCACGACCATCAACGGTTGGGAAGGTGCGTGATTCAGGTGAGCTGAATATTCATAGAGTCGGAGGACGACCGTGCGCTAGTGACCACGGCCCGCATCTCAGGTACTCATCCACGATCTCGCCGGGCGACTGCCTGACTCACATGACGCAGAGAATGATATAAGAATATGTTTAAAGTGTATTTTACAAACAATAATATAATTTTTTTCTTATTTTTTGCGTGTTTTAACGATGAGGTAGTGAGTCGCTGCTACCGCGGTGGTAATGCATGTATGATTTATTGAAGTAGATGGTGCCACTTGTCGACCGCTGTCTTCGCACTGCACCGGCGGTATTCATGTCATCGACCAACGTCATTTCACTGTCATAATTGTTGACTTGGTCCTCTAAGAAGCAATTGAAAATAGGATGATGTAGTGCTTCTAGCATGCTACAGCGACGGGATGGATCGAAGTTGACCATGGACTCTAGTAGCGACATGGAGCCGTTACCTAATTGGGATAAGCGTTGACGTAGATGTATCATAACAGGGCTGACACCGACATGTATAGACCAACACTGGCGATCATTTTGCCACTGTCGCCTGCATTGCCGCAGGCGCTCGAACTCGAGTGCAGTACTTGCAGTATCATTGGTGACTACAAGCGTGTTGTATAAGGTCTGGAAGATGACGTTGTTATGATAGATCACATCCATTTTATACCCAAATCCAAATAAGACAAGATACCTGTATAAGGTGTCGTACAGCACGTACTCCTGCGCAGCGTCATCAGCACTGGAGGTATCAACGCACGCCATCAATTCAGAGATGATGTAGTAAGGGCTAGTGCTGTCATTGGTATCGTAGTACACCTTTAACCGGTCTCGTAAGTACTCGGGACAATGGACATCCTTCAGCAGCTCCTCGTACGGCTCATACCCAGTCATCAAGTGCAGAAACGAAAGACCCAAACAAAATGTATCCGACGAATACGATTGTCGTGCATCAGAACCGAGTAATAAGAATTCAATTGGAGTATTTTCAAGGGTGGTGAACTGCTCAATAGTGATGCATTGCCCGAGTCCTTTCATCCCTATATATGACGTGCCGAAATCAGCCAATTTGATCAACTCGTTATTTTGTGAATTAATGATGAGTGAGTAGATGGATGGACCTAGTCCAACCCTAATATTGATGAATTTGTCTTGGTCTATAGTCAGACCAGGTCGTGTGAGTGCCCGGTACGCTGACGAGGAATGACTGAACAAGGAGAGCCCATTCGTAGCAAAGAAATTCAATAATTTAATATCATAATGACGTAAATCTAGCTCAACACGGCAGCTATACAACGCGTAACACATCTGGAACAAGTAGGAGCGTATCGTGCTGATGGGCAGGTGTTTATTCACTCGAATGATGTGCTCCACGTCACCGCCAGTACAGAATTCCATGCGTATATATTGGTAATTCCCATCTTTCTTACTCTTGATCTTGTATCGTTGGCTGTTCCCCGTGGCTGCGCTGTGGACTTCGTGCGATTTCAGCTTCCACGACTCTGGCTCCTTGTACTCCGACTTGAATACCGAGTAAATCTGTACTAAATTCGGACATATATTAAGGGAGACTAACGACGACGTCACCATGCTTATCTGTAGCTCTTGTGATAGTGATGACTCCATATTGCGTCGTTGCAGGTCAGTGATATCCATGATACTCACCGCTTCCATGTGTGCTTGTGATGGATGCGACGTGTTCAAAACAGCGTACACTTCTTTGCATGCGCCATCACTGAGATAAAAACCAAATTGATGCGATGTATAGAATCGAGCCCAATTCTGCCAGGTGAGTGGTAGCAGGTTACTGGTGATGGAGATGTGCCGCGCCAGCAGCGAGTAGTAGCATTTGACCCACGTTTTGGATACCAATTTATAGCTCAAAATCTCTTCAGGAGTGATGCAACTAGCTAGAAATGGTGCTTTACCACGTCTAGTACCGTAAGCATGACTCGTAGTTGCGACAGTCGATGCTGCATTGCTACCACCATCAACTCCTATCAAAAACTCCAAGATGGACATGATCAACCACGATTGATTCCACTCTTTTGGGTGGTCTATGAACATGTTGCTGTCACTAGATACGGACACGTAACAGTTAGACGCACCCAAGAATTCGTTTGGAATTGTTTCAATTGGCGTTTTTATGTCTAACGATAACGAGGAAAATGCAAAAATACTATTAATGACTTTCATGCAGCGGTTACGAGCACTAGAAACAGCGATCCACTCATAAGGATGGTAAGGCAAATAGAACAAAATGCTTCTAGATGACACGTTAGCGAAAGAATCGCATGATCCAACCAGGTATCCAGTGGGTGCAGCACTCATCACCTTCCAACTTGTACCTAATGAGTATATTTGCATGCCATTACCAGGAATATTTAATTGCAATTCTAATGTATTACTAGTGCGACATAATCGCACACCTACCACAGAGATACCACCGTTAGCTACAGGGGCTATAACTGGTTTATTGTCCTGAAATGAGTGCTGGTAGTAACCACCGACTACCATGTTAGTGAAGTTAAGCTCGTGTAAATTAGGCATGGCACTTAATATCATCGCACCGGATAGTCGCTTCTTACGCGTACTTGTGGCGGCTTGCTGTGACACACCAGGGGAAAGACTGATGGCATACATACTATCATCGTTGTCTAGCATCAATGGCTGGACGACACGATGGCGACCGAATGATCGACGACGTTCTTTGGCAATAGAATTTCGTCTTCGTCTTCGATCGCGAATGACGTCTGTGTTAGGTTGCACGTGTTCATTGTATTGACTCTCTAAATACGACACACTGATATCGACGTTTCCGTCGTCATTCGATTGATTGCTGAAATCAGTTTCAGAGTGTGGATTGGATCTATAGAAATTATCTGCTGATTGAACCGAGTGCACTAGCAACGGTGACATACTGTCTCTTCCTTGTAACGAATGGCAAGTAGTAACAGGTGACATTAAACGACCACGATCGGTCATGTGCAAGGCGGGGATACCACCAAGACCATAATTATTAGATATACTCATGAAACTGCTGTAACTGGTGCTAGTGGGCTTAAGTCTCTCCCGATTGGCAGACGTGGAGTATGTGTTGAAGATGTTCGTGATGTTCGCTTTGCTGTTGGTGCTGCTGTGAGAAGCGCAGGTTCCACCACTCGAAGGAAACGTTGAAGAGAGACTACTATTACTACTAAATTGGTTGCATTTTTCACTACTAACAGAAGCAGGTGGTAAAAATGACGCCATTCTACTTAAGCATGTAACGGAAGCGGGTTGTGACGTACCCCAGTCGTTGTCTCCTCGTCCACTAAACTTAAATCTACTTTGCGGCGTTTGGAAGTTATCAGCACGACTAGATGACGATGGCTCTTGCTGGGACAAGGATACACCACCAGGTGTGCCTATATTCACATTTTGGGTGAACTTGATAGGCATGCTATTCGATCTACGAAGAGCGTGACGATTGATATGTTTGCGTTGTCTTTCCTCGGACCATCCAGGGGAGTGATGCAATGTGCTACTAATGCTACCACCCAGTAAGTTAGGAGATGTAGGCGAGATGGCACTGCCATGATTGGTTTTGGATTCACTAACGGGAAAGCTATCAATACTACTTTTCACTGGATTCATATTACTCACTAATCTAGTCACTTGCTTGGCCATGGATGATGACGTGGTCGAATGATCCACACCTAATGTTAATAAACTACTCGTACCATTCGTACCATCCGACTCTACTTTGACTACCGCGCCAAAGCTAGTGACAATATCACTATGACTAGAGCTATCAATATCGATGTATTCCTCCCCAATATTCACTTCTACTTCATGCAATGTTGCTAATACCTCTTCGTTTGAGGAGACTCGTACACCTTGCAGTTGCTGAGTAATGGACGAGGTCGGCGATGGCGCCATGAGCGACCTAGGAGACAGTCTTTGTCCAAAGATTGAGTTGTTAATCGACAATTTGCAACTGCTATAATCGAGTGTGGAATCATTAATAGCGCGAAATGTAGGTGTGAGACCTGATGGTGAATCTTCATCATCAGAACCATCATATATACGATCAGTTAACACTCTCATGTTATACGAACCGCGTGTATTCACTAGCAAACTACCATCTGATACTGATCTATTACGATTGTCCGCTTCCATTGTGGATGGATTAATGATGGTTAATGGCGATATACCCTTCGCCTTCACCGCAGTATCGAACAGCTTGACTCCGCCACTAACACCGACGGTTCCCGCGGACTCCAATGTATGGGCGACCAATAAACGATATATTTCTATTAAATTTTGTGATGTATAAACTACTTTGGAGCTAAAAAATTCCTCTTGAAATCCAAGAATCGTCAACCACTCCTGCAGCCGTTTGACCTCGTTGCCATCCCAATTAGTGGGCAAATGCAACTTGAATTGGAACGTGCTTCTACTGCTCGTTCCTTGGTTATAATCTTTGATTGCGTGATACAAATATTGAATATCCGTGGGATTACCACTTGTTACTGCATCCTTTAATTCCATTTTTTTCTTTCCTCCTCCTCGATTGAACGAGTTCTGTCTACTTATAGGGTTGCCACTCATCGATGCGCCACCCACTAAGGTAGTACTATTATTCTGCGAGTTGGTAAAAGAGTGAGTATTGAAACACGCAAATATGCTAGTATTGAGTACCACTGTGTTATTTTTAGCTGCTGTTGACACTGGTGATGGCATTATTACAGCGTTTGGTTCAGAAAATGAGCGGCGTTTGATAGGTGATTGTGTTCTAACTTTGCAATTTTTTGGATCTTCATTGATTGTATCAAGTCGTGTTTTACGTTTAGGTATAACCTTTTTACTACTATCTTCTGTGAGTGAGTGAATAAGAATAAGTGAGTGTTATGAGACGAGTATAATAAATGTGTGCTACCTATGCTACTTGATTGAATAGTATTACCATCAATATCTTGCAATACTTGTTTCGATTGTACTCGTTTAGATCTACTACCACCTAAAGAAATAAATATAAGTGAGTGAGTGACAGTGCACTTAGTGAACAATTTATATCGTACCATTAGTGCTTTTTACACTACTAACACTATCTTGTCGAGTTAACTTTGTATCATTCTGGATAATATCGTCAAACTGCAATGGTTTCACGGGAACATCTTTGGATGAACTATAACAGATTGAGTGAGTAACATATCAACGAGTAAACAAGTGAGTGAGTATACCTGGTAAATATAGTGCCAATACTACTGCTTCCAGCTGCTATTCCACTGCTAATTCCTGTGCTACCAATAAAACTATTTGACTTTTTCCCGTATACTTTTAAATTTTTATTATTTTGGCTACTGCTATCAAACCTGAATGAGTGAGCAGATGAATGAGTATGTGACTTGGTGAGTGGTTTATAGATTGCTGTAATGAGTTAACAATAATAATTTAAATGAGACAAAAATTTACAATGAAATGCAGAAGAAAGTATGAATATAAGTGAAGAAGCAAGAATTCGTGAACTAACCAAGCCATTTTAATATACTCGAATCGACTTGAACGCAACAAAACTGGACTGGGCGACTACGCACTCATGACTGACAAACGGATCTCTGACTCGGCTCGGAAGTCGGCGAAATAGTTTTTATTCAAGCAAATTATCTACTTTTTGACTTGCTTTTTCACATTTTCACAGATTTTTTTTGTTTGAATTATCGGACCCGGCCCATAGGGGTGAAGGGATTAGAGTGTAGTTAGTTGCGGTATTCAGGTCGTCAGAAATACCTGGTTTTTTTGATTGTTGCGCGTTCGCATGGATACGCCTGGACCTAGCTTTGTGATACATTCAGTTGCTGCTGATGAGTAAGTAAGTACTTCTTTAAAAAGCATTTAAAACGTTTTATATTTTTTTTTCTCTCTCAATCGGTCCATGGAAATATATCAGGTATTTCTAAGTAGATACATCTAAATAACTTACTATGGCGTGTAACATATATATGTATAATATATAATTTACATAGATATAATTATGTAAGAATAAAATCATTTTATCTTTCATGACACTAATTACCGCATGCAATAAACATTTATCAATCAAAAATGTTGATGAACGAAACATATTAATATTAATAGTTAAAAGCGTCGCTTGGTTTTCGATACTTGTTATGGTTGCTGCATGAATAGAGTCGGTCGACGAGCTTCATACCGGTGGATGCGGCCCGCAAGTTTACTGAGGCAAATACCATTGCAACACAAGGTTCTTGAAGATGCCGCCAAAAGCGTCGAAATCTGCAATCCCCAAAGCGGTCAGCTCGGATAGGTGGCTCACACACACTGGCTTACTCACTCACTGGGTTATTCATCCACTGTCATACTCAATCAATCACTTAATTTACTCAATCGATCAATTGATTAAAATCAATCTCACACACTCACTCTCTCACTTTAGCATATGTACTAATGTAATTAACAAAGAGGAGGAAGTTATTCAAGAAAAAGTAACAATAGTCTCATGCATAGTGCCTGTATTATTGGTTGCTCTGTATGTAATATTTTTGGTACTAATGCATCAGGTACTCACTCACTTACCCACTCATTCACTCGCGGCTACTGACTCATTTACTTTCTTACACAGTACCTGTGGTTAGACAGCAAATTAGATCCTGCAACTGACAGTTATACGCGGATTCATATCATTTTCGAGTGCTTAATTGGCAAGAGAAACGATGTATCTGAGTTTTCAGGGTACAACGATCCATTTAAAAGAGTGTGGATAAGTGGACCTATTATATCCAGTATTTTATACATTTTGATGGTTAGAAATTATGAAAAATATATGGCCAAGGTACTCACTTACTACCTTACTCGCGCACTCCTTGATTCACTTCTCACTCACACTATTAGCTGAAACCATTTCAAATCAAGCAGTATGTTCTGGTGTACAACATATACCAATGCATCTTGAATATATACTGCGTGGCAGCAATGCTGTATGAAGTGACTAATAATCCCCACTTCAAGGGCTATTGGGGCAATGTAGCACAGACGAATGATTCAAATGCATTTACTATTTCATTTTTAGGTACATAATAACTCACTGCTACTTACTTACTTACTTACTTACTTACTTACTTACTCACTCACTCACTCACTCACTCACTCACTCACTCATGTAGTTTGGGTTCATTATAATAATAAATATGTTGAACTTCTAGATACCGTATGGATGGTTCTGAAGAAAAAGAATGATCAAGTGTCATTCTTACATTGCTATCACCATTTATTATTAATTTGGTACGTCAAATCTCACTAGCTTGCCTGCTTCCTCACTAACCACACCCACTCAACAGGTCATGGTATGCAGTATGTAAGATAGACTCGGGTGGCGATTCATATTTCGGTGCAACTGTCAATAGTTTTATTCATATTATTATGTATGGATACTACACAATGGTACCCACACTCACTCACTCACGCTCTTACTCACTCACTCACTCACTCCTGTAGGCGTTACTGAAAATCGAATGCCCTTGGAAGAAGCAAATAACCAACGCACAAATGTTACAATTTTGTTTATGTCTTGCCCACGCAATCTACGTGGTGGTGAAGGGGAACATGCCTATTGAGTTGCCGCTACTACAAGGGTTCGTCATGGTCAATATGCTGTATTTATTCCAACAGTTTAAGAACGCCAAGTACGGCAAGAAGGCGTAATAATAATATATATTTAGAAATAAACAATAATTCTGTATTAAAAAATTATCACCTACTAAGAACCATGTACTTTTTTGGGGTCGTTTATTCTGACTCCGTCAACGACCTGTCCCCGCTGCCTCATACGCACTCAAGAGTTCCTTAATCTTCCTCTTGAACACCATCTTATGCATCGGTTTAAACGTTGATTTAAATTTAGGGATGATCGCATCGATTTCATCGTCATTCGCACCGGCGAAATCAACCGATTCAAATATTAATATGAACTCTTTCAATGGAATAGTGAATGCTCCTGCGTCGCTCAACAACGGCGAGTACTCACCTAGTCCGAGGCTTTCTAACCACACAGCCACCTCGGAAGAACCCGTGGGGACCGGGACACTAGCTGCTTCCTTGCTGGTACCTTGCACCGCTACCTCTTTCGTCTCTAGGAACCAATCCAGAGGTGGTAAATGGAAGTTTGAACTGCTATTTAGGGAGGAAAAGGTGGTTTTCAACACATCCACTTCAGGAGAGTTGAAAAGGCTGAATAATTTGGGTTCCTCACTGAACTCGGGCGCCGCCACGGTCGTACGTGCTGGTGCGGCGGTGCTGAGATAATTCAACGATTTGATGTATGCTAAAATTTCACTTTTTTTATCTTTTGTCAAGTAATCTATACCGTTTTTACCTTTGGCATTGCGATTGTATATATCAGCGCCATAGTCCAGTAACAGTTTGATAAGTGGAATATGACCAGAGTAACAAGCAAGTCCAATAGCACTGTCACCATAATTATTGCATTCATTGACATTGATACCATTTGTCAGTAAAAACCGAGCGATTTCGATATTCCCTTCGTTGCACGCTAAGGTGAGGGCTGTGTCGCCGTGGGTATTCTTTAAATGAATATTACCAGAATTTTGATGTAAATATTTGACAATATCAAGATGATTGTTCTTACAAGCGATCATTAAGCCAGTATTGCCGTAGTTATTCCTCGCATCCACGTGAGCTTTATATTGGAGCAATAGCTTGACCAGAGACAGATGGCCTTCGAAACAAGCACATATCAAGGCAGTGTAACCATATTTATTGCATATAGAAACGTCAGCTTGATTTTCTAATAGCAATACAACAGTGTCAACATGACCGTATCTACAGGCTGGGAGTAAAAAAGTAAGTGAGTAAGTGAACAAGCAAGTAAGTGAGTGAAGAAGCTACCTGATATTAAGCCCGTGTATCCATCATTATTCTGTATATTGACATTAGCTCCATATGATACTAGATATTTTACGATTTCAAAATAACCAAATCCAGCGGCATATATAACTCCTAAAGAAGTTGGTGATTAGGCGCGAATAAATTAATGAATAAGAGTGAGTAAATGAGAGTGAGTGGGTACCTGTAGATCCATTATTTGACTTGCAATTAACATCAACACCATTATTCAACATAAACATGATCGTCGCAATATCGCCTCCTTTGCGATTACTTCCACACGAATCGAACCATAAACTAAATTACATATGAACAAGTAAGTAAAGGAATAAGTAAGAAAAATGGTAGGGTCTTACTTATTATCCAGACTCATTATAACCATATAAATTAACCATGTAGGAAAGAACAATGTAACTATCGCATAAGGAGGACACACTCACTCATGCACGCACGCACTCAACAGGCGTAATATCTATCTCACTGTCTCTCTCACTGGCTTCCCCCCTCACAATATTCC
>JACCDO011229803.1_pt1 | contig 14092 bp, 11 predicted proteins | sample 7446101 | NCBI WGS metagenome assembly JACCDO01 (sample SAMN15323440, study PRJNA562643) | freshwater metagenome | isolation source: river surface water | place: USA:Blue River Watershed | collected 2017-08-16
GATTGGAGCCCAAACCCACCATCAGCAGCGGTTCGTCGGTGCGCAGCCGGGCCATGAAGGCGCATAAATCCGCCGCGTCCGCTGGGAAATAGGCTTTCGCCACCGGGCCACCAGCACGCCAAGACACATGGCGCGCCATGGGCTCGTTTTCTTTGATGTCCCCGCGCAGGGTGGGCTGTTCCGTCATGCTCACAGTTCACCTCGGGCCAGCTTGCCGGGCACGGCGCCGATGGAACCGGCGCCCATGGTGATGACCACATCGCCCGCTTGGGCCGCGTTCATGATGGCGGCGGGCATCTGGCTGATGTCTTCCACAAACATGGGTTCCACTTTGCCACCCACCCGCAGGGCGCGGGCCAGACTACGGCCATCCGCTGCCACGATGGGCGCTTCACCAGCGGCATAGACTTCGCCCAACAGCAGGGCATCTACCCCGGACAAGACTTTCACAAAGTCTTCAAAACAGTCACGGGTACGGCTGTAGCGGTGGGGTTGGAAAGCCAACAGCAGACGCCGACCGGGGAAGGCGCCCCGCGCCGCCGCCAAGGTCGCGGCCATTTCCACCGGGTGATGGCCGTAATCGTCCACCAGCGTAAAGCAGCCGCCTTGGGGCAGGGCAATTTCGCCATAGCGCTGGAAACGACGGCCCACACCTTTGAAATCCAGCAAGGCCCGTTGGATGGCCTCGTCACTCACGCCCACTTCTGTGGCCACGGCGATGGCAGAGAGGGCGTTGAGTACATTGTGCCGACCGGGCAGATTGAGCACGATGGGCAAACGGCTGCCATCCACACGCACGCAATCGAAACACATGCGCCCATCTTGGGCTTCGATGTTTTCAGCGCGGAAATGGGCGGGCTGGTCGATGCCGTAAGTCACGATTTGCTTACTGACCTTGGGCATGATGCTGCGCACGTTGGCATCGTCAGCACACAACACCGCCACGCCGTAGAAGGGCAGGCGTTGCAGGAAATCCACGAACGCGCCTTTCAGGCGCTCGAAATCGTGGCCGTAGGTTTCCATGTGGTCGGCGTCGATGTTGGTGACGATGGACATCACCGGCGACAAGAATAGGAAAGAGGCGTCGGATTCGTCCGCTTCCGCGACAATGAAATCGCCCTTGCCCAAGCGCGCATTGGCGCCAGCGGCGTTGAGACGACCGCCGATCACGAAAGTGGGGTCCAGCTCGCCTTCGGCCAAAATGCTCGCCACCAAGCTGGTGGTGGTGGTTTTGCCGTGGGTACCGGCCACGGCGATGCCCCGGCGCAGGCGCATCAGTTCCGCCAGCATTTGCGCCCGTGGTACCACGGGAATGGGCTTGGCGCGGGCGGCTTGTACTTCTGGGTTGTCTTCTTTGACGGCGGTGGACACCACCACTGCATCGGCATCGGCCACATTCTCAGCGGCATGGCCAACGACAATGCGCACGCCTTGTTCCGCCAAACGCTTGGTGGCGGCGTTTTCCGCCAAATCGGAACCGCTCACTTCGTAGCCCAGATTGGCTAACACTTCGGCAATGCCGCTCATACCCGAGCCGCCAATGCCAATGAAGTGGATGCGTTTCACCTTATGTTTCATTTCAATCCTTCCAAAATCGCAGCCACATCTTGGGCTGCTGTGCGGCGGCCTAACTTATAGGCCGCTTCAGCCAAGGTCTTCGCCTGCTGGCGATCCAGGGACAAAAACACCTGGGCCAGACGTTCCGGCGATAAATCCCCTTGCGGTAAATGAATGGCCGCCCCTTGGTCAGCCATGTATTGGGCGTTGTCCCGTTGGTGGGAGGTGGTGCTCACCACCAGCGGCACCAGAATGCTGGCTACGCCTGCGGCGGTGAGTTCTGACACGGTAATGGCTCCGGCCCGGCACAGCACGATGTCTGCGTCCGCCAGCCGTTGCGGCATGTTGTCGATGAAGGGCAGGATTTCTGCCTGCACCCCCAGATTGTCGTAGGCACTGCGCACGGTTTGATGGTGGGCGGCGCCGGTTTGGTGGCTCACCAGCGGACGCGCCTCCGCCGCCATGAGCGCCAAGGCGGCGGGCACGGTTTCGTTCAGCACTTTCGCGCCCAAGCTACCGCCCACCACTAACACCTTGAGCGGGCCTTTGCGTTTGCTATAGCGCTTGTGGGGCGGCGCCAGCGTGGCGATGTCGTGGCGCACCGGATTGCCCGTCACCACCGCTTTAGAGGCTAGCTCGCCAAAATTGCCCGCAAAGCCAAACAACACTTTCTTGGCGTAGCGGCCCAACATGGTGTTGGACATGAGCGGCGCGGCATCGGCATTCACCAGCACCAGGGGCAGGCCTTGGCGCGAGGCGGCCATGCCGCCGGGCACGGTCACGTAGCCGCCCATGCCCACCACCACATCGGGCTTACGGCTGCGCAGCAATTGATGAGCGCGGGCGTAGCTCTTGAGCATGGAGAACAAGCCCTTCACGGAATGCCATAGGCCCTTGCCCCGCAGGCCAGAAAATTCCACCGTATCCAGAGGAATGCCGTGCTTGGGCACTAGCTGGTTTTCCATGCCGTGGGCCGTGCCCAACCAGCTCACTTCCCAGCCCTTGGCGCGCATGGCGTCAGCAATCGCCAAGCCGGGGAAGATGTGCCCACCCGTGCCCCCGGCCATAATCATTAAGCGCCCTTTGGGCTGAGCCCCTTGGCTGGCTGTACTCATACTTTATTTCCTCGCATTAGCTGCCGGTTTTCCCAGTCCACACGGAACAGCACGGCCAGGGCCACACAATTGGCCAAAATGCCGGAGCCGCCAAAGCTCATGAGCGGCAGGGTCAAGCCCTTGGTGGGCAGCAGGCCCATGTTCACGCCCATGTTGATAAAGGATTGCAAGCCAAACCAAATGCCGCAGCCCCGCGCCACCAGCCCGGCATACACCGCGTCCAGTTGCAGGGCTTGGCGGCCAATGGCAAAGCAGCGTTGCACCAGTAGGGCAAACAAGCCCACCACAATGGCCACGCCGATAAAGCCCAGTTCCTCGCCGATCACCGCCAGCAAGAAGTCGGTATGGGCTTCCGGCAGGTAGAACAGTTTTTCCACGCTGCCGCCCAAGCCCACCCCCGTCCATTCGCCGCGCCCGAAGGCGATCAAGGCGTGACTGAGCTGATAGCCCTTACCAAACGGATCTTGCCAAGGGTCTAAGAACCAGAAAATCCGCTGCCGCCGATAGGGGGAGGAGGCAATCATGATGGTGAAGCTGGCGGCCAGCACCAGCACCAGAATCACGAACAGGCGCACGTTAATGCCGCCCAAAAACAGAATGCCCATGGAAATGGCAACAATCACCACCAAGGCGCCGAAGTCCGGCTCCATGAGCAGTAGCAAGCCGATAATCACCATCACGCTGGCTAGGGGCAAAAAGCCCTGCTTCAGGCTGTCCATGTATTTCAGTTTGCGGGCGGTGTAATCGCTGGCGTACAGCACCGCCGCCAACTTCATCAGCTCCGAGGGCTGGAAGTTGGCAATACCAAAGCCAATCCAACGCCGCGCCCCATTCACGTCTTTGCCCACATGGGGAATCAACACGGCAATGAGCAAGACCACGCCCAAAATAAACAGCCACGGCGCGTAGGCCTGCCATTGGCGCATGGACACTTGGAAGGCAAACGCCCCAGCGATCACGCCCACGGCCAAGAAAATACCGTGACGAATCAAAAAGAAAGTGGAGCTGAACTTGGCAAACTTGCTGCCTTCCGCCATGGCAATGGAGGCGGAATAGACCATGACCAAGCCCAGCAACAGCAAAGTAGCCGCTGACCACAGCAGACTGAGATCCAGCTCGTGCTGTTGTGAGCTAAAGCGACCCAGCACCCAAGAGCCTTCCGCAGGCCGTGGCGCCCGCGCCTGCCAGCCCTCCGCGTTTTGCTCGCGGCGGTACAGCGGGATTAGCAGCTTGTGCCAGAAACGGTCGCCCTCGCGGAATTTCATGCCGACAACTCCTGGCCGGGCAATTGTTTGACCGCCGCGATGAACACTTCCGCCCGGTGGGCGTAGTTGCGGTACATGTCCCAACTGGCACAGGCGGGGGAGAGCAGCAGTGCGTCCCCCGGTTGGCAGGCAGCGAAGGCGGTTTGTACGGCCACGTCCATATCCGCTACGCGCTGCATGGGCACGCCACAACCGGCCAGGGCGGCCTCGATCAAGGGCGCATCCCGGCCAATCAGGGCCACGAAACGACCATGGCGCGCCACCGCGTCTTTGAGGGGCGAGAAGTCTTGACCTTTGCCATCACCACCAGCAATCAAGCCCACTTTGCGTCCCAAGCCGTCCAGGGCCGCTACCGTGGCGCCCACATTGGTGCCTTTGGAATCGTCGTAACAGGCCACGCCTGCCACGTCCGCCACCCATTCCACCCGATGGGCCAAGCCTTTGAACTGGCGCAGGGCCGCCAGCATGGCCTCCATGGGCAGACCCACGGCCTGACCTAAAGCCAGAGCCGCCAGGGCATTAGCCGCATTGTGCAAACCCACTAGGGGCAAGTCGGCAACCGCCAGCAAAGCCGTGTCGCCTTGGGCCAGATAGCGCTGACCGTTTTGTTCCAGCAGACCAAAGTCTTGGGGCCGGGGCGGGGTGTTGAGGCCGAAACTGATATAGGCCTCAGAACGGGCCATGGCCATCACGCGCCCGTCGTCCCGGTTCAGCACCTGCACTTGCGCGCCATCGAAAATGCGCGCTTTGGCCAGGGCGTAGCCGTCTAAATCGCCGTGGCGGTCAAGATGGTCGTCGGTGACATTGAGCACCGTGGCCGCATCCGGGGCCAGGGTGTCTAAGGTTTCCAGTTGGAAGCTGGACAATTCCAGCACCCACAGCGCGGGTACCCGGCCCGCATCCAGGCAGGCCATCAGGGCGCTCAAGGCCGCCGGGCTGATATTGCCCGCCACTTCCGTGGTCAGACCCGCCGCCCGCCCTAAAGCGCCGCCCAGGGTGGTGGTGGTGGTTTTGCCGTTGGTGCCGGTGATGGCGATAACTTTGCAGCGCTCTTTCCAGCCTAAGTCCCGTAGCGCTTGGGCGAACAGTTCAATTTCCCCGGTGATGGGGATGCCGCGCCGCCGGGCTTCTAGCACCACCTCTTCTTGGGGCGAGAGGCCGGGGCTGATGGCCAGCAATTGCATGCCGTCTAACAAGGCCGGGCTGAAGGGCGCCAAGACCACTTCCGCATCTGGGGCGGCGGCCTGTACTTGGGCTACGCCGGGGGCTTGGCTACGGCTATCGGCCACGCGCACTTTGGCGCCACAACGGGCCAGCCATAAAGCCATGGCGAGGCCGGATTCCCCCAGCCCCAAAACCAATACGGAAGTGCCTTGTAATTGCATGTTCTTAGCGCAGTTTTAACGTGGATAGACCAAACAACACCAACATGATGGAAATAATCCAGAAGCGCACCACCACTTGGGTTTCTTTCCAGCCGCTCTTTTCAAAGTGATGGTGCAGTGGCGCCATGAGGAAGATGCGACGCCCTTCGCCGTAGCGCTTCTTGGTGTATTTAAACCAAGAAACCTGAATCATCACTGACAGGGTTTCCGCTACGAATAATCCACCCATAATAAACAGCACGATTTCCTGGCGCACGATCACCGCCACCGCGCCCAAGGCACCGCCCAAGGCCAGGGCGCCCACGTCGCCCATGAACACTTCCGCCGGGTAGGCGTTGAACCACAAAAAGCCCAAACCCGCCCCCGCTAAAGCGCAGCAGAACACCATCAATTCCCCTGCACCGGGGATGTAGGGAATGAGCAGATATTTGGCGAATACCGAGTTGCCGGTCACGTAGGCAAAAATCCCCAAGGCCGAGCCCACCAGCACCGTGGGCATGATGGCGAGGCCGTCTAAGCCGTCGGTGAGGTTCACCGCATTACTGCTGCCCACGATCACGAAATAAGTGAGCAGCATGAAACCGAACAGGCCCAAGGGGTAGGTGACGGTTTTGAAAAAGGGCACGATCAAATTGGCTTGGGTGGGGAGCTCCAAGGTGAAACCACTGCCCACCCATTGGAAGAACAAGGCCATCACTTTGGCGTTGTTGGGGGCGGAAATGGAAAACACGATGTAAATGGCCGCGACCACGCCAATCACCGATTGCCAAAAGTATTTGGCCCCGCTCGATAGACCATCGGGGTTGCGATACACCACTTTGCGCCAATCATCCACCCAGCCCACGGCGCCATAGCCAAAGGTGACGATCAGCACAATCCACACAAAGCGGTTGTGCAAATCGGCCCACAGCAGGGTGGAAATACCCAACGAAATCAAAATCAAGCCGCCGCCCATGGTGGGGGTGCCGGACTTGGCCAAGTGGGTTTGCGGGCCCACGGTGCGGATAGGCTGGCCGATTTTTTTCGAGGCTAACCAGCGGATAAAGGCCGGGCCTGCGGCCAAGGAAATGGCTAGGGCCGTGAGGGTGGCTAACACCGCCCGTAGGGTGATGTAGTTAAAAACATTAAAGGCTCGGATGTCCCGAGCCAGCCAGTGGGCTAGTTCCAACAGCATGTTGCGTTAATCCTTGTTATTCCTGTACGGCGAGGGCATTGACGACTCGCTCCATGCGCATAAAGCGCGAACCTTTGACCAGCAGCACGGTGTCTGGGGTGAGCTCAGACTGCACCGCATCCACCAGGGCTTCTAGGGTGTGAAAGTGTTGGGCGCCGGGGCCAAAGTTGTGCACGGCCATTTCCGACAATTCCCCCAAGCCAAACAGGCGATCCACCCCTTGGCTTTTGGCGTAACCGCCGATCTCGTCGTGCAGTTGCCCGGCTTGCTCCCCGGTTTCGCCCATGTCGCCCATGACCAAAATGGTTTTGCCGGGCATGGCGGCCAGCACGTCCACGGCGGCGCGCAGGGAATCCGGGTTGGCGTTGTAGCTATCGTCCAGCAGCAGGGCGCCGCAGGCGGTTTTTTTACGTTGCAGCCGACCTTTGACGCCTTGGAAATTGGAGAGCCCCAGACGCACGGCCTCTAGGGAGGCGCAAGCCGCCAAGGCGGCGCCCGTGGCGGCTAAGGCATTGCCGACGTTATGCACGCCGGGCACGGGCAAGAACAATTCGGTATCGCCTTCGGGGGTGCTGATGTGCAGCTCAAAGCCCAGGCCCTTGGCTTGATAGCGGGCGCTGATGTGGTTGCTACTGTGCAGGCCGAAGGTCAGCACGGTGCGTTCCCGGTTGAGGTCACACCAGTAGGCGCAATAGGCATCGCCGCCATTGACGATGGCCACACCATCGCTGCCCAAGGCTTGGTAGATGCTGCCTTTTTCGGCGGCCACTTGCTCTAAGCCGCCCATGCCCGCCAAGTGGGCGCGCTGGGCATTGGTGACGACGGCCACATTGGGCTGGGCGATGTCCGCCAGATAGGCAATTTCGCCAGGATGGTTCATGCCCATCTCGGCCACGGCGAAGCGCGTTTGGCTATTTAAGCCCAACAAGGTGAGGGGAAGGCCGATGTCGTTATTGAGATTGCCTTGGGTGGCCAGCACCGCCGTGTGCGGGTCTAGGCCTTCTAGTTGGGCTTGGGCACGCAAAATGGCGGTGGTCATGTCTTTGACCGTGGTTTTGCCGTTGCTGCCGGTGACGCCCACCAAGGGAATATCGAATTGACGGCGCCAATAGGCGGCCAATTGCCCCAAAGCCAAGCGGGTATCGGCCACCACCAGCACGGGCAGGGGCGCGCTTTGCGCCTGTTCGGCCCAAGCGCGATCCACTAAAGCCGCAGCGGCGCCTTGGGCGGCCACGGCGCTTAAAAACTCATGACCGTCAAAACGGTCGCCACGTAAAGCAACGAACAATTGTCCAGGGGCGATGTGGCGGCTGTCACTGGACACACCAGTGATGAGCACATCCGCGCCCTGAAGCTCTGCCTGGAGCGCTTGAGCGGCTTGCAGCAGTTGCATCATTGGGATGAATCCTCCCGTGCAGCCAAGGCATTGGCTGCTTCTTCAAAATCGGAGAAGTGGCTGCGATGGCCTGCCACTTCTTGGTAGGTTTCGTGGCCCTTGCCTGCCAGCAGCACCACGTCCTTGGCTTGGGCCTGAACGATGCTGTGGCGAATGGCGGCGCCTCGGTCGGCGATGACCAAGGCAGCGGGGGCCGCGTCATGAATGGCTTTACGAATATGGGCCGGGTTTTCGCTGCGCGGATTGTCGTCCGTGATGATGAGCTGATCCGCCAGCCGGGCGGCAATCTCGCCCATCATGGGGCGCTTGCCTCGATCCCGGTCGCCGCCACAGCCAAAGACGCACAGCAAGCGGCCCTGACGGGCCTCAGCACTGGGGCGCAAGGCCTGGAGGGCTTGTTGCAAGGCATCCGGGGTGTGGGCGTAATCCACCACCACCAGGGGCTCGCCCTCGCCACCCAAGCGCTGCATACGCCCCGCAGGCGGGACGAGTTGGGGCAGCACTTGTACGATGTGAGTCATGTGGATGCCAGCGGCGTGCAACAGCCCGGCGACACACAGCAGATTGGCGATGTTAAAGCGCCCCAGCAGCGGCACTTCTAAGGGGTAGCTGTGGCCTGCCCAGGTGAGCTTGAAGGCTTGGCCGGTGCTGGTGGCACGAATATCCACGGCCCGAATCACTTCGTCGGCGCCGGATTGGCCTTCTAGGCTGTAACCAATGCGCCGCACCCGGCTGCCCGCCAGTTTGTGGGCCAAGTCTTGACCAAAGGCGTCGTCCAAATTCAGCACCGCGTGCTTGAGTCCGGGATGGTCAAAGAGCAGCGATTTGGTGGCGGCGTAGGCGTCGAGGCTGCCGTGGTAATCCAAGTGGTCGCGGCTGAGATTGGTGAAGGCCGCCGCGCTGATGAGGGCGCCATTAGTACGGCCCTGGTGCAGACCGATGGACGACACTTCCATGGCCACATGATTGAGTTCTTGGCGCTGGAAGCCGGACAGCAGTTGGTGCAGGCTGACCGCGTCTGGGGTGGTATTGGCGCTGGCGGCCAGATGGCCGGGCAGGCCATTGCCCAAGGTGCCGATCACGGCGCAGGGATGGCCGAGACGGGCTAAGGCATAGGCCAGCCATTGCGTGACCGAGGTTTTGCCATTGGTGCCTGTCACCCCCGCCAGCCACAGTTGTTCCGAAGGCCGACCATAGACCGCGTGGGCGATGTGGCCCGCCAGTGCGGCTAATTGCTCCACCGGAAAGTGGTGGGGGCAGTGCAGGGTGTGATCCCAGATAAAGCCGCTTTTTTCCCACAACACGGCCACGGCCCCTTTGGCGAGGGCGTCGGCGATGTAGCGGCGGCCATCACTGCGGGCACCGGGGTAGGCGAGGAACAAATCCCCTGGCCGTACGGCGCGGGAATCATGGCTCACACCACTGGGTTGCACGCCTTGAGCGGCAAGGGTGGCGAGGTATTCATGGGCGCGTTGGGCCAACATCACATGCTCTCCCTAACTTCATCGCCCTTGGGGGCGTATTGCATAGACCGCAAGGGCGCGTCCGTGGGCACACCCAGCACCCGCAGCGACGAGGCCATGATGTCGGCGAACACGGGCGCGGCCACTTCGCCGCCGTAATACTGACCATTGGACGGCTCATCAATCATCACCGCCACGATCAGGCGCGGTTCCGAGGCCGGGGCAAAGCCGACAAACGAAGCAATGTAGCGATTCGGGGCGTAACGGCCTTGTTCCAGCTTGTGGGCCGTGCCGGTTTTGCCCGCCACCCGATAGCCGGAAACCGCCGCTTTGGGGGCCGTGCCGCCTTGTTGCGTCACCAGCTCCAGCATGGCGCGCACATCCCGTGCGGTGCGGGCTGAGAACACTTGCTTGCCTTGGGGCGGGGTGTCGGTTTTGAGCAGGGACACGGGCAAGATGTCGCCATCGCGGGCGAACACTTCATAGGCGTGGGCGAGCTGCATCAGACTCACAGAAATGCCGTGACCGAATGACATGGTGGCCTGTTCGATGGGGCGCCAGTTGTGCCAGTTGCGCACTTCACCCGCCGCTTCAGCGGGGAAACCCAGCTTGAGTTGCTGACCAAAGCCCAGAGCGCCGAAATTGAGCCACATTTGTTCGGCAGGCATGGACAGGGCGATTTTGGAGGTGCCCACGTTGGAGGATTTTTGAATCACCTGCGACACGGTCATGGTGCCGCCGGGGTGGGAATCGTGAATGGTGGCCTTGCCGATGGTCATGTGACCATCGCCGGTGGCAATCAAGGTGTCGGGCCGAAACTTGCCGCTCTCCAGGCCCAAGGCCACGGTGAACGGCTTCATGGTGGAACCCAGCTCAAAAATATCGGTAATGGCCTGATTGCGCAGGTTTTCCCCCCGTAGCTGCTCCCGATTGTTGGGGTTGAAGGTGGGGAAGTTGGTCATGGCCAGCACTTCGCCGGTCTTGACGTCCAAAATCACCACCGCGCCGCCCTTGGCTCGGTGTTCCAAAATGCAGGCCCGCAGCCGGGAATGGGCGAGGTATTGCAGCTTGCTGTCCATGGCCAGCACGATGTCTTGACCACTGGCCGGGGGACGGATGTTTTTCACGTCTTCCACCACCTGACCGCGCCGGTCTTGAATCACCTGACGCTGCCCTTCTTGGCCGCGCAATTGTTTGTTGTAGGCCAGCTCGATGCCCGCCAAACCGTTGTCGTCACTGCCAGTGAAGCCCAGCAAGTGGGCGGTCATGTCGGCGCTGGGGTAGTAGCGCCGGAATTCAGTGAGCTGGCCGATGCCGAGAATTTTCAGCGCGGCCACTTGTTCGGCTTGCTCTGGGGAAATCTGGCGTTTGAGATAGACGAATTCTTTGCCGGAATTGAGGCGGCGATTTAAATCGCGGTAATCCACTTCCAACAAACCCGCCAGTTGCCGCTCTTGGGCTGGGGTCAGAGAAATGGGATTGCTGGGCGCCATGCTGGCGTAGATGGACTTGACCGGCACGCTCACCGCCAAGGGGTCGCCATTGCGATCCAGAATGCGGCCCCGTCCGGCGGGCAAGGTGACGTTGCGGTAGAAACGCGCTTCACCCATGTGCTGCAAGAAGTTTTTATTGACGAATTGCAGGTAGGCGGCCCGCCCCAAGAGGCTGGCAAAACAGAGCATGAACACGCTAATCAGAAAAGTGGCCCGCCAGTCGGGTAGCCGCTCCTCCGATAACAGCGGAGTCTGATTGAACTTCACAGCCCCTTGCTCCCGCCCCGGAGGTTCAGGATGAGCGTTGAGCCGCTTTTGGGCGGCGCCATGAACATGTGTTGCCGGGCCAGTTGATCCACCCGGCCATGACCAGCCAGCATGCGTTGTTCCACTTGCAGTTGGCTGTATTCGGTATCGAGCTGGTGCTGTTTGTTTTCTTCCCGCGACAGCTCGCTGTGCAGCTTGCGCGCTTTGTCGCGGGTGCTAATCACACCCAGCGCGCACACGACGCACAGCACCGTGAGCAGGATATTGAGCCGACCGATCATGCCCCCACCTTTTCGGCACAACGTAGCACCGCACTCCGAGAACGGGGATTGGCGGCGACTTCGTCAGCACTGGGGCGTATGGGTTTGCCCAACACACGAACCCGTGCTTGGGGCAGTTCCCATGCCCGCAAGGGCAGACGGCTGGGCAGATTGTCGGGGCGCTCTTCAGAACGCAGGAATTGCTTAACGATGCGGTCTTCCAAGGAATGGAAGCTAATCACCGACAAGCGCCCGCCAGGAGCCAAGGCATTTAGGGCCTGGGGCAGGGCTTGTTTTATCTCTTCCAGCTCTTGGTTGACCTGGATGCGCAGAGCTTGGAAAGTGCGCGTGGCCGGATGTTGGCCCGGTTCCCGCGTGCGCACCGTCGCTGCAACGAGGGCGGCAAGTTGTCCAGTAGTTGTGACAGGGCAGGGATCCTCTCCTGTGCGACGAGCAATAATCGCCTTCGCAATGTCATGAGCAAACCGCTCTTCGCCATAGTGTCTTAAAACGTCCGAAATTTCTTTAATGCTGGCATGGGCGAGCCATTCAGCGGCGGTTTCGCCCCGGCTGGTGTCCATGCGCATGTCTAGCGGCGCATCAAAACGGAAGCTAAAGCCCCGTTCCCCTTCGTCTAGTTGGGGTGATGAGACGCCAAGATCAAATAACACGCCATGGACCGCTGTAAGACCTAAACCTAAGCGCGTTAACACCGGGCCTAAGTCGCTAAACGGGGCATGCACGAGCTGCAAGCGGGGATCATGTAGGCGCTCCCCGGCGGCAATGGCGCGGGGGTCGCGGTCTAGGGCGATGAGCCGACCTTCTGGGCCCAGTTGGGCCAAGATGGCACGGCTATGACCGCCGCGACCAAAGGTGGCATCCACATAGACGCCATCAGGACGAATATTTAAAGCCTCGACCCCCTCGCGCAGGAGCACGGTGATGTGCTCGACGGGGTGGGCTGACAACTGGGCATCGCTCACAGTGCAAGGCTTTCCATGCCGGGTGGTATCAACGCATCGCCCAAGGCGAACATGGCGTCTTGTTGCTGTTTCCATCCAGCATCGGACCACAGTTCAAAATGCGAGCCTTGGCCTACTAGCCACACAGCTTTCTCCAGTTGCGCAAAATCACGTAATTCAGGGGCAATGAGTACCCGCCCAGCGGCATCCATCTCTTCTTCACGGGCAAAACCCACCAGCAGGCGTTTTAACAACGCAGAGTGCTTCTCTAGGCTGGAGCCTGCCAACACCCGATCCCGGATAGGTAGCCAATCAGGCCAGGGATAGAGCAGAAGGCAGCGATGAGGATGGGCGGTCAGAACGAGGGTGGAGGGTGTTATGGCATTCAGGGCGTCACGATGTCGAGCGGGGATTACTAATCGCCCTTTGCCATCCAGACTTAACGCCGTCGCCCCCTGAAACATATCCTCTCCGGTAAGAATTGGCGATGGCCTTTTCTCCCACTTTCTTCCACCAGCCCCCACTTTAGAGCAGAAACAGCCGCACGGTCAAGCAGTGTTGGGGTTTTTACTAATGTCAACAATGACTTAATGCTGGGTTGTGCTGGGCTATTTTGTTTTTAATTTCCCTTATAAATCAGGGTGGGTAGGGCTAAAAGCGCAAGTGACACATGAAAAGTGCCCTTGCCTATAAGCTATAGAATTCCTGGGTATTAGGGAAATGCGGAAAATGACGTGTCAGAAAATAACTGACATGAGGGGAGGGGGCGGCGAGGGGAAATGGAAGTTCGCCGATAAGCCGGGTTCTGTCGTGGGCAATCATTCCTCTGGGCGCTACGTTACCGTAACGCTCTAGCAGCCTACCCGGAAGCAGCGCGAGCCACGCTATTACTTCCCTATTTGGCCTTGCCCCGGATGGGGTTTACCGTGCCGTCCGTGTTACCACGTACGCGGTGGGCTCTTACCCTGATCGAGTTGCCCCGATCACTCCAGCGAGCTGGAGCACCGTTTCACCCTTACCTGATTTCCTTGCGGAACCATCGGCGGTCTATTCTCTGTTGCACTTTCCGTCACCTTGGGCTGTGCGAGCACAGCTTATAGCGCCCGGCAGTTAGCCGGCATCCTGCTCTTTGGGGCCCGGACTTTCCTCCAGCCACCTTGCGGCGGCCAGCGATTGCCTAGCGAACTTCCGGGGCGGATTATAGGCGGAATTGAGGGGGATACTGCCTTTGTGGCGGGTGGGCCAGGGGGCGGAATTGGCGAGTGTCTTGATAATACGGGCCAAACTCGCTCTCGGGCGTGAGGCCGGGGATGCCTAATAAGGGCAGGGGGCGCAAATCTTTAGGGCGGGTGAGCCCGTGCTGGAGCCAGTGGGCAAGATAAGTATCCAAAGCCGGGCCTAGGGCAGACCAGGGGGCGTGCACCGTGTCGGCGTCGGTGTCCAGATACAAAGCCTTGGCACACAGCCCTGGAAAGGGCGCTTGCAAGAGATCGTAGGTGGCGTGACCAAACACGATAAAGCGCATGTGCTGCTGCACTGCTGGGCGCTGCTGCCAAAACACCTCGGCCCAGCGTTGTTCGTGCAAACCTTGATTCAAGTCGCTGTGGCTGGATAGCACCACCATGCCGCATTCATCGAATTGGGTCAGGGCGTCGCGCACGCTGCCACGGGGTGACTGGGCGCTGTGGGCGCCGTGTTGCGCCAGCTCTTGCCCGTGGCGGGCACTCAGGGCCGCTTTGGCCTGGGGGAATTCCA
>JACCDO010680652.1_pt1 | contig 14090 bp, 14 predicted proteins | sample 7446101 | NCBI WGS metagenome assembly JACCDO01 (sample SAMN15323440, study PRJNA562643) | freshwater metagenome | isolation source: river surface water | place: USA:Blue River Watershed | collected 2017-08-16
AATGCTTTACTCAAATCCTTGGGCTCCGCGTCGAAGGCCAAGTCGCGGATGAAGATGGTGCAACCCTCTTTGACGTCGTCCATGGATCCTTTTTTACCCTCACCTTTCTCCTTCTTGTCGTCGTCATCGTCGTCATCGTCTTCATCTTCATTCTCTTCGTCTTCTTCGTCATCGTCCTCATTCTCGTCCTCGTCCTCATTCTCGTCTTCATCTTCATCTTCATCTTCATCTTCATCTTCATCTTCATTCTCGTCCTCATTCTCGTCCTCATTCTCGTCCTCATTCTCGTCCTCATTCTCGTCCTCGTCGTCTTTCTCTTTGCCTTGCTCCGCGCCTTCAACTCCTGTTCCTTCCGCTTCTTTTTCATTTTCTAATTTATCAAAAACTGTTTTCGCTAAACAAAAATCAATCGCCACATCCCGATTGCATATCTTGATGCTGGCACACTGCTTCACCGCTTCCATTGCATCCTTATGACACAAAAACGTTACAAATCCATACCCACGAGGCTTGTACTTGCCTTCTTTACCGTTTTCCGTGATTAATTTGTCTGCTTTCCTCTTCCGCGATTGCTTGCCATCGTCCGACGCGTGCAACGGAACGAACACTTTCGGGATTGACGCTTCCACAATTGGTCCAAATTTACTTAATTTATCAATAATATTCTCTTCAGTGGCTTGGAAACTTAAATTCCTTATGATTAAACGGTTTTTTCGTTTACGTAAAGCGTCATCACAGGTGATATCGTTGAGTATCCTCACCACCAACCGCTCCTTACGTCCTTGTTCCACTTTGGCATCATCTGATTTACGTAAATTCAAGTTGAAAATGGTAGTATTCTCTAACGCACCAACTAGCTTTGGAATATGCTTGCGCGCAGGCACGCCGATCCATATATTCTTGCCTTTGGGTGCGATAAGTGGTAGTTGATTATGGAGGAAATGTCCTTCTTGGATCATACTAACTTCAGCTTTACGTACAATTTTTAATGCAGCAATTTTAAATGTTTTAGTGGTAATATCCTCGGGTAATCCCATCACCACAACCTGCATACTGCGCTTTACACCATCAGAATCATCAATTGGTTGCTCATTACTATCTTCTGCTGCAGCTGTTTTCACAGTTTTCGCAGTTTCTTTTGCATCCGTTTTACTCTTTTTACTTGATCCTTTGTTGTAATTTACCAAATCCAAGGAAGGTTTTTCACCTTTTTTATGCGCAATTTCAACTTTGATTGCTCTACCATTTAGTTTATGATTATTATAACTCTCGACCGCCTTTGATGCATCCTCTTCAAGCGCGTAAGTAACAAAGCCGAAACCTTTCGACTTGCCAGCTTCATCAAGCACGAGTCCAACCCGTTTGACTGGTCCTATCTCCTCGAAGAGGGTAATCAGCGAGTCTTCCGTCACGTCATAAGACAAATTACGAACGAATAACTGACTTTTGTACTCCATTTCTTCAATTAGAGATTTATTGGCGGATTTTGCACAGCGCTGTTCTAACTGGGTCGCTGTAGAGAGGAGAAGCCCTTATGAGATTAATCACTCACTCACTCACTCACTCACTTACTGACTTACTCACACTTGGTTTTATTGGCGATGTACAAGGGCCGGTCAATACCGGTGTTAATTTGATTGATTTGCTTCGAATGAGATTTGATTAAGATTTTTAATGAGTTAGTTAGCGAGTAAGTAAGCAGCGAAGCAAATGAATGAGTGGGCCAATGAATTAATGAGTTAGTGAATCAGTAAATGAGTGGCACATTGATTGATTGATTGATTGATTGATTTTCTGTCTCGTTAAAGCGGCGAAAGGTGCAAACCACTCACTCATTGCAGCAAATCAGGCGACGCGGTGTTCGAATAGTCACTGGACGGGACACAGACTCGTTTGAGCCACAAATAGAGTCGTACCGGCTCCGGCGAGATTTTCTTTCCAGGTTCCACTTTCTTGGGAATAGAAAATAGAAAAAGGTAACCGGAAGTCACACAATTACTAACCTACACACTCACTCACGCACTTACCCACCTTGTAGATGTCGTCATTAGAAGCGGTGCGTGTTGTTCTACCTGATGCGCGTGACCAGCATAAAGTTTGTTTCACGGTGCGAAACGTGTTGAGTCCGGCGGAGTGCCAAGCATTGATTGACTTGTCAGAGTCAGTTGGATATGTTCCCGCATTGCTGAACAATGGAGATGGGGAGTCTTTGGAGACTGATATAAGGAACTCTTGGCGCGCTATAATCGATGACCATGAGAGAGCAGCGAGTATTTATGAACGAATTAAACAGTTTTTGCCGGATTGTATTGTTGATAAGTATACCAACAAGAAATATGAACCAGTTAGTGTTAATGAGAGGTTGTATATGTATGTTTACACACTTTTTTCAACTGGATCTTACTCACTCACTCACTCACAGGTTAAGATTCTTGAAGTACGAAGCGGCAAAGAATCACTACTTCAAACCTCATTACGATGGTAGTTTTGCTAGAAAAGACTCCAATGAAAGAAGCTTTTTAACGATACAAATATACTTAACGGACAATGTCGACGGAGGCGCAACTCGCTTCCTAGCGGGCGATCCGGACGCACCAAGCGTCGACATATTTCCGGAGAAGGGACTCGTGGTGGTATTCGATCACCGCATCCTTCACGAGGGATGTCCGCTGACCAGTGGCACGAAGTACACCATTCGATCAGACATCATGTTCGCACCCGCTTTTATTGATTTGTAGGGAGACAAACCGGTATTTTCTGTGTGCAATTACTTATGATTACACATGTCAACAAACATACAAATTCTAACAAATGTAATTTATTCAATAAACTATTTCTTGCTTTCATACTGTTCTTCACTGAAGTTTGTGGTGGTGTGGAAGTGCTTGATGGGATACACGTCATCCCTGGTACCACTTAAGAAATCAGTCTCAACTTGATACTCTTTCTCATCACTTTGTAGCAATACATCAGCCCCTTGCAATGGGAATGTGTAATTCCACGAGGTCGGCATAACATCCACCTTCAGCTCCTCATCCACGCTGTAGTTAGTCTCGCTGCCGACCACCATCGTGCCCGTCAACCAATCCGTGTAGCCGCTTATCTTCTCGATTAACTTAGATACATTCGATTTCATTTCATTCATGAGAATAAAACGGGTCTTCTTGTCCACACCCTTCAGCCCGCCGCGGATGGCGCTGTAAGGAATAGCCAAATAGGTGCTTGGCTTAGTGAATGTTAACTTGATTTTGTATAGTTCTTTCACTTCTTCTGGCTTGCGACTTGGTGGTTTGATGTCTAGCTCAGCGAGGCTTTTGCTGGTGCTTAATGTCTTGTTCAATTTGGCCAAGTACTACATCGAGAGAGTGAGTGAGTGAGTGAGTAAGTAAGTAAGTATAAGTGAGTGAGTGAGTAAGTAAGTAAGTAAGTAAGTGAGTGAGTGAAACGTACCTGTTTCGAAGACGGCAATACAAATCCATAATCATCATCTGCTTTCGGTGGTTCTTTTTGTGCAATTTTAAAACAATTCTGTGTGATGTGGAGGATGGCTCCATTCTCCAGGAGATACAACGGCATGCTGGACCTCGTCATCACCAACCTATCTCTGTCATCCATATCCGCCGACTTCAACTTACACACCATGGTGCCCTTCCCATCCGTATTATTCAACTCCATCGATAAAGTGACTCCACCATCCACAATTATATACACTTTTTCATCTAAATTGGATTGATTCAACACTATTGACTCACCAAGCGACGTGTGACGTACGTATGCACTACCTCGATCAGTGGCTAGACAAGGTAATAAATTACTTGATTTAAAAAAGTTATAATAAATCCCAGGGATTACATCGCGCGCTTGCCGTCGTATTTGGATACACTTTTCGTCTTCTTGGGTAATTACACAATCAACTGGTAACTCAAAATCATCAGGGACAACTACCTCATCATTCATTTTACTAACAATTGTAGGTATTAAATCGGCACAACAATTCATATAACCTTGGTATGTAAGACGCAACACAGACCCTTTCTGCAGTAATGCAGTTAGTATAACAATTCCTTTGTATGAAGTATCAACACCAGTAGTTAATAGTTCAATGTTCTCATCTTCAAATCTAGGATCATCTAGTGCTTTATTCATGACATCAACTGCTCCGAACACTTTCCCAATGTTGTAGCTATTCTCTTTCCTGGAAATATTACTTGTTACTACCGCAGTACCACTAAACACTATCATTATCATTCCAGCTTGATTATCACAAGTAATTGATAATCTCATTGGTGACTCATCTTGCAACGAGAAATATTTACACAACTCAAATTGTTTCTGTGGCGTCAGTCGGCTCCAAAAGGGATATGTGTGCAAGTTAGTATATTTGGTGAGATATTCGTACAAAGTGGAGTGAAATTCCGCGTTGTTCATTGCATATATTGGATCGCGCTTCGCCTTCGCCAGCAACCCTTTCAAGTGCCAGTACGTCGTAAGCGAACAGATGGCATTATTCGTGTGCGCCTTTGCCGCAACACGCCCCTGCGTGATGTCGTCCAGCAGCGACATCCACGCTTTTCACGTGATATACTGCTTGCTGCTTTAAGGTTTTTTACCTTTTTTTTATTTTTTTCAGGTACCGGTAAAAGTAACGGGTATGATGTAACATTGATGTCATGATGATGTAAATGATGAATAGTAACGAGTAGTAATGAATCTTATTGATAGGGCACGGGATAGTATTGCATAGTATTGAATAGTATGTACATATAATACAAAGTTTATATTGATATATTAGTTGATCCTAGGCAGGACCAGCCCCTGCGGCGAGGCATACGCCTCGTTGTTGACGTCGTGTACATTCGAATAATTATTATCGCGAAATTGCTGCTGATGAGCCCTCTGTTGTTGTTGCTGCTGCATTCCTCGTTGCTGTTGCTGTTGTTGTTGATATTGAAGCTGTTGCTGGTACTGTAGCTGCTGCTGATGGCTCCTCTGCTGTTGTTGTTGCTGTTGTTGCTGCTGCATTTCTGCTTTTCTCATATGATCTTCGAGCGTTTCTTGATCTTGATACGACAACTCATCGTCACTGATGGGCATTGACCCACCTGGACCGTCGTTGCTGAATCCGTTGTCATAATATGATATTGATTGAGATTGTTTCGAGTTATATGACTGATGGGATGCAGGACCATCCGCGTATTGAGGGAAATCTGTTTGTATTCTTAGTTGTTGTGGAGCAGCATTTGCGTATTGCATTTTACTAATACTATTCGGATTCGACGTGCTACTTCCAGCTGTGGATATATCCAGCAACCTTAATGCATAATTCTTAACATTTGCTTTAATCGTATCAACCTCTCTCACCTGCTGCTCCAACGACCGCACATGGTTCTGCAGCATCGCTTTGTCGTCTTTATATCGCTGTTTTAATTGTGACAAATCATTTCGCAATATTTCATTCGATTCGGTTAAACCTTGTATTGATTTACACTCTCGTTCTAACTCTTCCACGACTTTCTCCAACCTCATAGCATGCTCTTTCAGTTGCGCTGTCTCTTGCTGAGCCGACAATCGTGCCATTCTCTCTTTGTTGTACATTTCTTTTGTTCTATTTAATTCTACTCGAATTGGATTCACTGTTCCTTCAATATCTGCTTTTGAACGTTTTAAATCAGCATTTGCTTGTTGCAATTTATTGAGATTAGACTTGAGTGTCAGGTTTGTTTGTTCATATTCTAATGCTTTATTCGTCAACATTTTAATCTGTCCTCTTAATGTATCCAACTCTTTAAGCTTCTCCCGCATGGAATCTAACGCATGAGACTCCACTTGTACCGCTGCTATCATGTGATCCAGCTGCGAGAATAACTCGCCCGTACGCTCAATTGTATCGTCATAATTCAATCCATCGCTTGATGTGTATATATTTTGTTCCTCGTCTTTATAGTCACTGGGTACTAGTACTGCCGTGGCAGGAATGGCGTGGACGTAATCCATGACCTTCTTTTGTCTTACTCACTCAATCACTCACTCAATCGTCCACTCACTCACGCACCAACTGGTTAACTTACCACTTACTCACTCACTATGGTACAACGTTTTTTCTGAAGGTTTTGATCGAGTCAAAAAATTTCGAGGAACAATTTTTTCACCAAAAAAACAAAATAAAAAATACTGTGAAAATGGGGATAAAAGTGTGGTTTCCGAACATGTTCATGCGTTTGATCAACGTAAAGATGCAGCGGACGCCGCCTACAGCTACGTTCCATGTCCCGCCTGCCATGACCAAGACGGAGATCAAACAATACTTGGAGAAGGTACGCGCGCAACTACTCACACATTTGTTTGTATACGAAGTTCATTATTCGCTAACTTACTTTTCTCACTCACTTACTTACTCACTCACTCACTTACTTACTCACTACTCAAGATTTACAACATCCCGGTGGTGAACGTCGCGACGCAATTATTCTTAGGCAAATGGGGTAGATTTTATGGTAAAAAACGAATTATTTCCTATAAAAAACGTAATTATAAAAAAACAATTGTCGCATTTGATCCAAACGGTGTTATCGGACAAGTTAGTAAGCGACTAGGTTACAAAGGGGAAGGAAGACTTCCAACGAAGTAAATATTTTCGTAATAAAACGGTGACTAATTAGACATGTGAGACGCTTTCACACTACACAAAGCGTTGCAGATGCCAAGTCCGATCGCCTCCCTAACAAGATTGAGAAGTAGACATAGATTATACATAGTGTAAATAACCAGTGCGCATCGCAAGACTTGCTAGTGCTGCAACACACTAGGCTTCTCCACCCCTCAATCCACGCGTGACCTCGCGACCGAAATCATGGTTACTGGGAGCTGAATTCTCATCTACTAGATCAATTTCTCCGTATTTGGACTCAATTTCGCCGTTAAATCTTCATTCCGTTTCTTTCACCGGTACAGCGGCCCTATCGCTGGTGCGATGTGGCACAAAAAAGCACCAACTGAAAGAAAAAAAGAAGGAAAGAAGAACCAGCAAGAACAGCAAGAAGGAGGAGGAGATTTGCGCAGTATCAAGTCAGCGCAGAGTCACCCAAAATTACCGTGTATTGGGTGTGTTTAGTCGCGTTATTACCGTCGGTCTTCGCGTTTCTCGAAGTCCCACACCTTCATCGAGTCAGAATGAGTAGCAACAAGGCGCGTATTGCAGTGAGCAGCGGGAGTTCATTAGAGAAATCGACAACTTTAAGCCCAAATGATGTGTTTGACTTGGTGTTGGAATATTTATCAACAAAAGGGTTCAATGAAACAGAAAAAGTATTGAAGAAAGAAGCCTTGAGAGGTGTCAAAGAGAGTAGTGATATTGCGCCTTCTACTTCGGCATCCAGATTAGAAGATTTGTTAGAAAAATCATATGTTACTGAATTAGCATCAGGAGTTAGCTACAATCAAAAGGCAACCAGAACGCATTTAGATGCCGAATTGCCACCATTAGAGACGGATAGTATAGAATTTGAAGCATTAAAATTGGATAATGGTATCGATAGTAGCGAAGTAAAGTATAGCATCGACACCCAAATAATCGCTTACAATCCTTGTGAGAACGATCCATATGGCGCGTCATCAATGCCTATCTATCAAACGGCGACATTCAAACAACCATCAGCAACAGAGTTTGGTGAATATGATTACACTCGATCAGGCAATCCAACAAGAGACGCATTACAGAACCAAATTGCTCAATTAGAAGGTGGTGGACCTGGTGCACGTGCGTTTTGCTTCACTACTGGTATGGCCGCATTAGCTGCTGTTACTAGGTTACTTGCGGCTGGTGATGAAGTTATCGTGAATGATGATTCGTACGGTGGCACGTATCGCCTGATGTCTAAAGTGTGTTCTAGGCAAGGCATTAAAGTGAAATACGTCAACATGACAGGAAAAGCTGGACCAGCTTGCCTCGAAGCAGAGATTTCACCTTCTACAAGGTAGTTCATTCACTTTTATTTACTTACTCATACTTAATCACTCATTTACTGACTCATCTTTCCAGACTTGTAATGATTGAATCGCCAACGAATCCTATGCAACGGATATGCAATATCAGGTCATTAGCGAATATATGTCACAAGAATAGTCACCCATTAGGTACATTGTTGTCTATCGACAATACCATGATGTGCCCGATACTATCGCGCCCTTTAGAGCATGGTGCGGATATAGTAATACACAGTGCCACCAAATTCATGTGTGGCCATTCAGACACCATGGCTGGTGCAGTAATAGTAAGAGATTTGAAAGAAGGTGAGAAAACACTAGCTGAAGCATTATATTTTTATCAAAATGCAGAAGGCACCGCATTGGCGCCATTCGATTGCTGGCTAGTGAGCCGCGGGATCAAGACCATGGCATTAAGAGTAGAGAAGCAGCAATCAAACGCGCTGCGCATCGCCCAGTGGTTGAAGACAATACCACTCATTACGAAGGTGTACTACGCCGGACTAACCGACCACCCGGACTACGACATACACATGACGCAAGCTACCGGTGGTGGCTCCGTTATTTGCTTCTTAACAGGAAACATTGAGTTGTCCAAACACATTGTTACCGTTACCAAATTGTTCAAAATAACCGTTAGTTTCGGCTCGGTGACATCCTTGATATCATTACCCGGCAAAATGTCGCATGCATCGATACCGGCGGATGTCCGATCCGCCAGGGAGTTCCCGGAAGACTTGGTGCGGATAAGTGTGGGCATTGAAAACGTCGAGGATTTAATACGCGATTTGACGATCGCCATCCAGTCATTCGGCAAATCGTCACTATAATCCCTTCCATAGCAGGGTGTGGATAGTCTAATGTATGAATAACTACTTAGTGTAATTTACAAAAGTTACAAGTTTAAATACCAGTTTTTCCTCTCTAATCATCCCATTCTTCGTCTTCATCGGAGGAGTCGTTGTTGTTCTTGGCTATCACCGTGGTCAACATAGACTTGATGGTTTGATTCGATTCGTCTAATAGACTGCCTCGTCTTGCAGCTGGCACTGAGGTGGCAACGACAGGATCCTCCATGACAGGCGGTGGCTTTGCAACCACTGAAGGTGGCGCTACAACTGGCTTGATCTTACTCTCTACTTTAGCTTGAACTGATACCGCTACTGGCTCATCGAAACTGATGTCGCTAACGTCTGACGCATCAGAGGACACGGTATCGTCGTCATTACTAACAGGCTTGGTGTATCTAGGCATTCTTGGACCGTCACTATCATTATCACTATCTTCAACTGGAGCAAACCCAGCACTTAGTAATGACGATTTGGCACCAGGTGGAGGAGGTGGAGGAGGCACTTTACTCTGCGTTGACGCTTGTACCACGACATCCGCCATTGATTGTCTAGCATTTTGCACAATTAATGAATCACGACGTTGATCTTCTTTATCTTTTTTACCACTAATAGCATCATTTCTACGTTGCATTCGCAGTCTCATCTCTTCCATCATTGAAATAGGCTTGCTTACTACTTCTTCGCGTTGCTTCTTAGCAGCGGCAACATTAGCCTCTTCACGTTTGCGTAATTTATTTACATTCATTCCTTTAATAGCTGCTAACAAACTGGACATACCTCCTCCATCGCCACCTGCTGCTTCTCCTTCATCGTCGTCATCATCGTCATCATCCTCGTCATCATCCTTCGCAACCCCAGCAGAAGGAGCAGATGTATTTGCAACGGGTGGTGGAGGTGGAGGCATATTATTGACTGCACCAGGAGGAGGTGGTGGTGGAGGCATACTGCTTTGATTGCCACCTGGAGGTGGCGGAGGTGGAGGCATACTGCTTTGATTGCCACCAGGAGGAGGAGGAGGTGGGGGTGGGTTGTTCTTTGAAGCCTGAGGTTGTGATATGGTATTTGGTAAATTAGGTTGTTTCGCCGATGGCATTGCTGCACTCATACCACCATCAGTAATTTGTGGTAAGGAGTAATCCGCTTTACCATAAAATGAAGGAGCAATCGAAGGCAATGCAGCACCTTGATACTGGATATCCGCCAAGAAATCTAATGGCAAGTTCGATGGTAATGCCAATGCTGTCATTTCACCCATTTCTGGTTTGAATGTCAAGTCAAGCGCTGCTATGTCTGGTAATGCATCACCAGATAACAATGTCGATGGTGCATTTGCTAATTGTTTCGCCGTATCTTTTTCACTGGATTTGGTCTTACTTGTACTGGCTAACAAGTTATCTAGTGTCTGGTAGTCTTTGTATGGGTTAATACTACTATTAAACAACAACATTGATCCTACCGACGCTAATGATGGTGGAAACGGTCCAAGCGATTGATCTTCCATGATAAACTCAACTTTTTCCATATCGCTTCCATATGAGTTCAACCTTCCAGTGATCAAATGCACTTCCGAAAGCAATTCTTTGTCTTGAATGACGGACTTTCTGGGATTTGGAGGTAGGTATCGAACCTCGTCATTTACTGGTCGGAATGGTGCAGGCATGTCGGTGGACTGACTGAATAGTGTTGGATATGCTGGTAATGATTTTGGTGCAGGAAATTTTGCTGTAGAAAACACTGTTGTTGCACGTTTCGATCCTTTTACTTTGGATACTTTAGTTTGACATGATGATACTCGTTCATGTATTTTAGCTAATCTATTTCTTTCATCATTTAGTCTCTTATCAATATGTAAAAATATATCATCAAATGTTCCAGAGAGCCTTTCTAGCGAATAGAATATATCGAGCAAAGTTTCATCCTCGGATACGTCGTACTCCACCAGCGGCAGCTCATATGGTTGCAATATCTTGGCCATTTCTAACTTATTGAATAGCTAACTCGTTGGACAGAGACGCGAATATCAAATACACACTCTCTTACTTACTCACTTACTCACTCGCTTGCTCACTGACTAACTCACTCGCTTGCTCACTCACAGCGAGAGGTATTTCACCAAAAAATCTAAAATATTAGGATTGGGTAGGAAATAGGGTTTGCCGGTTCCGCCGGTCCGGCCCCACCCCATGATTGTTGAAAGAATTACAAAAATGTGTATTTCCTCGCTGATTACAGCCGTTACGGCGCCTCTTAACGCCCTTTAACCGGCAATTCCAATGGAACTAGCCGTTACCCTACTCAGGTACCGGTTAATGATCCTAGTACCTAGGAAGGGACCATCGAAACAAGGTTAAATTGTACATGTTTACATCATACACAATGAACAATACATACGTTTAGACTAAAATGGTTTCCGAGAGCTAGAGCTGTGATGCAGCTGCGATATGTGCTTCGCACTATCCGTGGATGATAACTGTTCTCGCTCTTGGAATACTTCAAATGCTTTAATAAATGATCCCCTCGTTCCGTTTTTAAATTCTTTCCGTTTTAATTTCCATTCTTCAAAACTTAATATTTCATCATTAAATGCATACATATCGCCGTTATAACCATCGGTTTGCATACATTGAGTATGGTAATCAGCACGTAGCGATGCATCATCACTATCATCAATCGTTGCACTACTATGGGTGGTCATGAGATTTCTTAGAGGATTTTCTGTTACTGCTATTTTCTTGCTAGAAAATTCTCTATTCACAATGCTATCACCCAACTCTGATTTATCGTCGTACACATTACCAAACGTAATAAGATTTGATTCCCGTTTCGCTATAATAGGTGACGATTGTGTCTCAATATAACGGCTATCCACCGCACTGGTAGTACCACCTAGTGCACTACAATCCCCGGTAGGATCAGCTATCCAGCGCGCTTTTATTGCGTCATTTCGATTTAATATTTTTTCAATTTTTATGATACCTAATTGAGTGAGTGAGTGAGTGAGTGAGTGAGTAAGTGAGTGAGTGAGTGAGTGAGTGAGTGAGTAAGTGAGTGAGTGAGTGAGTGAGTGAGTGAGTGAGTGAGTGAGATACCAAAATAGCTGTATGTCTTGCTAACATAGTCAATATTATCAATCTGTTTTTCTATAATAATTTTTTCAGCATAATTTTTTCCAATACAAAATAATTCAATATTCGAATACGAAATCGACAAACAATAATAGTAATTATCGACGAACAATAAACCCGCTTTTATAACGGCTAGTAAAATACCATAAATTTGAACAAAGAAAAAATAATTAATAAGAATAATAGGAATATAACGATTGCTGCTGAACAAGCAAGCTACCACCAACGACCCTCCGATGAGCGCCACGAACGGCATCATGGCTAGACGACCACAGAATATTACCGTCGATTGATGCTTGGCGCAGTTGTTTTGAAAATGAATATTATTGGTAAGAGGTGTACAAGTATATAAATATTGCAGTATTAACCCAACGGTAACCGCGGTAGGTGTGATGATAAACATGTTAATGAAGATATTCAATCCGTAATTATCCATGGAATAATACCGAAGCAACATATTAGAAAACTGATACAAGACAAAGACGACAATGTCCTTGCTGATGTACAGGATCCGACTGCCATGCGCCCCCAATCTGCTCCCAGGCACGTAGTAGAAGCATGAAAAGAATGGATGATTATGACAAATATAAACCATGAAATTCTCGATGAATCCTGGTGGTAAGCAGACCGGTGGATATCCAAGACATTCGGGAATCCGTAGAACCACACCCTGCGGAAATAAAACGGCATTACAACCTATCATGGTGCGCTTTTGATGCAAATATTCGCGATAAACATTTGAATATTTAGAAGCGTCAATTGACTGTATCATTTGGTCCAAAAAACGGTTACTGGTTCCAGTTTCACGGGTAGAATCAGGGTCCGAAGCACTTACTCTTTGAAGAATTTTATTATTGTTAGAAATTATTGAGAAAATTCTTGAATTATTCTCTTGTAATCCCTCGTGCGCCGTACAAATTTGATAAAATTTTGATTGAAAACTGTTTTCATAGAGCATTTGGGACGTTTCTTGGCCGTATTTACTGAGCGAAAACAAGTATATACCGACATAAATGACCGCAAAATATGCCACGTATGAACCGAGATAATAACGGGTTTTAGTCTTTGCCATCTCGTTGGATAAGGGAGTGACGAATAAATTGGCATCGATCAAGTTACGAACAGATGGAGCTGCTGTCGGCAATGACGTTGGAATTGACGTTCTGTTTGCTGTAAAACTTGGGTTCGAAGTCGGATTACTTGTGCTCGGCGCGATCGAGGGTATCCATGTAGGAAGGGTGGTACTCGGCGCGATCGAGGGTATCCATGTAGGAAGGGTGGAAGGCACCAATGTGGGAGCGGTGGAAGGTGCTAACGTGGGAATGGTAGTGCTTGGTGTGACCGATGGTGCTAATGTAGGAATGGTGGAGGGTACCAATGTGGGGATGATGGTGCTTGGCGTGACAGAAGGTGTAACGGTGGGTCTGATGCTGTGATAGAAAAACTATTAATGAATGAAAGAAATGAGAATAATAATAAGAAATCACCTTGGTGCATAAGTAGGATTCGGCGTTGATGGCACTGCAGTGGTAGGACTCGACGTTGGCATGACGCTAAAAGATATTGTAAATGAAATTGTGGTAATGATGGACTAGTTATACCTTTACCTCGGGAAAATAGTCGGAGCAACAGAAGGGGTAGATGTGAGGAAAGTAAGCTTCCGCAAACGATTATTCATTGTGTCGGGAACGTACACGTTGTCCAATGCATCCACTGCGACGCCATATGGGTTATTAAAAGTAGCAGCAGTTGCGGCTCCATTATCTCCACTGAAACCTGTATTCGTAGAACTCCCAGCTATGGTAATGATAATACCAGTGGATGCCGTGATCTTACGGATACGATTATTGAGAATATCGGCCAAGAAGATATCCCCTATTTCAAAGCAATAAAAACATGAATACTTAATGCCTTCATCATGAATATTATGTCTTACCTGCAGCATTTACATCAAGTGCCCAAGCTGTATTTAGCTGGGCAGAAGTAGCAGGACCACCATCACCACTAAATCCATCAGTCCCTGTCCCTGCTATTGTATTTATCACTCCAGTAGATATAGTGACTTTGCGAATCTGACTGCCACCTGATTCGGCGATATAAATATTCCCTATAAAATATTAGAGTTAATACT
>JACCDO010831644.1_pt1 | contig 14088 bp, 8 predicted proteins | sample 7446101 | NCBI WGS metagenome assembly JACCDO01 (sample SAMN15323440, study PRJNA562643) | freshwater metagenome | isolation source: river surface water | place: USA:Blue River Watershed | collected 2017-08-16
CGATCTAGATAATAGGTTAATCGTTGATTCAAGTAAGCTAAGTTTTGATCAATAATGCGTTTGCGGATAAAACTGTCTTTGTTTGTTGACAGCTTGTGCAAAAATTCTTGATGTTCTTTTATTCTAACCAAACTATTCACATGGTTGTAATCGATTTCTTGTACTGCGGTGTTTCGCAATTCTTCGATCTGTTCGATATACGGATTGCTTTCGTTGAACTTAATTTCTAAATCACGCTCTAAACCGCTTAGAGTATTTTTATGATTGAGTGCTTGTTCTAAATTGTCATAAATCACAGTGGGGCAAACACCAAGATCACCTACTAGGCTAATAGCTTCGTTGAGTTCGCTTAATTCTTCATTGTATGTGCCAATGTGATTTAGACTTTCTTCTACTTGTTTAGTTTTTGCAGTCATCATTTCATCATGTTTAACATCATGAATGTCTTGGCCACAACTATGACACTTGTGATCTGCTAGAGTTTTTAATTCTCTTTCTAACTTTTCTAAATTTTTCTGCTCTCTTTCTAGAGTACTGGTTTGTTTAGCAATCAATGCAGTTAGATTATCACGTTCTTTTTTACGTTTGTTCCATTCAACTAGTTCACGCTGATTGGCAATTTCTTCATCGATACTGATATCTAACAGTTTTTCTATAGCCTTACTTAGATTGGCTAGAGCAGTTTCATGTTGCTCTTCCCATAAACGCTGTTTACGCTCCAACGACTCAATGCTCTGTTGAATTCTATCATTAGATGCTTTAATTGTTTCAATTTTTGTGTTTTCAGTAGTAATAGAATCTTTGCTAATCCTAATTGCTTCTTTGAGGGACTCTGCTTTTTCACTTAATTGTGTAATACCCAACAATTGTTCAATAACTGCACGTTGATCGGCAGCCTTCATACTCAAGAAGGGTTCAGTATAGGTGTTTAAAGCTACGAGATGTTTGAACATTTCATGACTCATGCCAAATACTTCTTCGATAGCTTTTTGTGTTTCTCTACTATCGCCTTGAGCTTCGTCAGTTGTTTCTGCTGCTTGTTCTTGTCCGTTAACACTAAACTTTAAAACGTTAGGCTTGCGACCTCGTTCAATGTGATATTCAACGCCATCTTTTTCAAAAGTCACTGTACATAACATTCCCTTGTTATTAATTTTGTTAACAAGGTTGTCTTTCTTAATGTTAGTTAAGGCATTGCCATAGATAGCATAACTAAGACCATTAATGATAGTAGTTTTACCAGTACCATTACGAGCTCCGCTATCATCTCCTCCTAGATCTAGATTTTCACCTAGCACAAGAGTTAATTGTCCTTTGTCAAATGTAATGGCCTGTGTTTGAGCGCCAACGCTCATAAAGTTTCTAACAGTTAAATCTTTAATCTTTATCATAGGTTATTATAAATGTCCAATAGCAGTGATTTGTCAAATGCATCACTTTCGATAGCATTGATTTGATTCATAACAATAGTGTCAACGCTTTCAAAATTAATGTCTATTGGAGTAGATTGTGCATCTACTTCAACTTTTTCTGGAATCAACATAAGCTCTCGGAGATTATATTGAGGCACAAATGTTTCTTTAATAAAATTTGCTTCTTCAAAACTAATGGGCAAATCAATAGTGACACGACAATGCATCTTTTCTTTTAAAAGACTATCGGGTTTGTCGATGATTTGACTTAGTTTAAAAGTTCGATATACTGGTTGTCCAGGCCATGTACGGAATTCAGGCTCTCCGCCCCATTCTAATAGCATCATGCCTCGATCATCATCACCTGCATCGGCATAGTTGTGTGGAAACGCATTACCAATATAGTGAATATTTCTATTGTGTTGACGTTTGTGGAAATGTCCAGTAAACACATATTCCTGATTAGCAAAGTGAGGAGCCTGCAATTGCCCATGATCGGGCATCTGCACCATGGCATTCATGTAAAAGCTAGGCAGTTCTAAGTGCCCAAACATATATCTACTTTTGATATTAGGAATGTTTTTCCATTCGTCAGCAACTAACCAAGGCATAATAGTCACATCGCCTTCGGTTAGTGTTTCTTTAATTGGAACTACGTTAGGAAACAGGCGCATAAACTCAACTGAGTTGATTTCACGCTTGTCTTTATAGAACAAGTCATGATTGCCTAAGATGAAATAGACTTTCTCAAAATTAGCACTTAATCGTTCTAAGTTTGACACAGTATAATTCATAGTACTTACGTCGGTAGTACTGCGATTATGATGCCAGTCGCCAAGAAAGATACAGGTTTCTGCACCTGCTTTTTTAGCTTCCTCACAAAACCAAATCACGAAATCTTCGCAATCTTGATTATGTGTACGGCTTCCTGATTTTAAACCGAAATGTATATCGGTGAAACAAGCTACTTTTTTAAATAATGACATAGAATCTCCTTAGTTAGTTTAACAGCATTTACTGCTAAGGTCAATCCCAATCTCCGCCATCGACGGGTGTAGTGCTAACTGGCCCGTACCCTGCCCCGCCCTTACCGGTAGCATTTTGTCTGGTCCAACTTGGATTCATTCCATTAATTTCTAAAATATCGTCTCTGATGTTTTGATTACGTTTTTCAATATTAATAATTCTAACAAATGAGTTAGTGACAGCAGCAGTATAGTAAGCAAACGGATTATCGGATTTGCTTTCATCAAACTGAAGACCGATTTGTGTTAACTGTAAAATTGCCTGTCCACGCATTTCGTCGTTGTAGGTATATCCACGAACGTTACCTCTAGTGGCATATCTCTCGCACAGTTTTAAAAACATGCGAGCAAGATTGTTGGTCATTTGACCGTGTTCTTTATTAAACGATCCAGTAAGTAGATCGCCCTTCCAATGGCTTTTGCCTACACAGATTAAATTGTCGTTGTCATCAAACTTCCAATGTTGGAAAGGTGGAAAGTTTACCTTGTCGTGACTGTCAGCAGTATTCTTTAAAGTTTTCTTACGACCAGGAGCAAGCGGAATATGTTCAAAGGTCATAATTCTAAAAACTACATCTGTTTTTTTAACAGTTTTATAATCTACTTCAAATTCTTTTGCCGGAAATTTTTTACCTCCCGACTGTGCAATTTCATGAGCTTTTTTACTCATCTTTATTGCTCTATTTCTTTTTGCCTCTGCAATAGTCCTAATATTAATTTTAGATACATTTGGCAAGATTAGATCGTAGTCTCCGAACTCGGGACTTGTGTAAGAGCAATAGGTATTTTTGCTTAAATGTATTTCTTTTAATAGATCTTTATTAGTAAGATACTTGATCTTAGGTGGTTGAGTAATTAATGTCATCGTTTCAGAATTCTCCAGTAGTTAATATAATAGCACATTTTGTCAATAATAAATAGAGTATAATAGGAAAAATCACTCAAAATGGCAAGATCAGTAAACCCACAAGCAACTTTAGTTGCAAATATTTCAGAACAAATTAGCTCTGCCGCTGATGCAGCATCGAGTGCAGCATCAGCTGGAGTGGCTTCTGCCGGTGAAAACTTTGCTTCTTTAAAAGCAAATTTAAATTCTACAGTAGGTCGGTTAAGTGGTGAAATTGGTACAGGATTAAACGGGTTTACTGCTGCTGCCGGCAACTTAGCTAAAGATGCAAAAGGAGCCCTCGCTGGAGCGACCGGGGCATTAGGCGGAGTTGGCAGTACTATACAGAGTCTAGCATCAAACGCAACAGGAGCTCTTGCCGGAGCTGCCGGCCAACTAGGAGGTGCCGCAGGAGCAATTAGCAACGCCGGTGCTTCTATCGGTGCAAGTTTAAACAAATTAGGATTAGCAGGTGGCGGGATAGGAGGCGGCCTTGCCTCACTAGCTACTTCAGTTTCGTCAGCTGCTGGTATGGTTAACAATTTATTAAGTATGGTTCGGGGAAAGAACTTACCCAGTGGTGCAGAATTATTTAGTAAAGAAGGTTCCTTTGTCAAGATAGAAACGGGATCGGCTAACGACTGGAGAGTAAAGTTAAATGCAAACTTTGGTCTGTTCGGTTCTTCATTTAGTCGACTGTCTGCTACCGGTGGATTTGTTTGGCCGTATCTGCCAAACATTACAGTATCTTCAAAAGCAAACTATGCACAAATAGATACGGTGCATAACAATCAACCATTCCAGGCCTACAAGAGTAGTCAAATAGATGATATTCAAATATCTGGAGAATTTTCAGTTGAAAACGAACTAGATGCAGAATACTGGATTCAAGGGACTACGTTTTTAAAAACAGCCACCAGAATGTTTTTTGGTACGGGACCTAATGTAGGTAATCCACCGATTGTTTGTAATCTTACAGGTTATGGAGCTAGAGTATTTGCAGGAGTTCCAGTTGTTGTAAAAAGTTTTTCAGTTGATTTTAAAGACGATGTTTCCTACATTAAGCATTCCTTAAATGGTGCCCCTCCTACTTGGGTGCCTGCAATGAGTACAATATCAGTCACTGTATCTCCAATATACAACAGAACACGTCTAAGACAATTTAACCTTACAGAATATGCCAAGGGCAATATTGTAGCCGGTCAAGGATTTATCTAAAATGGCATCATATAAAAAAACATCTCCTTATTACAATACAGTTCAAAATAATTTATATCTTGAATTATTAACAATTCGACCTGTCCCCGCAGAAGCAGATGATTTCAAATACACAATAGAAACTCAATATAAGCATCGCCCAGATTTGTTGGCATTTGATCTCTACGGCAATCCAGGTCTATGGTGGGTATTTGTTCAGAGAAATATGGAAACACTTAAAGATCCTATATATGATTTTTCACCAGGGACAGTAATTTACTGTCCTAAAAAATCAAACATAGAAAGATTTATAGGAATCTAAAATGTCAATTTTTAGAAACATTGGGCAAGAAATAAGCAATATATTGACCCCAGCTGGCAATGCAATTTCACAAATTGCAACAACTTCGGGATTAGCAGTAGGAGCAGTAAAAAATATTACTAATGCTGTCAGCGATAACTCGGCCAGCTTTAATGTTTCAAAAGTTGCTGAAGTAATTACTAACCCTAGCGTGACTTCTTTACTAAAAGCATTTGGCACAGTAAAACCGTCCCCAGGCGGCCCGCCTTATGAGAATGTATTAGAACAATTTGCATCATATTCTCCATTGTGGACACTATGTTGCCTAACCCCAGAACAATTTAATAAGCCTAATTTATATAGAGGATCTCCTTATTTGTTAGACAACATAGTAATATCCTCAGCAGGAAGATATGATTTTAGTCGAACAAAAACTGCCTACGGTGCTCCAGAATATTATATTGACAATGTAGTTTTAGTTTCACAATTGGGCGGTAGCGCAAAATCTGGAAATACCAATGTATCAAGTTTTAAGTTTGATGTGTACGAGCCTTATTCTCTAGGAATATTTTTACAAAGTTTACAGGCCGCAGCAGTTAATTCAGGGTATCCATCTTATCTAAACGATTGTCCTTACTTGTTAAAACTTGAAATTAAAGGATCAGCAGATACCGGAGCAGTTTACAAAGGATCTGACGAGCTAACAAAATATTTTACAATTAAGATTACTAAAGTAGAATTTAAGGTAGACGAAGCTGGTAGTAGATATACAGTTGAAGCATCGCCAATGCACTATACAGGATTTAGCGATGTTGTGACCAATGTAGCAACAGATATGCGGGCTACAGGAATGACAGTAAGCGAAGTATTAGTATCGGGTCAACAAAGTATTTGCACAGCATTAAATGAAAAACAATTACTAAGAGTGTCTGACGGTCAAGCAGAGTATCCTGACATCTACGAAATAGTATTTCCAGTAGACTCTTCTGATCCAGTGGGTATTGACACTGGCGCTTCAACAGAAGTATTAAAAGCAATTGCAGATCCTAAAGCAGAAAAAACTCAGAAAATATCAAAGGCTGATAGAGAATCGTTCTCTGAAAATTTTGGTGACGGAGCAATAGGCAAATCCAGTATGGGATTTTCTGAAACATCTGGCGGAAATTATAATTTTAAACTTGCAGGAGATGCAGTTGATGATCAAGGAAGAATTGTTAGAGAAACAATGACCATTGATCCTAAACAACGAGAAATTAGATTCCCTCAGTCGACTAAAATTACAGAAATGATTCAGCGTGTAATATTAGCATCGGAATATTGTGTTTCAAAATTAAAACCGGAAGCCGTTAAAGACGGATTCGTTGATTGGTTTAGGATTGATGTTCAAATTCAACTATTAGAGTTTGATACTATACGAAATGTGCGGGCAAAAAAATACATATATCGCGTAGTTCCTTTTAAAGTAAGCGGAGCAATTTTTCAAAATTCAACATCGGTGACCCCTGGCGGCGCAAAGTTAGAAAGAATTATTGCCAAACGATATGATTATCTTTATACTGGTCAAAACAATAGTATAATAAAATTTGACCTACAATTTAACGGACAGTTTTACACAGGCATTGCACCGACTCCAATGCAAAACAATGCCAACGTTGCAAACAAAGAAACTAATAATGTTGCAGAAGAAAAGACTCCTCAAGGCAGAGTACAAACCGGAGCCGCTCCCGAAAGCTCAACATCAGTTAACGGATCAGCACCAACAAAGCCAAATCCGCTGCTGACCTTCCCATCTATCTCAGGCGAGAAAACAGTTGAACAAATGGTAGCAGATAATTTTAATCAGTCTTTTACTAGATCTCAAGACATGGTCAATGTCAAAATAGACATTATGGGAGACTTATATTTTCTTTCTGACAGCGGACTTAATTCAAATTATTTTGCAGATCAAGGACCTAATGATCAAGTTAAATTAGACGGTTCGATGAATTGGGAAGGAAGTGAAATATTCATTTATATAACTTGGAGAAATCCAATAGAACCTAATTTAGGAACCACCGGCCAAGGCGGGTTATATAATTTTCCTAACGGCGGAAAAGTCACTCCATTTAGTGGAATTTATAAAGTGACCGCTGTAGAAAGTAAATTTTCAGGAGGAGTCTTTCAACAGACTTTGGACCTAGCTCGTCAACCACAACAAGATGCCGATTATGCAGGATCTGCAAAAATTGCCGCAGAAAATTCGTCAGTATACGATACAACAAAAGAAGAAAAACCTAAAACTGCTCCTGTTGATTATACAGATGAAGAGATAGCACAAAACAACGCCGACCTCGGCGACTTTATGGGATAATAAATGTCAATAGAAAAACGCTCGCCAGAAAAAGAAGGAGGCTCAAAACTTCCCGTAGGCATCATGATGGCCACAGTAGTTGGATATCTTGACCCATCATTTATGTGCGGTCTTGAAGTGACATTGCTTAGAGAAAACGGTAATGATATCGGAGACACTGGTCAATCTTACTCAGTCAAATATGCTAGCCCGTTTTACGGTTCGACAGCATATGAAAATATGGGACTTAATGTCAACGACTTTAACGATACTCAAAAGTCTTACGGTATGTGGTTTCCTACAGTAGAAATAGGAACCACTGTGTTAGTGGCCTTTATCAACGGCGATGCTTCTGAAGGATATTTTATAGGTTGTATACCAGGTCGATTTATAAATCAAATGATTCCAGCGATAAGCGGATCAACAGCATTTGAAGCAACTCCTGAACAAAAAAAGAAATATGATACTACACGACCTTTACCGGTTGCAGAAATCAATAGGAAAGCAAATACTCTTGAAAAGGGTACAAACACTGAAAAAATTAAAAAGGCCATTCATCCTATCGCTGACAGATTCTTAGAGCAAGGCCTATTAGAAGATGATGTAAGAGGAGTCACAGACAGTAGCGGCAGACGAATGGTTCCTAATTCAGTGTTTGGTATTTCAACTCCTGGCCCTTTTGATAGAGGCCCTAATTCTAAAAAACAGTATATTGGTAGCTCGCAAAGTAAAAGTCCTGTGCAACTTCCAGCAAGCAGACTAGGAGGAACAACACTAGTCATGGACGATGGGGATGATAGATATATTAGAAAAACTCCTGCAGGTGAAGGCCCAGTTAGTTATGCAGAAGTTGAAAAGAAAGAAAAAGGCGACGTTAATATTCCTTATAATGAATATTTTAGAGTCCGTACAAGAACAGGTCATCAGATTCTACTACACAATAGTGAAGATTTAATTTATATAGGAAATGCTAGAGGAACTACGTGGATCGAGCTTACAAGCAACGGAAAAATTGATATATTTGCCGAAGACAGTATTTCAATTCACACAGAAAACGATTTAAATTTTCGAGCCGATAGAGATATAAACTTTGAAGCTGGTCGAAATGTTAACGTAAAAGCTGCTGGCGGAAAAATACAACTAGAAGCAGTTTCAGATGTTAATATAGTTGCTGCTGCTAACGGAAAAATTACAGTAGGAGCTGGCTTTGATTTGGTGTCTGGTTCGGGAACTAAATTATCTTCGGGCGGTGCAACTAATATCAAATCATCGGGCACAAATATTGATGGTGGCAATATCAATTTAAATTCTGGCCTTGCAACAGCAGCAGCCCCAGCCCCTACATTAAGTACTCATCCCAATATTAAAACTAGTTCTAGTTCAACGTGGGGAAATAAAAAACGATATTCTGCAGGAACAATGCAAAGTATCATGAAAAGAATTCCTATGCACGAACCTTGGGCATTGCACGAAAATCAAGCCCCAACATTATTGACTCCAAATAATACTGATAGAGAAACATAACATGGCAAAAATATACAATAAAAAAACAGTAGCATCATTAACAGCCAGTACCGGCGGCAATAGTTCTGCTGCATTTACCTATAACGGATTCAGTTCGCAAGAAACTAAATCTTCTTTTAAGTTGTATGACATTGACCTAGTTAAGCAGGATATTATCAATCATTTTTATATTCGCAAAGGCGAAAAATTAATGAATCCTGATTTTGGAACTGTTATTTGGGATCTGTTATTTGAGCAATTTACTGAAGAGGTAAAAAAATTAATCACAGAAGATGTTGAACAGATTATTAACTATGATCCAAGAATATCGATTAACAGTGTGATAATAGACAGTACAGATATGGGAATAAGAATAGAAGCAGATGTGACTTATATTCCCTTTAACATCAACGAACGCATGACATTTAACTTTGATAGAGAAAATAAAATTATAAACTAAGCAGTTTATTTTTTAGTTAAATACACAATAGGATAGTAAATTATGACTACAACGTCTAGACAAAATAACTTAATTTTAAACGAAGACTGGACACGTATCTACCAGACTTTTCAAAGTGCTGACTTCAAAAGCTACGACTTTGAAAATCTTCGCAGAGTTATTATTGCATACTTTAGAGAAAACTATCCTGAAGATTTTAACGATTATATTGAAAGCAGCGAATATCTTGCGCTAATTGATGCTATAGCATTTCTTGGGCAGAGTTTGAGTTTCCGTATTGATCTCGCCAGCCGTGAAAATTTTATTGAATTAGCAGAGCGTAAAGAAAGCGTATTACGTCTGTCTAAGATGTTAAGCTATAATGCCAAAAGAAATTTACCAGCTAAGGGATTATTAAAGTTTGATACAGTTAGTACTACAGAAAGCGTATTAGATAATAATGGAAAGAATCTAGCACAACAAACAATTGTGTGGAATGATCCAACTAATCAAAATTGGGCAGAACAATTTATCACAGTCCTTAATGCAGCGATGACAGACAATACAGAATTTGGTCGTAGCCAAGGATCTGCTATAATCGACAGTATACCAACAGATCAATATAGATTTAGAACTTCGTCAAGCGATGTGCCAATTTTTACCTACAGCAAAGTAGTTGCTGGCCGTCAAATGACATTTGAACTAGTAAGCACCAGCTTTAAAGGCAAAGAAGAATTATACGAAGAGCCGCCAGTCCCTGGAAACCAAATTGGGTTTGTGTATAGAAACGACGGAAAAGGCGGCACCAGTTCTAACACAGGATTCTTCTTGATGTTTAAACAAGGAAGTCTTGAACTTGCAGATTTTTCTATAGATGTTCCAACTACTAATGAATTGATTGCAGTTGATACTAACAACATCAATAATGACGATGTTTGGTTATTTGCATTAAATTCAGCAGGAGTGCAGTTAAACGAGTGGACAAAAGTATCCTCGTTGATCGGTAATAACATTTCATATAATAGTATTAATTCTAATATACGAAATATCTATTCTGTAATTACAAAAGAAAACGATAGAGTCGACTTGGCATTTGCCGATGGTGTGTATGGAAATTTACCACAAGGTGCATTTAGAGTTTATTATAGAACTAGCAATGGCCTTAGCTATCAAGTAGCGCCAAATGAAATGCGAGGCATTAGTATCGCTATTCCCTATGTTAACAAGTCGGGAGTAAGACATACACTGACAGTGACTTTGAGTTTAAAGTATACCATTAGTTCTGCAACACCTAGCGAGTCGGTAGCCTCTATTAGAAGAAATGCTCCAGCACAATACTATACACAAAATAGAATGATTACAGGCGAAGATTATAATCTTGCCCCGTTATCGACATCTCAGAATATTTTGAAAGTAAAAGCAATTAATAGAGTATCAAGCGGAATCAGTAGAAATTTTGATTTAATAGATGCTAGCGGAAAATATTCAAGCGTTAATGTATTTGCATCAGACGGACTAATTTATAAAAATGATATTGAAAGATCATTAGCATTTAAGTTTACCAATAGAATTGATATTATTAATTTTATAAGAAATAGCATAGAGCCAATTTTTACATCTACAGATGTTTACAACTTTTATCTAACTAAATTTGACAAAATTTTGTTTACAGATACAAATTATAGATGGAATCAAATTACAACAGACGTTAATAACTCTACCGGGTATTTTTATAATGCTGTTGATTCTACAATTTTAAAAGTTGGTTCATATACTACAAGTACATTAAAATATATAACTCCTGGCACACTGGTAAAATTTACTGCACCTTCTGGGCAGTCATTTAAAAGAGGAAAGCTAGTGACAACAGACGCTAGCGATCCTGAGCAAACAGATCGGCTCTGGACTAAAGTTGTAAAGATAACAGGAGATGGAACCAATGCTGGCCGAGGAGTTCTTACATCTGGACTAGGTCCAGTACAATTTAGTGATGTAATTCCTACAGCAGCCATTGCATCTCGTATCGTGCCTAAGTTTGTTAATAACTTATCAACAGGATTAGAAACAGAAATGATCAATCTAATGTTATCTAATCTTAATTTTGGTCTACGTTATTCTGTTGCTGACTTAGATTGGAAATTGATTTCAACATCTAATTTAAATTTACTCAGCAATTTCAGTCTCGGTAAAGCAGGAGATACTGCTAATACCAGTCTTGATTCGTCATGGATAGTTGCCTTTGTTAAGGAAGCAGATGAGTACTTTATTAGAATAAGAGGACTTGATTATGTCTTCGGAAGTCTAGAAGAAAATCGATTCTATTTTGATTCTGCTCAAAAAACCTACAACGGAAAAACAGGTGACGTTGTAAAAGATCAAGTGAAAATTTTAGGCATCAATACAGACAGCAATTTATTATATCCATTAAAACAAGATATTGGGTTTGAAATTAGCGACACTATTAAGTACGATGATGGATATCAAAGCACAGACGAAATAAAAATTGCATTCTTTGATTCAGACAGTGATGGAGTAATTGATAATCCTGAAGCGTTTGAACAAGTTGTTGGATTAGACTTAGATCTAAAGTTTCTATTCTTTAAAGAATCTGTTGACATTGCAGGAAATAAAATTAAACAGTTTGTTGATAACTCAGATAATCATATATCAATAGTTCAAAAAGAAAGCCTGGTTAACGTTAACAATTATGCAGACGGCGCACTAATATATTTTTATGATAGTGATGAAAACGTTATAAAACGAGTTGACAGGTCAACAAACACATTGGTATTAGAAAGCACTTATAGTGCAAATATTGGCCGTGCAGGATTGAAATTCCAATACATTCATAACGCCAACGTTGATCGTAGAATAGATCCTAGCTCAAGCAACATAGTAGATGTTTACCTATTAACAAGAAGTTATGATACTGCATTTAGAAACTATCTTGCTGGAGCTGCAACAAAACCAGAAGAGCCAAATAGCGATAGTTTAAGAATTGCGTTTGGATCAAATTTAGATTTAATAAAGTCTATATCAGATGAAATAATATATCATCCTGTTTCTTATAAAGTTTTATTTGGCCCCACAGCTGATGTAAAACTACAGGCAAAATTCAAAATCGTAAAAAATCCCAACAAGTTAATTAATGACAATGATCTTAAGGTCAGAATTATTAATGCAATAAATGAATTCTTTGATATTAATAATTGGGACTTCGGTGACAGATTTTATGTAAGTGAAATGATAACATACGTTGTAAACACCGTTTCGCCCGATATTAGCAATATGGTAATACTTCCAAGACAATTGACACAATCATTTGGCAGCTTATTTGAAATACAAAGTAGAGTTGACGAAATTTTTGTTAGCGGTGCTACAGTTGATGATATCGAAATAGTTTCGTCTATTTCTGCATCTGAACTTAGAATCTCCGTTGATTCAGTTATATCGAGTACAAATTAAAAATGGCAGATAAAAATTTTCCCCAAAGTCAAATACCTATTAGAAAAACTTCTGAACTTTTACCTCAGATTTTTCAAACGGAAGCAAACCAAAAGTTTCTAGCGGCTACATTTGATCCGTTAGTACAGCCCGGTGTTCTTGAAAAGAAAGTAGGCTATATTGGAAGAAGATACGGAAAAACTTATAAGTCTAAAGATGTTTATCTTGATACTGACGAAACACTACGCAGTAGATATCAGTTAGAACCCGGTGTTGTAATTAATCAGAATGAAAAGATAACAAATTTTTATGATTATCTAGATTTTAAAAATCAATTAAGATTCTTTGGCAATCTAGGAGATCGAGACGACCTAACAGTATCTCAAGATCATTACACATGGAACCCCCCAATTGATTGGGACAAGTTAATTAACTATCGAGAGTATTATTGGGTACCCGAAGGACCGCCAGCAATAAAAATCCTTGGACAAGCACAAAATATCACAAGCACTTATAGAGTCACATTGGGTGTGGGTAGTGTGTTTATCTTTACTCCTGATGGAATGACAAACAATCCTGCCTTGACCTTATATAGAGGGCAAACATATAAGTTTCAAGTTTCTACTCCAAATAATCCTTTTGTAATTAGAACAACAATTGACACTGGATCGTTAACTTATAATCCTTCATTTCCTTACGCGGCCGGCCAGCTAACAATTTTCAATGGAAAAATTTGGAAAGCTAAGAACATCATTAATCCTGCTGACGGCAGCACAATAGATGAAAATTCAGATGATTGGGAATTAGTTGATGTCGCCAATGATACAACAGCGTTTGATTACGTAAAAGGGTTAACAAACAACGGAACAGAAAACGGAACAATTACTTTTAAGGTTCCGCTGGATGCACCCGACGTCTTATTCTATCAAAGCTATACAGATCCAAACAAATTTGGTCGCTTTATAATTTCTAATATCGAAGACAATACTAAAATTGATATCGAAAAAGAAATCATAGGAAAAGCAACGTACACCAGTAGTAATGGTATTACATTCAGCAATGGCATGATTGTTTATTTTAGTGGAAAGGTTATCCCTGAAAAATATTCTAATCAATCTATGAATAATAAATGGGTAGTTGAAGGAGTGGGCGATCGAATTTCTTTAGTGAATGTTGCTGACCTAGTAATTTCTACTACCTTTTCAAATACAAGCCCTGAAATTTTATTTGATAACGGAGGATTCGATACTCAGCCGTTTGATGATGCGACCGCATTTCCTAATGACAAAGACTATATCACTATTAATCGATCTAGTCTAGATTCAAATCCGTGGTCTAGATATAACAGATGGTTTCATAGATCGGTGTTAGATTATGCCCACTCACTTAATGAATCTAGTTTTGAAGCCACCGAAACAACAAGAGCCAAACGCCCAATTATTGAATTTAAACCAAACTTAAAATTATATAATCATGGAACAGTTGCTCAGCCAGCAGTAGACTACGTCGATGATTTTACTACTGATGTATTTTCAGTAATAGAAGGTAGTAC
>JACCDO012261878.1_pt1 | contig 14085 bp, 9 predicted proteins | sample 7446101 | NCBI WGS metagenome assembly JACCDO01 (sample SAMN15323440, study PRJNA562643) | freshwater metagenome | isolation source: river surface water | place: USA:Blue River Watershed | collected 2017-08-16
ATCATCCATTGACGAATCAACATCAGAATCGCCATATTGTTTCCATCCGAGAGCCTTTAGTACTCTAGCGAAAATACCGATACCTTCACCCGAAACAAACTGGCTATACACTATACCGGGTGAGTCTTTGTGCTTTTCAATGTTCGCCAGAATGCGAGCCATCTTCGGAGAGAACTCATCTATGTTTTGTAAATCATCTAGAGTAATTTTATGTATAAACTTCTCGCGCGATTTGGCGCCACGAACAGGTCCAAGTGCGTATTCAGGGATACAATAGTTACTAATCTGTCTAGATTTTACACGGTATGTTGATGACCCACCTGTTGCGGATGAGAACCGCGCGCCGCTCGCTCGGTAACCTCTCTTTGTTTCATCTTGCTCTAAAATTCTAGCGGATATATATCGGGCAAACTGAGTCTGGCTCATGGGTACCTTTTCAACGATGATCGGTAGCTCTTTCGGGAAACCCTGCTTGCTAGCTTCACTTTGGAAGTATAAGTCACCATAATAACTGCATAAACCATATATGCGATTTGTAAATTTGTCCTTATTCTTGATAGTTTTGTGCTCGCGATCTACAAAGAAAGAGTCAAACTCACCAATGTCCTCTGAAAACAGAGTGGTATGTTTCGTTTTTTCTTTACTTTTTTGAGTTTTACTTGAAGATTTGGTAGACTTACTTAAAGATGAATTTCTAAATCTATTTTTGTTGGGACTTTTACTAGGCGGAGTTTTTTCGGACGAATCGGAGGGATCCGGCTCGCTTATAGTATTTTCGCTTGTAGTATGCTCATCCGCGGACTCCCCAATTTCAGCTGCACCTGTAACGTCAATCTTACCGCGAATCATGTTGAAACACGGCACTAGTTCGAACGGATCGTTAATAATGGGTGTTCCAGACATGAATATCAGTTTGACATTACTGGTTTCCATGATTAAGTCATACAGAGCCAGTGCGTTTTTCGCACCATTCGTAATAGCATTAAATAAATTATGTGCCTCATCGACAATAAGCATAGCACCTTCTAGAGATGAGTCGCGTACAACATCAGCCATAAAATCACCTAAGCGCTTTTCTAAATCGTACTGTTCGTCAGACTTGTCGACATTAGAGATTTTCTTAAACATATTACTGGAGTTCAAACTGATAAACTTATAATTCTTGTCGATTTGTTCATCTGTCTGTTTGGTGTATTGCATAACTTCTTTACGGAAGTTAGCCTCTAGTGACTTAGCTGACAGAACAATTACTCTACGATGTGGATCGAATGTTCTGCAATGATGCGCGATCGACACTGCAATGCGTGTTTTGCCGTGACCTGTTCCATGGCATACGAGGAGTCCTCGAGCATTTGACCTAGTAAAATATTCCTTAACAACAAACTGACTGTACTTGAGAAGCTTATCTTCCTCTTCGATTTGTTCAAGTTCAGAAAGTTGGTTCTTAACTGCCAACGGAAAGTTAGTAGAGTTAAAGTACGGCAAGTCTAGCTTCTCTTTCTTTTTTGTGATTGGCATCCTTCTTTTTAGCCGGCTATATTTACGTGCTTATATTTCTTTTATGTCATTTTTCTTTTGGGTATATTCTTTTAACACGTCCCTATAAAAAACAAAAAACAGAAGACTCGCGCAGTCATTCTCTACGCGATCATACTCTACTCAGCGGGGCAGTTGCCGCGGCGCATGGGAGGCGGAGTCAGAATCCAGCGCAGGTACGCGACGGAGACTTGAACACGGGACGCATTGCCGGTAGAGGGGTTGATCTCCTCTTCTTCGTGAGTCCAACTGCCGTCCTCGTGCCTAGTATGCACGAACTTGGACTTGCGGTTGATCTTAAACTTGTTAGGAGCGAGCCGGATCCAACCGATAGGTACGGTACGACCGAACTCGTCGATGTTGACGTCCCAAAGGTTCCAATCATCAGCCTCTGACATGATCGGAGGTTGGAAGAAGAGCCACTTCGCAGACGTAGTAGTCTTTTCCTTCTCCTCGTGCTTGTTTGTAGAAGAGAAGCTCGGCTTCTTGGTAGCCTGCTTCGTCTTGCGACCGCCGACCTTGGTGAAACCATCAGCGTCGTCCTGAAGCTTGGTCTTCACGTCGTCGTTGGTGATCTTCTTCTGCGGCTTTGCAGGAGGCATGCTGTGGAACTTTGTGTACCGCTTAGCGGCAAGCGCAGCCTGTTCCTGCTTGGCACGTGCAGCAGCAAGTTCGGCATCCTTTTCAGCCTGCTCTTGCTTGGCGCGCGCGATCTCGAGATCATTGGCGTATTTCTCCTCAGCAGCGATAGCAGCGTCAAGATTATCATCGTCGACCTTTGCAAGCTTGATGCGCAGAGCCCAAGAAAGTCCAGCGCGCTTCTTTGCAGCTTCAGCGGCAGAAGTATCCTCCTCGTCCATGATGTCACACCAGCTGATCACTTTGGCGGGCTTCACCGCGGGCTTCGTGGTAAGCTTCTCACCGGGCTTCTGAATGAGCGGTGCAACGGGCGCAACCTCATTTGCAACCTCCACCCGCATCACCCTAGTGGGGATGTCATCGGTGGGGATGTCAGCAAATGCAGTAGGCATTGCAGCCTTGCCACTCAGGATATCCAGTGCAGTCAAAGTCTTCTGTCCAGCAACCTGCAGCTTAGGAACATCCAGATGCTTCTCAGGCTTGTCAAGCTTGACAGCCGTATCAAGAGGCGCAACGATGGGCGTGTCAGCCTTCTTAGGGCGCACTGCAGGTGAGGGCACGATGTACTTGGTGTCATCCTTCTTGGTGTGCAGCATGAATGCCTTCGGATGCACGACGTAATCCGCCTCAGAGTCGAGATCGAAATCGTCAGACTCCTGGTCGGCGTCTTGGGTAGCATCATCGTTCTCAAATGCAGTTTTACAGTGGACAGAAGCCTCGAAGGTAGCCTCGGGAACGTCGTCTTCCTGAACGACGTTCTCTTGATCGACAGGCTCAGTCGCAGCGGCGTTCATCCCGAACATGGTGCCGTTGTACTCGAGATTTGTGATCGTCGGGTCGCAGCAGCACTTCATGACGCACTCACTAAGGTTGCCGGCAAGCATGCGGCGGAGAAAATCCTCGTAACCGTATGCAACCGCAGTATCGACGAGCTCGTGGAGCTCCATGCACATCGCCATGTCATGAATGACAAGGCTAGCATCAGCGGTCGTTTTGACGCTAGATTGCTGAACACTACCGAGAGCGGCGGTGTTGAAGCTATGGAAAGCATTCGTGTAACGGGTAGCGCAAGGCGAAGACATTCCTGTATTTAGACTGGCTAGGTAAAGCAGGCTAATGTGAATGTCTAGGGTTATGATTAACTGGCTAAAATTCAATTTTTTCATAGCTGCTCTTTCTTCTTAGTAGTACAAAAAAACTTAATAAGTTACTAATAAAAGGGGTTTAGAACTTCAGTTGTTCCGCCTCATTAATCACATCGTTAATCTTCTTACTGCTGACAAGCATCAATAGGTCCTTCTCACGATCGATTTGTTGCTTGAGAAGAGTAACCTGCATATCGGTCTGGTCTGCAAATCCAGCAACTACCGTAGTCAGTTGTACAAGCGACGAATTACATTCCTTACGTTCCGCATCGTAGCGCCCAGCCACATCTGCGTAACTGGCAAGCTTATCAACAATGTGATCACGATCGCGCTTCAGTCGCTTCTTACGAGACTCAAGTGAGACCTCGAGTGCCTTGATTTCATCGTACTCTGCTTTGATCTCCTTGAGCTTAGTAGACATATCGTTTGATGCGACAGATGCAAGCTTGACATTGTGTTCGATGTGTTTACGCTTAATTCGGATCTTTCCAATACTAGTTATGCTATCACTGATTTGTGCAATAGGCAGTGTAGGTTGAACCGCAGATTGAACAGGCAGTGTAGGTTGAACCGCAGATTGAACATCAGGATCAGATCTAACAGTTGCGTATGACCTACGTAATGTAAAGGTAGTAGAAGCTTTGTTTTTTTGTTCGTCCGTCATTTTTCTCTTCCTTGAGTACTCGATATCTAACTAAAAAATAAAATCACTTTTTAAGTGAACGTACATCTATAAATCCAAAGCGTCTACTTCTTCCTTAATATCCAGAGATGAATTTTTAATCATCTGCTGTAGGATATCTTCGTCCGGGCGGACTACGATCTTGGCATCATGGTCTCGACGTAGCTTCAGATATGATACAATATCTCTCGTACGCTTGATGTTAATATGAGCAGACAGAATATTGTTATGTAGAATCTTCAAGTCATTGATAATTTGCCAGAACTGATCGTCGTTTAGTAGTTCGTCTGCCTTTTCTGCCGAATATGTATCAACGTCTTCATCAAAGTCCTCAACATCGAAGTCTTCTAGTTTGAAATCCTGTGCTGTTTTTGTCGGCTTTAGTAGTTCTTCAAATCCACCAATCTTCGTCTTCATCAGTCCCATAACGTCTTCTACAGTATGATTGTACTTACCGTATGCCTTCATAAATCGCTGATGATTTTCGCGTAGTTGTTTACGCAGAATCGACATAGTATTACGATAGCTGAGTTCGCGTTGGTCTGAGATAGACTTACGCCCGCCATAGTAATTTTTCTGTAGCATGAGTAGCTTTTCGTTGCGGCGATCCTTAATTTCCTTATCAATCGCTTGTTTGGTCGGTAGGGTTGTATTTTCTCCTTCAGGGTTAGCCTCTAGGTTATCAGAATTAGCTTCCAAAGTAGAATACTTATCTTTAACTAGCTGGCTGGTACGCTCGAGCTCTTGCATAATGAACTCGCGACCATAGCCTTTAGTCGCCTTGTCTGCTTTCTTGTCTGTGTATTCGACAAGCCACGCTTCGAAGTCGTCGTAATTGACATTCGCCCCAAGCAAATCACTGACAAGAGCATCCTGCGCTTTGATTACTGTAGTTAATGATTTACTCGCCGTCTTGAAGATCTTCTGATGAGTCTTACCAAACGTATTATAATTGGCATAATACTTATCGCAATACGCATCGATGAACTTGCATGCATTCTTGTAAATACGATCTTCTGCGATCTTTAGCTCTTCATCTGACGTGTCCGCCGGATCAACCTTGAACATCTCGTGATAAGTGATTAGTCTTGCTAGCTGACCATTGATGCTACCCTGCATATAGTAGTCTAGATCGATTTCCATTCCTCCATTTTGTGCTGTATTCTTCTCGAACTCTTCAGCAAGCTCGAGTTTATCGCCGATAGAGAGCGCTACCTTGCGTCCACGTAAGTCATAGGTGTAAGGATATTTCTTAATAATCACATACTTGAAACGCTCGTTAGGTTTGATTTCAATACCGCGTTCCTTCATGTTTAGTACGAAGGTCTTGATCTTGACATTGTTCTTACCTGGACGATACACTCCGGTTTGAATGAAGTCTTCTGCCGTCCACTTACGAGAATAAATCTCATCGATCTTCATAAGTACCAGCTCAACTAGATCATAAATATTCTCTGGGTTACATGCTGTCCACATAATCTCCATGAAAATCTTTCGCAATAGATCTGACACACCTCTCTTCTTTACTTCTAAACCTCGAATAAACAGATCCTTCGGTTTGAAATTCGGAATGCTTTCATGCGCGATACCGAAATACTTCTTTTTAGCTGTAAAGGCAACAGGTGCGAGCACCTCCTCATATGCCATTGATAGGAATGTCGTGCCATTATCTTCGATGAATGCCTTATTTACACCGTCGCGGATAGGATTGATTTCCTTAAACGTAGTCTCTACGAGCTTCGTCCAGTACTCTAGCTTAGTACCGTTGCCAGAGTAGAACTCTTTGTCAGCTTCTACAAAGAACTTTTCAGGCGTTGACAGGTATAAACTGTCCGTATTATGCACAACTAAATTACCAACTCCAGCTGAGAAATGATGATTTTCAGTTTCGATGTCATACACTGGCTCCTTGTTGTCAATAGGTTCAACTGACAACACTGTTGAATCTAAATCCACACCTGAATTAAAATTCAGAGCGTCTTGGACAGGTGATTGCTTTAGGCTATTTAGTATTGGTGTAATTTTCGGTAACTGACTAGTTAGCAATTTTTTGCCAAGGGATTCCTCAGGCTTAATAGGATTACCTTCCAAGTCTAGTAACGAATGATCCTTCGTTACGCAAACATAGCCAGCTTGTGTAGTAACCTTATACACTTGCTTATCAGTTAGATGTCTAATAACATGTTTAACTTTAGTCCAGCCCTTATCAGACCATACCTCCACAGAGTCTGGAAATGCTATTTCCTTGCCGTTATTGTAAGGATGAAACTTCCGCGCGAGATCTTGAATCTCCATATACACAGCGGAACATCCATTTAATCTTACTGGAATTGGAGTGTCCGCAGTTACAGAATCCCCATAATACACGTTGCATTCCTTTTCTTTGACAAATGCATAAGCGAACTTGATATTCTTTTGTCCATAAGTGGTAATACCACCCGCAACCTCCATAACGAAGAATGGCGATCGTTTGTTACCCGCTTCGCCATAGAATGTGTTCATGAAGACCTTTAAAGCATTTTGCTTACAGTTTAAATAATTCTTATTGAATACAACCTCCTCATATTCAGCAGCAAGCTTGAGCTGTTCTTCCGGTGACATAGCCTCGATCTCTTCCTTACGATGATCAAACTTCTTCATAGCCTTCTTAAGAATGGCTCGCTTCTTGAATAGATCATCTAAAATGTATGGATACACTCCAAACTGGAAGCCAGGTTCCTCTGGATTGTACTTATTGTTATGCCAGATGAAATAGGCGACTTTACGCTTACCATGAAAGTCAAAATCAACCTTGGTAATCTTCTGACCAGTTTCGGAGACTTCTTGTGCCTGTTTCTTGTCCAAGATACAGTATTCTGGAGAGAAGTTGTAAGTGCGGATAAGACTTGGATATAGTGACGAAAAGTCCAAACCTGTAATCGGTCTGCCAATCGGTTCCAACCAGAAATGTACAAATTTCTTAGGCAGTTTTTCACCGAGTTCCGCCTCGACTGTAGTCAGTAGTTCAGGAGTACCCGTTGCGCCATGTTTGGCAATGATGTCATGATACTTTTTAACTTCTTCTTGAGACGTATTAAGCCAATCCTGACAAGCTGGCGCTGGCATAGTTCTTGTCATCTCTGCCTTACGAATGCGTTCGTTGATAGATAGTTTGGTGATCTTGAGCCCCTTTCTTGGCGGTAAGACGAATGCACCTGGGTACTTACCTTCCTCAGCGCCTTCATTTGCAATGTTACTAAATCGCATGCCGAAGTGTTTGCCCTGACCAATCGCGATAGTTAAGTTGCGCACCTTCATGCCATTTGCTCTGAAGAATGCATCATATACTGAACAGTATGCGAGATTTGATACTTCTCGATGATCCATTACGACAGATCGAATTTTCATTAGATCGTGACATCTCTGAGCGTCAACAACGCAGTAATAATTAATATCCATCAATTGTTTTTTGAGATTTGAATAGAGTTCTAGTTCTTGAGGACCCCATTTTTCAGTTGGCAGTTCAGTTGCACGACCTAGCAGAACTTCGTCTGACTCGTCTAAATGGACCGTCATGAACTCCCGGTATTGCCTATAGATCTTGAACATCTCTTCGTAAGGCATATCTTCCTTACCTCCGAGTTTGTTCTTAGCTAGAAACCATTTCAGACTCGATTGCTCGGCAGTCGGATACAACCGCCGGAAAATAGTTCTTACATCGATAGGTAGATAGCCATGTACCATTAACGCGAATCCATCGATGTATGTGTCAGCCTCGACCTTGACGTGTTCTTTCTTAAAGTTCCACTTAAAGACCGCATCATCCGTATATGGTTGGTACGGTTTCGTGCTGTCTAATTTAGTGGCTACGTAAGACAGTAGTCCCTTGTAATGTGTGGCTCGCTTAATCACCCAGTTCCAATCGTAATCAGAATCGTTGAAACCAAAGATAAACTCTGGTCTCATAAGTTCGAATACTTCTGCGAACCCTTTGATAATGTTCTTCTCGTTACCACATACGATTGTGAGATAGCCGGGTTTGGCGTTTGCAGGATAGTCGCATAGACATACCTTGAAGAATGGATCTTTTTCATTTACCCATCCGAATGTCATACTTAAGCAAAAGATGTTATCATTCGGATTGGTTGGCATAGGGACATCGCCATCCTTTGACCACGTCTCAATATCCCAACAGCAAGACATAGTTTTGTCTTTTAGCAAATCACCAGTCAGCTCACCAGTAAATGCCTTGTAATTCTTAATACTAACACGATATGTTGTACCTTTCAGCAGATCGACCTGTGCAGACTTGTAAGTTTCCAACGTTGCCCACGAACTGAACGTCGTCAAATAATCTCTACATACAGCTCGATAATAACTAGCGGTATCATCCGAAGTGGTTGTGTAACCATTCTTTCGGGCGAGCTGAATAGCGGCAACGCGGTTCTTAGTCTTTGTGTAGTAGAGTCTCAAGAATTTAGTCTTATCTTTACGATAGTACTTGAATGGCTTAGCATTGATGATAGACTTATTTACTGGCGTAGTAAGGTCGTCTGCCTCGAGTAACTCAACAATCTTCTCAATTGCAGCTTCTTGCTCTTCACGTGTGTCCGGAAGTTGAATCTCAAAGTACGGGCTGATATCATCAAGGATAACATTTACGCGCCGACCATCTCGAAGGACTCCCATAAGAATAATCTTATACAGTGCTTTCTCATACTTTACATCCTGCATATGGGTCTCCATTAAGTAAGTCGGCAAGAACATCAACGGCGTTTTAGCTTTAATATTTGCATCGACGATAGCTGCATCCTCTTGAGCGATAAACGCCTGCCGATTGGGCAATCTAAGTTTAATAGCATTATATGGAATAATTTGATTATGCAGTGATTCCGCAATGTTCGACATTTTTCCGTGCAGAACAGTACGTATATGCAATCTATAGCTATATTCAAATTTTAAGTTTAAAATACTTTTTGAAAGAACTCCGCCCTTTCGAACCAGTTATTAAATAGCTATTTTTAAAAGCCGGCTTCTAAAGCATCACTCTCCAAAAATTTGAATAAAAAATACTTAGTTATTAATTTCTACTAGAATTGTATAAGCAATGTCTCAGGACGAATTGTATGCTCTTTCACTCGAGTTCGGCGATTTGATAGTCGACGACCAGAAGGGTGTCCCAAATGAGACTGCCCATCAAAAAACTCAAGAAAGAATAGTGCAAACAGATTTAGATCATGAACTTGCACTAGCTCTTTCTGGGATGACCCCCAAACCTGAGAAAAAAGAAACTACCCCTAAAAAAGAGACGTCCCCTAAAAAAGAGTACGAAAAAATAAACTACAAGACGATGGGATTGGAGTTTCCGAAATTGCCCGGTATTCAAAAGCGATACCACAAGATCCATGATGTCAACTGGCTTGTGGTAAGTGGATACCAGGATGGGTCTGCGGTTGTTAACGCGACGTTCATTTGGGAAAAGGTAGATGACGTTCTGCCGGACATCACTGCAGGCAAAATATCGACGAACGCGCCATACTGTTTTATTATCACGTTGTTTCACATGAACGTAGACTTCTTCGTAGCGCGGGGTATCAAGTCACCATACGCCTTGATGGTCTATCTGACTCGGGCGGGCATGCCGCCGAAATCGGGCGTGATGTATAACGACGAGACAATCTTACCAGTTGCTCGGCACTTCCAAACAACTATCTATTTGAACATCATTGACGCCCCGCACTACTCACACGCAGTCAATGACAAGGACACCAACATAACGATGATGCTTGCGCACCTTTGCCTTACTCGCAACCACTACATCAGCGGCTTGGAGTTCATTTAAGAAAGGGTAACCCCTTTCAAACCCTATTCGCTATGCTTTCTTTTTTGTTATACAATTCACAAATATTCTAAATAAAACACACAAAAAGAAATATGAATAGAGTATTTGAAGTAATTAATGATGAACATCGAGGAATATTACGCTACAAAATACGACAAATATCAGCAAACACTCGAGAAGCATAATCATGTAATGCTTAGAGCAGTATCGGTAACTGACGACATATTACGCGAACAGTTACAAGAAGAGTATTTGCGGATCGCTGACGAACTTGTTACGTACGAAACCGAATACAAATCTATAGAGCCATCATATACTAAGTTTTTGGCTGCATTGTTATTGATAGAATTTGACACATTTTATGCAAATAACTTTGTTGATACACAGCTAAGTGACATATTACTTACGCAAGGGTTAGATTTATCCGCGGTATGCAAAGAACTTAGAATGCGTCCAATCGTAAGCTTGAATCAAAAAAGAGAGTTGTGTCTACTAATGAATGCGATAAATGGATACATGCGGATAATCGACTATCAATCTAATACACATGAGTATATTGGCAGGTCTACTAACATGACCGAATATATCGTAAGATGCAGGGGATTTGCTGGTATCACAGATTTATCTAATGGGCTTAAATGTATTAAAATAAGGGATTCTAAAGAGCCATAGAATCATAATTAGGCTCGAACAGTAGATCTTCATCTACATAATGCTTGAGTCCTATTTTTTGTCTGTTTACCCTAAACATTTGCGATCTGTGCTGTGCGTTTCTGGCATTTTGCGGACCTAGTGTATAATTGGGATCATCTTTGTCAGGTATACCACGTATTTGCGATTCGACACTAAAACCTTCTAGATGGCTTGCTCTTGATGCAAATAACGGTAGACGTGGGATAGCATAAGGATCGGCACGGATAGACAATTCGCGTCCATAATCCGTCATATAGCGAGAATCGCTATATTCGCCAGTCGACTGATCGAACTCGGCACCCTTAGTTAAATCTTTATCGAGTGTGCGTAGAATACCTTCTAGCGCTGTGATATCTAGTAAGCCTCCGTCGCATACATCTCGCTTAAGCATATGGATAAGAATATCGATGTGTCTTAAGAAATAGTCGAATCGTAGGCTATCTGATCCGTATTCGAGGTCGTCGTGTGATAAAATCGTTGCATGAGCGAGATGCTGATCAACGTGGTGTTGAGTAATGCGGTCAGCCATAGCGTTATGGATAATACTTGCTTTTGACTCGCCTTTGCATACATCTTTAGAATGAGGGTTTTGTTCAATGAACTGCTTAACATGATCCAGCACTTGATTGATTTCTATGTCGAATTTGCTCGTGCGTTCGTAGCCTTCATGACGGGCAAGTTCAGCGCGGATCCTAGCGAGTTCCTCCGCGATGCTTTGGGCATTCATTTTAATTAATCCTCGGGAGGTTTTCACGGCGATTAGTTCATTTGCTGCATAATTCTTGTGCGATTTGTAGACACTGCACGCCAGCGCTGCAAGTACTAACACAATTATTATGCCTGACACAATATAAACATGTTTTGCGCCCTGATAATCTAGTGACATTTTTCCTTCTATCAATAAGTATATCTATATAGTCAAAAATGAGTTTTAATAATTATAATCCATATCAGGGATACCCGATGCAAATGGGATACCCAGTTCAGGCTAAGCCATTCGAATTTGATACGATGCTATATTTCGGATTAGGAATAACGGTTGCAGTATTGATTGTGTGGTTTGTGTGGGCAACCGACTATCGGTACAGCTCAGATAGAATATCTAATCGAATGATATCAAAATATAATAAACCCGTACGTGACGATCAGACCATACTTGCTGATAACGGAAAGCTATCAGCGGATAAACGTACAGCGCAAGCTGTTATTACCATACGCGATAAAGGTATTGATTCTATAAGTACCCAGCAAGAGGTGTATAGCTTACCAGTAAGAGATAATTGTTCGCCGATGGACAAATCATGCCTGTCGTTATAAATCTTTTTGTAGTATTCTTTCCCTTAAAAATTATAAATAGCATAAATTATAAATAGCATAAATTATAAATAGCATAAAATATAACTCATTTAAAAATGTTGTCACTACATGATTTAATGCACAAACCTGAGGACGTGCAACCTCTCGGGTCCAGGAAGGGTGTACTTAACAAGCCGACCGAGCTTAAGATCGATTTAGTAGAGCTATTTATTTCTGAAAGTAACACTAAACCGTTACATACTTCTCTGCATGCGATATATCAACAGAATGGCGGTAAGGCAGGGTTCGTCAAATTTGGCAAGCTAATACGCTTGTTACAGAAGAAATTCGTCAAGGAAAACACGCTGCGAGATTATCAGACTGCTGATTGGCAAGCAACCGGCAACCAGAACTACGTAGATGCTTTGCGTGCAATTAATAACGATTTTCATAAGATGGTGTATAGGTACTTTAAATGGAACGTATATAACCCTTTTCATGATGACATAGAGGTGGGACCTAATGAAGACCGCACTCTAAAGAAGTCTGCCGAGATTATGCCAGAGGATTTCGGAACTTTGGATGTTTGGCGCGAACAGTTTACGCTTGTTCTAAATCGCCAGTTCCGCGATAATAACAGAATTCCAGCATATCGCACAGGTATTCACGCGAGACACTTTGATCGCGGTAACGAAGGTCTTAGGGAGAACGACGCTGACCGCTCAAGTTTAGAGACTCCTATTTACGGATACGACATGTCTAGAATTGGAGACACTGTCTGCAATTATAAGCAAGATTCTTGGTTCGGTGTATAAATTGGTTCGGTGTATAAATCGGATTTTCAGATATTTTTTTCCTCCATAAATTACTGTCTTCCAAAAAATTACTATCTTCCAGAAAATACTACAAAACCTCAAAAACTGAATAAAGCAATTAAAGAAAAACAATAAAAAACATTATATATCTTTTTTATCACTTGGATGTCATACAGAAATTTGACCGTAAAACGGTCAGGTATCGAAGGCTATGGGCTATACGCCAACGAGCACATTAAACAGGGAGAGATTATCATGTTTTGGATGGCAGAAGCGTACCTTATTCCGGAGGACGAATATAATAAACGCCAGCGCCAAAATGACCAACAGATAATTGCGACCGGTGCCCGTTACGTAGGACCCATGTTTTTATATACAGACATTGGTTTAAATAAAGATAGGTATGAAAACTATATCAATCATTCATATAAGCCAAACGTGTTGTATCATTGCGGTGTGTGTTTTGCATTGAAAGATATTTATCCTGATGACGAACTTACTGTAGATTACACGTATTTGTTATCATCCGATGATCAGGAGTCGTTTGTTGATGCAGATACTAAGACCTTAGTCCGCGGCACTGACTGGCGGACTTGTTTATTACATACCGCTAAACAGTTGACTAATTTATTGAGTAATGTAAGTGGTTGTGCGAGTGATTCTGATAAAGTGGCAGAATCAGCCAAAAAAATAAATCTGTATGTTTCGGAGAAATATGCTATCGAGCAAGCTGGATGTAGTCCTAAGAGTATCTCAGAATCGTCAGATTCGTATGGATCAGATTTAGGACATAGTCCAAATTTAGAACATAGTCCAGATTTAGGACAGCCCCAAGCTAAAATTATAGATTCTTAAGTTCTCCTATTAAGGGCAGTCTGTTATAGTAGCCTTCGTAATTTTTTTGATGTTAGGATTTATAAAGTTCTCCTATTAAGGGCAGTCTGTTATAGTAGCCTTCGTAATTTTTTTGATGTTAGGATTTATAAATTTTGCACGAATAGTGACAAATAGTTTATCGCCATGCTTAGGATACTTTACTTCGAATTCTTCAGCAGTCATAAATATAAAGTCGTCTGGCTGCATGGTTAGTTCGTCTGGCAATCCCAAACTTCTCAATAGATATTGTATGTGATACGTCTGCCAAAGCAGCGGTGGATGCATATTAATAAACTCCCGATCACGTATATCCTCGTATTCACGATCTCTTTTAATTCTATCTTCGCGTAATTTATCGAAATATGCTTTGGCACGAGCGTCTGTTTCGCGGAAATCGAGAAATTTATATTCTTCTTTTTGATGCTGATCTGGGTTTGAAAGGGAGCCCCTTTCTTCTTCTTTTTGATGCTGGTGCGGGTTTGAAAGGGAGCCCCTTTCTTCTTCTTTTTGATGCTGATCTAAATTTGGAGTAGTCGTATTGCCAGCCAAAAGCTGCGTCAAAGTGCTGGTTTTTTGAGTAGG